>OODO01002162.1_pt1 | contig 11341 bp, 8 predicted proteins | sample 1671261 | NCBI WGS metagenome assembly OODO01 (sample SAMN06348138, study PRJEB24527) | human gut metagenome | biome: human gut; feature: ankylosing spondylitis patient; material: feces | host: Homo sapiens | place: China | collected 2015-10 | reverse complement strand
GACAATGAGGGTGAAGGTGCCGTACAGGGAGGGCATCAGTCCGCCGAGGTGCGGACGGGAGAACATGGAGAAATACATGGTGGAGAATGCGATACCGCTCATCAGGTAGGGGACGAAGACCATCTGCTCGGTAAGGTCGCCGTACCACTTGCCACGGCCGCGGGAGCTGATGTAGCCCAGGAACTGGCCGCAGATAGCGGTGAGGATGGAGGCGATGAGGGTCAGGCGGATGGTATTCCAGAAGGCGCTGAAGAAATTGGGATTCCGGAAAATACCTTCGTAGTTGGTGTACTTGGCAATGTCGCCGGATTTGCCGATCCAGTTGTAGAGGGTCAGGTTATCCAGCCCGTAGCCGGCGCCGGTGGTGATCTGGAAGGTCTCCATGATCAGCACGAAGAAGGGCACCACCATGGCCAGGAACAGGAAGACCATCAGGAACACCATGAGGGGCTTCTTGGCCTTGCCCAACTGCATCAGCGTGGCGCGGCCGCCCTTGCCGCTGACGGTGGCGTAGGACTTCCGGACGCCCACGATCCGCTGGTTGGAGAAGATGATGAGGGCGGCCAGCAGCACCAGTACGATGGACATGGCGTAACCGACGGCCTGCGGCCCCTGATCGATGAAGTTACGCATTTTGGTGGCCAGCGTGTAGTAACCGATGCGGTTGCCGAGGTTGGCAGGGACGCCGTATGTACCGATGGATTTGCTGATGGTCATAACGGTGGCGGACAGCACAGAGGGCAGGATCAGGGGCAGAGTGATGTGCCGCAGGATCTGCGCTTTGCTGGCGCCCTGAATCTCACCCATCTCCTCCAGCTCGGAGTTGATGGAGCGGAGCGCGCCGGAGACCATGATGTAGGAGAATGCGTAATAGTGCATGGACATGCACAGTACGATGGCAATGGGACCGTAGGCCAGCCAGTCGGGGATAGGGATGCCCATACCGGCCAGAAAGCCGTCAGCGCCGGAGGTGGAGTTGCGGAACATGGCCAGCCAGGCCAGAGCCTTGGTCCAGGAGGGGATCATATAAGGTACGGTCACCAGCAGGCCTAGGATCTTCTTGCCGGGGAGATCCGTGCGGATCATCAGCCACGCCAGAACGGAGCCAAGAGGCACCGAAACCAGCACGGTGAAAAAGCCGCAGATAAAGGAGTTTTTCAGCGGCCCCCACAGCACGGCGCTGGCCAGCTTACCGGTGAGGATGTATTTCCAGTAGTACAGGGTGAAATCGCCCACGTGGCCCTGAACCCGGCGCAACTCGCCTTGAGCCAGCGTAAAGGTGCTGGAGATCATGGTCAGCAGAGGGATGATGATGAGGCAGAACAGGATGATGAGACTGACCAGCACCACCATGTTAAAGGGGTTTTTCAGCACGTTCAGGATCAGGTTTTTCAGGCGCCGCTTGGTCAGGGGTTTTCTGGGTAAGCCATTCTTCGACACGATAACACCTCTTTCTGAAGTCTGCCGGGGATTGCAGGGACAGCAGATTGCTCTCTTTTCTCAGTTCTGTGCACGGTTTGACCGTCGGTGTGCTGTCCTCTGGTCGCAAACGTTTGCACTTCCTTGCTATCATTATAAAGAATTCTTAATGGAATTGTCAAGGAGGATTATGGCTATTTTCCCATGATTTTTTTATCTATTTTCACGGATGATGTGCAAAATATACAATACTGGCTGGCGTTTTTTTGACGGTATTACCGATGTGCGATGGAGAAAATCCGTTCTGCAAACGTATACGTTTTCGCAAAACGCGGATTAGCGCAGCGCTGAAGGCAAAAAAACGCTCCACTGCCATTTCGGCAGTGGAGCGCAGCTGTTATGATCCGAATCCCGGCGCATTGTTCCCGGAACCGTTTTTGGATGCACGGAATATGCTGGGAAGGTCTGCAAACGCCTCTCAGGCCTCGTGATCCACCTTGTACATATGAGCCATCAGATCCAGCAGCTTGCTGGTGTAGCCCCATTCGTTGTCGTACCACGCAATGAGCTTCACGAAATCGTCGTCCAGCATGATGCCGGCAGTCTCGTCGAAAATGCAGGTTTCAGAGAAGCCCGTCAGGTCGGAGGAGACCACCTGATCGGTGGTGCAGGTGATGATGCCTTTCATGCTGTTCTTGGCGGCGTTCCGCATGGCCACGCACACGTCGTGGTAGCTGGCGGGATGGATCAGCCGGGCGGTGAGATCCACCACGGACACATCGTTGGTGGGTACACGGAAGCTCATGCCGGTCATTTTGCCCTTCAGCTCCGGAATCACCTGTCCCACAGCCTTGGCAGCGCCGGTGGTGGAGGGGATGATGTTGCCCAGCACACTGCGGCCCGTCCGCCAGTCGCGGCCCGCACGGGCGTCCACGGCCTTCTGCTTGGCGGTGGCGGAGTGGATGGTACTCATCAGCGCCTGCTTGATGCCGAAGGTATCGTTGATGACCTTGGTCATGGGGGCCAGACAGTTGGTGGTGCAGGAGGCGTTGGACACCACGTTCATATCCGGGGTGTACTTCAGATGGTTGACGCCCATGACGAAGGTAGGCATGATGTCATCCTTGGAAGGGGCTGAGATGATGACCTTTTTCGCGCCGTTTTGCAGATGGGCGCTGGCCTTTTCCACGGTGTTGAACACGCCGGTGGATTCGATGATATACTCCGCGCCGCAGTCATCCCACGGAATCCGGGAGGCGTCATCCTCGCTGTAGACCCTGATTTTCTTGCCGTTGATGATGAGGTGGCGGTCATCATGCTCCACGCTGTCCCGGAACGTGCGGAACACGGAATCATATTTCACCTGATAGACCATGTAATCCAAGTCCGCGTGCCGCAGATTGATGCCGCAGATCTGATAGGTGCTGCTGCCCCGCTCCACCATGATACGCAGCGCCACGCGGCCGATGCGGCCGAAGCCGTTGATACCAACTTTAATTGCCATATCGAAATCTCCTCCTGTCAAATCGTGTCCGCCGATTTGTTTGGCTTCATTATAAACTTATTTTCCGAAACAAAATAGTGACTGGTACGTAAAAATACGTCGTCGGATTTTGCCGCGTCTTGTTCTCTTTGCATAACACACCGTTTACGCGGCGGACACACCGCAGGCGGAGACTGCCGGGGCGGGAGGAGACGAACCGCTCCGTGAAATTTCTGCATAATCTGACAAATTTCTTGTATTCCACGCCGTTTTCTGATACCATCTTATTACGTGCTTATTACTTGCAAAAATTTGCCATGGGTAGATCCGGGCGGACTGCCTATGATAGTTTTATGCCATCTGCGAAGAAAGAAGGTGTTTCCCGTGGGTCAGGTTCAGGAAGATCTGGCCGCGCTGCTCCCCAATCTTGCCAATCAGATGCGCGGTTTGCTCAGCAACCTCTACCTTGCCGCGTCTCAGGCCATTCCGGCGGAAGCGCGGGAACAGGATCCCGTGCTGGATGCCAAGGCCGCAGTGCTGGATCAGAGCTTTTACCGGCTGCTGCGGCTGGTGAACAGCCTTTCCTCCGCTGAATATCTGGCTGCAGCGCAGCCGGCCGCGCTGCGGGACGCAGATCTGGTAAAGCTGATTGGCGAGGTCTGCGAAAGCGCCGGCGATCTGGCGGAGATGCTGGGGATCCACCTGAAATTCATCTGCGCCATGGAGCGCCGCATCTGCGCGGTTCACGCCGGCACCATGGAGCAGCTCCTGTATCATCTGCTGTCCAATGCGCTGAAATTTACGGACGAGGGCAGTGTGACGATCCGGGCCGACGTCGTGGACGGACGGCTGGTATTCTCCGTGCGCGACACCGGGCGGGGCATCGGCCGCGAGGAGAAAGAACGCATTTTCCAGGAGTTCGTGCGCCTGCGTTCGGCGCAGGGCGTCGACGGGTTCGGGCTGGGGCTTTCGATCGTCGACCGTCTGGTAAAACTGCTCGGCGGCAGCATTTCGCTCGAAAGCCGCCTGGGCGAGGGCAGTAAGTTCATCGTCTCGGTACCGGTAGGCCGCAGCAGCGGGAAGAAACCCGACGGCCCGCAGCAGCCTGCCCGCACGGCCGCCCGCCCGGACTTGAAGGTACTGCTGATCGACGACGACCCGCTGCAACTGGAGATGACTGCCGGGATGTGCCGCCAGGCCGGGGTGGCTGCCGAGTGCTGCCAGTATCCCGAATATGCCGCCAAACTGGTGGCCGAAGGGGTGTTCGACGCTGTCTTTACCGATATACAGATGCCGTCGGCCGACGGGTTCAGCGTATTGGCCGCGGTGCGCGGGGTCGACCCTGCAATTCCCGTGGTGGCCGTTTCGGCGCGCGGGGAGATGGATGCCGGGGATTTCTCGGCACGCGGGTTCGCGGGATGCCTGCGCAAGCCGTTTACGGCGAATGAACTGGTTGCCGTGCTGAACACCGTCTGCGGCGCGGATGCCGCGGTGCCGCCCGCCGGGGGCGGGGTTGCCGCGGCCGGGGCGGAACAGGCGGACGGAGTGAATTTCAGCGCCCTGACGGCCTATGCGGGTGACGACACGGCGGCGGCACGGGGAATTCTGGAATCGTTCGCAGAGCAGGGCGCGGCCAACTGTGCCCTGCTGGAGCGGGCGCTCGATGACGGCGATGCGGCGGCGCTGAAAGCCGTGGCGCACAAAATGGCCCCGATCTTCACGATGCTCGGGGCCGTGCAGGTGGCGGCGGCGCTGCGGACGGCGGAAAGCTGGGAAGGCCCCCTGACCGACACGTTATGCCGGGAGGTACGCACGGCGGCAGAAAATATCCGTGCGATTATCGCGGAAGCGCAAAAAAAGGTATCTTTGTCGTGAATATGGAACGGATTCTGATCGTAGACGACGACATCACCTTCGGCCTGATGCTCAAGACCTGGCTCTCGAAAAAAGGGTTCGGGACACAGACTGCAGCCAGTGCGGCGGCAGCCCGGACGGCTCTTGCGGAAGGAGGGTTCTCGCTCGTGCTGAGCGATATGCGGTTGCCTGACGAGGACGGAATCGCCCTTTTGCAGTGGATGTCGGGGCAGCGGATCGAAGTGCCCGTGATCGTAATGACGAGTTATGCCGAGATCCAGAACGCCGTGCGCTGCATGAAACTCGGTGCCCGCGACTACGTCGCCAAGCCCGTCAACCCCGACGAATTGCTGAAAAAGATCCGCGAGGCGCTTGATGCCCCGGCGCCCGTGGGCGATGTCCCCCCGGTAACGCCGGAAAAGGCGCCGGCGCCTTCCCGGGCTGCGGGCGGGGATATGCCCAACTATATCGAGGGGCAGAGCGATGCCGCGCGGCAGCTCTACGAATATGTGCGGCTCGTCGCGCCGACGAACATGTCGGTATTGGTGAACGGTGCCAGCGGCACGGGCAAGGAGCATGTGGCGCAGCTGATCCACCGCCAGAGCAAACGCGCCGGAAAGCTGTTCGTGGCGGTCGATTGCGGCGCCATACCGCGCGACCTGGCTGCTTCGGAGTTTTTCGGCCATGTCAAGGGGTCGTTCACGGGGGCTGTCGGCGATAAGACGGGTGCCTTCGAAGCGGCCAGCGGCGGCACGCTCTTCCTGGATGAAGTGGGGAACCTTACCTATGAAACCCAGGTGCAATTGTTGCGGGCCTTGCAGGAGCGCCGCATCCGTCCCGTGGGCAGTAACCGTGAAGTTGCGGTCGACATCCGGCTGGTCGTTGCGACCAACGAAGACCTTGAAGCGGCAATTGCGCGCGGGACGTTCCGGGCCGACCTCTACCACCGGATCAACGAATTTACGCTCCGTATGCCCGAAGTGAGGCAGATGCGCGAGGATATCATGCTGTATGCCGATTTTTTCCTCGACCAGGCCAACCGCCAGCTGGACAAGCATATCGTCGGTTTCGACGGCGAAGCCGCTGCGGCCATGGTGCGTTATGACTGGCCGGGAAACCTGCGGCAGATGAAGAACACGGTGATGTCGGCGACGCTGCTCTGCCGGGGCGATTATATCTCCTGCCGCGAACTGCCGGCCGAAATCGCCGGGGTTTCCGGTGCGGCTGCGGTGCCATTGCGCAACCCGGCCGGCGAGGAGGAGCAGATACGCCGTGCCCTGGCCCTGGCCGGGGGGAACAAGTCGCAGGCCGCCAAACTGCTCGGCATCGACCGCAAAACCCTTTACAACAAATTGCACCTATACGGGATCGAGTGATGCGCCTGCGTGTGGAATTTTTCCACATACCTGTGGCGCGATTCCACACTTTTCCACATACCGCCGATTGTGGCACGTTTTGTTAACCGCTGTAATTCAGCGGTTTTTCGTTTTCTGTCCGCATGGCACGCCTCTTGGACTTTCCAAAGTCAGAAAGGTCGACGGGACAAATTACGAACCTGAAGAAATGAAGTGGAACCTTAAATCATTAAGAGCTATGAAAAAGACAATTGTAACGATGGCAGCTTTGATGCTGATGGCTGGGGGCGCATTCGCATGCGCACAGCAGCCCGAGAAGAAGGACGCCTCCGCGGCGACCGAAGCTACGGCTCCCGCAACGGAGTCCCCGGCTACCGATGAACAGGAGAAATCGGAGTCCGGCGATGCGGAAAAGACTGATTCGACTGCCGGAGAATCAGCCAAGGAGGAGAATAAGGTTGAGAGTACAAGCACAAGTGAGGGCAACTCCTCCTCCGCATCGGAAGCTTCGGATTCCGCTAAGTAAACTTGCGGGATAATCATCAGTTAAACAATTGTTTGCCGGGGTACCCCGCCTTATGGGCGGGGTGCTTTCTTTGTGTGTCCGGGGCCGGGGACAGCGGCCTGTGCCCCGGCATGTACGGACACAAAGGCGGAAACCGGGATTTCCGGCCTCCGCCTTTGCGAAAGGGGCGTCGTGCGGACTACTCCTCGATGAAGTCGATGTTCACCTGGCGCTGGAACGCCTCCTGCAACGAGATCTGCGTCTCGGTCGAGGCGACGCCCTGGATACGCAGGATACCGTCGAAAATCGTACGCATGAGGTGCTCGTTGTCCACGCAGTAGAGTTTCACGAGGATGTTGCCCGATCCGGTGATGAAATGCGCCTCCACGATTTCGGGGATTTCCTTGAGCTGCTCCACGGTCTGCTTGAGCAGCTGCGGGTCTTTGAGCGTGATGCTGATGTGGGCGCAGACGTCGAAGCCCATCATCTTGGGGTCTACGATCAGGCGGCTGCCCAGGATCACGCCCGAATCGTCGAGCTTGCGGATGCGCTGGTGGATCGCAGCGCCCGAGATGCCGCATTCGCGGGCGATCTCGAGAAAAGGCATGCGCGCATTCTTGATCAGGTATTTGAGGATCTTGCGGTCGATTGCGTCTAATGAGGTCTTAGGCATATGAGGATTGGTTATTTGATGACATTCAGTTCTTTGCCGACCTTGGTGAAGGCTGCGATGCAACGATCCAACTGGTTGGTGGTATGGCCTGCCGACACCTGCACGCGGATGCGGGCCTGGCCTTTCGGCACGACGGGATAGTAGAATCCCGTGACGAATACGCCTTCGTCCTGCAGCCTGGCGGCGAAGTCCTGCGACAGCTTGGCGTCGTAAAGCATCACGGCGCAGATGGCCGACTGGGTGGGTTTGATGTCGAAGCCTGCGGCCATCATCCCCTCGCGGAAATGTTCGACATTGGCCACCAGTCGGTCGTGCAGTTCATTGCTCTCGGCGAGCATCCTGAACATCTCGATCCCGGCACCTACGACGGCGGGGGGCAGCGAGTTGGAGAAGAGGTAGGGGCGCGAACGCTGGCGCAGCATGTCGATGATCTCCCTGCGGCCGGTGGTGAAGCCGCCTACGGCGCCGCCGAAGGCCTTGCCCAGCGTGCCCGTCAGGATGTCGACCTGGCCGCGGCGGTCGTAGAGTTCGGTGATGCCGCGGCCGGTTTTACCCAGCACGCCTGCCGAGTGGCACTCGTCGACCATGACCAGAGCGTCGTATTTCTCGGCCAGGGCGCAGATTTCGTCGAGCGGGGCGGCATTGCCGTCCATCGAAAACACGCCGTCGGTGCAGATGATGCGGAAACGCTGTGCCTGCGCCTTCTTGAGACACTCCTCCAGGTCGGCCATGTCGGCATTGGCGTAACGGTAACGTACGGCTTTGCAGAGACGCACGCCGTCGATGATCGAGGCGTGGTTCAGGGCGTCGGAGATGATGGCGTCCTGCTCGCCGAAGAGCGGTTCGAAGACACCCCCGTTGGCATCGAAACAGGCGGCGTAGAGAATCGTGTCCTCCGTGCCGAAATAGTCGGCAATGGCCTTTTCGAGCTCCTTGTGGATGTCCTGGCAGCCGCAGATGAAGCGCACCGACGACATGCCGTAGCCGCGGCTGTCCATGGCTTTTTTCGCCGCCTCGACCAGGCGCGGGTTGTCCGAAAGCCCGAGGTAGTTGTTGGCGCAGAAGTTTAGCACCTTACGACCTGCAACTTCGATCTCCGCACGTTGCGGCGAAGTAATGACCCGTTCGCTCTTGTAGAGCCCTGCAGCCTTGATTTCAGCAAGTTCTTGCTGCAGATGTTCTTTGATTTTTCCGTACATATCCGTTAATGTTTTGATGAATTTCCGGTGTGTGAGGTGTCAATCTGTTAGCAAATATACGATTAATTTTCGAAAACAGCCACCGCCCTCCCGCTTTTTTCCATGTCGGGGTTACAATTTGTTAGCTTCCGTGGCCGGGACGGACTTTCCCCCGCTCCTGGCAGGCCGTCGGGCGATCCCCGGGTACGGCGTCCCGCCGCATGTCCCGGCCGTAGCCGCAGGGCAGGCCGGAAGCCCTCCGGGAAAGGATTTTCCGGCGGCGGCCGAGGTTTTCGGGGCTAATTGGCGGACGAGCGTATTTTTTTGATATATTTGTAGTTCGAATAAAAACCGTCAACTTATGAAAAAATCGTGTGTTTTGGTCAGCGGCGGCGCCGGTTACATCGGCAGCCATACCTGTGTGGAGCTTCTCAATGCGGGTTACGATATTGTGGTGGCAGATAACTATTACAACTCCTGCCCCGAAGCCCTGAAGCGTGTGCGCGAGATCACCGGTAAGGATTTCAAGTTTGTGGAAGCAGACATGACCGACCATGCGGCAGTTGAAAAGGTCTTTGCGGAAAATCCCGGCATTGACTGTGTGATCCAGTTTGCCGCCTACAAGGCCGTGGGCGAAAGCGTTTCCAAGCCCATCGAGTATTACTCCAACAACCTGAACTGCACCCTGAACATCCTGGATGTTATGCGCCGTTACGATTGCCATAACATCATCTTCTCCTCCTCCGCAACGGTTTACGGCGACCCCGCCAGCGTGCCCATCCGCGAGGATTTCCCTGTTGGTGCAACCACCAACCCGTATGGCACTACCAAGGTGTTTACCGAGCGCATCCTGACCGACTGCTGCAAGGCAGACCCGGAGCTGAACGTTGCTCTGCTGCGTTACTTCAACCCCATCGGCGCACATCCTTCCGGAAAGATCGGCGAGGACCCGAACGGCATCCCCAACAACCTGGTGCCCTACATCGCCAAAGTTGCCGTTGGCAAGCTGGAAAAAGTGCATGTGTACGGCAATGATTACCCTACCCCCGATGGCACCGGCGTGCGCGACTACATCCACGTCGTGGACCTGGCCCGCGGCCATGTGGCAGCCATCAAAAAGCTGGAAGAAAAGCCCGGCCTGTTCATCTGCAACCTGGGCACCGGCCACGGCTACAGTGTGCTGGATGTGATTCATGCATTCAGCAAGGCCTGCGGCAAGGAGCTGCCCTATGTCATTGACCCGCGCCGCCCCGGCGATATTGCCGAGTGCTGGTGCGATCCCAGCAAGGCCAAGCGTGAGCTGGGCTGGGAAGCTGAGTACGGCATTGACGAAATGTGCCGCGACAGCTGGAACTGGCAGAGCCACAACCCCGATGGGTATAAGACCGCTGAATAAGTTCACGGTTCAAAGAAAGCAATAAAACGAGAGCAATAAAACAGGGCGACCGGGAAAACTTCCCGGCCGCCCTGTTGGTGTGTTAAGCAGAGTTTTTTATTTGGTTGACACAATTTGTGATTTGATTCATTAAGGAAGAGCACATATTTTTGCTCTGTAGGGACCGTAGGGGCGCACATTGTGTGCCCGCCGCCTTTGCAGAGCATGCAACACATAAATCATATTTGTAGGGCGGGATGCCCTCATCCCGCCGCAGAGAAACATAAATGGTTCGCTGCGTACCCCCATTACGGCCTGTCATGCGGGACGATGCAAGCATCGTCCCCTACAAATTCTTTGCAGGTTTGTGGCAATCGCCAAGGTTCCTCCCCGGCGCGATGAGGGCATCGCGCCCTACAGAATGTTTGTTGGTTGGTAATGCATTGCAAGTGTTCTGTAGGAAACGGTCTATCTCCGGCCTACAGAGCACATACTATCGCATCAAACCACTTTCCCCTTTTTCTCCTGCCCCGTTCCCTGAATCTTTGCGTTCAGCCCGGCACCCAAAAACAGCACATTGATGTTCACATTCAGCCAAAGCGTAATCAGCACGATTGCAGCCAAAGAACCGTAAATGTACGATAACTTCCAGAAATGTCCGATGTAAAACGAGAATATTTTGGAAAACAGCGTCCACACCGCTACCACAGCGGCGGCCCCCGGCAGCTGATCCCGTATGCGGCGCTTGCCGCCGGGCACATAGGTGTAGATCAGTGTTATCGTCAGCAGCGAAAGCGCCAACGAAAGCACAGCACTGATGCTGAGCAGGCTGTGCAGCCGCTGCAGCAGCCCGCCCACCAGGGTATGCAGCGGCAGCAGCCCGGCCAGCCCGCGCAGAATTGGGCTCAGGCTTTGCACCACCATGGCAACCAGCATCAGGCCCTCAAACAAAAAGGTATACAGCACAGCCCACAAACGGTCAAACATTGTTTTGCGGGCACCGGGGGTCAGCTTTTGCAGCCCCTTTTGCACCGCGGCCATCCCACCGGAAGCGGAGATCACCGTGGTGATAGCGGCAAAGGAAGCCATGAAGGTGGTGGACTGATTATTCAGGTTGGCAATCACATCCACCGCCATTGACTGGATGGCCGGGATATCCGGCAAAAGCTGGGCAACCAGCGCGGCAATGTCCGAAACAGAATAAAACGGCAGCATGTTGATGATGACCAGCACCCACATCAGCAGCGGCAGCGCTGCCGTAAGCAGCAGCAAGGTGGCGTGTCCGGCGTATACGGCCATATCCAGCGCCAGATACTGCCGCAGCAGGTCCAGCAGTGCAGGCAGCAGGGTTGAGGCTTGTTTTTTCATGGCGTTCTCCTGAATCCCCCACGCTCAGGGGCAAAATAAAAAACATTATAAGGCAACACCGCACAATTCCCGCCTAGCGGCTTAAGCACCGCTCCGGCGGCTGCGGCACGGCATCTGCGTTGCCAAAATGC
>OODO01002146.1_pt1 | contig 11413 bp, 8 predicted proteins | sample 1671261 | NCBI WGS metagenome assembly OODO01 (sample SAMN06348138, study PRJEB24527) | human gut metagenome | biome: human gut; feature: ankylosing spondylitis patient; material: feces | host: Homo sapiens | place: China | collected 2015-10 | reverse complement strand
GGCATTCACAGAGAAACGCTGTACCGTTTTGAGGGGACGGAGGCGGTACTGCTGCGCTGGGCGGTTGGCGAGGAGAAAGAGGACTGGACGTTCGACGCGGATGGTTATACCGTCCGGCACTACAATGATGTGCTGACCCTGCAGGTCTGGGAACATGATCCGGATATGGACGGCATCCTGATTTTTGAACAGGATGTATCTACTGAAGATGAAAATGCGCTGAGGGAAGCGTTTCAAGCGGAAAATGACGCGCTCTGGTCGGGCATCCGCTAAAAAAGTTAGTCACATCGAACGAAACCGCTTGACAATCCACCGCGCTGGTGCTATCATTCATATACCCCAATGGGGTATATTGCATTCATCGAAAGGATGAGGGCTGATGATAAAAACGACGCTGAAAATTGACGGCATGATGTGCGGCATGTGCGAGAGCCATGTCAACGACGCAATCCGCAAGGCTTTCCCGGCGGTCAAGAAGGTGACTTCCTCCCACGGCAAGGGTGAAACGGTGGTCATTTCCGAAGATCCGCTGGACGAAGCGCAGGTGAAAGCTGCGATTGCCGCGACGGGCTATGATTTCAAGGGCATGTCAAGCGAGCCGTATCAGAAGAAGCGTTTCCTTTTCTTCTGATGGTTTCATTCGCATGCTTTCATTCGCACAACAAAAAGCAGGGCTGTCTCCGGCGTGGAGGTAGTCCTGCTTTTTGTTTTCTGTGTTAGTTGATTTTTGTTGTGCAGAGGGCTTCACCTCTGTGGAGGCGACAAGGAGGCATGAAAACAGATGAAGTCTGCGGTCGCCCCCTGCCCCCCTTCGCTATTTCCCCCACTTGATATGCTTCATGTGCTTCATCACCAGCGTGGCGCTCACGCCGGTCAGCGCGCCGAAGAGAATGCCGCTGAGCATCAGGACAGCCATGTAGTACGCCAATTGCGACGTGTGGAGGATAATCATCGCCATCACGATTTGCCCGACGTTGTGCATCACGCCGCCGACAATGCTGACCGTGACCGGGTGCATCCACTTCATGCGCGAAAGGAGACACATGCCTGCCAGCGACAGCACACCGCCGGCCAGTGCGTACGGCAGCGCAGCCACGCCGCCCAAAAACAGCGAGGACAGCACCACTTTCAGCAGCATCAGCACCCACGCCGTCGGCAGGGACAGCATGTAGACCGCGAAAATCAGCACGCCGTTGCTTAAACCCAGCTTGATGCCCGGTACGCCCAGCAGCGGCGGAAACAGGCTCTCCACCCAGCCCAGCACCAGCATCAGCGTCAGCAGCACACTGCACAGCGCAAGCTGCTTTGTGGTGATTTGCTGCTTATTCATTTGCTGCGTCCTCCTGCACGGTCGTCAGCCAGTCCATCAATTCGTCGCGGCTGTACAGCTGGAGCGTCACCTGATTCGGCAGACAGATAATCATGTTGCCCAGAATGCGTGTGTCCTTGTTTTCCAGCGTCACTTCGCCCTGCTCCACGCAATCCTGATTGTCGCAGTTCGCCTCGTGCATGTCGATGCTTGTCGGGGTGACATGGACGATGTTGATGCAGTCGCCGTGGCGGAGGCGATAATAGCCCTCTTCGGTCAGCGGAATCGGCTGATACGTTTTGTCACCGACGGTGACGACGAGGAATGCTTTCACCTGCGACAGGTCGGGGGTGGCGGTGGCTTCGGGGGCGTCCGTGACTTCCGACGCGGCAGCCGCTTCCGGTGCTGCGGTGATTTCGGGGGTCGACGCTGCCTCCGGTGTGCTGGTCGCAAGCTCTGTCGGCGCCTCTGTCGGCGCTTCGGTCGGCGCATCTGTTGCGGTCAGGGGCAGCAAAGGCGCATTGGCGTCTACATTCGCGGGTGCGTTCCTCCGCAGCACAACCATCAGTACCGCCACAATCAGCAGCAGCGCTGTCACAATCAGCACATTGCACCACAGGCCATTCCGCTTCGCCTTGGGATTCGTTTCCTTCTTCATACCCGTTCCGCACAATCCTTTCGTTATTGAGTATCCCCATCATACAACGCCGGGTCGGATTCGTCAAGGGGCGTGCGCGCAGGTGTTACAAACTTGTCACAAAGCGGCGAATCCATCCCGATGTCAGCAGGCGCTTTTGCCCGTCTTATTGGAAGCGGAACGCATTAGTCCGCGCCGCCCCATGGCAACGAAACCGACAATATCCGCAATCAGCCAGCCCGCCGGAATTGCCAGCCAAATCGCCATCATGCCGAAATGCGGCGCGAAGGCGTAGGACAGCACAACGCGCAGCCCAAGCGAAAGCACCGTCAGGACGATGCTCATGCCCGCCTGCTCCAAACCGCGGAAAATGGCATAAAGCAGGAACAGGAAGCCGATGCCGATGTAGCACAGCCCCTCGGTGCGCAGGTACGTTACGCCGATGGAAAGAGACTCTGCCGATGCATTTTTGAGGAACACGAGCAGCAGCGGCTCGGCGAAAATCGCCGCGAGCGTGGAAACAATCAGGCAGAAGCCGCCGGAAAGCAGGAACGCTGTGCGGATGCCGTGACGGAGGCGCTGCGGCTGATTCGCCCCCTGATTCTGGGCGACGAAGGTCGCGAAGCCGTTGCCGAAGTCCTGCGCGGGGCTGTACGCCAGCGAGTCAATCTTCACGCCGGCGGTGAATGCCGCCATCGCTGCCAGACCGAAGCTGTTCACGAGACTCTGCACACACAGGATGCCGAAATTCATGATGGATTGCTGAATGCTGGTCATGGCAGAGACGGAGAAGATGCGCCTGAACAGCGCGCGGTCGGGGCGCAGGTCGTGCTGCGAGGGCGTCAGCGCCGGAACGCGGAAGAGCACATAACCTAAGCACAGGAAACCGGACAGTACTTGCGAAATAAGCGTCGCGACGGCAGCGCCCGCCACGCCCCACGGCAGCACCGCCACGAACAGAAAGTCCAGCGCGACGTTCGTCAGCGACGAAATCAGCAGGAAAACCAGCGGCGCGGTTGAATTGCCGACGGCGCGGAGCATACACGCTCCGAAGTTATACAGGAACGTCGGGACGATACCGATGAACACAATCAAGAGGTAGCGGGAGAGAACGCCCTGCGCTTTAGGCGGAATGCGCAGGAGCGCCATCATGACGGGCAGGAGCGCGTAGGAAAGGATGGTCAGCAGCGCTGATACGCCCGCAATCAGCACAAACGCATTGCCGACCGCCTTGCGCACGCCGGCATCGTCTTTCTGCCCGAAAAGCTGGCTGACAACCACGCCGCTGCCCATGCACAGCCCGGTGACGATGCTCGTGAGCAGAATCATGACGGAAAACGCGCTGCCGACGGCGGCAAGGGCGATTTCACCGCAGTATCGCCCGACGACGAAGGTGTCCACAAGGTTATAAAGCTGCTGGAGCAGATTGCCCGCCATCAGCGGCAGAGAAAAACGGAGCAATCCGCGGAAAATCGAACCATGGGTCAAGTCAACATTCATAATAAAGGAATTCTCCTTTCACTGCACAGGATAGTATAGGTGAAAAAACGGGAAACGTCAAGTATGGCGCAAAGGCAGAGAAATCAAGGGAAAAGAACGAAAATACACAAAAAAAACAATTTCCATGCGAAAACGATTTCACGGCGTTACATCAAGGGATTGCTGTGCAAGTGGGGAATTTTGCAGGAAGATTGGTCAAAAATTGCAAGCGGCAGACACTTGACAAGGAAGCGGCAATTCCCCTATAATAGATGCAACGTATCATTTGCATCGTGTCATCTGGTACGAAATGAATTGGAGGGGTTAGACCATGAAGAAGATTCTCTCTCTGGTCCTGTCTGCGTGCATGATGCTGAGTGCGGCTGCGCTGGCAGAAGGCACGTTCACGCCTGCTGATTCCTACGATGTCGGTGAGCGCGTGTACAACGCGGGCACTGTCACGCTGGAAAAGAGCGAGGGGAGCGCGCAGACGGTTTCTACCGATCGGTATGTCGGCGAAGCTGGCAAGGACTACACCGATGAAAAGGTGTACACCTACAATTCCTACACGCCCGGCATTAACTCTTCTCTGAACTGGGACCCGCTGTCCTGGGAAACGAACGAAGACACTGGTATTTTGGACTATGTCAGCTCTGGTTTCTACACCTTCGTTCTGAATTCCGAAAAGAACGGCTACTCTGTCGTGCCCGAACTGGCTTCTGAAATGCCGGTGGACGTGACCGCTGAGTATGTCGGTCAGTACGGCGTGAAGGAAGGCGAGACCGCCAAGGCTTGGCGTATCGCGCTGAACAAGCTCGCCAAGTGGGAAGATGGCACCCCCATCACTGCTGATGACTATGTGTACTCCATGCAGCAGCTGCTCAACCCGAAGATGCTGAATCGCCGCGCTGACAGCTACTATGCTGGCGAGTTCGTCATCTACAACGCGAAGAACTACCTCTACGCGGGCAAGACGACCTATGACCTGATTGCAGACACTGCCGAGAACCTCGTTGCCGCCGGCACCGATGTGTACCTCGACATGGGCGCTTGGGGCATGGTCGGCGCGCTGGACGCGGAAGGCAATCCCGCGCCGCAGTATGTGAACATTGCGGACGACACGATGTACCGCGATGCTTCTATTGAAGACGAAACCGCTGCCGAAGCGTGGGTCTCCGCGAAGTACCTGTTTGACAACTACTTCGCCGCGGGTCAGCAGTATGAGTCCATGCAGGCTCAGTACCTGTACACGGCCAGCGTTGCGGATGCCGCAACGTGGGACGAAGTTGGCTTCAAGAAGGTTGACGATTACACCGTTGACTTCATCCTGGCTAACCCCGTGAACGAAGCGAACTTCTATGTGCCCTACAACCTGTCTTCCTCCTACCTGGTCTACAAGCCCGTTTACGAAGCCTGCAAGACCTTCTACAAGGACGGCAAGGAAGTTGCCACCGAGGAAGAAGCGGACGAAGTGAAGACCAGCTACGGCCGTTCTGTGGAGAACACGGTTTCCTACGGCCCGTACAAGCTGTCTTCCTTTGAACTGGACAAGGAATACACCCTGACCCGCAATGACAACTGGTATGGCTATCATGACGGCAACCACGTCGGCCAGTATCAGACGGACAACTACAAGGTGACCTGCATTGCCGACCACGCGACTCAGGTGCTGGCGTTTGAAAAGGGCGAGATTGATGAAATCGCTCTGCAGGCGGACGACCTGAAGAAGTACGGCAACAGCAAGTACATCAAGTACGGCCCGAACAATGGCTACACCACCAAGCTGACCATGAACACCGACTATGAGAAGCTGCTGTCTCACGGCACCAATAGTCAGGTTCTGGTAATCCCGGAATTCCGTCAGGCGATTTCTTACTCCTATGACCGTAAGGAATTTGCTTCCTCCTTCACCGCGGCTGGCACGGCTGGCTTTGGTCTGATCAACGAACTGTACTGCTACGACCCCTTCACCGGCGCGCTGTATCGTGACAGCGAACCCGCGAAGGCAGTCCTCTGCCGTCTGTTCGACCTGACCTGGGGCGAGGGCGGCGACTACGACACCCTCGACGAAGCGTACGAAGCCATGACCGGCTACGAGGTCGAAAAGGCGCGCGCGCTGATGGCGGTTGCGTATGACAAGGCTGTTGCTGCCGGCATCTATGATGGCACCAGCGACATCAAGATTGACCTGCGCGTGTACCAGAGCGACGCGATCTACGTCTCCATGTTCAACTACCTGAACGACGCGCTGAAGAACGCTTGCGTTGGCACGCCGTTTGAAGGCAAGGTCGAAATGACCATGACCGTAGACAACGACTACTACGAAACCATGCAGTCCGGCAACGCGGACATGATCTTCACCACTTGGGGCGGCGCGACGATGGCTCCCTTCGGCGTGTTCGGCAACTGCTACACCGACGATGCGTACGGCAACGGCAACCAGAACGAATACGGCTATGACACCACCACCATCGACATTGTTTACAATGTGGAAGGCGTTGGCGAAATCACCGACACCCTGCAGAACTGGGCGAACTGGTGCAACAGCCAGAAAGTTCCGTCCATCGAGGAAAAGCTGGGCAAGTTCGCTGATTACACCTACGACACTCGTCTGCAGTTCGCGGCGGCTGTTGAAGGCGCGTTCATGAACTGGTATCCCTGCTCCTCCATCTACTACCGCAACACCGCGAGCATGAACTCCCAGAAGGTGAACACCGTTGTTGATACCTACGTTACGCTGATCGGCTTCGGCGGCATTCAGTACATGACGTACAACTACGATGACGCTGAGTGGGCGGACTACATTGCCAACAACACCCTGGAATACTAATTCAAGGCGCACATTTGCCGTGATTCTCTGAACCTCGGCACGGGCATGGGGGCCTTTTGACCCCCATGCCCGATGTGCGTGTTAAAAACCGGTTGATTTTCGGGCGTTTCTTAAGGGGACGCTATGATTCCAAAGAGAAAAGTACAGAATAGTGATTCCTTAAGAAATGCCCAATAGGGATTCAATCCAGTCAGGCAAGCCCAGTCCGCGGTGATGCGCACCTCCAGCCGCATCCTCCGCGACCCGTCACGGGTGGGGCGACGCACCCTGACGGTCGGAAGCAGAGGGCGGCGGGTTTTCCCATCCCTCCCTTCCACTCAATATGAAAAACGGAGGTAACGTGGAATGTCCAAAAATGGTATGACACGATACATCATCAAGCGTGTCCTGTACATGTTCCTGGTGCTGTTCATCATCATGACCATGTGCTTTATCCTGATTAAGCTGCTGCCGCTGCCCGCCGTCCGCGAAATGGGCCGCGACATCAACCTCGTGCTCGCCAAGCGCGAAAAGATGGGCTACAACAAGCCGATCATGGTGCAGTACTTCCTGTACCTGAAGAGCATCCTGACCGAATGGGACTGGGGCGTCGGCGAGCAGATGTATGAAGGCATGGGCGTGTGGGATGTCATGATGCAGAAGCTGCCCTACACGGTGCTGGTGAACCTGTATTCTATCCTGCTTGCGATCCCGCTGGGTCTTGCTTTCGGCATCTATGCGGCGCTGAAGAAGAACAAGTGGCAGGATAACTTCATTTCCACCATGGTCATGGTCTTCATCTCGGTGCCAAGCTATGTGTACGCCTTCTTGGTGCAGTACTTCCTGTGCTTCAAGCTCGGCTGGTTCCCCTTGCAGGCGGCAAGTTTGTCACAGGCGGGCGGGTCACTGTTCAGCTGGACAATGTTCGTATCGCTGATTCCGGCAGTGCTGTCGCTGGGCTTCGGCGTTGTGGCAGGCTTGACGCGCTACACCCGTGCGGAGCTGAGCGAGGTGCTGACCGGTGACTACATGCTGCTGGCGCGCACGAAAGGTCTGACCAAGGCACAGGCAATTTCCCGTCACGCGCTGCGCAACGCAATGGTCGTCATCCTGCCGATGATTATTGGTGAATTCATCGGTATTCTGGGCGGATCGATGATTATCGAAAACATCTTCGGCATTCCCGGCATCGGCAACCTGTACATCAACTCCATCAATGTCCGCGATTATAATTTCTTCATGGCGCTGAACGTGTTCTATACGGCAATCGGCCTGGTTTCGGGCATTGTCATTGACATCAGCTACGGGTTTATTGACCCGCGCATCAGAATGGGGTCGAAGAAATGATGGAAAAGAATCTGTATCCGGAAATCCCGAAGGAAAAGTTTGCGTTTATTCACAAGGATGAGCGCATCCATGACGAAAAGCTGCAGACCAAGTCCATCAGCTATCTGGGCGACGCGTGGCTGCGCTTCCGCAAGAACAAGTCCTCCGTTGTGGCGTTCTGCTTGATTGTGTTCCTGCTGCTGTTTGCCATCATCACGCCGTTTGTCTCGCCGTACACGGTGCAGTTCCGCGACGGCTACTACAAGTCGGTGCTGCCGAAGAACACGCTGTTTGAAAACGCGGGTTTCTGGGATGGCGCGCGCAAGGAAAAGGTCAGCGAAATCGGCTACCATTACTACAACGCCATCGGTCAGGAAACGGGCGTGCCGGTCGTGAAGAAGGAATATGACCACTATACCGATTCAAACGGCGTGACGTACTACAACCTGCGCGTGGATTCCTACGCGCTGGTCGGCTTCGCGTATGTCAACCTGAGCGAAACGGAATACAACAACCTGATGGCGTATCAGAACGAGAAGGACATTCAGGTCATCTACCCGCTGCAGAAGACCCACAATTCGCAGTACATGATGGGCAACGGCGGCGCGAACTTCTGGTACCAGCTCAAGGACGAGAGCGTGAACACCAACGGTGATCCGGCGCTGGATGAAAACGGCAGCCTGATTCCGAACTACCTCACGTCCGACAACCCGAACAAGGCGAACTACAACAGCAAGCGCATTGCCGGCGACGACGGCGCGGATGGGCAGTGGTACACCTACGCCCAGAAGAACCAGACGGGCTACCGCGTGCGTGTGCACTATCTGGAGTACTTCCGCTATGTCAACGGCTATGAACCCACGTTCATTTTCGGCACGAACAACTACGGGCAGGATATTTTCACCTGCCTGGCAGTCGGCGCGCGCCTGAGCTTCCTGCTGTCCATCGTCGTGGCGAGCATCAACTTTATCCTCGGCGTGCTGTACGGCTCCATCGAGGGCTACTACGGCGGCGCGGTCGACATGGTGATGGAGCGTATCTCCGACGTGCTGAACAGCGTGCCGTTCATGGTCGTCGCAACCCTGTTCCAGCTGCACTTGGCGGAAAAGGTGGGCGTGCTGCCATCCCTGCTGTTCGCCTTCGTCCTGACCGGCTGGGTTGGTACGGCGGCGCGTGTGCGTACGCAGTTCTACCGCTTCAAGGGTCAGGAATACGTCCTGGCGGCGCGCACGCTGGGCGCATCCGACGCTCGCCTGATTTTCAAGCACATCTTCCCGAACAGCCTGGGCACCATCGTGACCGGCGCGGTCATGACCATCCCCGGCGTCATTTTCTCCGAATCCATGCTCAGCTACCTGCACATCATCAATCTGGAAACGTCGTCGCTGACCTCCATCGGCACGCTGCTTTCCGGCGGTCAGGCGTACTTGAGCACCTACCCCCACATCATCATGTTCCCGGCAATCTTCATCGCCATTTTGGAAATTGCTTTCAACCTGTTTGGTAATGGCCTGCGCGACGCGCTGAATCCTTCGTTGAGAGGAGCGGACGACTGATATGGCAAAGCTGGAAGTCCGAAACTTGACCATCTCCTTCCGCACAAACAACGGTGCGGTTCGCGCAGTGCGCGATATTTCCTTCAATCTGGAGGAAGGCGAAACGCTCGCCATCGCCGGTGAATCCGGTTCCGGCAAGTCCGTCACCACCCGTGCTATCATGGGCATTCTGGCGGGCAACGCCATGGTGGATGCGGGCGAAATCATCTACGACGGCAAGGATTTGCTGAAAATTCCGGAAGAAGAATTCCACACCCTGCGCGGCCACAAGCTGGCCATGGTGTTCCAAGACCCGCTGAGTGCCCTGAACCCCATCATGCGCATCGGCAAGCAGCTGACGGAAGCCATGCTGCTGAACAACAAGGAACGCCGCCGCGATGGCAAGGAACGCTTCAACAGCCTGCTGGCGCAGCTCGAAAAGACGATGGTGGCGGATGCCGAGGCGCGCGGACAGGGCGCACAGACGCGCGAAGCCATCCACGCCAAAACGAAGCAGTTCGACCACTTTGCTTCCGTTGGGCTGAAGATGGAATATACCTATAAGGAAGCAATGGAATCCATCGTCGAGTGCATGGACGGCATGGACGAAATCGACAATGCCATCCTGACGAGCAAGGACAAGGAGGTCCGCGAAATCTGCGGCCGCATCCGCAAGTCCCTGAAGCATATCTTCGACCCGTACACTTTCGATGAGAATGACCCGGAAATCGCGAAGTGGCATACGGCGCTGGAAGGCTTCCAGAAGAACTACACGCGCCGCCGCGAAAGCGAAATGCGCGCGCTGATGGCGGAGATGACCGCTAAGCTGGGCGCGATGGTGAATGCGCAGGAGCCGAACTTCTTCTGCATCGGCTATCTGGCGGCGAGTGGCAAAACGCCCGACCCGAAAAAGCAGTCCATCACCGAGCTGAACCAGATGGCGCGCGAAACGCTTGACCGCGAGTTCATGATTGACTTCTTGCAGGACATTGCTCACGCGCTCCAGTACTCCAGCCAGCAGGCGGCGAAATCGCAGCAGGCGGCGGTGGATACGCTCCGCAGCGCCCTGAAGGTCTATCAGCAAAAACCGCTGAACGAGGGCGAATGCAAGGAAGCGCTGCACAAATCGGCTGCGGCGGTTGAAGCAGCCATCGACAAGCTGCAGCTGGATAAGGACAATCAGGCGTACGTCTACCGTTCGGGTGCACAGTCCTACATCGACCGCTATGCCCGCTCCAAGACGCACAATCCGAAGGAAGAAAAGCGCTACGCCCGCGAGCAGAAGAAGTTTGAGGCGCAGAAGGCGAAGGGCAAGAATCCGCCGTCCGTTATCCCGAAGAACCTGATTGACGCGGATATGGCGCAGCACAACCTCTGCGAAATGACCCAGAGCCTGCTGAAGCACTTTGAGGAACTCATCGCGGCGAGCGAGACAAAGGACTTTGACGTCCTGGCGGTGGAAATGGTGGACTACATGAAGGCGCGCGCGCAGGATTACGCCTTCAAGCTCACCAAGGGCATGGCACGCCACCGCGCCATCGAATTGATGAAGGAAGTCGGCATTCCGGAGCCGCACAAGCGCTTCTATCAGTATCCCTTTGAGTTCTCCGGCGGTATGCGTCAGCGTGTTATGATCGCGATTGCATTTGCCTGTGATCCGAAAATTCTGATCTGTGACGAGCCAACGACCGCACTCGATGTGACAATTCAGGGACAGATTCTCGATATTATCAAGAATCTGCAGAAGAAAAACCAGACGTCCGTTATCATGATCACACATGATCTTGGTGTTGTGGCGAATATCGCACAGAAGATTGCTGTCATGTATTCCGGTATTATCGTGGAAAGCGGAACGTGTGAGGATATTTTCTATCGTCCGCGTCACCCGTATACCTGGGCGCTGATCCGTTCCGTACCGCGTCTGGATCTGAAAAACAAGCAGGAACTCGCGACAATTCCGGGAACTCCGCCGGATCTTTTAAACCCGCCGGTCGGATGTCCGTTCTGCACGCGGTGCAGCTATTGTATGCCGATCTGTAAGGAAGAGATGCCGGAGGCAACGGAATTCGGCGGCGAGCATAAAGCTGCCTGCTGGCTCCATCACCCGATGGCACCAAAAGTAGAAATGCCAAATCTGGAAGGAGGAGAACTGTAATGGAAAATAACGAAAAAGAAGTGCTTTTTTCCGTTTCCCATCTGAAAAAATATTTTCAGGTCGGAAACCATGCGACCTTAAAGGCCGTGGATGATGTCTCCTTCGAAATTTACAAGGGTGAGACACTTGGAATGGTTGGCGAGTCCGGATGTGGAAAGACAAC
>OODO01002143.1_pt1 | contig 11420 bp, 15 predicted proteins | sample 1671261 | NCBI WGS metagenome assembly OODO01 (sample SAMN06348138, study PRJEB24527) | human gut metagenome | biome: human gut; feature: ankylosing spondylitis patient; material: feces | host: Homo sapiens | place: China | collected 2015-10 | reverse complement strand
GATGTAGCCGTGACTGGAGTTCAGACGTGTGCTCTTCCGATCTAACGGGAAAGCTTTGTCACGACCTCTTCCGGACATTCTGGTGCAAAAGGCGGTGCGATATTGTCCAGCATATCATAGGTCAGCTCGTCCACCACATGAACGCCGCCGCTGTTTACGTCCAATACCACATTATAGTCGCCCAATTTATACTTATGAATCATAATTCTGTTTCCTCTTTCCAGCTGCATGGGGAAAAGCAGCATAACTCTTATAAATGCGAAAAAAGGGACAACGAACTGTCCCTTTTTTCTATCGGTTGCAGACTTGCGTTAAGCGGTTCAAAAACCACTTAGTGTTCGCACTTCTGGTTCGCTACTGTGCAGGAAGTCTTGCAAGCAGACTGACAGGAAGCCTGACACTTGCCGCAGCCGCCCTTTGCAGCAGAAGCCTTCAGGTTTGCTGCATTGATGGTCTTGATGTGCTTCATTCGAAACCCTCCCCCAAAAAAAGTTTAACTACATTATATCACAAAATCACCGGATTTTCAAGCGTTCCATGCAAAATAGGAAAAAAGTTTACATCTTGCAAAAGAACCTTCCGGCTATCTAGGCGGTTTCCGATGGGGTGCATTGACGCCGGAAATCCCACCCCAGACACCGCCGCCGCAGAGACACAACAGCCGCACCGGACTGCCGGCAGTATGCAGCCAGACCAGGCTCGCCAGCGTCAGCACTGCCCACAGGAAGAGTCCGCAGAACAGTCCGCAGCGCCAGCCTTTCCGGCGGCGGCGGAATCCGGCAAAGCGACCCATGCCGTACCCGGAAAACACCAGCGCTATCCCTGCCATAAGACGCAGCATCCACTCCGGCGCATCGGCGAAAAGCATCATCGCCGCCAGGATGCTCAGTACGCCGGTCAGAATCCCCAGCCCCACCGGCAGCGCCGCCAGCAAATACCAGCCGCCGGATACCCAAAGGCTTTTCCGGGACTGGGGTCGTGTGGTTTCCATGGGCTGCACCTCCGTTAAACACTGTTATCCCAGCATATGCAGCACCCGCCAGTGATAGAACGCAAAAACGGACTGTACGAATACAGCCCGTTCTTTTGCGAAAATGCACTGGGATTCTTAGTCCTTCAGCATACCCTGGTCGGAGTCGTCAGAACCCTTCTTTTTCTTCTTGGATGCTTTCTTTTCCTTGGCAGCAGCGATCTGTGCCTCCTGCTTGCGCTTTGCATTCTCGGTCATGGTCAGATTTTCCTGTACTGCCCAGTTCTTGATGCGCAGCTTGTTGCGGTTGCTGGTTGTCTCAATGACGATGTTATCCTCATTGACCTGTACCACCAGACCTACGATGCCGCCGATGGTAACGATCTCGTCACCGACCTGGAGGCTGTCCTGCATTGCCTTTGCTTCCTTGTCCTTTTTCTTCTGCGGACGAATCAGAATAAAGTACATTACTGCGAACAGCAGCACCATAAAGATCAGATAGCCCACTGTGCCAAAGCCGCCGCCGGATGTACTCGTAGAAGATGTGCCGCTGGCAAATGCAGTCATGCTGCAAACAGCGCCTGTCAGAGCTGCTGTGCTGGCAGCCAGTCCCAGTCTTGCGAAATTCTTACTCATGTTCAAAAGCCCTTTCTCCGTTTGCCCTGCGCTTTCGGGAAAAATGCTTACGCCTTGCTGCGCAGCACTTCGTCGATGGACGCAGCGGCTGTTTTTCCGGCACCCATCGCCAGAATGACGGTTGCCGCACCGGTGACAGCATCGCCGCCGGCATAAACCTTGTCCTTTGTGGTAGCCATTTCCTCGTTGACCACGAGACAGCCCCACCGATTTGTGTCCAAGCCCTCTGTTGTCGAAGAGATCAGCGGATTCGGCGAAGTACCGATCGCCATGATAACCGTATCTACATCTAGGACAAACTCGCTGTCCGGAACAGCAACCGGTCTGCGTCTGCCGCTTTCGTCCGGTTCGCCCAGTTCCATGCGGATGCACTTCAAGCCGTTGACTCTTCCGTTTTCATCGCCCAGGATCTCTACCGGATTGCACAGGTTCTGGAACTCTACGCCCTCTTCCTTGGCGTGGTGTACCTCTTCCAGACGTGCCGGCATCTCTGCCTCAGAACGACGGTATACGATGTACACGTGTTCTGCGCCCATACGCAGCGCACTTCTGGCAGCATCCATTGCCACGTTGCCGCCGCCGACAACAGCCACAACCTTCGACTGGATGACCGGTGTCGCATACTTCGGGTCATAGCCGTGCATCAGGTTGATACGGGTCAGATACTCATTTGCGGAGCATACGCCCACCAGACCTTCGCCCGGAATGTTCATGAACCGGGGCAGACCTGCACCGGAACCGATAAAGACTGCATCATAGCCGCCTGCCATCAGTTCGTCGATGGACAGGATCTTGCCGATGACCATATCCGGCTGGATATCTACGCCGGCATCCTTCAGCGACTGGATCTCCTGCTGTACAATGGTTTTCGGGAGACGGAACTCCGGAATACCGTACATCAGAACGCCGCCGGCTACCTGGAATGCCTCAAAGACAGTTACCTGATAGCCCAAACGTGCCAGATCGCCGGCACAGGTCAGACCAGCCGGGCCGCCGCCAACAATGGCAACACGCTTGCCGTTCGGTTCAGCCTTTTCCTGCTTGCCGGTATAGCCATGCTCACGGGCATAGTCTGCCACAAAGCGCTCCAGACGGCCGATGGCAACCGGCTCGCCCTTCTTGCCACGGACGCACTTGCCCTCGCACTGGTTCTCCTGGGGACATACACGGCCGCAGACAGCCGGCAGGCTGTTGGTGGTGCGGATGATGTCATACGCCTGGAGGAAGTCTCCGGCAGCCACAGCAGCGATGAAATCCGGGATCGGAACGCCTACCGGACATCCGCTGACGCAGGGCTTCGCCTTACAGTGCAGACAGCGGGTCGCCTCTTCCTGTGCCTGTTCCGGGGTATAGCCCATTGCAACTTCTTCAAAACACTTTGCACGTTCCTTGGGATCACGCTCCGGCATAGGAACCTTTGTCGGTGTCATATTGAATTTTCCTGCCATGGTCACTGTACCTCCTTCCGGAACAGATTGCATTCCTGCTCCTGCCGCTTGTACGTGCCGTTGCGGCGCATCAATTCGTCAAAATCTACCTGATGACCGTCAAAGTCCGGACCGTCTACGCAGGCATACTTGGTCTTGCCGCCGACGGTCACACGACATCCGCCGCACATTCCGGTTCCGTCCACCATGATCGGGTTCAGCGAAACGATGGTCTTTACCTGGAACGGCTCGGTCGTCTTACAGACAAACTTCATCATGGGAACCGGACCGATAGCAATGACGACGTCATACTTCTTGCCCTGTTCCAGCTGCTGCTGCAGCACATTGGTCACAAAGCCCTTTGTGCCGTAGGAACCGTCATCGGTGCAGAGATACAGGTTATCGCTGCATGCACGGAATTCATCTTCCAGAATGACAATATCCTTGTTGCGGAAACCAACGATGGTATCCACTTCCAGACCCAGGCTGTGCAGGTGCTTTGCCTGGGGATATGCGATGGCACATCCTACGCCGCCGCCGATCACGCAGACCGACTTTGTGCCTTCCGGCAGTTCTGTGGGAACGCCCAGCGGTCCGACCAGATCCAGGATGGTGTCACCTGCCTCCAGCTGTGAAAACTGGCGTGTGGTCTCACCGGCGATCTGGAAGATCAGCGTAATTGTGCCGCCTTCACGGTCATAATCTGCTACGGTCAGCGGTACACGCTCACCGAATTCGTCCAGCCGGAAAATGATAAACTGTCCCGGCAGAACTTTCTTTGCGATCAGCGGTGCAGCAATGCGTACCATCACAACTGCATCGTTGAGCTTTTTCTTTTCTACGATTTGAAACAATTCTTTCACCTCATGCAATCTCATTGACTGTGCCGGAGCCTGTCCCGTATCCGGAAACATCCCCAAATTCTGACAAGCCGAATGAAACAAGCCGACAGACCGCCGGCTTGTTTGAAATACATATTTGCAGCGCTGCCGTATAAACGGACAGCAGTCGAATCTTATTCCGCAGAATCGTCCTCTGCCGGCACGTCGATCGGCACTTCAAAAGCGTCGTCGTCCAGATCGCTGTAGTCAAACTCCAGCATCTCGCCGCAGCACGGACACGGCATTTCGCCCTCTTCCAGAACAGATTCGCTCAGAGCGATGACATTATTGCAGGACGGGCAGACTGTCTCATAGAGTGTCTCATCATCGTCGTCGTCAAAATCGTCATCATCAAAGTCGTCATCGTCGTCACAGGAATAGTATGCGTCATCCTCATCGTCCTCATCATAGACAATATCTTCCAGATCGCCCAGATCCTGATCAAACAGATCGCAAACCTCTGTCAGTTCGTCTACCTGGGTCTGCAGATCGCTGACATATGCTGTCAGATCCTGCATGACATCCAGCAGCTGTCCCAGTACCTTGCCTTCTTTTGTGCTGGTCAGATCCAGTTCCATACCGTCGACCATTCCACGCAAATACGCCATCTTATCCGTCAGGTTCATTTGAAATACCTCCCGTTCAAAACACGGTCTGCATTTTTCCATGCAGCACCGAAAATGTTTGCGTCAAGCAGATGCTTTCGCTTATGCTCTTTCCATATACTCACCGGTTCTGGTGTCGATGCGGATCATGTCGCCCTGGTTGATGAACAGCGGCACCTTGATCTCTGCGCCAGTTTCCAGTGTAGCCGGCTTGGTTGCATTGGTAGCAGTATCGCCCTTGAAGCCCGGATCAGTCTCGGTAACTTCCAGCTCAACAAAGTTGGGCGGCTCTACGCCGAATACGTTGCCCTTATAGGACAGAACCTTAACTTCCATGTTCTCCTTAACGAACTGGAATGCCGGACCCAGCTTGGAGCTATCGATCGGCTGCTGCTCATAGGTCTCCATGTCCATGAAGTAGTACAGATCGCCGTCGCTGTACAGATACTGCATATCCTTGCGCTCGATATAAGCGGTCGGATACTTATCAGTCGGGTTGAAAGAACGCTCTACCACTGCGCCAGTGATAACATTCTTATACTTGGTGCGGACGAAAGCGGCACCCTTACCCGGCTTAACGTGCTGGAATTCGATAACCTGTACCACGTTGCCGTCCAGTTCAAATGTGATACCGTTTCTGAAATCGCCTGCTGAAATCATAAATTGAAACCTCCGTTTTATTTCTAGGGAATGGGGGTCGATCCCTTTCGAGTGTTTTCCGCCGTGGGAACACGCTCTCCTGTTTCCCTATATTTCATGCAACGACAGGAAACGCCCTGCGTCCAAGCAGAGAATCCCCATAAAAAACATTGCTTAAATTTATTATACAACATAATCGCCGTCTTTGCAAGACTTTCCGCAAAAAAATTTACGTTTCCGCCGGAAAAATCTTACAGCACCGTCAGCTGTTTCGGCGCCTCGGTCAGATTCTCGCAGCCGTTTTCCCGAATGACCACAAAATCCTCGATGCGCACGCCGAATTCGCCCGGCAGATAGATGCCCGGTTCTACTGTGACCACGTTCCCGGTCTCCAGCTTTGCCAGCGTTCCCGGCGAGGCATTGGGGAACTCGTGAATTTCCAGACCCACGCCGTGTCCCAGGGAATGCCCGAAGTTGTCGCCGTAGCCTGCCTCTTCGATGATATCCCGTGCCAGCTTGTCCATGTCTCTGCCGGTGATGCCGGGTTTTGCGCCCACAATGCCGGCAGCCTGGGCTTTCAGCACGATATCATAGACCTGCTGCATTTTTTCGCTGGGCTTTCCCACGCAGACAGTACGGGTCATGTCGCTGTGATAGCCGTCCACCATAGCGCCGTAATCCATCAGTACGAAATCGCCGCTCTGCACGATACGCTGCGCAGAGGGTACGCCGTGGGGCATGGAAGTGGCACTGCCCGTCAGCGCAATGGTGGGGAAAGATTCCCCTTCTGAACCGTTTTCCATCATGGTCTGGTTCAGCCGCAGCATCACGTCACGCTCCGAGATGCCCGGACGCAGGAAATTGCAGATATCCGCAAAGGCAATTTCCGCAATGCGCTGCGCCCTGCGAATTTTGTCGATCTCCTCTTCGCTCTTCACCGTGCGGCACGCATAGATCACACGGCTCAGGGTATCGCTGTAATCCAGCCGCACCAGATTCCCCAGCTGCTGTTTCAGCTTGGAGAACTGGCTCAGCGTCATTTCCATCGCCTCGACAGAGACGGTCTTTGCGCTGTGCTTTTGGAACAGTTCCCGGAGCTGTGCAAACAGGTCGTGCTGCTCGATAACGGTACAGTCCTTCACGCATTCCCGTGCCTTTTCAATATAGCGGAAGTCGATGATAAGATAGGCGGCATCCCGAAAGCAGACGACGGTTCCGGCAGAGGACTGCATCCCGGTGAAATACCGGCGGTTTACATCAGATTGAATGACCGCAGCGTCTGTCTCCGGCGGCAGCTGCTGCATCAGTTTTTCCAAACGGCTTTGCATGATGAAAACATCTCCTTACATTTCAGAAAGTGCCTGGAGCGCCAGGAAATAGCCGTTGATGCCGAAACCGGCGATCGTTCCGGCGCAGACCGGACTCAGCACAGAGTGGGAACGGAACTCGTCCCGTGCATAAATGTTGCTGATATGTACTTCCACACAAGGGATCCGGATGTCGTGAATAGCATCATGAATGGCATAGCTGTAGTGGGTATATGCCCCGGCATTGATGACAACGCCGTCAAAGGTATTCCGTGCAGCGTGCAGCTTGTCGATGATCGCACCCTCGTGGTTGGACTGAAAGATCTCGCACTCCAGTCCCAGACCCTCTGCACGATCCAGGATCATCCGGTTCAGATCAGCGAAAGTGGTATTGCCGTAAACGCCCGGCTCACGCTCTCCCAGCAGATTCAGATTCGGTCCGTGGATCACCAAAACTTTTTGCATCATAGCAGTTCAGCTCCTTACTTTTCTTCGTATATTTTCTTCGGCAGAAACGGAATCTCCATCCGCCGCTTGAATTTGAAAAACTTCGTCTTTTCCATCTCCATGGGGAACACAAAGATACAGGGCACCCGAAACAGGTTTGCACCCAGCACATCCGTGAAGATCTGGTCTCCCACGGCGGCGACCTCCTTCCGGGACAGCCCCATCTTTTCCACTGCCTCCCGATAGCCCTTGGTCAGCGGTTTCTTTCCCTCACAGACAAAGTCCAGCCCCAGCCGCTCTGCGAATGGTGCGACCCGGGGCGGATGGTTGTTGGACACCAGGCACAGCGAAATGCCTGCCGCCTGCATTCCGGCGACCCATGCCTCGACACCGGGTGCCGGCACAGGGTTGTCGTGGGTGGTCAGTGTGTTGTCTATATCCAGCAGCAATCCCCGGACGCCCAGTTTTTCCAGAAGATGCGGTGTAATATCGCATACGCTGCGCAGTGCGATTTTTGCATGAAACAGCATGGCTGTCCCTCCTTTCGGCAGAGCGGTGCAGACCGCAGTTACATTATACGCCTTTTTCCCTGCCGGAAATGTCGAACGATGGTCGTTCATTTACAAAAAACGGGCGCACTCTTTGAAAGTGCGCCCGCCTGCTGTGTTTCGCAATACGATTTATCAATACTTGCGCTTACGAGCAGCTTCAGACTTCTTCTTACGCTTTACCGAAGGCTTTTCGTAATGCTCTCTCTTACGAACTTCAGCGATAACGCCGTCCTTCGCACAAGATCTCTTAAAACGCTTCAGAGCGGTGTCCAAAGACTCGTTCTTACCAACGCGAACTTCTGCCACTTACATTTCCCTCCCTTTGCCGCTACGGCAGAGGCTAATCTTCCGCCAGACCATACGGTCGGACTTCCGATCTATACCACCAATAATCCCCAGTCGGGAACATCGGGTATCAGCTTCACCTATTTCGCTGCAAACTATTTTTGCAATATAAAACATTGTACCACATATTGCAGAATTTGTCAAGACCTTTTTCTGCAAACTTAGAAATTTGTTATTTTACCACAAAATTCACAAGTTTCTTTGGTACATATATTTGCTTAATGATTGTTTTGCCTGCTGTGGCTTCTTTTATTTTTGCATCAGCGGCTGCCTGTGCCAGAACGTCATCCTTTTCTGCATCTGCCGGAATCTCCAGCTTTGCCTTTACCTTGCCGTTGATCTGGACAACGATCTCGATCATATCGTCCACGCACAGCGCCTCATCATAGGTCACCCATTCCTGCTCGCTGAGAACACCCTCGCAGCCGATCACCTGGTACAGCTCCTCAGAGATGTGCGGTGCAAACGGATACAGCAGGATCAGCAGATCACGGAATTCCTTCTTGGTGATCGAGCCGGCATCGTAGATATCATTCAGCAGAGTCATCATTGCCGCAATGGCAGTGTTGAACTTCATTGCCTCGATATCCTCGGACACCTTCTTGATGGTCTTGTGCATCTTGGAGCGCAGGGCATCGCTGTAGCTGTCGCTGTCGGTCATCTTGTCCTGGAGCGCCCAGATACGGTCGATAAAGCGCTTGCAGCCCTTGACACTGCTTTCGCTCCACGGCGCAGCCTTTTCATAGTCACCCATGAACAGCACATACAGACGCAGCACATCCGCACCATAGACATCTACCACATCATTCGGGTCTACCACGTTTCCTCTGGACTTGGACATCTTTTCGCCGTCCGGTCCCAGGATCAGTCCCTGTGCGGTACGCTTTGCATACGGCTCCGAAGTGGGAACAAGATCCAGGTCATACAGGAACTTGTGCCAGAAACGGGAGTAGATCATGTGGCGTGTTACGTGTTCCATACCGCCGTTGTACCAGTCGACCGGCATCCAGTATTTCAGTGCCTCCTGGGATGCAAATTCCTTGTCGTTATGCGGATCGCAGTAGCGCAGGAAGTACCAGGAAGAGCCTGCCCACTGGGGCATGGTATCGGTTTCCCGTCTTGCATCTGCGCCGCACTTCGGGCATTTGCAGTTGACAAAGGATTCGATCTTTGCCAGCGGGCTTTCGCCGTCCTTGCCGGGTTCGAAGTTTTCTACCGGCGGCAGACGCAGCGGCAGCTGGTCATAGGGTACCGGCACCATGCCGCACTTCGGGCAGTATACAATCGGAATCGGTTCGCCCCAATAGCGCTGACGGTTGAACGCCCAGTCCTTCATCTTGTACTGTACGCCCTTTTCGCCGCAGCCCTTTTCTGCCAGCACTTCCAGCATCTTTTCGATGGCATCCTTTTTGTTGGAGATGCCGTTGAGAATACCGGAGTTCACCATTTCGCCGTCGCCGGTATATGCCTCCTTGGAGATGTCTCCGCCCTTGATAACTTCGATGATATCAATGCCGAACTTCTTGGCGAAGTCATAGTCACGGGTATCGTGCGCCGGCACAGCCATGATCGCACCCGTGCCGTAGCCCATCATAACATAGTCGGAAATATAAATCGGGATCTCCTTGCCGGTGATGGGGTTGATGCCGGTGAGACCTTCGATCTTCACGCCGGTCTTGTCCTTGACCAGCTGTGTCCGCTCGAACTCGCTCTTCTTGGCGCATTCTGCCTTGTACGCATCCAGGTCAGCAATGTTGGCGATGCTGTCACGATACTTCTGGATGATCGGATGCTCCGGCGCAATGACCATGAAGGTCACGCCGTACAGGGTATCCGGGCGTGTGGTATAGATGCGCAGCTTTTCGTCTGCGTGTTCCTTGATGGAGAAGTTGACAAACGCACCGGTGGACTTGCCGATCCAGTTCTGCTGCTGGAGCTTGACGTTGGGCAGATAGTCTACCTCTTCCAGTCCCTGGAGCAGCTTGTCTGCGTATTCTGTGATGCGCAGATACCAGACCTCCTTGGTCTTCTGGACGATCTCGCTGTGGCAGATGTCACACTTTCCGCCCTGGGAATCCTCGTTGGACAGAACCACCTTACAGCTGGGGCAGTAGTTGACCAGGGTCTTGTCCCGGAAAGCCAGTCCCTTTTCGAACATCTTGAGGAAGATCCACTGTGTCCACTTGTAGTACTGCTCATCGGTGGTGTCGATTACTCTCGACCAGTCGAAAGAAAAACCGACACGCTTGAGCTGTCCGGTGAATTTTACAATATTGTCGTCCGTCACCTTACGGGGATGCACGCCGGTCTTGATGGCGGTGTTCTCAGTCGGCAGACCGTAGGCATCAAAACCGATGGGGAACAGTACATTATAGCCCTGCATCCGGCGCTTGCGGCTGACAACTTCCAGACCGGAATACGCCTTGATGTGTCCTACGTGCATACCGTGACCGGAAGGATACGGGAATTCTACCAGCGCATAGAACTTCGGCTTGGTGTGGTCTTCCTTGGCACGGAACGAACCGTGTTCTTCCCAGTACTTCTGCCACTTTGGTTCAACAGAGGCAAAATCATATTTGTTGCTCATGTATTTATCATTCCTTTAATTATAATTTACTCAACATACTTCCAAGGCTGTGACGCCGTTTCCCTCAATTTTTCTTCGATACTGTCACAGCTCCATGTTTCATTCAGGTCAAACCGGCATCTTACACGAACACGACTGTCCTCTCCCTCAATTTCCCGTCCGGCATGGTAAAACTTCACATAAATTGCGTATGTGGTCTGATGCGCATTGTCCGGTTCGGTACTCAGATGAGAAAACGGCGACGTATCCCAAAAATCACAGTAAAGTGCGTAGATCTCTTCTGCTGTTTCAGAAAAGCTGTCCGACGTCATATCAAAAGAGGGATTCCCCTCAATAAAATCAAAGTCAAGATGTTCACTCTCCTGCGGTGTCCCGAATGCCATGACAAATTCTTCTGTTACCATCGTATTGATTTGATGCTCCTGACAAAAAGCCGCCCAGGCAGCTGTCTTATAATTCTCACGCACACTTTTGTGCGGAAAATGCCAGATTGGCAGCAAACCATCCCAACGGCCCTTTGACCAACCGGATATGACAATAAATACCACATCTGGATTTTCTTTCGGTGAAACCGTATAAAAAGTATAGATTCCGCTGTCTGTCTTTTGAATATGGCTATCACAAATCGTAAACGCTTCCCCATATTCATCTTGTAGCTGACGCATTATCTGCCATCTGCCGTCCGGTAAAAGAAATTTGACAAGCACTGCGATCCAAAAGACAAGAACCACAAAAAGTATTCGCCATTCTGTCTTTGACTTTTTCGGTTCCCCGCTGTTATTTGCCAAAAAACGCCTTGACATTCTTCTCGAACACCAGCACAGCAGCAGCGCCCAGAGCAGCGGCAGAAGCACCGGTGACCTTGAGGAAGGTGCGGCGGGAAATCTTGTTCGACATAAAGCTTGCCTCCTTAATCAATGGCAGAAATCTTTTTCTTCGCTGATTCGTTTATAGCATTTTTTACCGGAAATTGCAAGGCCCTGGGCACAGAATTAACAGGAGTTTCACACAGAAGCTCACTGGTT
>OODO01002136.1_pt1 | contig 11447 bp, 9 predicted proteins | sample 1671261 | NCBI WGS metagenome assembly OODO01 (sample SAMN06348138, study PRJEB24527) | human gut metagenome | biome: human gut; feature: ankylosing spondylitis patient; material: feces | host: Homo sapiens | place: China | collected 2015-10 | reverse complement strand
AAATATCGCGCGTCTCGCTTTGAGGAATACGCCCTGTATCAGGAGTACCAGCGCTTTCTGCCGGACCCGCAGGTCATCACCTTTACCGACCTGGACGGCAAACTGCGGGCCATCAAGCCGGATGTGACGCTGTCCATCGCCAAGACGGCCCAGCCCGCGGCAGGGGAGTGCAAGCGCTTTTATTATAATGAAGAAGTCTGCCGCCCCAGCCGCGAGAGCCACACCTTCCAGACCATCCACCAGATGGGTCTGGAGAGCATGGGCGCAGTAGATGCCGACGAGCAGGCTGCCGTGGTGCGGCTGGCCCTGCAAAGCCTGACCGCGCTGGATGTGCCCACCGTGCTGGAAATCAGCCACATGGGCTACCTGACCGGCCTGCTGGACGCGCTGAATGTCCCCGCCGAGGCGCGGGCCAGGCTGCTGGACTTCCTGCGTGCCAAAAACGCCCACGAACTGCGCACTGCTGCGCTGGACGCTGGGCTGGACGACACCGCAGCCGCCGCACTGACCGGGCTGCTTGACCTGCACGGCCCGCTGGGCGCGACGCTGACGAAAGCCCGCGCCGCCTGCCTGTGCGACGCCCAGCGCAACGCCCTGGAAGAATTGCAGGTTCTGCAGAACGCCCTGGGCGAGGATGGCCGCGGCACCCAGCTGGACCTGAGCATGGCGGACGAGATGGAATATTACAACGGCCTTGTGTTCACCGGGTACGTGGCAGGCATCCCCCGCGCGGTGCTCAAGGGCGGCCGCTACGACTACCTGATGCAGCGGTTCACCCCCGGCGCAAACGCCATCGGCTTTGCGATGTACTTGGACGAGCTGGAACGCCTGGCCGCGCCGCTGCCCCCGGTACAGCAGCAGGGCGGCGAAAAGACCTGGCTGAATATTGCGCTGCCGAAGGGCCGCTTGGGCGACAAGGCCTACAAGCTGCTGGCGGGTGCCGGGTACAGCGCCACCGAGGATTACAACGACACCCGCAAGCTGGTGGTGGAAAACCCTGATGCCTGCGTGCGGTACTTCCTCGTCAAGCCCAGCGACGTCGCCATTTACGTGGAGCACGGCGCGGCGGATATCGGCATCGTGGGCAAGGATATCCTGACCGAGTCCGGCGCGGATGTGTATGAACTGCTGGATACCGGCATGGGCAAATGCCGTATGTGCGTAGCTGGCCCCGCGAACTTTGCTGACGACGAAAGCCGTGCTTTGCGCGTTGCTACGAAGTTTGTCAACATTGCCCGCGACCACTACGAGCGCCGGGGCCGCGACATTGACATTATTAAATTGAACGGCTCCATTGAGCTGGCCCCGATTTTGGGCCTGTCCGACGTCATCGTCGATATCGTCGAGACCGGCACGACCTTACGTGAAAATGACCTGACCGTGATTGAGGAGTTCATGCCGATCTCGGCGCGGTTTATCGCCAACAAGGCGAGCTACAAGTTCAAATACGCCCAGCTGACCGAGCTGCTGAATAAAATGAAGGAGGCTCTTGCAAAATGATCCGTCTGTATGACTTTGATGAGGTACGCCCCGAGGAAATTTTGAACCGTGATATCCGCGCCGAAGCCGACGTGGAAGCCACCGTCGACGCCATCATTGCCGATGTGCGCGCCCGCGGCGATGCCGCCCTGCTGGATTACGCCGCCAAGTTTGACCACGCCCAGCTAACCAGCGTACAGGTCACCCAGGCCGAAATCGACGAGGCCTTTTCCGAACTGGAAGCCAGCGACCCGGAATTTATTACCACACTGAAAATGGCCGCTTCCAACATCCGCCACTTCCACGAGCAGCAGCTGCACAAAAATTTTGTCGTCAACGACAAGCCCGGCATTGTGTTGGGGCAGAAGTACACCCCCATCCAGCGGGCGGGCGTCTACGTGCCGGGCGGCACAGCGGCGTACCCCTCCACCGTTTTGATGGATGTCATCCCCGCCAAGGTCGCGGGCGTCAAGCAAATCGTCATGACGACCCCTGCGGGCAAGGACGGCAAGGTGAACCCCGCCATTCTGGCGGCGGCGGTCATTGCGGGTATTGATTTGATTTTCAAGACCGGCGGTGCGCAGGCCGTGGCCGCGCTGGCCTACGGCACCCAGAGCATCCCTGCGGTGGATAAGATCGTTGGCCCCGGCAACATCTACGTTGCCACCGCCAAGCGCAAGGTGTTCGGCAAGGTGGGCATCGATATGATCGCAGGCCCCAGCGAAATTCTGGTGCTGGCCGACGGCGGCTGCAACCCCGCATGGGTGGCAGCAGACCTGCTGAGTCAGGCCGAGCACGACAAACTGGCAAGCCCGGTCCTCGTCACCGACAGCCCGGAGCTGGCCAAGGCCGTGCAGGCGGAGCTGGAGGTGCAGATCCCTCAGCTGCCCCGTGCCGCCATCGCCCGCGCCAGCGTGGATGACAACGGCAAGATCATCCTCTGCACCGACCTGCACAAGGCCATTGAGGCCTGCAACATCATTGCACCGGAACATCTGGAAGTGTGCGTGGAGGACCCCTTCGGCGTGCTGAACGAGATCAAAAACGCAGGCAGCATCTTCCTTGGCCGCAACGTGCCGGAAGCGCTGGGCGATTACTTTGCAGGCCCCAACCACACCCTGCCCACCAGCGGCACCGCCCGCTTCTCAAGCCCCTTGGGCGTAGACGACTTTGTAAAAAAGTCCAGCTTCCTCTACTACACCCGGGAAGCGCTGGGCGAAGTAGCCCCCCGCATCGCCGATTTTGCCGAGCGCGAGGGCCTGCACGCCCACGCCCGCAGCGTGACCATCCGGTATGAAAAGTGAGGATTTGAACCATGAGTAAATTCCTTTCTCCCACGCTGGCCGCTGTCACCCCCTACACCCCGGGCGAGCAGCCGCAGGATCAGCAGTACATCAAACTGAACACCAACGAAAGCCCCTATCTGCCCTCCCCGGCGGTGATCGCTGCCGTGAGCGAGCACGAGGTGGAAAAGCTGCGCCTTTACTCCGACCCCGCCTGTGCCGACCTGCTCAAGGCGGCCGCAGCCCACTTCGGTTTGCAGCCGGAGCAGATCATGCCCGGCAATGGCAGCGACGAGAACCTCTTCTTTGCGCTGCGTGCCTTCTGCGACGCAGACCACCCGCTGGCCTATGCCGACATCACCTACGGCTGCTACGGCGTGTGGTGCGGACTGATGCACATTCCCAGCCACATCATCCCGCTGAAAGAGGATTTCACCCTTGACCCGAAGGACTACTACGGCCTGAACCAGACCATCGTCCTTGCAAACCCCAACGCCCCCACCGGCATTGCACTGCCCCGAGCGGAAATTGAGAGCATCTTAAAGGCAAACCCGAACAATGTGGTCATCGTGGACGAGGCCTATGTGGACTTTGGCGGCGAGAGCTGCGTGCCCCTCATCGACCAGTACGAGAACCTGCTGGTGGTGCAGACCTTTTCCAAGTCCCGGCAGCTGGCCGGTGCGCGTCTGGGTCTTGCCATGGGCAATGCAAAGCTCATTGCCGACCTGAACCGGGTCAAGTTCAGCCTGAACCCCTACAACATCAACCGCCTGACCCTGAAAGCCGGGCAGGCTGCGCTGGAAGACACCGCTTATTTTGACAGGACCCGTGCCGCCATCGTGGACACCCGCGCATGGACAAAACAACAGCTGGAACAGCGCGGTTTTGCCGTGCTGGACAGCCGCTCCAACTTCCTGTTTGCAAGTACCGACAGGAAAGACGGTGGGACACTCTACAAAGAGTTGAAGAAAAACGGCATTCTGGTGCGCCATTTTGACGCGCCCCGCATCCAGAACTGGCTGCGCATCACCATTGGCACGCCGGAACAGATGCAGACGTTTATGGAAACGCTGGATAAGATCATGGAGGAATGAACCATGCCGAACCGAATGATCTCGCTGGAACGCAACACCAATGAGACCCAGATCGACCTTACCCTTGATCTGGACGGCACCGGCCGCTACGAGGTGGACACCGGGTGCGGCTTTCTGAACCACATGCTGGAGCTGTTCGCCCGCCATGGCCGGTTCGATCTGGTGCTCACCTGCCACGGCGATGTGCAGGTGGACTACCACCACACCACCGAGGATGTGGGCATTGCACTGGGTCAGGCCTTTGCACGGGCGCTGGGCGATATGCGCGGTATCCAGCGCTACGGCAGCTTTTATCTGCCCATGGATGAAGCGCTGATCCTGTGCGCCGTCGATCTCTCGGGCCGCTGCACCCTGAACTGGGACATCCATTGCAGCACCGAAAAGGTGGGCGATTTTGATGTGGAGTGCGCCAAGGAATTCTGGCTGGGCTTTGCCCGCAGCGTGCCCACCACTGTCCACTTTGTACAATTTGCGGGAGAAAATACCCACCACATCCTCGAAGCCTGCTTCAAGGGCGCAGGCCATGCACTGGGCGCGGCCGTGAAGATCGACGAAGCCCACAAGGACGAAATTCCTTCCACGAAAGGACTGCTGGTATGATCGCAATTATCGATTATGGCGTGGGCAACCTGTTCAGCCTGAAGTCCAGCCTGAAGCAGCTGGGACTGGAAGCCGTTGTGACTGCGGACGCGGACACCATCCGCAAGGCCGACCGGCTCATCCTGCCGGGCGTGGGCGCTTTTGCCGATGCCATGGCAAAGCTGGAGGCGACGGGCCTTGTACCGGTCATGAAAGAAGAAGCTGAAAGGAAGCCGCTGCTGGGCATCTGCCTTGGCATGCAGCTGCTGTTTGAAAAGAGCTACGAGTACGGTGAGCACGAAGGCCTTGGCTTTGTGAAGGGCGAGGTCTGCCCGCTGGAGCCAGACCTTGCGGACAAGAGCCTGAAGGTGCCGCAGATCGGCTGGAACGCCTTGCACATTGTAAAGGACGACCCGCTGTTCAAGTACATCCGTGAGGGCGAATACGTCTATTACGTCCACAGCTACTACGGCAAGAACTGTACGGAGAGTACACTGGCTGTGAGCGACTATTCCATTCCCGTCACCGGCGCGGTGCGGGCAGGCAGGGTGTACGGCACCCAGTTCCACCCGGAAAAGAGCGGGGATACCGGCCTGCGCATTCTGAAAGCATTTGCGGAATTGTAAGGAGAAAAATTATGCAGCTTTTTCCAGCCATTGACCTGCGGGGCGGCAAGGTGGTGCGCCTGACGCAGGGCGACTACAGCCGCATGACCGTCTACGGCGAGGATCCCTGTGCACAGGCGCGGGAGTTCCTTGCAGCGGGGGCCAAAAATCTGCACGTCGTCGATCTGGACGGCGCAAAGGACGGCACCCTTTCCAACTACGATACCATTGCCGCGCTGGCAAAACAGGGCGGCTTATACATTGAGGTGGGCGGCGGCATCCGCACCGAGGAGCGCATTGAAACATATCTTTCCCTCGGCGTGGGCCGCTGCATCCTTGGCAGCGTGGCGGTGACGGATTTTGCCTTTACCGCCCGGATGCTGAAAAAATACGGCGATAAAATTGCCGTGGGCGTGGACGCAAAGGACGGCTATGTGGCCATCCATGGCTGGAAGGAGGTAAGCCGGGAGCCGGGCGTGGACTTCTGCAAGCGGCTGGAAGATGCCGGATGCACCGCCATCATCTACACGGACATTGCCTGCGACGGTGCCATGAGGGGCACGAACCTCGGACTGTACCGCACGCTTGCCAAAGAGGTGCCCGGCGTGGCCTTTACGGCCAGCGGCGGCATCTCGTCCGAAGCAGAGCTTCTGGAACTGAAAAAAATGGGCACTGCCGCTGCCATTTTAGGCAAGAGCCTGTACACCGGCGCACTGGACCTTGCGCGCTGCGTGCAGCTGGTACAGGAGTGAACGGAGGGGAAACGACATGATCACCAAACGCATTATTCCCTGCCTTGATGTGCGCAATGGCCGCGTGGTCAAGGGCACGAACTTTGAAGGCATCCGGGATGTGGCCGACCCGGTGGAAATGGCCCGCATGTACAACGCTGCCGGTGCCGACGAGCTGGTGTTCTACGATATCACCGCCAGCTTCGAGGGGCGGGCACTGTTCACGGATATCCTGACCCGCGTCGCCAGCGAAATTTTTATCCCGCTCACGGTGGGCGGCGGCATCAATACGCTGGAAGACTTCGACCGGGTGCTCAAGTGCGGTGCGGATAAGGTCAGCGTCAACTCGGGCGCACTCAAAAACCCTGACCTCATCCCGGCGGCAGCACAGCGCTACGGCAACCAGTGCGTGGTGCTCTCTGCCGATGTGAAGCGGGTGGACGGCCAGTTCCGGGTGTTCGCCAAGGGCGGGCGCGAGGACACCGGCCGGGATGCACTGGACTGGATCAGCTGGTGCGTGGACCACGGCGCGGGCGAGATCTGCCTGAACAGCATCGATACCGACGGCGTGCGCAATGGCTTCGACCTTGAGATGCTGGATGCAGTTGCGGCGCGGGTGAATGTGCCCATCATTGCCAGCGGCGGCGCAGGCAAAAAGGAAGACTTTCTGGAGCTGTTCCACCACAAGGGCATCGACGCAGGCCTTGCGGCGGGCATCTTCCACCAGAAGCTGCTGACCATCCGCGACCTGAAAGAATACCTCAACGCAAACGGCGTGGAGATGCGGCTGTAACGCCGGGGCATTTCTCCCCGGCGCGGGGAAAAGCCGTAACGCGAAACGGGATTTCCGCAAAAACAACCCGCAAACTCTTGCGTTTGCGCACCGAATACGCTAAACTAGTAATATCCCCATCCGGGGAGGGAGAACCGTTATGAATCTGAAATTTGATGAAAAGGGCCTGATCCCTGCCATCGTGCAGGACCACTACACCAAAGAGGTGCTCACCCTCGCTTACATGAATGCCGAGACGCTGGCGCTCACCATCGCCGAGGGCCGCACTGTGTTCTGGAGCCGCAGCCGTCAGGAGATCTGGCGCAAAGGCGAGACCAGCGGCAACGTGCAGCGGGTGGTGTCCATCACCGCCGACTGCGACGCAGATGCACTGGTGGTGGAAGTGGTCAAATCCGGCCCCGCCTGCCACACCGGCGCCGAGAGCTGCTTTTTCAACGAAGTATACGTCTCGCCGGAGCTGAAGCAGTTCAGCTGGCAGGGCCTGTACCAGCTCATCAAGGGCCGCAAGGATAGCCCCAAGGAGGGCAGCTACACCACCTACCTGTTCGAGAAGGGCAAGGAGAAGATCCTGAAAAAGGTGGGCGAAGAGTGCACCGAGGTCATCATTGCGGGCGAAAAAGAGGATAAGGAAGAGACCGTTTACGAGATCAGCGATCTTGCCTACCATGTTCTGGTGCTGATGGTCAGCGCCGGCATTACGGTGGAAGATGTGACCCGTGAACTGGAAAAACGTCACGTCATTGACCACAAGGTCAAACAGGAAAGGATGCAGTGAATTATCTATGGCAGATTATAAGAAGTCCAGTGTCCATTGCCACTCCACCATGTGCGATGGCAAAAATACCTTGCAGGATATGGCAAGTGCTGCGTGTGCGCAGGGCCTGACCACGCTGGGCTTCACCGGCCATAGCTACACCCAGCGCGACCGTGAATACTGCATGAGCCCCAGCCGCACCGCCCAGTACAAGGCCACCATTGCCAAGCTCAAGACTGAGTACAAGGGCAAGGTGGATATCCTGTGCGGCATCGAGTGGGATATCCTGAGCGAGGATAAGCGCACCGGCTACGATTACTGGATCGGCAGCGCACACCACCTGTACGGCAAGAACACCGGCAAGTATTACGAGATCGATTTCCGCCCGCAGGACCTGTGGGACTGCATCAACGATGATTTTGACGCAGACCCCCTTGCCGCTGTGGAAGCCTACTTTGCCGAGGTGGAAAAGGTGGCTGCCCTCAAGCCGGATATTCTGGCCCACATCGACCTCATCAAGAAGCTGAATGCCAACGGTGAGTTCTTCGACGAAGAGTCGCCCCGCTACAAGGCCGCTGCCCTCAAGGCACTGCAGGCCGCAAAGGCAAACGATTGCCTGCTGGAAGTGAACACCGGCAGCGTGTACCGCGGCTACCGCAAGGACTTCTACCCCGGCCCGTGGCTGCTGGGCGAGTGGCAGAAGATGGGCGGCAAGGTCATCATCACTTCTGATTCTCATGATATCAACAGCCTGACCTACGGCTTTGACGAAGCTGCCGCCGCCATCAAGGCTGCAGGCTTTACCAGCGTGCAGGTGCTTACCGGCAACGGCTTTGAGACGCAGGAGCTGTAAGAGCGCTATTTTATTGCCAGCATCCTCGCCCTCTCAGTCATCGCTGACGCGATGCCAGCTCCCCCAAAGTGGGAGCCTTTGGCAGTCCACGCAAAGTGCATCGTTATGCCAAGGCCTCTCCCTTTGGGAGAGGTGGCACCGCAGGTGACGGAGAGGGCGAGCCAGCTTGAAATGAAGCTATGAACTATGCAACCATCAAATACTATGACATTGCCAACGGCCCGGGGGTGCGCACCAGCGTGTTCGTGTCCGGCTGCCGCCACCACTGCCCGGGGTGCTTCAACGCCGTGGCGTGGGATTTTCATTACGGCCAGCCCTTCGATAAAGCCACCCGCAACGAAGTGTTTGCTTCCTGCCAGCCGGACTATATCGCGGGCCTATCGCTGCTGGGCGGCGAACCCATGGAGCCGGAAAATCAGCGGGAGCTGCTGCCCTTCGTGCGCAACTTCAAGGCCCTGTACCCGAATAAAACGGTATGGTGCTATTCCGGCTACACCTGGGAACAGCTGACCGGCAAAGAGCCAAGCCTTGCCCGGTGTGAAGTCACCGACGAGCTGCTGAGCCTGCTGGATGTGCTGGTGGACGGCGAGTTCGTGCAGGCAAAACACGATATCTCCCTGCGGTTCCGCGGCAGCAGCAACCAGCGTCTGCTGGATGTGAAAAAGACCCTTGCCGCCGGGGAGCCCGTGTGGTGGGAGGACGAAAAGGTGTTCGCCACCCATACTATGGAAACAGGAGGCCTGCATGAGCTATAAGACAACAGATGGTCTGATGCGACACCTCCGTGATAACGGCATTGCTATATCTGGTAGTGCGCAAAAGCGGCAATTGATCAACACCGGTTACTATCATGGCTATAAAGGTTACCGCTTCTTTAAATCCGCCGGAAATCGTCTTCCCTTTACATCTTATCAGGAGCTTTATGCTACCATTGAATACGACTCCGCATTAAAATCTCTTTTTTACGGAAAGATGATGTTTATTGAGACAGCCGTCAAAAACATTGCGCTGCAAGGCATCCTCGAAAATGCAAACTCAGAAAGCATTCAAGGCATGTTAGATCATGTTGTCAGCAACTACAACAACACGCCTTCGTCGTTTTCTGCCGACCAAAAGAAATACGCCCAGCAATGCAAGCTGAACCTCCAGCGTTCTATTCAAGCTAGCCTTGCTTCTGCCTACTCAAAAGGCAATCCCAAAATCACGCACTTCTATAATAACCCAAATTATTCCGGTGTCCCCATTTGGGCTCTTTTTGAGATCATGACAATGGGCGATCTCGGTTATCTGCTGTCCTGTCTTACTTTTGATGTGCGCGAGGACATCTCAAAGCGCATCGGCCTTGACCTTTCAAATGACACCTCCCGGCAGCTCCTTTATAAATATATCTATGCGTTAAAAGATCTCCGCAACGCCATTGCGCACAATGCCGTTGTCTTCGATACAAGATTCCGCAACATCGACCCTACACGAGCGATGAAAGCTTGCCTTGTCTCTGAAGTCCATCTTCCATATGTAAATTTTAAAACCATTGGGGATTATGTGATCCTTATGTGCTATTACCTAAAAATTCTGCATATGCCAAAGACTGAGATCAAGGCATTTATTCGTGAATTTGAGCGCATCACTGAGGTCTATCGTTCTTCTGTTGATCCAGCTGTATCTTCGATCGTTATTCATCCAGACCTTGCTTCCCGAATGAACATTCTAAAAAATTTTATTTGACCGTTGCATTTTTGCAACGCCTGTGGTATAGTATATTTACTAATTGGGGTATACGTTCTTACGGATGTATGCTTGAGAGAGTTGGAGTGATTCAACTCTCTTTTTATTTTATCCCATAAAACATCAACGCCCCATTTTCCACAGAGTTTTGCTCTGATGTGGAAAATGGGGCGTTTTTTCTCACTCCCGGCTGCCCACCGCATCCTCAATGATGCGCAGGAAGGCATTGCCGTAACGGGCGGCTTTCTTCTCGCCCACACCGCTGATATTCAGCAGTTCATCGGTGCTCAGCGGCTTCTTCTCCACCATTTCCCGCAGGGTGGCATCGCTGAACACCATAAAGGCCGGGATATTCTGCTTTCCGGCCAGCCGCTTGCGCTGCGCATAGAGGGCATTCAGCAGCTTTTCGTCAAACTCGCTCAGCTCGCCTGCCACCGCCTTTGTGCGGCGCGGCTTCTCGGTCAGGCGGCGGGCATTATCCGCCGCGCGCCGCCGGGAATACTCCACCTGCAGCTGCGCTTCCTGCTCTGCGGCCAGACAGCAGGAGCAGTTGCCACATTTCTTTGGTGCAGCTTCGCCGAAGTAATGCAGCAGAAATCCCCGCAGACAGTCCTGCGTGGTGGAATAGAATGTCATGTACTTGAGCCGTTCCTCGGCCTTGCGGGCAGCTTCGGCTTTCACATCGGCGGGCAGGCCATTGTCTGCCTCCATCTCCTTTTCAATAAAGAAGCGGATGGTGCGCACATCGGTGCCGGAATAGAGCAGCGTGCACCGCGCAGGCTGTCCATCGCGGCCTGCACGGCCTGCTTCCTGATAATAACTTTCCACATCCTTGGGCATATTGTAGTGGATCACGAACCGTACGTTGGGCTTGTCGATGCCCATGCCGAAGGCATTGGTGGCTACCATGATCTGCACCCGGTCATAGAGGAAATCGTCCTGATTCTTCCGCCGGGTGTCCGCATCCAGCTTAGCGTGGTAGGCAGCGGCGCGGATGCCGCGGCTCTGCAGCAGACGGGCAGTCTCATCCACCTGCTTTGTGGTGCTGCAGTAGACGATGCCCGCGTTGTCGCCCTCTTTCAGCACAAGGTCCAGCAGCTCCTTCGGCTTCTGGCTGGGCAGAGCGCGCCGGGTCTCAAAATAGAGGTTGGGACGGTCAAAGCTGGTGGTCACCTCATAGGGCTTCTGCAAGGCCAGCTGTTCCCGGATATCGTCCCGCACATGGGCGGTGGCCGTGGCCGTGAACGCGCCCACCACCGGACGGCTGGGCAGGCTGTCCACAAAGGCTTTGATGCGCAGGTAGCTGGGCCGGAAGTCCTGTCCCCACTGGCTGATGCAGTGGGCCTCGTCCACCGTCACCATGCTGATTTCCCGCTCCTGTGCAAACCGCTGGAAGCCCGGCATCTCCAGCCGTTCCGGTGCCACATAGATGATCTTGTACCAGCCTTCCCGGGCGCGGCGCAGCATCAGGGCCTTCTGGTTATCGTTCAGGCTGTTGTTCAGAAACGCCGCCGCCACACCGGCCTGCACCAGTGCCCCCACCTGATCCTT
>OODO01002131.1_pt1 | contig 11465 bp, 8 predicted proteins | sample 1671261 | NCBI WGS metagenome assembly OODO01 (sample SAMN06348138, study PRJEB24527) | human gut metagenome | biome: human gut; feature: ankylosing spondylitis patient; material: feces | host: Homo sapiens | place: China | collected 2015-10 | reverse complement strand
GCCCCATGATGGAGCTGTTCCGCCGCCTGCAGCTGCAGGTGCTGCTCATCTCCACCGTGGAAAAGAGCACCGCCATCCAGCCCTACTGCGACATCACCTACTCCATCGTCCGCCACGGCGACACCAACGCCATAGCGCCCTTTGTCCGCCTTGCGGCGGAATGATGTGCGCATTGTATGCGCAATGATGTCTGCCTGCGGCAGATGATGTGCTATGCAATGATGTTCCGGCTGTGCCGGAAATGATATGCCCTGCGGGGCGTGCAGAAAGGAAAACCAATGCGGGAAGATAAACTGGCAGACCGTTCTATGGAGCTTGCAGTGCAGATCATTGAACTGACAAAGACGCTGCGCGCAAGAAAAGAATTCATTATGGCAAACCAAATTGGACGTTCCGGTACATCCATCGGCGCAAATATCCGTGAGGCGCATTATGCGCAAAGCCGGGACGATTTTGTTTCCAAACTTGAAATTGCTCTGAAAGAAGCCAACGAAACTGATTATTGGCTGGAACTTTTGTTTCGTACCGGTTATTTGCCTGACCAGCAGTTCCGACAGCTTCGGGCGCAGTGCGCAGAACTGCGTGTGCTGCTGATTGCATCCTGCAGAACGGCAAAACAGAAGCCGTGCGGATGACCGTACTTAATGTGCGTCAGCACACATCATTTTGCGCATAGCGCAAACCTCATTGCGTAGCAACCTCATTTCTGCGCAGCAGAACATCATGCAACTGCAATTTCGCCTTGCGGCGGAATGATGCAAAGCGAGGCTTGACATAAAAAATAAACTTTGCTATACTGTTTTTCGCTCATCGGAGGGCTGTTTCAACGTAATTGAAAGGCCGGATAAGATGTCATCGTTCGCGCTTCCCGGAGGCTGTGGGCACCGTAGTGCCGCAGCAGAAGAGGGAACGCACCGGAGCGGTGGTTCTTATCCGGCCTTTTTGTATGTGCAGAGTTCAAAAAAGGAGGAGTTATGCCAAAGAAAGCCATCCAATTGTCCGACCACTTTACCTATTCCCGCCTGCTGCGGTTCGTGCTGCCCTGCATCGGCACCATGCTGTTCACCTCCGTCTACGGCATCGTGGACGGCCTGTGTGTTTCCAACTTTGTGGGCAAAACGGCTTTTGCAGCGGTCAACCTCATCATGCCGCTGCCGCAGCTGCTGGGCACTGTCGGCTTTATGCTGGGCACCGGCGGCAGCGCCATCGTAGGCATCACGCTGGGCGAGGGCGACCAGAAAAAAGCCGACCGCTATTTTACCATGTTTCTGCTGGCAGCGCTCATCTCGGTCAGTGTGCTGGCCGTGCTGGGCATCCTGCTCCTGCGCCCGGTCGCCGAGCTGCTGGGCGCAAAGGGCGAGCTGCTGGACTACGCCGTGCGCTACGGGCGCATCCTGATGCTGGCTCTGCCGCCCTTTGCGCTGCAGAATATGTTCCAAAGCTTTTTCGTCACCGCCGAAAAGCCGCTTCTGGGCTTCTGGTTCACCGTAGGTGCAGGCTGCACCAACATGGTGCTGGATGTGGTAATGGTGGGTATGCTGCACTGGGGCGTGGAGGGCGCTGCCATTGCCACCCTTATCAGCCAATTGGTGGGCGGCGTGCTGCCGGTGTTCTATTTTATCGACCACGGCAATACCAGCCGCCTGCACCTGTGCAGAACACAGTTTTACGGCCGCGTGCTGTGGGATGCCTGTATCAACGGTTCTTCTGAGCTGATGACCAACCTTTCCATGTCGCTGGTCAATATCCTGTATAACTTCCAGCTGCTGCGGCTTGCCGGAGAAAACGGCGTGGCGGCTTACGGCGTCATCATGTACGCTGCCTTCCTGTTTGTGGCGGTGTTCGTGGGCTATGCGGTGGGCAGCGCACCCATCGTCAGCTTCCATTACGGCGCGCGCAACCACGCCGAGGTGCATAACCTTTATCAGAAGAGCCTGCGCCTCATCGCCGTGGTAGCTGTGAGCATGACGGCGGCGTCCATGGTCATCATTCCCTATGTGGCGCGCATCTTTGTGGGCTACGATGCCCAGCTGCTGGCGCTGACAAACCGCGCCTTCCGGCTGTATGCGCTGAGCTTCCTCATCATGGGCTTCAACGTGTATGCGTCCTCCTTCTTCACAGCGCTGGGGGATGGCGTGACGAGTGCTCTCATCTCCTTTCTGCGCACGCTGGTGTTCCAGCTTGCCGCGCTGCTCCTGCTGCCCGCCCTGTGGGGCATTGATGGCGTGTGGCTGGCTGTCACCGCCGCCGAGCTTGCCGCGCTGGCGGTGAGCGTGTATATGTTCGTGACAAAAGACCAGAAATTCCATTACCGTCATGTTTGACGCGCCATAACAAAAAAGCCGCCGGGACCCCGGCGGCTTTCCTGTTATTCAAAGGTATATTCCACCAGCTGGCAGTTTTTGATGCCCGCAGCGGCGTACTCCTCGTTGGTCATGTCGTAAAAATAGGAGTGCACCACCCGGGCAATGCCGTTGTGCGCCACCAGCAGATAGGTCTTGCCGGTGTCCGCCTTCAACTCGTCCAGCAGGTTGTAGATGCGCTGCGCCAGCTGCATCATGCTTTCGCCGCCGTCATAGCGGTCGGCAAAGTGGGTCTTGGAGATGCGGAACTCCGCACCGTCCCGGGGCGTGCCCTCGTATTTGCCAAAGCACTGCTCCCGCAGGCGGGGCTCGCAGCGGGCGGGCAGACCGGTTGCGGCGGCAATGGCCTTTGCGGTGTCGGCGGCGCGGGAAAGGGGAGAGTACAGGATCTCGTCGATCTGCAGGCCGCTGTCCCGGACAAGTTCGCCCAGCTGCCGCGCCTGCTCCTGCCCGTGGGCGGTCAGCGGGCTGTCGGTCATGCCGCAGATCTTATTTTCCACGTTCCATACCGTCTCGCCGTGGCGGGTGAAATAGATATTATGCATAAAATTACTCCTTACAGCTTGTGCAGGGTGCCGTCCGGCAGCAGACAGACGGTGTCTCCCTCGTCGATGCCAAGACATGTCAGCTCCCTGTCCGGGTAGGGCAGAATGCGGGCAGCCCCGGCGGCATCGGTCAGGGTCACATCGCACAGCACCGGCTGCCCGGCGGGCAGCTCCTCGCAGCCGTACAGCTGCTCGTCAATGCGCAGCACGCGGTATTCCGGCATGGTACAGCCCCTCCTTTGTGTTTTTCCTTATTATATAGCACCCTGGGGCTTTGGTGCAAGGGGGAGCGGACTGAGAGGGTTTATTCTCCCCCGCTTGACAGCGGCGCGGAGAAATTGTTACAATACAGTTACGACTGCAAACAACGTGGAGGGGTTCATGAATATTACGGAACTGCGGTATCTGGTAGCCATCATGAAATGGGGGTCGGTGTCGGCGGCGGCAAAGCAGCTGTACGCGGCGCAGCCCAACGTCAGCAAGGCACTGAAGAACCTGGAAGAGGAATACGGGTTGCGCATTTTTGAACGCTCCTCCACGGGTATGATCCCCACCGAGCAGGGCAAGCGGTTCATCCGGCAGGCGCAGCGGGTACTGCAGCAGGTGGACGAGCTGGCGCAGGAGGCGCACCAGCAGCGCAGCTGCGCCGAGCTGCGGGTGGTGCTGACCCATGCCACCTACGCCTCCTACGCGGCGGTGGATTTTTTGCAGCAGGCAGCCCGCAGCGAGCAGCTGCGGGTGCATATCCGGGAGAGCGGTGCCATTGAAGCTTTGGATTTTGTGCTGCGGCAGGGCTACCACATAGCGCTGCTGCGCTATGCCGCCGAGGACGAGGACTACTACCTGCGCTACTGCCAGCGCCACGGTCTGCGGCAGGAGCCTATCATGGAGTTTTCCTATCTGCTGCTCACCAGTCAGGACAGCCCGCTGGCGCGGCGGCAGGTGCGCGAGCTGGACGAGCTGAACGATTACATCGAGGTGCTGCACGGCGACACCCATCTGCCCGGGGAGGAGAGCACGGTTTCCCGTTGGCAGGCAAACCCCAACCGCCGGATCCATGTGTACGAGCGGTGCAGCCAGTTTTCCATTCTGCAAAACCTGCCCACGGCCTATATGTGGTCGTCCCCCATGCCGCAGCGCGCGCTGGAGCAGTACCATCTGGCGCTGCATAATTGCCCGGCGCAGAAGCAGCAGATGCGGGACGTGCTGGTGTACCCGGAGCGGGAGCCTTTGCAGCCGGAGGAGCAGCTGTTTGTGCAGTTGCTGCACAAACAGGCGGATGCCACCATTAAGGACAGCGGGTGGAAGAAGATTTGAAATGCGCGCCGCGTCTTCCGGGTTGCGGCACCCAGCATCCGCATCGTGCCTTGGGTGGCACGCGCGTCTTGCTGGCCGCTGCCCCAACAACTCCTCCCTGTTTCCGCCGCTGGCGGCGGTCGTCGTTGTTGCAGCGGAAGAATTATTTATATTTTCGGGCTAGCGGAGCGTCTGCGGACGCTCTGCTAGCCCATTTTCACGGGTGCCCCACCTGAGAGGACAGATTTCCCTTCTTTTCGTCTCAAATTCCACGTTTTGGGGAGAAAATCGCAAACGTTTAAGCAAAGTGCACAAAAAGACGGTGCAAAGTTTGGCGGGGGCGAGCTTGACCGTTCCCGGGAGAAAATTTTTGAGAAACAAAACGACGAATTAAAACGTGTTATCGCCGCAAAATAAAAGTTTGCGTAAACAAATAAAATAAGCGGCCATATACTTTTTGATATGGGAACCATACCTAAAAAATATTAACACAATTATGAAAAAGGTGTTAACATGAAGCCAGAGATCGGTCATAGCCGCAGTATGGCATAAGCTGTCGGCGGCTGAAATTCAAAAGGAGGTTTCTGGTATGATTAGTTTCTTACTGTGTCTGGCGCTTCTGATCGTAGGCTACTTTGTCTATGGTAAGATCGTGGACAACACGTTCGGACCGGACGACCGCGAAACTCCTGCTGTGCGCATCAACGATGGCGTTGACTACGTTGTGATGCCCCAGTGGAAGCTGTTCCTCGTCCAGCTGCTGAACATTGCAGGTCTGGGCCCCATCTTTGGTGCTTTGCAGGGTGCTCTGTGGGGTCCCGTGGTGTTCCTGTGGATCACCTTCGGCACCATCTTTGCCGGCGGCGTACATGACTACTTCTCCGGCATGATGAGCGAGCGCAATGAGGGCGCTTCCATCGCTGAGGTCACCGGCCGCTATCTGGGCCCCGTGATGCAGAACATCATGCGTGTGTTCTCTGTGGTGCTGCTGATCATGGTCGGTACCGTGTTCGCAGTCGGCCCCGCAGGCCTGATCGTTACCCTGTGCAAGAACGGCGGTATGTCCGGCGTGCTGACCACCACTCTGTTCTGGCTGATCATCATTCTGGTGTACTACTTCATCGCAACCTTTATCTCCATTGATGCCATCATCGGTAAGATCTACCCTGTGTTCGGCATCTGCCTGATCATCATGGCTGTGGGCGTTATCTTTGGTATCTTCACCAACCCCGCCTATACCATCCCCGAGATCTGGGCAAACTTCAGCAATATGCACCCCTCCAACACTCCTATCTGGAGCTTCATGTTCATCACCGTTGCCTGTGGTGCTATCTCCGGCTTCCACTCCACCCAGTCGCCTCTGATGGCTCGCTGCATGAAGAGTGAGAAGCAGGGTCACTTCGTATTCTACGGTGCAATGGTCAGCGAGGGCATCATCGCTCTGATCTGGGCTGCTGCTGGCTGCGCACTGTACACCATCACCGATGGCAAGATGGTCGGTCTGGCCGAGGCTCTGGCTGCCGGTCAGTCTGCCGCTATCTACGACGTCTGCCTCAAGACCATGGGTAATGTCGGCGTGGCACTGGCTATGATCGGTGTCGTTATCTGCCCCATCACCTCCGGTGATACTGCCTTCCGTTCCGCTCGTCTGACCCTGGCCGACTGGCTCAAGATCGATCAGGACAGCTACGCAAACCGCCTGAAGCTCTGCATCCCCGTGCTGGGCGTTGGTGCCTTCCTTGGCATCGGCAACGCACTGGGCTTCATCAACTACACCGTCATCTGGCGTTACTTCAGCTGGACCAACCAGACGCTGGCTATGATCGTCCTGTGGGCTGCTTCCATGTACCTGTTCAAGGAGAAGAAGAACTTCTGGATCACCGCCGTGCCTGCAACCTTCATGAGCGCTGTGTCCTGCACCTACTTCGTGCTGGCTCCCGAGTGCCTGGGCAAGATGATCAACACCTATGCGGACGGCAAGCTGGTGGCTTACAACACCGCCGTTGCTTACCCCATCGGCATCGTCTTTGCCATCGCAATGCTGGCTCTGTTCCTCCATGCTACCAAGAAGAGCTCTACTTCCAAGGCATAAGGAACTGACGGCTCCATATTTCCGTAAGTAACTTGCGCCCGCCGCTGCCTGACCGTACAGCGGCGGGCGCTGTTTTTTGAAAAAATCAGGGCTTGCAATTGCCCCCGTCCCGTGGGAAAATAGGGGCGTAGAATTTAAAGCAAAGAAGGGAACTACCCATGATTTTCAAACCCGCACAGCTGGGCATGGCAAAGCTTGACCCGCAGGAGCTGGAGGCAGACAAAAAAGCCTGCCGGAAGATCGGCCCCTGCGGCGTAGGCAAAAAGGCGCTGTACCTGAACAGCTTTTACATCGACCGCCGCTATTATCTGCCCTACGGCAGCATCACCCGGGTGTTCAAGCGGGTGGCTATGAGCTCCGGCGGCTTTTCCGGCAAGGGCGTGTTTGCCTCCATGGCGTATCTTGTGGTGGAGTACGACGGCGGCAAGCAGAAGCAGTGCAACTTCAAGGACGAGCGGGACGTGGACGCTTTGCTGGAAGTGCTTGCCAAGGAGCAGCCGCAGCTGCATCTGCTCAGCGCCGCCGGTGAGCAGGCGCTGGAGAAAAAGGCCGCTGAAAAGGCCGCCCGCAAGCTGCCGGAGCTTTCCGAGGACGCGCAGCACAGCCTTACCGTGCTGCACCGGGCAAAGGAGTATCTGGATGCAAAGCCGGAGCTTTCCGCCGAGCTGAGCGCTGCCGAGCGCCGCAAGCGTGCGCAGCTGCAAAGCAAACCGGTGTACCGCTATGTGGCGCTGGCCATCTTTGTGCTGGGCGTTGCGGCGGCGGCCTACGGTCTGTACTCCGTGTTCAGCCACACCGGCAGCTACGGCGTGTACTTTGCGCTGTTCGGCTTTGCCGCCATCTTCCTGTTTTCCAGCTACAATATGCTGCCCACCGCCCACAATAACAACAACGCCATCATGAAGCGTGCGGACAAGGCCGAAGCCGCCATGGCAGAGTATGTCAAGCACTACCCCCACGGGGCGTTCCCGGTGGCAAGCTGGTATGCCCACCCCATCGTGCTCAAGCAGATGATGGACGCCGTGGAGGAGGGCCGCGCTGTCACCGTGCCCGAGGCACTGGAAGCGGTCAAGACGCGCCTGAAATCCTTGAACGCGGACGTGGAGGTGGAGCAGGAGGAATATGACGAGGTGGTGGTCATCAAGGCCCTGTTCCTCAACCACGATTATCAGTAAAACCTTTCGATAGCACAAAAAACCGGACAGCCCGCAGGCTGTCCGGTTTTCTGCTTTTACAGGGCAGTGCTGCTGTTCAGAACAGGCGGCGAAGCCCTATGATATAAGGGGACTTTTGAACAGTAGCAGCTGCGCCTCAGATCAGCGCCTCCATCCGCAGCGGGTCGGGGTGATGGGCGTATTTCTGCTTGGCGATCTCGATAAAGGACTGCACCTCCAGCCGGGGTGCGTGGCGCATGGCGGCGATCTCCACCGTCACCGGGGGAAAATCCAGCAGCGGCACCTTGACGATGCCCGGGATCACCGCCGTGGGCAGGCAGGGCACAATGGACATGGCGGTGCCCATCTGGATCATGATCAGCGCACCCTCAAAGCTGGGGGTGATCTTGCTGCAATCCACCCCCACCTGCGCCAGCTGCTCCAGCGACGGCCCCTGACAGGCGGACAGAAAGCTGTCGAACGCGCCGGAGGACACCACGCTCTGCCCCTTCAGGTCTGCCAGATGCAGCGCCCGCCGGTCGGCAAGGGGAGAGTTGGGATTCATCAGCACATGGTAGCCCAGGGCGAACAGGGGCGTAAAGGAGATATCCCGGTCGCGGGAGTGCTCGGTGGCGTAGAAGAAGCCGATATCCAGCTGCCCGGAGCGCAGCTGTTCCAGCGGGCGGCGGTTGTCCTGCGGCACAACGTCCACGCAGGCGTTGGGAAACTGGTGCTGGAACTGGGCCAGAATGCTGGAAAAGGTGCTGTAATCGAACAGCTGCCGCAGCCCGACGGTCAGGCGGGAGCGGTCGGCGTCCTGAATATCCTGCGCCTTCTTCAGCGCCTGCCGCCCAAAGCTGGTCATCTGCACCATGTCCAGATAAAAGGACTGCCCGGCAGCGGTCAGCTTGGTGCGGCGGGTGGTGCGCTCGAACAGGTGCAGCCCGGTCTCCTTTTCCAGCGCATTGATCTGGTAGGTGATGGCGGGCTGGGTGGTGAACAGCCGCTCGGCGGCGGCGCTGAAATTCAGCTCCTCTGCTACGGCAATAAAGCACTCCAATTGGTAAATCGTCATAGAATGGCGCCCCTCCTTGTGTAAAAAGCTGGTCATCTTTATTATACAGGATTCCGCACAGGCCGTAAAGGGAAAACGATCTATAAAGAGATTTGATAAATCGGGCACAAATTTGTATTTCACACCGGGGCAAAACTTTGCTATAATCGTATCAATGTTCAAAATGCACGAAGGAACAGGAAAAACGCAAAAAAGAAGAGAAAAGAAAAAGAAAGGCGAACCTTATGGCTAAGATCTCTCGTCGCAATTTTATGCGCGGTGCCGCTGTGGGCACCATGGGCGCAGCTGCTGCCGGTCTGCTGACCGCCTGCGGCAACTCCGCTTCCAGCACCACCGGTGCTCCCGCTTCCTCCGCAGCTTCCTCTGCTGCTTCCTCCGCTGTGACCAAGCCCTCCTCCCCGGTAGACGGCAAGTACGTCACCAAGGCAATGGGTCACGAAAGCTGGGTGCACGTTGCCACCACCTTCTTTGACGGCAAGATCACTGCCTGTGAGGTGCTGTCTCACGAGGAGACCATCGGCATCGGCAACTATGCCTGCTCCCGCATCCCCGCCGCCATCGTCGAGCACCAGAGTGTCAACGTGCCCAACCTGCGCGGCTCCTCCATCACCTCCATGGCTGTCAAGGCAGCTGTGAAGGAGGCCATCGAGCTGGCCGGTTATAACGTGGACGACTTCTCCAAGGAGGTCACCATCGCTGCTTCCAACGAGGTCATCGAGGAAGAGGCTGATGTCGTCATCATGGGTGCCGGCACCTCCGGCCTGACCTGCGCCTGCCGCCTGCTGGAGGCTGGCTACAGCGTCATTCTGGTTGAGAAGCGCGATATCCCCGGCGGCTCCATGTCCATGACCTACGGCGGCGTTGCCACCGCAGGCTCCAAGCTGCAGTACAACTACGATGTGGACGGCAGCTTCCGCAGCTCTGCCATGGGCACGCTGGAGGGCATGATGAACTTCTGGCAGACCATGGAGAAGTACCACCGCACCGAGTTCTTCAACGGTGAAATGCCCTACATGACCAAGCAGTACACCGTCGCCGGTGATCTGGTGGACTGGATGGCAGGCATCGGCATCGGCTTCAACACCATGGGCAACTACGAAAGCGCTACCCAGTACGGCGCTTCCACCCCGTATCTGGCACCCGGCTGCTACGAGGGCGGCGCAGGCTACGCCATGATGTTCATGGCACAGCGCGTGGAGAAGTACGAGAAGGGCAAGATCATCTACTCCACCAGCGTCACCGACCTGATCAAGGACGAGAGCGGCCGTGTTGTGGGTTTCCACGCCAAGGGCGAAAACGGCGCAAGCTATACCCTGCGCGGCAAGGCGGTCTGCCTTGCCTCCGGCGGCTTTGCCAAGAACCCCGAAATGCTGAAGAAGTACAGCCCCGACTACGCCGACTTCTTCTTCAACTGCGCTTCCAGCATGACCGGCGAGGGCATCCAGATGGGTATCGACGCCGGCGGCTATGTGGAGTGCGAGAACCGCGCTCTGCCCGCCTTCCTGTCCAGCTACAAGAGCAAGTTCGAGCTGGCCTTCATCCACCAGTCTGCCCCCGGCATCATGGTCAACATCAAGGGCGACAACATCGGCAACATCGTCTCCGATAACCACTACACCATGGCCAAGGCAAAGCTGAATAAAGACAACGGCGATACCTTCTACTATGTGTTCGACGAGTCCTCTGCCGTCAAGCTGCGCGACAGCGAGTCCTACGGCTTCAACGGTTACGTTGCCATGTTCGAGAAGGGCGAGGCTGTGCACTACGACAGCGTGGAGAAGGCCTCTGAGGAGCTGAACCTGCCCAATCTGGCAGACGCCATCGAGGCCAACAACGCCGCCGCTCTGGCTGGCGAGCCGGACGAGTTCGGCCGCCGCAACTGCCCCTACATCGAGACCCGCGACGGTCTGTGGGCTATCCGCGTTGATCCCACCTTCTACCTGACCACCGCAGGTCTGGCCATCGACACCGATTGCCACGTCCTGACCGAGGACAAGAAGGCAATCCCCGGCCTGTACGCTGCCGGCGACGTCTGCGGCTCCATCGAGGAGAAGGACGCCAAGCAGTACGGCATGGGCTTCGACGCCGCTCTGACCTACGGTTACATCATGGGTGAGACCCTGAAGAAGGAGATCTGAGCTGCGCTCTGACCCCCTGACAATAGCATAAACAAAGGGCTGCTGCACAAACTGTGCAGCAGCCCTTTTTATATATCTCTCGGCGTAAAAATGTGGAAAACAAGCGTCAAACGAGTAAAATGTTGAAAACTCAGTCAGCAAAAATAGACCCTTCCGACTTTTAGAAGTCTTTGGAAGAGTCTGCTTTTTCGATTTTCAGAAAATCAGAATTTCAGGTAGGCTTTTGGCTGGATGAGATGCTGTTTCTGTAAGCTGCTGTTGCACTTGGAAACGAAATGTGCAATGTTCTGAGAAAGCCCCAGAAAGAGCAGTTCTGCCAGAACCTTAATATTCCCACCGGTCAGGAAGCGTTTGAAGCTGCGGTTGTGCTTGAGCTGTCCGAAAGCTCCTTCCGCCTGGATGGAACGGTTGCACCGAAGCAGCTTTCCCTCTTCGGTGGTAATATTCCGGTAAGACTGCTGGCGCATTTTCTGGAATTCCCAGCAGACGGAAATCTCTTTTCTTCTGTTCTCCTCTTTTGCCTTGCAGCAGACAGAACGGTAAGGACAATCCGAGCAGTCTTCACAACGGTAAACAGAAATTTCTCGCTCTGTACCATCTTTGGCGTGAGAAGTATATTTTGAAACATAGTCCAGATGTCTGCCATTCTTGCAGATAAAGCAGTCATCCGGTTTGTAGTAGCCCATGTTTTCCATTCTGCCGATCTGAGCCTTAAAGGAACGCTTCTGACCGGATTCGTAATTGTTAGGCTTAATGAAAGCGGTCTGCCCATTTTCTTCGAGCCAGCGGTAGTGGCAAGACT
>OODO01002117.1_pt1 | contig 11538 bp, 10 predicted proteins | sample 1671261 | NCBI WGS metagenome assembly OODO01 (sample SAMN06348138, study PRJEB24527) | human gut metagenome | biome: human gut; feature: ankylosing spondylitis patient; material: feces | host: Homo sapiens | place: China | collected 2015-10 | reverse complement strand
GGACGCGGCGATAGTTTCTTCGGCTGTGACCTCCCGGCCAAGCTGTGAGGACAGGCGAATGCCGTCCTGAATGAGAAGTGTGTCAAGGGCGAGCTGCGCCGTCGGGAGCATCGGGACACGGCCAAGCAGCGCCGCAATCCAGTGCGCTTCGGACGAGGCGTAGGCGTATTCCAGCGGCTGCGTGTTCAGCCAGCGGAAATTCATCTTTTCCAGATCGCCGGTGCAGTCCAGCTCGGTGTCGCAGATGGTCGTGTGGAAGCTGAACGGTTCCAGTTTCAGCCCGCCCTTGCTGCCGAGCAGAATGCCCGGGTCCATCTGATCAAGATGGACGGCCCAGGATTCAAACAGATCCATCGTGACCTGCCGGTCAAAACGGACCAGACCGACGCCGAGCTCCTCCACATCGAACCCGCTTTCCAGCCGCCGGGCTTCATCCATGGCGATCTTCTGATAGAGCTGGCCGGACATGCGCCGCGGCGCAGGCATGCCCATGAGATAGAGCATCAGGGAAATGTGGTAGATGCCGAAATCATACAGTGCGCCGCCACCCGCAGTTTTGCTGTTTACAAAATCCTTGCTGCCATAGCCGTCGACAAACGGCCGGTTGCGTCGGCGGAAGCCAACGGTGCGCGCATGGTAGATCTCGCCGAGCGCGCCGCCGTCGACCAATCGTTTGGCTGCGCGCGCGTAGGGACGGTAGAGAAAACCGAGCTGGATGTGGAGCGTTTTCCCGCTGGCTGCGGCGGCGTCCAGCATGGCCTTGCCGTCATAATAGCTTCCGGCCAGCGGCTTTTCACAATAGACATGCTTGCCGGCCTGCAGCGCCTGAATGGCGGCTGACGCGTGCAGATTGCCGTGCAGGCAGATATCGATCGCGTCGATATCATCCCGCTGCAGCATGGCGGTATAATCGGTATAGACATTCGGAATGCCGAACTGCTGCGCGCAGCGCTCGGCGGACTGCTGTGTGCGGCTGCACACGGCGACGACCTGCGCCTCCGGGATCTGCGCATACATATTGAGATGCTTCTGCGAGATCATCCCGGCCCCGAGCAGTCCGATGCGGACGGTATCCATAAATAGGTGCCTCCTTGTAAGTGCGTTTATTTCAGATAAAGCACGAAACGGTGAAAATGTCAATAGAAATTTATGGCGTGCATCCGCGCGTAGTATAATTAGGGAGAGAACGCGTTGTTCCTCTCGCAGAAAAAATAAAAATCAGCGAAATGACCGAAAAACCCGTCGTTTTTTTAGAGGGTATTTCGTGTTGACAAGATTTTTTTGATGATGTATCATCGAGATAAACGATTACGTAAACGTTTATCTCGCACAAACAAAAAATGGAGGGCAGCAATGGCAGTAACGATCAAGGATGTGGCTGCCGCAGCCGGTGTATCCACCGCTACAGTGTCACATGTGTTCAACGCGACCCGCTTTGTTGCCCCGGAAACGGCGGAGCGGGTACGGGAAGCGGCGAGGCAGCTCGGGTATATTCCCAGCATCAACGCCAGCAGTCTCAGAAGCAACTGCTCTAAACGGATCGGGCTGCTTGTGCCATCCATCGCCTCGTTCTTCTCCGTGGATATTCTCGACGCAGTCGAGCAGGTCCTCGTCAAAAACGGTTATCAGCTCGTGCTGGGCTGTTCGCACGAGAATCTGGAGCGGGAAAAGGAGCAGGTGGATATTTTCAACTACCAGCAGATCGACGGCATGCTTATGTTTCCGGCGCCGGGCGACCACAGCTATCTGGACAGTCTGCCAAAAGACTATCCGATCGTGTTCCTTGACCGAAGCGCAGACAACTGTGTCCGGGATGCTGTTATGGGCAACAACGAGCAGGCGGCCTATGAGATCGTCTGCCAGATGATCCGCGAAGGTCACCGCTGCATTGGCGTGGTGAACGGCACGGAGGGCGTCTCTGCGCTGACAGAGCGCGTCGAGGGCTACAAACGGGCGCTGCGGGACAATGGCCTTCCATTTGAACCGGCACTTGTACAAAACGGCGCATCCACGTCAAAGGGCGGCTATCAGGCCACGCGGCAGCTGCTTGAAAACCGGCAGATCAGCGCGATCCTGTCCCTGTCCCCGGCCATGACAGTCGGATGCTTCCATTATCTCATTGAGCATAAGATCCCGGTCCCCCAGCAGATCGCAATCGTGAGCTTTGGTGATTCCGAATGGGCGGAGATCACGAATCCTCCGCTGACGACCATGCGGCATCCGCTGTTCGAAATGGGACAGATGGCGGCGCAGCGGCTTCTGATGCGGCTGGAGGAGGCGGCAAAGGCGGAACAAGGGCAGCCGAAAGCGCCCTATGAGACGGTCCGCCTGCCCATCGGGATCGTGCGGCGAAAAACATTCTGACCCAGCGCAGCAAACAAATTTATATCAAGTATTAAAAAGGAACGAAGGAGTGTAACAGAAACAATGAAAAAGATGATCTCTTTGATCCTGTGCCTTGCGCTCGTGTGCTGCCTGTTTGCAGGCTGCGCGGCCAAGACCGCAGACGACACTACGACACCGGCAGATGCTTCTGCAGACACCGCACAGACCGAAACCCCCGCAGCTGAAACGGAAACCCCTGCCGCCGATTCCGAAAGCGATGAGAGCGGCATCGAATATAACGGCAAGACCAAGCTTGCCATGTTCGGCCCCCTGACGGGCGACAACATGCAGTACGGCATCAAGATCCGCGACGGCGCGGAGCTTGCGCTCAACCAGTTCAACGCCGCCCACGGCACGAACTTTACCATCGAGTTCAGCGACGACAAGGGCGACCCGAACGAAGCGGTCAACCTCGCAAACAAGATCGTCTCCGACGATACTGTCGTTGCAGCGCTGGCGGGCTACGGCTCCTCCTGCGCGATGGCCACGGCTTCCGTCTTTGACGAGGCCGGTATGATCCTCATCGGCGTTGCCGCTTCCCACGCAGACCTGCCCGGCATGGGCGAATACGTATTCCCCATTCCCATGAGCCAGCGCCTTGAGGCTGTCGGCTTCGCGGAAGCGACCGAGAGCTACTGCGGCATCGGCAGCATCGCCATCATCTACCAGAACACCGACCACGGCGTGCAGGCCGCCAACCTCTTCAAGGAGCAGTGGGAATCCATGGGCGGTACCGTCAGTGTCTATGAAAGCTTTGTTCCGGGCGAGACGAAGGACTTCTCCGCCGTCCTGTCTAAGGTGAAGGAAGCCGCCCCCGATATCCTCTATGTCAACGCCTCCTACAACGATTGCGCGCAGGCATTCATGCAGGCAAAGCAACTGGAGCTTGACGCACAGTATGTCGGCCCCGGCATGTGCGTCAACGAAGAGTTCCTGGGTCTGGTCGGCGACCAGATCGACGGCACCTATATTCTGTCCTCCACGCCGTGCTTCCTGCCGTCCGTCCTTGAGGCCGGCAACGTCGACGAAGCAACGCAGGCATTTATCGACGCCTATAAAGAAGCATACGGTGAGACACCCGACGGTTTCTCCGCACAGGGCTATGACTCTGTCAACATCGTTCTCAACAGCATCCTGAAGGCCGGCACGACCGACGCAGCCGCAGTTGCGACGCAGATCGGCCAGATCCGGGATTACCCGGGCCTGTCCGGCTTCGACATGAGCTACAACGACCAGAAGGAAATGGACAAGGGCATTTATGTCTTCCAGCTCCAGAACGGCACGTTTGTCCGCATGAACTGATCGGTAATTACCCCACAGATCTGCTGCATCTGTACCTGCTGTAGCAGATGCAGCAGAATCTTTTATCTGGAGGCGATGTAATGTTATTACAGCAATTCATCAACGGCATTACGATCGGAAGTACCTACGCGCTCGTGGCAATTGGCTTTACGATGATCTTCGGCGTTCTCGAGCTGACAAACTTCTCGAACAGTTCTCTGTATATGTTCGGCGCCTATATGACATGGCTTTTGTATGGCGTCGGCATGAACTTCTTCGTAGCCTTTGCGCTGAGCATTGCCCTGACGGGCCTGCTTGGCTTCAGCATTGACCGGTTTGCCCTGCGGCTGCTGCGCAAACGGCACGCGCCGAAGCTCTCTGGTCTGATCACGACGCTCGGCATGTCCATGGTCATTGATAACGCCATCATGGTGTTCTGCGGCACAGACTCCAAATCGTTTGAAAACCATCTGGATTTCGGCAAGGTCTATATCGGAAACGCCATTATCAGCTGGACGCAGATCATCATTCTGATCGTCGGCTTCTCCCTGATGATCGCGCTCTCCATCCTCGTCTACAGGACGAAGATCGGCAAGGCCATGACGGCCATTGCGCAGAATCAGGATGCGGCAAAGCTGATGGGCATCGATACGAACAAGGTCATTGAGCTCACGTTCGTGATCAGCGGCGTTCTGGCGTGTATCGCGGGTACGATGGTGGCAATGTACTACCGCAGCATCGAGACGACAATGGGCAGCCTCATCGGCACCAAGATCTTTGCAGCTGCGATCCTCGGCGGCGTCGGCATCCTGCCGGGCGCTATGGTAGGCGGTATTCTGCTTGGCATCGTGGAGACCATGGTTTCCGCGTATATCAGCACCGGCTACCGTGACGCCATCTCGTTTACGATTCTGATCGTTGTTCTGCTGTTCATGCCCAACGGTATGTTCGGTAAGAAGGCCATTAACAAGGTATGAGGGAAACGCGATGATAGAAAAACTGAGTATTCAGCTTGTCAGATACAAGCTGCCGCTGCTGCTCTTTGTCGCAGTGACTGCCATTGCATTCCCAATGGTATTTACCTCGAAATATGTGCTCCGCATCGCAATTCTGTGCCTCATGTACTGCATGCTGAGCGTCAGTCTCAATCTCATGACAGGCGTTCTGGGTCAGATGTCCTTCGGCCACGCAGCCTTCTGGGGGATCGGTGCGTATACTGCGGCGATCCTGACCAAGACCTGCGGCTGGGACGGCCTCGGCGTGTTCGCTGCCGCAGCGCTCACGGCCGGCTTTGCAGGCCTCATCCTGAGTCTGCCGGTCATGCATCTGAAGGGCTATTATTTCACGATCGTCACCATGGTGTTCTGCCAGATCGTGCGCATCGTCGAGATCAACTGGATGTCCCTGACGAACGGCCCGCTCGGCATTATGGCGATCCCAAAAATCTCGGTGTTCAGCTATACCATCAAGACCCAACCTGCGTATTACTATATGATCCTGATCCTGCTGGTGCTGACCACCCTGCTCGTCAATAAGATTATTCACTCGCGTATGGGCGACGCCATCCTCGCGATCCGCGACGATGATCTGGCGGCCGGCGCAATGGGCATCAACGTGTTCAAGTATAAAACGCTTGCCATCGTCATTGCCTCGATGCTCGCCGGTGTGGCCGGCGCGTTCTACGCAGTCTATACCAGTTATATTGACCCCAGCTGCTTTACCAACGCAGTTTCCAACAACATGCTGGTCATGGTCATTTTCGGCGGTCTCGGCAACATGTTCGGCAGCTTCCTCGGCGCAACGGTCCTGACGATCCTGCCGGAGGCGCTGCGCGGCTTCTCGGAATACCGGCAGATGGTCTTCGGCGCAATGCTGGTCATTCTGATGCTGGTGCGGCCGGAGGGACTGTTCGGCTCGGTCAACTTCAAGTATATCGGCCAGCGCCTGTCCCTGAAGAAATCCAAACGCGGAGGTGGCTCACATGTCTGAGATCCTGCGCACAGAGCATATCGTACAGCGGTTCGGCGGCATGGAAGCGCTCAAGGATATCAGTATGCGTGTAGAGAGCGGCGAGATCGTCGGCGTCATCGGTCCGAACGGTGCCGGTAAGACGACCCTGTTCAACTGCATCACCGGCATGTACTGCCCGACGGAAGGGCGCGTGCACATGCTGGGCACGGACATCACCGGCTGGCGGCCCTACCGCATCACTGCACACGGCTTTGCGCGGACGTTCCAGAATATCCGTCTGTTTCAGAAAATGTCGGTCCTGGACAACGTCATGGTCGGCATGCATGTAAAAACAAGGCTCCCGTTCCCGCAGAATCTGATCCCCGGCCGCGCCGATAAGGTGCGGAAGGAGGCGGAGGCGCGTGCGGAGGAACTGCTGAAGATCCTGGGCCTGTATGAGGTCCGCTATGAGATGGCGACCAGCCTGCCCTACGGCGACCAGAGAAAGGTCGAGATCTGCCGCGCGCTTGCCATCGAGCCGAAGCTGCTGCTGCTCGACGAGCCGGCGGCTGGCATGAATGAGGTAGAGACGGAGGAACTGCGCACCATCGTGCACAAGCTCCGCGAGATGGGCAATACGATCCTGCTTATCGAGCATGATATGCGCTTTGTCATGAATATCTGCGACCGGCTCTACGTTCTGAATGACGGTGCGCTGATCGCCGAGGGTACGCCCGACGAGGTGCGGGCAGATCCGCTCGTCATCGAAGCCTATCTTGGAAAGGATGAATGAAATGTCATTATTGAGACTGGAAAAGGTCGTTGTCGATTATGGCAGCATTCATGCGCTCAAGGAAATCGACATCGATGTCAACACGGGCGAGGTCATCACCCTCATCGGCGCAAACGGCGCCGGAAAAAGTACGACCATGAAGGCCATTATGGGCCTCATCCCGGTCAAGAGCGGCAAGATCTGGTTCGACGGCAAGGAAATCACCAATCTGGACACCAAGAATATGGTCCAGTCCGGTATCATCCTTTCCCCGGAGGGCCGGCAGGTGTTTCCGCGCTTCTCGGTCATGGATAACCTGATGATGGGCGCATATCTGCGGCCAAAGACGGAGATCGCCGAGAGCCTGCAGACCGTATATGACCTGCTGCCCAAGCTCAAGGTTCGCAGCGGTCAGCTGGCCGGTTCGCTTTCCGGCGGTGAACAGCAGATGCTTGCCATCGGCCGGGCCATGATGGGTAAGCCCCGGATGCTCCTGCTCGACGAGCCTTCGCTCGGTCTGGCGCCGCTCATCATCAATGAGATCTTCGCCATGGTCGACCGGATCCGCGAGATGGGAACGACGATCCTGCTCGTGGAGCAGAACGCACGGATCGCGCTCAAGCATTCCGACCGCGCTTACGTATTGGAGACCGGAAGCATCGTACTGAGCGACCGCGCCGATCAGCTTCTGGAATCGGACGAGGTACGCAAGGCGTATTTCGGCGGACTGTAATATTTTTGGAGGAAAAATCAAATGATCACACATACACAACGTGTCAAGGCAGCGCTCGAAGGCAAGATGCTGGACCGTCCGGCGTTCGCCGCGTGGGGCCCGCATATGAATCTGGTCGACCGCAATGCCAAGGATTTCGCGCGCGCGACCATTGACTATCAGAACGCTCACCATTTTGACTTCATCAAGGTCATGCCGAACGGCATGTACTTCCCCGAAGCCTTCGGCCAGAAGCTGAAGGATGCGGATTTCATCCTCGATGAGACGTGGCAGAACGTGCAGGTCAACGCTATCAATGACCCGCATGAGTGGGCGAAGCTCAAGGTGCCCAGCATGAAGGAAGGCGTCTTCGCGCGCGAGATCGAAGCAGTCAAGCGCATCGCGGACTATTTCCAGGGCGACGTTCCCGTTCTGCCCACCGTTTTCAGCCCGTTTATCTGGATGGGTGAGATGACCGGCGGCTTCTTCCGTCAGGATACCATTGTGGCGCACTTCAAATACTCCGAAAAGTACGCGCGGATCGGTCTGGAGATCGTCAACGAGACGAACGAGCTTCTGATGGAAGAGTTTGTCAAGGCCGGTGCGGACGGATTCTTCCTTGGCTATCAGGCCGGTATGGCCGGTCTCATGGGCAAGGAGATGTTCGAGGAGTATGGCAAGAAGTACGACATCCAGAACATCAACAAGATCAAGGACAAGACGTGGTTCAACATGGCGCACATCTGCCACGGCGACGCAGCGCTGTCCGAGTGGTTCCTCGATTATCCGGTCGAGGCCTTCAACTGGGCGGATCAGTATCCGGAGCACCACTCTCTCGGCGAGATGCGTAAGCTGACCGACAAGGTTCTCATCGGCGGCCTGAATCATTCCGATAACGGCAGCTACAAGGATCTGTCCATCATGATCAAGTCCCCGTCCGACTTGAGCGGCTCGAACCGTGACACGATCAAGGCGCATATCAAGAAGAAGGTCTACGACGCCGTCGAGCAGGCCGGCCCGAAGCTGATCGTTTCCGGCGGCTGCGGTTGGGGCCTTGGTTCCCTGCCCAGATTCTCCCTGTGGGAAGAGGTCATGGAAGAAGTAGGAGCAGAGCTGAACGCAAAGAAGTGAGCAAAAACAGATGAAAAAAGCAGATTCTGATTACAGGGCTTTTCTGGATATCCTGAAGGAAGAGCTGATCCCTGCCGGCGGCTGCACAGAGCCAATTGCCATCGCCTATACGGCGGCTGTCGCGCGCAAGACGCTCGGCTGCCGGCCGGAGCATATGGACGTCTATGCCAGCGGGAACCTGATCAAAAATGCCAAGGGCGTCTATATCCCGAACGGCGGCGAGCTGCGCGGCGTGGACGCTGCGGCGATCCTCGGCGCGCTCGGCGGGAACGCCGACCGCATGCTCGAGGTGCTGCTGGATCTCCCGGACGGCGTTCTGGATGAGACGCAGGCACTGATGCAGCAGAATTACTGCAAGGTGCACGTGATCCAGGGCTCCGAGGCGCTGCACCTGATCGTCAACGTGCAGGCTGACGGACAGACGGCGGAGGTCGAGCTGAAAAACGCCCATACGCATATCGTCCGGATCGAAAAGAACGGCGAGAGCGTCTTCCGCGCAGAGGAAGACGGCACGCAGGACGGCTTTACGGACCACAGCTGCCTGACGGTCGAGAAGATCGTGGACTTTGCGAATACGTGCGACCTTGCGGATATCGAACCGACGCTGCAGAAGCAGATCGACTGCAACATGCAGATTGCGGAAGAGGGGCTGAACAACCGTTGGGGCGTCAACGTGGGAAAGCTGTATTATGAGAACGGCAAGCTGCTGCAGGCCTATGCGGCCGCGGCCTCGGACGCCCGCATGAGCGGCTGCAATCTGCCGGTTGTGATCGTGTCCGGCAGCGGCAATCAGGGCGCGACGGCGTCTTTGCCCGTGATCGTATACGCCGAGAAGCACGGCTGCAGCCGCGAGCAGATGCTGCGCGCGCTGGCGCTGTCGGATCTCATCGCCATCAACTCCGGCAGCGGCAACCAGGGCATTACGGTGTCGGTCCCGGTCATTGAGTACGCCAAGGCGCTGGCCTGCCCCAAAGAGAGGCTGTACCGCGCGCTGGTGCTCTCGAACCTGATCGCCATCCATGAAAAGACGGGTATCGGACGTCTGTCCGCCTACTGCGGTGCGGTCTGCGCGGCCACGGGTGCGGGATGTGCCATGACATATCTGGACGGCGGCACGCTGGAGCAGATCGATCAGACGATCACAAACTCCATCGCGACCTCCTCCGGCATGGTCTGCGACGGGGCAAAGCCCTCCTGTGCGGCCAAGATCGCCACAAGCCTCGAAAGCGCCATCATGGCGCATGATCTTGCCATGGCGAACCGGGCCTTCCAGTCCGGTGAGGGCATTGTCATGGACAATGTGGAGCAGACGATCGACGCGGTCGGCTGTGTGGCCAGCCAGGGCATGCATATTACGGATCAGGTCATTCTGAACCTGATGACGCAACAGAAAGGAGCACGGGCATGAAAGAACAGAATTATCTTGACCACCTTGTCGGCGTCTTCGGCCAACCGGTCGCGGAGAACCCCGGCGTGATCATTCAGGACGCCGCATTTGCGGCAATGGGACTGGAACGCTGGCACTTTCTGACGCTGGATGTGGATAAGGATCAGCTGGAAAACGCCATCAACGGCCTGAAAGCATTCAAGATGCGCGGCATCAACTGCACGATCCCGCACAAGATCGCCGTCATGCAGTATCTCGACGAGATCTCGGAGAGCGCGCAGCTCATCGGCGCGGTCAATACCATCGTCAATACCGACGGCCGCCTGTATGGCGACAACACAGACGGCAAGGGCTTCATGATGTCGTTGGAGTCCAACGGCATTGACGTCAAAGGCAAGCGCATCGTTGTCCTCGGCGCAGGCGGCGCGGCACGCGCGATCTGCGTGGAGCTGGCGCTGGCCGGCGCAGCGCATATCACGATCGTCAGCCGTCCCGGACCCAAGAATCTGGGGCCGTCGCTGCTGGAGATCCTGCAGACCAGAACCAGCGTGGACGCCGAGACGAACGACTGGGTCGGCACCTACAAGATCCCGGCCGGCACGGATATCGTGGTCAACGCGACGAGCGTCGGCCTGTATCCGAGCGTCGACGCGATCCCGAATTTCGATCTGGACAGTCTGACGCGCGACATGTTCGTGCAGGACGTGATCCCCAATCCGACCGAGACCGCACTGATCAAGGAGCTTCGCCGCCGCGGCATCCGCTGCGAGACCGGTGCCGGCATGCTCATCAATCAGGCTGCCCTGAACATCGAGATGTGGACCGGCCGCAAGCCGGACAAGACAGTTATGTACCGGGCGCTGGAAGAGGCGCTGGCCTGAGCCGCCGGCGCGGCTGCAGGAAAATAAAGCTTGAGGGAGACTGTCATCTCCTCCGATCGCTTCGATCCGAAGCGGCCGGAGGGGATCTTTTTTATACATGTATTTAAGCAAAAACGACGTTTTTTTACAACGATTTTATCTCCTGCTGGTCGATGACTTTACATGGCGCTGGCATACTGACCTGCGTACAGAAAAGAGGAGCGGCATGAAAATATGTTTGGAGCGGATCACCAAGAGTTTTGAAAAAAAGCAGGTCATCAGGCAGACGGACCTGACAATTGAAAGCGGCAGCTTCACCACGCTGCTCGGCCCCTCCGGCTGCGGCAAAACGACGCTGCTGCGCATGATTGCGGGGCTGGAAACGCCGGATTCCGGCGAGATCTGGTTTGATGAGCGATGTGTGTTTTCGCGGGAGAAAAAGATCAACCTGCCGCCAGAAAAGCGCGGACTTGGCTTTGTGTTTCAGGATTTTGCGCTCTGGCCGCACATGACGGTGTTTGAAAACGTCGCGTTCGGACTGCGTGCCGAGAAAGATACGAAGAACCTGCAGAGCAGAGTGCGCGAGGCGCTGCGCACGGTTCATCTTGAGGACTTTGAAGCGCGGTACCCCCACCAGCTTTCCGGCGGACAGCAGCAGCGCGTCGCCTTCGCAAGAGCCATCGTCATAAGGCCCAGCTGTATTCTCTTTGACGAGCCGCTTTCCGCGCTCGACGCCCTTCTGCGCGAGCAGATGCGGCAGGAACTCAAGGATCTGGTCGCGTCGCTCGGCCTGACCGCCGTGTTTGTCACCCATGATCAGGCAGAGGCCATGAGCATGAGCAGTCTCATATCGCGGTTCTGAATGCGGGAACAGTCGAGCAGTACGACACCCCGGAGGGCATCTACCACCGGCCGGCCACGCGGTTCGTCGCGCGCTTCGTCGGCAAGTCCAACTGGCTGAGCGAAACAGAGCTGTTCCGCCCGGAGGCGGCGTCGCTGGAAGAGAAGCCGGGGTTCCGGCGGTTTGAGCTGCCGGTCACCGGCGAGGAGTACCTCGGCG
>OODO01002109.1_pt1 | contig 11591 bp, 10 predicted proteins | sample 1671261 | NCBI WGS metagenome assembly OODO01 (sample SAMN06348138, study PRJEB24527) | human gut metagenome | biome: human gut; feature: ankylosing spondylitis patient; material: feces | host: Homo sapiens | place: China | collected 2015-10 | reverse complement strand
GATGGGCTTCCCCACCCTGGAGGGCCTGAGCCGGGAGATCCCCACGCTGTATGTGGCCAATCTGCTGCGGCAGGATTCGGCAGAGCACTATCTGGATGTGGTCCAGGAATTCGGCCTGCCGGGGGATGTGTGCCCCATGCCCGCCACGGAGGCCGGCATCTCCATTGACGACGACTACTGCGTTCTGGGCAAGTGCGCCGTCCAGTGCAACACCACCTGCGACGGCTCGCTCATGGGCAACGGCATCATCGCCAAGCGCCTCGAGCGCGAATACGGCATCCCGACGTTCCAGCTTGTCGCGCCCATGCGCCATCAGGAGGACGATGTGCAGGATTACGCCGCGCAGGGTGCCGAAGTGTTGCATCTGGTGGATCTGACCGGGGCAAAAGATCCGGCTAAACGTCAAATCCCGCTGATTAAAACCCTGGTGGCGGGCGTTAACGTTCCGGTGCAGGTTGGCGGCGGCGTGCGTAGCGAAGAAGACGTGGCGGCGTTACTGGAAGCAGGCGTTGCGCGCGTGGTGGTCGGCTCCACCGCGGTGAATTCACCAGAAAGGGTGAAAGGCTGGTTTGAACGCTTCGGTGCCGATGCCTTAGTGCTGGCGCTGGATGTCCGTATTGACGAGCAAGGCAACAAGCAGGTGGCAGTCAGCGGCTGGCAAGAGAACTCGGGCGTTTCACTGGAACAACTGGTGGAAACCTATCTGCCCGTCGGCCTGAAACATGTGCTGTGTACCGATATCTCGCGCGACGGCACACTGGCAGGTTCTAACGTCTCTTTATATGAAGAAGTGTGCGCCAGATATCCGCAGGTGGCATTTCAGTCATCCGGCGGCATTGGCGACATTGATGATGTGGCGGCCCTGCGTGGTACTGGCGTGCGCGGCGTAATAGTTGGTCGGGCATTACTGGAAGGTAAATTCACCGTGAAGGAGGCCATCGCATGCTGGCAAAACGTATAATTCCGTGTCTCGACGTTCGTGATGGTCAGGTGGTGAAAGGCGTACAGTTTCGTAACCATGAAATCATTGGCGATATCGTGCCGCTGGCAAAACGCTACGCTGAAGAAGGTGCAGATGAACTGGTGTTCTACGATATCACCGCTTCCAGCGATGGCCGTGTGGTAGATAAAAGCTGGGTATCTCGCGTGGCGGAAGTCATCGACATTCCGTTTTGTGTGGCGGGTGGGATTAAGTCTCTGGAAGATGCCGCGAAAATTCTTTCCTTTGGCGCGGATAAAATTTCCATAAACTCGCCTGCGCTGGCGGACCCGACGTTAATTACTCGCCTGGCCGATCGCTTTGGCGTGCAGTGTATTGTGGTTGGTATTGATACCTGGTACGACGCTGAAACCGGTAAATATCATGTGAATCAATATACCGGCGATGAAAGCCGCACCCGCGTCACTCAGTGGGAAACGCTCGACTGGGCACAGGAAGTGCAAAAACGCGGTGCTGGAGAAATCGTCCTCAACATGATGAATCAGGACGGCGTGCGTAACGGTTACGACCTCGAGCAGCTGAAAAAAGTACGTGAAGTTTGCCACGTCCCGCTGATTGCCTCCGGTGGCGCGGGGACCATGGAACACTTCCTCGAAGCCTTCCGCGATGCCGACGTTGACGGCGCGCTGGCAGCTTCCGTATTCCACAAACAAATAATCAATATTGGTGAATTAAAAGCGTACCTGGCAACACAGGGCGTGGAGATCAGGATATGTTAACAGAACAACAACGTCGCGAACTGGACTGGGAAAAAACCGACGGACTGATGCCGGTGATTGTGCAACATGCAGTATCCGGCGAAGTGTTAATGCTGGGCTACATGAACCCGGAAGCCTTAGACAAAACCATCGAAAGCGGCAAAGTCACCTTCTTCTCGCGCACTAAACAGCGACTGTGGACCAAAGGCGAAACGTCGGACAATTTCCTCAACGTGGTGAGTATTGTGCCGGACTGCGACAACGACACGTTACTGGTGCTGGCGAATCCCATTGGTCCAACCTGCCACAAAGGCACCAGCAGCTGCTTCGGCGACACCGTTCACCAGTGGCTGTTCCTTTATCAACTGGAACAACTGCTCGCCGAACGTAAATCTGCCGACCCGGAAACCTCCTATACCGCCAAACTGTATGCCAGCGGCACCAAACGCATTGCGCAGAAAGTGGGCGAAGAAGGGGTGGAAACCGCACTGGCAGCGACAGTACATGACCGCTTTGAGCTGACCAACGAGGCATCTGATTTGATGTATCACCTGCTGGTGCTGTTGCAGGATCAGGATCTGGACTTAACGACGGTGATTGAGAACCTGCGTAAACGGCATCAGTGAGTTGCGGGGTAAGCGGATGCGATATTGTTGTAGCATCCGGCAAAAAAAACGGGCAAGGTGTCACCACCCTGCCCTTTTTCTTTAAAACCGAAAAGATTACTTCGCGTTGTAATTACGCAGAGCATTACGCCCCAGCACAATCCCCGCGCCAACCATGCCGCCCAGCAGCACCGCCAAAATCAAGGTGATTGCCTTTTTCGGGCTATCGCGACGAATAGGTAACGTCGGTTTCATCACATAGCGGTAAGCATGAATATCAAGTTTATCAACGTCAAGATTGTCGATATCCAGCAGGTTTTGACGAGTCTGATAGTAGTTTGGTGAGAACACCAACGGACGGGTCGCCTCATGCTTAATCATCGACTCCAGCGCTTCGCTCCCCAAAAGGAACAACGTATCTTGTGTGATATCTTCGCCAGTCTGTTGAATCTGCGGTTTTGTCACCTGCGCCTGATTCGCATACTGCAACGCTTCCTGAATCTGACGGATACGCAGATCTTTCTGCTCCTGCGCGACTACTTCCTGCGTTCTTAAAGAGTCCTGCAAGTTTTTCCGTCCCAGAGCAATGTTGTCTTTGAGATCCTTTTCTAGCTCTTGATTCACTTTATCGTCAACTTGCTGAATGTATTGGGCCAACTTCATTTGTGCGCCCTCTGCAGTTTGCCCAACATAAGAAACAGTCAATGGTAATTGCTGGTTCTTAACAGAAGGTTCGATGGTAAGTTTTTCTGGTTCTTCCTGATTATCCAGCGTTTCTGCTAATGCAGAGAAGGCAGAACTGAAGCGACCAATTAACGTCTCCTGCAAATCCGATACTTTCGGTGCAGCCTGACCATAGATAACATTCATGGCATTATTATAGCCAGCAATTTGCCCCACGTCGGGCTGAGTGATAATTGCTGTTGACGTCCATTTCTCCTTCGCTACTGCCAAATATCCAATAGCCAGGGCAATAGCCACAATGACGGAAATGATGATTGTCATCTTGCCACGCCACAACTGCAGTAGTAAATCAATCAAATCAATCTGTTCCGGGTCATAGTTTTGCCCAGAAACATTATTATTTTCTACTCTCATCATTACCCTAACTGACGGAAATTTCCAAGTCCGCATAGTTTAGCGATAATCCTCGTGGATGCTATAGGATAAGTGATAAAAATAATGAATTGTTGAGGAAGTAACAAAAGACAATCAGGGCGTAAATAGCCCTGATAACAAGAAGTTAATCGCTGCCAAAGAGATCGCGGGTGTATACCTTATCTGCCACATCCTTAAGCTCTTCTGCCATACGATTGGAGATAATGACGTCAGCTTGTTGTTTGAAAGTGGCGAGATCTCGTTCCAGGCGAGAGTTGAAGAATGAGTCTTCTTTCATCACCGGTTCGTAAATGATCACTTCAACGCCTTTCGCCTTGATACGTTTCATAATCCCCTGAATGGAAGACGCGCGGAAGTTGTCTGAACCGCTCTTCATAATCAGACGATAAATACCCACCACTTGCGGCTTGCGTGACAAAATGGCATCGGCAATAAAATCTTTACGCGTGCGGTTAGCATCGACAATTGCCGAGATCAGATTATTCGGCACAGACTGGTAGTTCGCCAGTAACTGCTTAGTATCTTTGGGCAAACAATAGCCACCATAACCAAACGACGGATTGTTGTAATGGTTGCCAATACGTGGGTCGAGACAAACGCCTTCGATTATTTGACGGGAATTCAGACCTAAACTTTCTGCGTAGCTATCCAGTTCGTTAAAGTACGCCACGCGCATCGCCAGGTAGGTGTTTGCAAAAAGTTTAATCGCTTCTGCTTCAGTGGAGTCGGTAAACAGGGTCGGGATATTTTGCTTAATCGCTCCTTCCTGTAACAACGCAGCAAAACGTTCTGCGCGTTCTGAACGCTCACCGATGACAATACGTGAAGGATAGAGATTATCGTAAAGGGCTTTACCCTCACGGAGAAATTCCGGAGAGAAAATAATATTTTCAGTACGATATTTCTTATGCATCGCTGCGGTAAAACCAACGGGAACCGTTGATTTGATGACCATAACCGCATAAGGATTTATCTCAACTACATCTTTAATTACTGATTCTACACTGGATGTATTGAAATAATTAGTTTTAGGATCATAGTCGGTTGGAGTGGCGATGATGACATAATCAGCATCCCGGTAGGCTTCATTTTTATCTAATGTAGCATTAAAATGCATTTTATCTGATTGCAAAAAATGCTGAATTTCCTTATCAACAATAGGAGATATCCGATCATTCAGCATAGCAACGCGTGACGGTAAAATATCTAATGCCACAACCTCATGATTTTGTGCGATTAGAAGCCCGTTTGACAAGCCTACATAGCCAGTACCGGAAATGGTGATTTTCATTTCATGCTCTCAGAATTAACTTAACTGTGAATCATGATGTTTTTAGCATCCTGATAAGAGCTAAAAGTTTTAACGCTACGTTGTTCGATGGTCAACGCAACGAAAAACAATTCAGATTTTCTTTATAAGAATAGCTGATATTTATTAAGTTAATATTAAGCAGTGAAATTTAGTCTATAAGATAAATGGCAAAAAAAAAGCCCGGTGCAATATACGCCGGGCCTCAATTTTATTGTTGGTTAAATCAGATTAATCCAGCCATTCAGTATGGAACACACCTTCTTTATCAATGCGTTTATAAGTATGTGCACCGAAATAGTCACGCTGTGCCTGGATCAGGTTCGCAGGCAGAACAGCGGCGCGGTAGCTGTCATAATAGGCAACCGCAGCGGCGAAGGTCGGAACCGGGATACCGTTCTGTACCGCATAAGCGACGACATCGCGCAGCGCCTGCTGGTAGTCATCGGCAATTTGCTTGAAGTACGGAGCCAGCAGCAGGTTAGCGATCTGCGGATTTTCGGCATAAGCATCGGTGATTTTCTGCAGGAACTGCGCACGGATAATGCAGCCAGCACGGAAAATCTTCGCGATTTCGCCATAGTTCAGATCCCAGTTGTACTCTTCAGATGCTGCGCGTAGCTGAGAGAAGCCCTGGGCGTAAGAAACGATTTTGCCCAGATACAGCGCACGACGAACTTTTTCGATAAACTCACCTTTGTCGCCAGCTGGCTGTGCTTGCGGACCAGAGAGAACTTTAGACGCGGCCACGCGCTGATCTTTCAGAGACGAGATATAACGTGCAAACACTGACTCAGTAATCAACGACAGCGGTTCGCCGAGATCCAGCGCGCTCTGGCTGGTCCATTTACCGGTACCTTTGTTAGCCGCTTCATCTAGGATCACATCAACCAGATAGTTACCGTCTTCATCTTTTTTGGTGAAGATATCTTTGGTGATGTCGATCAGGTAGCTGCTCAGTTCACCGTTATTCCACTCGGTAAAGGTCTGTGCCAGTTCTTCGTTAGAGAGATTCAGGCCGCCTTTAAGGAGAGAATAGGCTTCAGCAATCAGTTGCATATCACCGTATTCAATACCGTTGTGAACCATTTTCACATAGTGACCCGCACCATCGGCACCAATATATGTAACGCACGGTTCGCCATCTTCAGCAACGGCGGCGATTTTGGTCAGGATCGGAGCAACCAGTTCATAGGCTTCTTTCTGGCCACCAGGCATAATGGAAGGACCTTTCAGCGCGCCCTCTTCACCACCGGAAACACCGGTACCGATAAAGTTAAAACCTTCGGCAGAAAGCTCACGGTTACGACGAATGGTGTCCTGGAAGAAGGTGTTACCACCATCAATGATGATGTCACCTTTATCGAGGTATGGCTTGAGGGAATCAATAGCAGCATCCGTCCCTGCACCTGCTTTCACCATTAACAGGATGCGACGAGGCGTTTCCAGAGATTCAACAAACTCTTTCACCGTATAGTAAGGAACCAGTTTCTTGCCTGGATTTTCGGCAATCACTTCTTCCGTCTTTTCACGGGAACGGTTGAAAATAGAGACGGTATAACCACGGCTTTCGATGTTGAGCGCAAGGTTGCGCCCCATCACTGCCATACCGACGACGCCGATCTGTTGCTTTGACATTGTTTACTCCTGTCAGAGGGTGGTCACCGCGATTTATGCACGGCTTGAATGTATTGCTGATGTTAACTCAGGATGAAGCCAGGTGGATAGCGTAAGATGTGATTCACGATGGTATTAAACAAATGCTTTAGCAAAGGAAGGGTCAAATGGTCCCTCTTTCACCTCCATCATGAGAGCACGGGGAGACAAGCATTTGACACTGTGTATGTCTCCCGGAGAAAACTCCACAATGTTAATTTCTGTATTTTCTCCGACAATAAATTGCTTAACGACTTCTCCATCTTTGCCATGCAAACAAACCTGAAGCTGGCCCTGCATGACGATAAACATTTCCCACTGATGAGGAAGTTCATGGAAATGAGGTTCTACATAGCTACTACTGACCAGGGCAATGAGTAGTCGTTGCACCTTATCCTGATGCGAACTATGCATCAAAAGATGGGAACGCAGGCGCTCGGATTGCTCTGCTTGTTCGTATAATGCCTCAAGCTGGTCATTATCAATTAATCGCATTGCATGCCTCCAGCCTCATTTCTATCGTCCGCGCCGCAGACTCAACGGAGAACTGCTCTTTTAACAACTTGTTCGCGCCCAGACCAAATCGCTGGCGCGCATCAATGTCATAAAGCATTAACAGCGCAGAATGGTAAAGCTTGTCATCCTCTCCATTGATATGGATTAATCCTGCGTTATTTTGATTGACGATGTCGAGCAGATCATTTCCAGCATTCACGCTACCTAATATAGGTAGAGACTGAACCATGTAACCTAACAACTTACCCGGAAAATTGTGAGAAGAGTGTTTGGCAGAAAGAGAAAACAGGCCTATATCCATTTCCGATAAGATGAACTTAAATTCTTCCTGATTCACCGAAGCCAGATACGTGAAATTCGACAATGCCCACTCAGTAGCCAGTGAGTTAATTAATTCCACTTCATCACCCTGGCCAATGAACAGGAAATGAGCTTGTGGATGCTCTGCCATACTTCGGGCAAGACGCATAAGATTTGCCATATCCTGTGCATGCCCGATATTTCCTCCATAGAAGAAAATCACTTTATCCTCTAGACCGAGGCGCTTACGCAGTGGCACATATTCTGGGGATAATACCGTCGGCGTGAGAGATGCCCAGTTACGTAGAACTTCGCAAGGATAGCCCTTGTTTGTCACCCGAAAAACATCAAGGTTTTTATCAGACATGAGTCCAATACGGTTTGCCTGACGATAAGATGATCTTTCAAAGAGACGAAAATAACGTTCAATTGGGGATCCCTCTTTTAGCATTCCAGCATCAATTACCCATTGAGGAAACATATCTCTCAATATCAAATAAGCCGGACATTGGCAGCGGGCTTTAATCTTCTTAACTAAATGCCCCCAAAAAATAGACGGTGAGTAATAAACCACACCATCGAAAGTTTCTTCTTCTATCCGGCTTTTAATAGATATCCAGGCCCGCCAAGACAAAAGTGTTTCATTGATGGCTCGCTGAACTTTACTTACATCCTTGAGCGGACCACTTTTAAAACGCCATGTTTTGACACCCTGAAAGCTGTCAAACGACACCTCTTCTTGCAGGCTTGTATCAGGAGTAATTACCGTAACATCATGGCCACGGCGAATAAATTCCTGAGCTAACTCATGAAACATTTTTGCACCAACACGGGTACTATTGGGCAGGTAATCATCTATGATTAAAGCAAGTTTCATCAATATTCTTTCCAGACGACTCTCTTGACGTAATCTGTATAAGAGTGAACGATTCTGACGACCTTATCCGACACATTTGGCATACTGTAATCACTAACCTGCCGTAAGAGACGGGTCTCCCCGCGAGGTTGTGTCGACAAAATTTCAAGCGCCTGAAGCACGCGTTCACACTCCAGTCCCACCATCATGACGGATGCTTCCTCAAAGCCCTCCGGACGTTCATGTGCTTCCCGGATGTTTACAGCAGGAAAATTCATGATGGATGACTCTTCAGTAATTGTGCCGCTGTCTGACAACACAGCACGTGAATTCTTTTGCAGGTGATTGTAATCATGGAAACCTAACGGTTTCAGCAGATTAATATTTGGGTGGAATTCAATCCCTTGCTCATTAATACGATTACGTGTCCGCGGATGTGTGGATACAATGACTGGCAGATCATATTTTTCGGCAATGGTATTTAGAATGGTCGCAAGCTTGATGAGTTGCTTCGGAGAATCGACATTCTCTTCACGGTGTGCGCTAACGACAAAGAATTCACCAGGGCGCAAATTTAGACGTGACAACACATCCGAACCATCAATTTGAGGCATATAGTACGAAAGCACTTCAAACATAGGGCTGCCGGTTTTAATGATCCGATCCGCCGGGATACCTTCAGCCAGGAGATATTCACGCGCAATATCGCTGTAGGTCATATTGATGTCAGCCGTATGATCAACAATTCGTCGGTTAGTTTCTTCAGGTACACGCTGATCGAAACAACGGTTGCCAGCTTCCATATGGAAGATAGGCACTTTACGACGCTTGGCAGGAATGGCAGAAATACATGAGTTGGTATCGCCCAGCACCAGCATTGCTTCAGGTTTTTCGGTTTCTAATACTTCATCAACTTTGATGATAACCTGACCAATGGTTTCCGCCGCATTTTTCCCTGCAGCGTTTAAGAAATAATCTGGCTTACGGACACCAAGATCGTTAAAGAATACTTCGTTCAACTCATAATCATAATTTTGCCCAGTATGGACAAGAATATGCTCACAATGTTCGTCAAGTTTGACCAAAACACGTGATAAACGGATGATTTCAGGACGTGTCCCAACCACAGACATAATTTTTAATTTTTTCATTACAGAGGTCTCGCAATAGTATCAGGCTCATCACGATTGAAAATTTCGTTTGCCCAGAGCATAACTATTAATTCATCATTGCCAACATTCGTGACGTCATGGGTCCAGCCGGGTACTGTTTCAACGATTTTGAACTCATCGGATGAAACATTCAGTTCATAACGTTCACCGGTAATCACATGTTCGAATTTGAAGCACGCCTGTCCACGGATGACCAGGAACTTCTCATTTTTGGTGTGATGATAATGCCCACCACGCGTTATACCGGGATGCGCTGTGAAAAATGAAAACTGCCCCGCTGAAGGCGTTTTTAACATCTCACAAAAGATCCCGCGGGCATCACCATAGGACGGCACCGTATAAGCAAACTTTTCGGCTGGTAAGTAACTTAACCACGTCGAATATAGCGCTCGGGTCATTCCCGTCCCCACAGCTTCTGTGACAAGCGTAGAACGACTCTCCTTGAAACGATAAAGTAATTCCGCCACCTCACCAACTGTCGTTGAGTAAACCGGCACAACGCCTTTATATCCGCTATGAACCTCTCCTGTGAGAAGTTTTATCGCATGTGTGCAAACGTCATCGATATAAACCAGATTAACCGGTGCCGAAGGGTCATTGATGGTTATGTCAATATTGTTGGCAATGTTATGGCAGAAGGTAGCCACGAACGAGTTATAGTTCGGTTTACACCATTTACCAAAAACATTTGGGTACCGATAGATATAATATGCTGCACCACTTTCTGCTGCATAACGCTCAATTTGTTTTTCAGCTGCAGCCTTACTCTGACCATACGCATTATCCAGTTCAGCCTGGATCGAAGAACTGATCATAATAGGTATGCTTTTGTTCTTCGCTAACAGAGAATCCACAATCTGCTGAGTAAAATTGCAATTCCCTTCGACAAACTCTTCGACATTTTTAGGTCGATTGATACCCGCAAGGTGATAAATGAAATCCGCATCTTGCAGGCCAATTTCAAGCTCGGCCGCACTTGAGTCACGGTCAATCTTAACAAGGTCAACATACCCTGCTTCCTGAAGGCGTAAGCACAAGTTACGTCCGATAAAGCCATCAGCTCCAGTAATCAGGATTTTCATGTCAGGCGTCCAGATCGTAATTTTCACCAGCACGCAGTGCGCGAATAAACGGCAACTTAAGAAGCAGCGTTTTCATCCCTTCTACATCCAGTCGCTGTGTATTATGGGAGTTATAATCTTCAACAACGGAGATACGGCTGTCACCTTGTTCTACATATTTTCCGTAGTTAAGGTCACGCAAATCAGGTGGTACGCGATAGTAATCACCCATATCGATGGCCGCAATCATCTCTTCACGGCTCAGCAGCGCTTCATAGAGCTTTTCTCCATGGCGGGTACCAATGACATTGACAGGATGGTGCTCGACATTCAGAAGCTCTTTCAGAGCAATTGCTAATGTTTCAATCGTAGCTGCAGGCGCTTTTTGTACAAAAATGTCGCCGTTATTACCGTGCTCAAATGCATAAAGCACCAGATCGACAGCATCCTCAAGGGTCATCATGAAACGAGTCATGTTTGGATCAGTGACAGTCAGCGCTTTACCTGCTTTGATCAGATCAACAAACAGCGGAATCACCGAACCACGAGATGCCATAACGTTGCCATAGCGAGTACCACAAATCACCGTTTTATTGCTGTTTACATTTCGGGATTTAGCGACCATGACTTTCTCCATCATCGCCTTAGAGATACCCATGGCATTGATTGGATAAACCGCTTTATCAGTACTTAAACACACAACGCGTTTTACTTCGTTTGCAATTGCAGCTTCGAGAACGTTTTCGGTGCCGAGCACGTTAGTCTTAACCGCTTCCATTGGATGGAATTCACATGATGGCACTTGTTTAAGGGCGGCAGCATGGTAGATAAAATCAACGCCACGGCTGGCATTGAGTACACTGCGATAATCCCTGACATCGCCTATGTAAAACTTAAGCTTCTCACTATTGTATTTCTTGCGCATATCATCTTGCTTTTTTTCATCGCGCGAGAAAATGCGAATTTCTTTAATATCAGTTTCCAGAAAACGATTTAAAACTGCATTTCCAAAGGAACCTGTTCCGCCTGTAATCAAAAGCACTTTATCTGAAAACATTTAATACCTCTTAAGAAATCTTATAACTTATCAATGCTGCGCATGTACATTAAGGCCCTTTCTTTAGCCGTTGGAAGCTTGCTAAAAATTAAGTCGGCCTTTTCTTGCTTTATCACTTTATCGTGTACGCCTTCAACTCCAGAAATGATTTTGTCACAAATATCATTGGCATCATAAGGATCAAAATATATTGCGCTGTCGTCACACACTGTATGAGCAAATGGTAGGTCAGACGTGAAGAT
>OODO01002107.1_pt1 | contig 11596 bp, 9 predicted proteins | sample 1671261 | NCBI WGS metagenome assembly OODO01 (sample SAMN06348138, study PRJEB24527) | human gut metagenome | biome: human gut; feature: ankylosing spondylitis patient; material: feces | host: Homo sapiens | place: China | collected 2015-10 | reverse complement strand
TTGATGAAACTATATTAGGAGGAGTTTTAGTTAAACTTGGAAATGAAGAGATAGATGGAACTGTTAGAACTCGTTTATCTAAAATGAAAAATCAATTATCTCAAGTAATATCTTAGAATGGCGGTGAACCCATGAATTTAAGACCAGAAGAAATAAGTTCTGTGATCAAAGAACAGATTGAAAGATATTCCTCTGAGCTGAACGTATCGGATGTCGGAACGGTTATTCAGGTGGCAGATGGTATTGCGCGTGTCCACGGCCTTGAAAATGCAATGCAGGGTGAACTTCTGGAATTCCCGGGAGAAGTATACGGCATGGTCATGAACTTAGAGGAAGACAACGTTGGTGTTGTACTTTTAGGTGATTCCCGTGCAGTTAACGAGGGAGACGTGGTAAAGACTACTGGAAGAGTAGTAGAGGTTCCTGTTGGAGATGCACTTACCGGCCGTGTTGTAAACGCATTAGGACAGCCGATTGACGAAAAAGGACCAATTGATACAGATAAATATCGTCCTGTAGAGAGAGTTGCCTACGGTGTTATTGACCGTCAGGCAGTAGATACTCCGGTACAGACCGGAATTAAGGCGATTGACTCCATGGTTCCAATTGGACGTGGACAGCGTGAGTTGATCATTGGTGACCGTCAGACAGGTAAGACGGCCATTGCCGTTGACACGATCATCAACCAGAAGGGTCAGAATATGCACTGTATTTATGTAGCCATCGGACAGAAGGCTTCTACAGTTGCAGGTATTGTAAAGACATTAAAAGAACATGATGCGATGGAATACACAACCGTTGTCGCTTCCACTGCCAGCGAGTTAGCACCATTACAATATATCGCACCATATGCAGGATGTGCAATCGGTGAAGAGTGGATGGAGCGTGGAGAGGATGTACTTATCATTTATGATGATTTAAGTAAGCATGCTACGGCATACCGTACCCTGTCCTTACTTCTTAGAAGACCACCAGGACGTGAGGCATATCCTGGAGATGTATTCTATCTGCACTCAAGACTGCTCGAGAGATCAAGCCGTCTGAGCGATGAGCTGGGCGGAGGTTCAATCACGGCACTCCCAATCATCGAGACACAGGCAGGAGACGTATCAGCATATATCCCTACCAATGTAATATCTATCACAGATGGACAGATATTCTTAGAGAGCAACCTCTTCAACGCAGGTATGAGACCGGCCGTAAACGTAGGTCTTTCAGTATCCCGAGTTGGTGGAGCTGCCCAGACAAAGGCCATGAAGAAGGCATCAGGAAGCATCCGTATCGACCTGGCACAGTACAGGGAGATGGAGGTCTTCACACAGTTTGCATCAGACCTTGACGATGCCACAAAAGCACAGCTTGCACATGGAAAAGCACTTATGGAGCTTTTAAAACAGCCACTTTGTCATCCGCTGTCACTGCATGAGCAGGTAATGACACTTATCATGGCAAACAATGGTGTGTTTGACACAATTGAGACAAAAGAGGTCAAGAAATATCAGGGCGATATACTCTCATACATGGATCTTTCTTATCCGGAAATCGGACAGAAAATTGAAGAGAACAAAGCCATTGATGAGGAACTCGTAAATAAAATCATGGATGCAGTAAAAGAGTATAAAGGGTAACAGGTAGTATTATGGCAAACACGAAGGAAATACAGGATCGAATAAAAAGTATCAATGATACGCTTAAAATCACAAATGCCATGTATATGATTTCTTCTTCGAAGCTGAAAAAGTCCAAAAAGATGCTGGCAGATACAGAGCCGTATTTCTTCACACTGCAATCAGAGATGAGTCGAATACTCAGGCATCTGCCTGATATGGAGGACATCTATTTCAAGACCAACGAGGATAAGCTGCCTGAGGACAGAAAGGTCGGATATATCGTAATCACAGCCGATAAAGGACTTGCGGGCTCATACAACCACAATATCCTGAAAATGGCTGAGGAGCACTTAAAGAATCATCCGAACCATTCACTTTTCGTACTCGGAGAGCTAGGACGTCATTATTTTGAACAGCGTGGAATTGAGATTGAAAAACAGTTTCACTACACAGTTCAGAATCCGACACTCAATCGTGCCAGAAATATTGCAGAAGAAATTTTGGAGCTATATCTACATAACGAGCTGGACGAAGTTTATATTATCTATACCAGCATGATAAATGCGATTCAGGAGGAAACACAGATGTCACAGCTTCTGCCACTGAAAAAGGCAGACTTTACTGTGCAGATTCCTATAGACATTCCGAGGGAGGAGCTGGCGCTTAAGCCATCACCTGAGGCGGTCATGGATCGTATCGTACCAAACTACGTTGTTGGATTTGTCTACGGTGCTCTTGTAGAGTCATTCTCCTGTGAGCAGAACGCCAGAATGATGGCGATGCAGTCCGCATCAAACAGTGCGAGGGACATGCTTGCAGAGCTTGACATTCTTTACAACCGTGCCAGACAGGCAGCGATTACACAGGAGATTACAGAGGTAATAGCCGGTGCTAAATCGCAGAAGAAAAAGAGAAAGTAGGCTTTTTGATGAAAACAGGAAAAATTATCCAGGTTATGGGTCCTGTTGTCGATGTAGAGTTCGAGGATGAGAACCTGCCGGCAATCAGAGACGCACTAGAAGTTTTAAATGGTGACAAAAAAAGTGTGATGGAAGTCGCACAGCATATTGGAAATAATACAGTACGCTGTATCATGCTTGCTTCCAGTGAGGGACTTCACAGAGATATGGAAGTAACAGCCACAGGCGCCGGCATCAAGACACCTGTCGGAGAACAGACTCTCGGCAGATTGTTCAACGTGCTCGGTGAAGCTATTGACGGCGGAGCACAGCCTGATACAGAAGAAAAGTGGGAAATCCACAGAGAGCCACCAACATTTGAGGAGCAGAACCCTGCAGAGGAAATCCTCGAGACAGGAATCAAGGTCATAGACCTCCTTGCCCCATATGCAAAGGGTGGTAAAATCGGACTCTTCGGAGGAGCCGGAGTAGGAAAAACAGTCCTCATCCAGGAGCTCATCAGCAATATCGCAACAGAGCACGGCGGCTACTCAATCTTTACAGGAGTCGGAGAGCGTTCCAGAGAGGGAAATGATCTCTGGACAGAAATGAAGGAATCAGGAGTTCTGGAAAAGACAGCCCTAGTGTTCGGACAGATGAACGAGCCACCAGGAGCACGTATGCGTGTAGCAGAGACAGGACTTACAATGGCAGAGTATTTCAGGGATGAGAAGCACCAGAACGTGCTGCTTTTCATCGACAATATATTCCGTTTCACACAGGCAGGTTCAGAGGTTTCAGCACTTTTAGGACGTATGCCTTCAGCCGTAGGTTATCAGCCTACACTGGCTACTGAGATGGGTGAGCTGCAGGAGCGAATCGCATCAACAAAGAACGGTTCGGTAACATCGGTACAGGCCGTATACGTACCAGCCGATGACCTCACAGACCCGGCTCCGGCTACAACCTTCGCACATCTGGATGCCACAACAGTTCTTTCAAGAAAGATTGTTGAACAGGGTATTTACCCGGCAGTAGACCCACTTGAGTCTACATCACGTATCCTCGAGCCTGATATCGTAGGCGAGGAGCATTACCAGGTAGCACGAAAGGTACAGGAGATTCTCCAGAAGTACAAGGAGCTGCAGGATATCATCGCAATCCTTGGTATGGAGGAGCTGGCAGATGAGGACAAGGTGCTTGTATACAGAGCAAGAAAAATCCAGAAGTTCCTCTCACAGCCATTCCACGTAGCCGAGAACTTCACAGGTATCCAGGGTGTCTATGTGCCGGTTGAGGAGACCATAAGGGGCTTCAAGGCCATCATAGACGGTGAGATGGACGAGTATCCTGAGAACGCATTTTTCAATGTCGGAACAATCGAGGACGTCAAGGAAAAAGCAAAGACTATGCAGCAGTAAAAGCATAAGGAAGGACAAATCGTATGGCAACAAATACATTTTATCTAAAGGTAATAGCTGCTAACAGAGTGTTTTACTCAGGAAGATGTCGTTCCATAATAGTCCCTGAGTTCGATGGCCAGAAGGAAATCCTCGCCCACCACGAGGATATGGTCATAGCCGTCGATGAGGGCGAGATGAGATTTCAGCCGGAGGGCAGTGACAACTGGGAGTACGCGGTAGTGGGAATGGGCTTCGTAGAGATAGTCAACAACCGTGTGACACTGCTTGTCGAGACAGCCGAGCATCCGGAGGAAATCGATATAGCAAGGGCAAGAGAGGCAAAGGAGAGAGCTGAGGAACAGCTTCGCCAGAAGCAGAGTATTCAGGAGTATTATCACTCAAGAGCTTCGCTGGCCCGTGCCATGACACGACTGAAAGCAACTTCAGGAAAATAATAAATGTTAACAAATTACAAAAAAGAGGTTGTGACGACCTCTTTTTTGTTTACATTACACATGAAATGAGTTACAATGACATTGTATAGGTTAGTAATATGGTCATAGAAGACAGGTGGGAATATGAGAATAATATACGGACTGGCAGTGTTACTGGAAGCAATACTGATTGCACATTGCGCAATCGGTTCTTTTAAAAAACATGACAGACTCGGTAAAAGTGTGTGTATATATGAGACGCTGGCATTTGCCTGCGCTACAGTCTTTTTTGTTTTTACATTTGTGCCGGGGCACATTGTTACAGTACTTGCGAAGGGGCTTACTATGGCCCTGTTTGACTGGATGCTCATCGCTCTTATGTTTTATACACAGTATTATACAGGTGCTGTAAAGACCTTCAAGGGAGTGCAGGCTGCTTCCATGATATTTGCGGTGCTGGACACATATATGCTTATAGAGAACACCTGGACTAATAAGATTTTTGATATAGAATCCATAAAAGCTGAGAATATTAAGGTAGTATTCAATAATGACAGCCTATGGTACAGGCTGCATTTTATATTCACATATGCGTTTGTGATTCTGATTATTTTTACATATCTGTATATGATTATCAAATCATCGCGCATGTACAGGGAGGCATACGAGGCTATAGCGGTAGTTATCCTTATCGGCTTTTCGTTTGACATTGCTACTATAGGTTCGGACTCCATATATGACCTCACCATGATTATATATGGTGCTATGGCTATTATCATATATTATCTGACATACAGATATGTGCCGAATGAGCTTATAGAAAATATGCTCTCTCTTGTGGTCAGTGATATGAACAATGGTATCATCTGCTATGACAGAAAGGGCAGGTGCATATATTACAATGACCTGATGGAGGCTATTTACAGGCATGGCGGCAATATGTCTGTTTATGAAAGTAAATATAGTCAGTGGATGGAAAAGCTGGGAGATGACAGAAGGGACAGCATGACCTTCCAGACGGATATTGAACTCAACGGTGAAAAGCACTATTTTGAGATTGCCTACAAGCGCATATATGATGAGAGCAATCGCGTTATATGTGATTATTTTGTATACAATGACCGTACACAGATGTATGAGTCGTGGGTGCAGGAAAAGTACAAGGCATCGCATGACAGTCTGACCGGACTTTTGAACCGTGACCAGTTCTATGAGGATGTGCACGATATGGTGAACAAGTATCATGACACAACCTTCTACCTGATTTGCAGCAATATAAAGGATTTCAAATTCATCAATGAGATATTTGGAATGGAGAAGGGCAATCAAGTGCTCATAAAGCAGGCGAAGCTCATGGCATCGAATCCATCTGAGAGGACCATTTGTGCAAGGCTTATGAATGACCGCTTTGCGCTGTGTCTGCCAAGAGAAGAGTTTGATGAAAAAAGAGTGGCAGATTCAGTCAAAGAACTGCAGTGTGAGTTTACCGGCAATTCCTTCCATATGCATATGTACATGGGTGTGTATGAGATAAGAGACAGGGATGAGGCTGTCAGAATTATGGTAGACAAGGCTAATATAGCGGCAGACACCATAAAGAATAATTACGACTGCTGTGTGGCATACTATGATGAGCATCTGCTTGAGATATCAATAGAGCAGAGACGTCTGCTCGGTGAATTTGAGCCGGCACTGCAAAAGGATGAGTTTGTCATGTACTTACAGCCACAGGTGAACCGTGATGGTGTTGCGAGGGGCGCAGAAGCGCTGGTACGCTGGGCTCATCCGTCAAGAGGCATCCTGACACCGTATGCTTTTATTGATATTTTAGAGAACGCAGGTCTCATTTACAAGTTAGACCTCTATATATGGGAAAAAGCAGCACAAAAGCTTGCAGAGTGGAAGGAAAAAGGCTATGGAAGCTATCATATATCTGTAAATATATCTACAAAGGACTTTTACATTATAGATATATATGAGACCTTTACAGGGCTGATTAATAAATATGGCATAGCAGCGTCCAATCTGCATCTGGAGATTACAGAGACAACGCTGATGACCGATTTTGAGAAGAATATGAATATTATCCACAAGCTTCAGGATGTAGGCTTCAGGGTGGAGATTGATGATTTCGGAAGCGGATACTCATCACTCAACATGCTAAAGGACATCAGTGCTGATGTACTGAAAATCGATATGGGCTTCCTTCGCAAATCTGAGAACGAGGTCAAGGGACAGGATATATTAGAGAGTATCATAGCGCTTGCAGGCAAGATAGGCATGGACGTCATCACAGAGGGTGTGGAGACGAAAAAGCAGCTTGATATGCTTACAATGATGGGATGTCATGAATTCCAGGGATATTATTTCTCAAAGCCGGTGCCGGTATCGGAGTTTGAAGAAAAGTATCTGGTATAGCTATGATGTATATCTATTATGTATATCCAATATATATTATAGGTATTGTGCAAAATTTAATACACTGTATATTTGGGGCGGGTATTGAAATATCCGCCCTTTTTTTCTATAATAATAAACCGTGTGGATTGCTGTAAATATGTAATTGCTGTGGGTCACACGAGGGTGTGGCAGCTAACAGCGAATATGAGAAAAAGAGGCGAAAAAATGACTGAAAAAGAAAAAATAAGAATTCAGACATCAGAGACCTTTTTGCTGAGTGCGATTCTGGCACTTTCCGGAGGCTTTCAGGATGCCTACACATACAACGTGAGAAACGAGGTGTTCTCGAATGCGCAGACAGGAAACGTGGTGCTGATGAGCCAGCATCTGATGATGGGTGAATGGATGAAGGGACTATCGTATCTTTTCCCAATCCTCTCATTTGCACTCGGTGTGCTTGTGGCAGAGAGAATCGGGCACAGATATAAGAAGGCAAAGCGCATCCACTGGCGTCAGATAGTGGTGGTGATAGAGATAATCATACTATTTGCAGTAGGCTTCATACCTCACAGGTATGACATGATAGCGACCATGCTCGTATCATTCAGCTGTTCTATGCAGGTGCAGTCCTTCAGAAAGGTAAACGGCTACGGCTATGCCAGCACCATGTGCATCGGCAACTTAAGAAGCGGCACAGAGAGCCTGTCAATATATCTGCGTGACAGAAATATCGGGGCACTGAAAAAGACCGCGCACTACTATGGAATTATTCTGATATTTGCAATAGGAGCAGGTATAGGCGGAGTGTGCTCACTGCACATAGGAATACGCGCTATATGGGCTTCAAGCGTGCTGCTTGCCATTGTATGTACAATGATGGTCAGGGAACACAGATAAACAGTTACAAATAGTCACGAAATATATATAACGGAGATACAATATAAAATGAAATTATTAAAGCAATTTCTCATCATACTTGCGATTTCGTTTGTAGGTGAGATACTCAAATATTTACTGCCATTGCCTGTTCCGGCGAGCATATATGGCATGGTTATACTTTTCATAGGTCTGCTGACAGGCCTGATACCGCTTAACTCTGTAAGGAGTGCAGGCAAATTCATGATAGAGATAATGCCTGTCATGTTTATCCCTGCGGGAGTGGGGCTTATGTCATCCTGGGGCAATCTCAAGCCGGTGCTCGTACCGGTGATTGTAATCACGGTCGTGGCACTTCTTACTGTAATGATTGCTACAGGACATGTTTCACAGCTCGTAATCCGTATGCAGAAGCGCAAGAGGGCTGATGCTGGAGAAAATAAATAAGATAGAGGATAATCATAATGGATAATTTGTTTCAGACATCGCTTTTTGCCGGTGTCACAGTAAGTCTGGTTGCATATCTGCTAGGTATGCTTTTAAAGAAAAAGTTTAAGCTTGCAATACTCAATCCGCTTCTCATTTCAATAGTACTGACCATCATAGTGCTTGTTGTGGCAGATGTGGATTATGACACATACAATAAGGGGGCATCGTACCTTAGCTGGTTTCTGACACCGGCCACGGTATGCCTTGCGATACCGCTCTATGAGCAGTGGACACTGCTCAAGAAAAATATAGCAGCAGTCGCGCTCGGACTCACGGCAGGCGTCATAACAAGTCTTGTGACAGTGCTTGTGTTGTCAGTGCTTATGGGGCTTTCACACGAGGACTATGTCACACTGCTTCCAAAGTCCATCACGACAGCTATCGGTATGGGCGTATCAGAGGAGCTCGGCGGATATGTGACCATCACCGTCGCAGTTATCGTCGTGACAGGTGTGATTGGAAATATACTCGGAGAGTTTGTTTGCAAAATATTCAGAATCACTGAGCCTATATCGAAGGGACTGGCGCTTGGCGCGTCATCACATGCCATAGGAACAGCAAAGGCTATCGAGATGGGCGAGATAGAGGGAGCCATGAGCTCTCTTGCTATCGCGGTGGCAGGAATTCTTACGGTGGTGTTTGCATCGGTGTTTGCAAACTTTTATTGATTTGTCTGAGCGCTTCCTGCGCGTTGGCTTTTTTACAGAAAGGAGCTATATTTATATGATAATTACAATAGCAAGAAAGTGCGGTTGCGATGCAGATAGTATCGGTAGAGCAGTCGCTGAGAAATATCATTTACATTTCATGGACAGAGAGGCTATTGCGGCCGGGGCCAAAGAGGCCGGCTGCTACGATGAGTATGAGGAGTTTTACAGTGAGAGACCGGTTAATTCCCTGCTATACTCTATTGTGATGGAGACGGAGGAGGATAATGTGCTGCATGATACTCCGGCTAGGGCTCTTACATTTATAGACAGGATGCCGCTTGAGGACGGCTGTGAGGGATATGTGATTCAGGGACGATGTGCAAACTTTGCCTTTCAGGGAAGAGATGATGTTGTCTCAGTTTTCCTGACAGCGAATGATGCCTTCTGCGTTGATACTGTGGCTGATACACATGGAGTCTCAGCGAGAAAGGCAAGGACGGTTGTGCGTGAGACAAATGACAACAGAAAGACCTATCACAAATACTATACCGGACAGGAATGGGGGCAGGCAGAAAACTATGACCTGTGCCTGAATGTGGCAAAGCTCGGTGTAGATGGTGTGATTGCGATGATTGACAGCTTCATACAAAATAGAAAATAGAAGTGTATATACAAAAGCCGAATCCGTGGGAGTGTGGATTCGGCTTTTTGAGTTTGTTTTTGAAAATAAAAATTCATCGTTGGAAAAATGTACGGAATTATGTTACAAACACAGCAAAAAACATCAAGAATAATGTTACAACGTGGATATATCTTGAAAAATAGCTTATTAACGTTATACTATAATTAGTTAAATATGGCACTTACACCTGCGGAACTATTGGCAAGAATTTAATTGCAATGAATCTAATAATTAAAAGTGTAATATTATTGGTAAAACAGATAGGAGGCATATATGTTAAACGGTGTGGGAACAAATATTTCAATGGCATATACTTCAAAGTATAATAAGAAGTCAACAGGCGATAAAATGGATATAGAGTTCGAAATAGGAAATAGTGAGCAAAATTCCTTAAATAAATGTGGGGAGAGGCAGAGTGAACTTACTGAAATATACATGAATATGTTGTCGGAAAATAACAGTTCTCTTTACAATAAATTGGTAAATAATAAAAATGCAGTTGAACAGATGTCACCGGATAAGGAAATTCCAAATGACAAGCTGAAAAATATCGGAATGACAAGTTTTGGACTGTCTGATACAGAAAGCCAGATAGTTTTAGCTTCATATGTGAAAACATCAAAGGAGGATGATCCTGTTGTTCAAGTGGCATATGGACATGGTGATAACAGAAAAGTATATCATGTGCATGTAAATGATGTTGATACATCGAATGCATCGGATCTGGAAATGTTCGCGCTTATGTCATATGAGGGTTATAAAGGAAGAACTGCGCCTAATTCGATAAATAATTATTCTGCCTATAAAACAATGAAAGCAGATGCCGGTTATGGAATGGCTTCTACTGATGAAAATAGCTTTGTAAACAAAAAAGTGAATGCTGATTATTTATTGGAGCAAATATATGATTCATTAAAGAAGCGGGAAACAGAACAAGAAGCAAAGAGCTTTGATGTATGTGAATATTTGCTCCAGATGATAAAAAATCGTTAAAAGCAGCAACTTTCAGTGCCGAAGCATAATAATCGTATGGAATGTCTTGGTAGGATCATCAAAGTAAAAAGTCATTTCACCATTATACTTCTTAACAATATTTTCTATACTACGCATACCGAATCCATGAAACTGTGGATTCGGTTTTTTAGTTGGTAAAAGGTTGCCATTCTTGTCGATAGGATTTACGCGGCAGGAATCAATGAGCGTGATAATGGTCATGTTATTTTTCTCTTTCTGAAAAACATTGAGTTCTATAAAAGGATTAACTGTTTTTTCGGCTGATTCTACAGCATTATCCATGAGATTGCCGAAAAGTACACTGAGATCATCATATGTCACGAAATCAATACACTTACTTCTTATATCAATATGCAGCGCAATCTTTTTCGTAAGACAAATCTTCTGGTAACGGCAGAGCAGTGCATTTAAAAGGTCATTATCGCATACCCGCACGGAGTGCTTTAACTCAGAAGAACCGAGTACGTGGGTAAGGTATGCTGCGATTTTTTCAGAATCGTGCTGTTCGTTCAGTGAGGCTATGGCATTGAGATGCTTTTTGATGTCATGAATGAGAACTTTTTGTTTCTCATCCTGTGACACGAGGGCTTTGTAGTATTCTACAGAGTCGGCATCACGCTGGTTCTGAAGTGTGAGCTCTGCTATTTCGGAATTTTTTTGCTTAATATGTTCAAAAAGTCCAAAAATGAGAATATTAATAAGTAGAATAAAAAGCATGCTTATACTTATCATTGCATCAAGTTTGTTTTTCAATGGAGTTGTAAGACACAAATGTATAAAAGTAAAAGATATCCATAATGATAATATTGGAATTATACATAAGAGAAAACATTCTCTAGAAGAAAATGGTATGGTATTGTTGCTATTTTTTAACAAGGTATGTGATATAAAAAATGTGATGATAAAATATAGTAATTTGCTGATTATAGCCATTACGAGAGTAATGTGATGTATATAAATTTCGGTATAAAAATGCACACTTATATTTGAATAAATAGTAAGAACAATGAGTTCTGTAAAGATCATTGTAATGGTAAGGATAAGTGAGTGAAAAACAGCATTTAACTTTGTGGTTTGAAATAAGCAGCAGAAAATGAATATATGAAAAATAAAAAAAACTATGACATTAATATATGGAT
>OODO01002067.1_pt1 | contig 11769 bp, 5 predicted proteins | sample 1671261 | NCBI WGS metagenome assembly OODO01 (sample SAMN06348138, study PRJEB24527) | human gut metagenome | biome: human gut; feature: ankylosing spondylitis patient; material: feces | host: Homo sapiens | place: China | collected 2015-10 | reverse complement strand
GCCGTGCCGCAGCCGTCGGAGCGGTGCTTAAGCCGCAAGGCGGGAATTGTGCGGTGTTGCCCAAGGTCTATCTGAAATCAAAAAACGCCGGATATTTCCATTTTTCAGCTGCACCCCAACAAAAAAGCAGCGGCCAGCAATCTGCCAGCCGCTGCTTACCTTATTATAATAGCGCTCCCGGATGTTCCGCTCCGCTTCATCTCAATTACTCTTCGCTGTCATCCGGGATATCTTCCTCAAAAGCATCCATCCAGCTTTCGTTGTGCCACTTATCTTTTTCACCTTTTTCCTTGGCGGCAACCTTCTGCCGTTGTGCCTGGTCGTTCATTATGGTGCCGATCGGGTTCAGCGCGCGTTCTTCAATAATGTGGTAGAACAGCCCCATCGGGTTATTCACGTTGGGGTCTTTGGCGGCCTTTGCCCAAAACACATCAAAGTCCAGTTCATGCGCCATAGCTTCCATCAATGGGGTCAGGCTGCCATACTTTTCAATCACTTCATTCATGCAGGCCAGATAATGCAGCCGCATTTCGTCTTTCAGCCCATTGCGCAGGCTGGAAGGCGATGGCACGCACCGCGCTGCCAGGTGGCGGTAAATTTCGTGGTAAGCGCCGCGCTGGCCGCTCGTCAACGTCTTTTCCAGGTATCCATCATCTACAAACTTTGCAAACTCTTTTCGCATATCCTGCCGTTTTACAATCGTTTCGGGAATCAGCTCTACCTTGGGCGGCTCAGGTTCCGGCATCGTTTGCTGCACCGGCTCGTCCATCACATGGTACTCCGCTTCCAACAGCTCCTCTTTGGGTTCGGCTGCCGGCTTTGCCTTGCGGAAAATATAAATGCGATAGTTATCCATATCCTCGCGCAGCACCTTGTTCAGGTACCGCGCCGGGCTGCGCATCGTCTGCGACCGGGGAATGATCTCCTGTGCATAGCGGGGTGCCACACCGGCCAGCCAACTGGTCAGCCCGCCGCAATCCAGGATGATGGCATTCATCTTTCCAAACACCGTTTTGTTGCCGCCGTCCTGCTCGCCATCGCCTGCCTGGATGGTGCAGCAAGCATCTGCCAACACATCAATGATCACTTCCACCGCGTGCAGCTCTTCGGGCGTAATCTCCGCGCGCAGCTGATCCATGCGCGCTTTCACAACAATTTCCTCCCGCAGCTCGGTGCGGTGGCGTCCAAAGGAATAGGGGATCGTTGTTTCCGGTGCCGAAACATAATCAAAGGTGATCACGCTGGGGTCATCCAGCAGCGAATCCTCAATTGCCACGGTGGGGCGGCCCTTCTTTTTGCTCTTTTTGCGCACTGTGCTGTTGATGCTGTCCAGGTTTGCCTGTGCGGCGGCATCATCCACCGGGTCAATCGTTACCACCAGCGAAAGAACCTTCTGCCCTTTTTTTTCGTACACATCGTAATTAAAAATAATATCCGTCTTTTCGTTAATTTCCGCCTTTGCCTTTTCCAGTGCCAGGCGGCGGAAATCCGACCATCGGTTGGCCGTATACGAAAGCTGTTCATACAGCATGCTCAGGTTCCATACCAGTGGTTCCCCGGCCGCTTTCTTTTTCAGGTACAGGCTCTGGTAGCTCTTGCACAGCTCGTAAATGCGGATGGAATAGGTGGACCGCATCAGCATGGTGTAGGTCACATCCATGGTGGTATACAGGGTTTTCAGCTGCACCAGGTGCGGTTTCAGCACCGGATCCAGCGTGATGGTCATGCGCGCGCGGCCCTCATCAATGCGCACTTTATCAATCCAGCGGAATGTTTCCACCGTAGAAGTTCCGTTATTCTTGATCCACTGGATGGGCGCGTTGGCCAGCTCCTCAATATTTTTGCGCACCTGCTTGTACAGCGCCCCGCTGTGCGGGTCCATGCCGGTCATCTTGATAAAATCATAAATGCTCAGCTCATAAGAGGGCAGGTCCGTATCCTCCGGCTTAATCATCGAAAAAATATGCAGCATCAGGCGCTGCTGGCTCAGCGTCAGGTTGTTGCGCGTCATCTGTACAAGGTCATTGGATTTGCGAACGATGGTCTGGTCCCCGCGTTCTTCAAACGTAACGACAAACGGATCATCTTTTTTCTGTTTACTTGCCGCCATAAGCAGGGGCCTCCTGTATCGGTTGCTGTATCCTGGGTGGTCACGCACATCATGCTAAACATTATAGCACATCCTGTTGTCCAGCGCAAGAATTGCAAATTTACACAGGGTTTCACCGCCATTACCCTGTGCAAAATGCAACACCCGCGTTGTGGTTTGCCATATATCCTGTGGGGGTTGCAGCCCGGGTGCAGGTAACACAGGGTTTTATTGTGCTTTTTTGTCCTGCTGTTTCAGGGTTCTGTAACCTGATGGAATGGCAACACCACTTTTTTTCCCGTTCTCCCCCATCTCCCAGCTTACCTCTGGTTGTTATTATAGCTTAGATGTTTAGTTTTATATTAGTAATAGGTAGAGCCTGTGTAATTTAACAACGCAAACCTGTGTGTTCAACCAATTGCAGCCTGTGCATTCCACCACCACTTTCCTGTGCGGAAAGCAACCTGCGTAAAGTTGCAAATAAGCCAAAAACAGCCAAACCTGTGTAAATTGCAACACGGGGAACGGGCCTATCCTGTGTGGTTTTCCAACAGGTACGCGGGTCACGGCGGGGCAGGGGAGCGGGAATACCCTGTGTAAAATGCAACTGTTCCGGGGGTAACCTGTGCGTTTTTCCAACGGTAAGCGGCATAGGGAAACAAGGCAATCCTGTGCGTTTTTCCAACACGTTTCGGGAATGTTCGGCACAGAATGTGGGCAATACCCTGTGCAAAATTGCAACAGCTCACAGCTGCTTCAAATAGATCAGTTGCAAATTTACACAGGGCAGCACCCCCTTATTATAAGGTAAGTGCCGCACAGAATGGCGCGTGAGGGGTTGCAGTTTACACAGGATAGATTGAAAGCTGGGAGCTGGAGGTGTATCTGAAAACAAAGAAAAAGCTCGTCTGTTTCAGTAAACGCAGCCGGATTTTTGTGCTTGCGAAAGATCCGCTATTTTCGTTGCTCTCAGATGCACCTCAGGAGCTGGCGCAAATAGAAATCGGCAAGGGGGAACCGGGAATCAGGGGCGGGGCAGGGGGGACAAAAAAGCGAATGGCATATCTGCAGCAAACCCGCACCCCGTTGTAAAGGGAGAACGGCGTCCCGTTGGCGGGCGTGCAATCCACCAAACACACACCCGCCGCCGCAAACACCGCAAACCGTTTGCAGGGGCGCGGTGTACCCATCGCGCCGCAAAAAAACGGGAACCGTGCGCCGCAAACCTGCCATCCCTCCCACAAGGCGCCCACCCCGCCGCCAGGCCCCGCCGCAAACAGGCGCATGCGAAACAAATAATTGCGCAAAAACGGGAAAATACAACAAAAAAGGCGAATTTTGCCGCAAAGTTGCGCTCTGTGTGCGCAGAGGATCATAAAACGCGCGGTCAAAGTATATAAAAGGGACCGCTGCCAAAAAGAAAATCAGGAATAAATTATACAAAGGCTTTGAATACATTGTATAATTGGAGGAAAACGCAATCAGTAAAAGTGCTGAAAAACAGGAATTTACGTGGATTGTATTGCCTTTCTGGTATAAAGGTGCTATACTTTAACACTGAAAAGTAAATGCGCAATGAGAAGATTCGATGCGGTTTTTTTTGAAAACAACATGGCAACGGTTGCGCAAGTAAAAGAAGCTGGCTTCTTTTACTGTTCCACAGGGAGCCCCTGTGGAACAATGTGCTTCCATCAAGCCAGCGCGAAAGGCGGGTGAGCAGATTGAATAGAACAGGAAACAACACAACAGGTTGGGCGCGCCGGCTGACAGCGCTGCTTGTCACCGCTTGCCTGGTTATGGCAATGGCCCTGCCTGTATACGCCGAGGTGGATCTTCTGCCCGACGCACCTGACGAAGTAGAGCTGCTGGAGGATGAGCAGGGAACGGCCTCCGGGGAGGATACCGTTCCGCCGGAGCAGAACGCCGCCACCCCGGTGCCGGATGCCGCCACCCCGGAACCGGAACAAAGCGCCGGGCCGGAGCAGCCCGCCCCGACCGAAACGCCGGAGCCCACGGCAGAACCTACCCCGACCCCGGAACCGGCAGCCACCGCAACGGCCACCCCTGTGCCGACCGTGACCCCCACCGCCACCCCGGAACCGACCGAACAGCCGCAGAAGATGTACGCCGCAAAAAGCGTGGAGAACGTGCAGGCAGTTAGTGAGCAGGAAGCGACAGATGGATTCACGGTTTACTTTGTCGTTCCGAATCAGATGCCAAAAGATAGTGAAACTGTGACCGTTTTAGATACCGATGCAATTAGGCTTAATGTAGAAACAACTAATGCAAATACTAATGATAAGTGGTGGCATTGGCATCAAATGGAGTGGACTGGATGGAAAACAGAAGATGGACGTAAGATTTATGCCGTTAAGAATTGTAAAGATATATTAGGAGATAACTTTCTAGAAATACAGTTCCAGTTATACAAGGATTCTGCTTGGAATGATAAAGATTGGAAAGGACAGATTAAGCTAACGGAGCCGAATCCGAAAAATATAAGCTACTACAATAACAAAATGTATGTTCCAACTGATGATGGAAAAAGCGGTACTTGGACAGACGATACCATCCTGACGAGTCATACATACTATGCAGGCAAACCCATCAAGTTCGAAAACCGCAGTACAGCTAATTTAACGAACGTAAAGGCAAATTTCTATATCCCTGATGGAAAAGGAAACTTAACACCGGTTAATGGTGACTCAGCAGCTCAAGATGTTCCTAAGGGAGAATTCGTTAAATTTACCATCCCAACCGATCCATGCTCTTATGTTCAGTTTACATGGGTTGAGGACGGTGAAGAAAAATCCAGCAAATGCTATAACTTCTATAACGAATCTGTTAGTGGTAATGATAAAGAATCCTTTATGTACAGTGAAACAAGTGACTGCTTTATCTATACTGACGCAGACAACGTAAGATGGGGTAGAGAAAACTCTTTCCGTATCTATTACGATGCTACTTTCTCAAAGCTGCCAACGAAGAATGAGGATACTGGCGGCGACTATTCAATCCCCAAAGCCCATAAAGAGACCATTTATTTTCGGATAAAAGGAGACGGCGTAGAATCCGAAAGCGGCACGCTGGTAAAAGATGGTACAAACAAAAATCTTTATTATGTTGACATTCCCCAAAAATATAGTTCAAATAGTTCAATCATCTTTTCCGGTGAAGAAATTAGCAATGACAATACGACAAAAGAACATGGACTAAGTACAGCGTGGCTGACGATTCCCACAGATGACAAAAATTGCTTCTATGCGGATACGAATGACGATGCAGTATATACCAATGGTCAACGTGGCGGCTACTGGGCTCCAAAAGGTACCAAGCGTGATGCCGAAGAGTGGAAGAATCGTGATGCCGAAACGGGGAAGAAGACTGAAGTAGTAGATATTGCATCCGTTCCTTTTACGGAAGAAGCAAACACAAAATATGTTACCAGTACGCTGTATGACTATTATACAGATTACGAGTTGAACGGCAAGAACCGTGATGGCTACGGTGAATATAAGGGTGCAAGTCACCGCACCTGGGTAACCTTCCGTGAATTTGATCAGGCGCTGAGCGATTATTATCAGGAAGCAAAGGCCGAATACCCGATTTATACCGGACATTTCCAGCCTGAAGGTGGACCTGTATTTAGCCAGATTGCAGATACATTAAATTTGTTTGGGTACGACAACAAAGACAAGGCCAAGATTGATCGTTTTATGGCAATCAATAACGCTCAGCGTAATGAGGATAATACCAATGGAAAGGAACATACATACTATGCCTATCAGGGATTGGTTGAGGGTACAACTAACGCAGATGGAGCACCGTTGTTAAAAGGAACAACACCAGCAACAGTAGAACCGCATTTTAACAAAGACTTCCTCTTAGGAGAGAATAGTAAAAATGCAAAGCTTGGTGAAGTGTATGAGAATGTAAAGTTCCCATTTACTAAAAAGAAGAACCTTTTTACCGAAGATACCGGCGTTGATTATTGGTACTTTGACAGCAAGGATACAACCTTGTATCTAAAACAAGATTCGGGACAAAATTCGGATTCAAAATATTTTCTCCAAAAAAGTACCGAGGATAAAAAGGGTAATTCTGTGAATGTGGATGTGTCATCGACCCCGCAAGACCATTATGGCTACTTCCCGTTCAATGAAACAGCAAAACCTGGTGTGGCTTCTACCTACAATTACGGCTTTGGCACCAAGCTGCAGATGGATTTTACCCTGACGGATAACGGTATGGTGGAAACCGAAAAAAATGATAACAACGGGAACCCCATTTCCACCAACATCAAGTTCTTCTTCTCCGGTGACGATGACGTTTGGGTATTCATTGATGGCCAGCTGGCGCTTGACGTTGGTGGTGCGCACGGTAAAGTATCCGGCCTGCTGGAATTTGGCGAGACAGAGGAAAATGGAAAGAAAAAAAATAGTGTAACAGCCTATGTCAGTAAGGTCAAAAAAGGCGGAACGTCAGAAAGTGACCAAAATGGAAGTCCTGTCAAGACCGTAAAATATAATGGCAAGGACATCAATTTCTCCGCGAAAGGCACTACTCTTACATTCGACAAAGGCCAAAAGCACACCCTTACCATGTACTATATGGAACGCGGTATGTGGGGGTCCAACATGGCGGTGGCGTTCAACTTCCCGGATAATAACGAGCTGCAGGTTCAAAAAGAAGTCGATCTGACCAACGTTACTGATGATGACTTCAAAAACTGCTTTAAAAACCAGAAAATCTTCAACTTCACCATCCAGAACCAGGCAACCCATTATGGAGAAAAAAAAGCCGCTGACCCGGATACAAGCGGTACTCACTCCCAAGTGGTGAATTTGGAGACAAGCACTATTGAACCCGCAACCCCAAATAACGATGCCTACATTTTCGAGAAGGCTGATAACCCCGGGCCAGATTCCGGGACGAATAAAGAAAAGGTCCTTCACTGGTACGCACGCTATATGGATACGGAACCCGTCAGTAAATGGCGTAAGAACCGTTATGGCATCCTGACGCTGAAAGAACCCATCAATATCGAAAACGAGCGCTTCCTTACGTTCGAGGTTTACGTTAAGCACGATGATGGTGGTGAACTTTCCCTCAACAACCTGTATCTGGAACTGCTGGATGAACAAACACCTATCCACGGCCAAAAAGGCAGCCTTGGCACAACAGGCATTAACGGCGCAACGTATGGCTCGGTCGAACTGAAGACAGACCAATGGGTCACCGTAAAGCTGGACCTGCACAAGATGAAAAAGCAGGACGGTTTTAGCGGCAACGTCAAAACCATCCGCGTGGGCGATAACTATAGCCGCAACATCTATTTCAGGAACTTTACCTTCATTCCCAAAGCGGTGCCAAGTAAGATGACCGGCTTTACAACCGATCAGGAGAAAATCCCGGATTACGGCTCCGCCAAAACCGGTCAGCTGCAAAACGCCCAATACGCACAGTACACCTCCACCATGGACAACGACACCCAGTTGGTGGACGAGGAGGGACGCTTTGTTCTGGAAGCTGGAGAAACCGTTACCTTCAGCGACCAGTTCCGCCGCGGCAGCTACATTTCGCTCAAAGAGGAACTGAACCCAAAACTGTACGACACCACATGGACGGTGTACGAGAACGGGCAGGCGGTTAAATCGACGGAGCCGACGAGTACGGATTATACATCAGTAAAGCTCGGAGGAGAGCCCAAGTCGCTGGAGAGCCAGCACTCCCCCGACGTAGGCCCCGATGATGACCGAACGGAAGTTTATGTCGATCAAGAGGGGGTAAAGAATGATGGCTACACGGAGAACAAGAAGCCCACTACCGCCAACACCATCGTCTTCCGCTCCTATAAGGACCCGGACGAAACAAGCTCCACGCTGACAAAGCTAAAGGTAAAATACGTCAACACCGTCAAAACCGGCGGGCTGAAAATCCAAAAGAAGCCCGCAGACGGCGAAACCTTGGACGGAACCTACAAGTTCAAAGTTACCTTTAGTGATGTTGGCGGTGCTGCTCTGGAAGAAGATGACATCATAAGGTATGTTGAGATCAACATGAGCGATGAGGTAAAATACCCAGACCACACCGTGACCATCACCGGCATCCCCGTTGGCACCCGCTATACCATCGAGGAAGTTGCACCGGAAGATGGTAGTTCCAGACTGCAAAGCGTAACCGTTCCGGATGGCAATGAAGCCCATTTGATCAAGAACAACACCATGGTGGAAGGCGTGATTGTGGAGAGCGAAAAGCCGAACGATCCGACCAATCTGAAAGTTACCGCAATCTTTACCAACACCAAGCGCAAACTGATCAACATTGAGTTCGATAAGCTCTGGAAAGATGCAAATGGTTCGGAAATTGGCACTGCGAATCAGCCGGATACAATCTACATCCAGCTCCAGCGCCGCCTGAAAACCGAAAAAGACTGGAAACCGGTAAACTACCCGGCTGACAGCAAGAAAGACTATGTTACCATTAAACGCGGTGAAAGCGTCTGGCGGCGTACCTTTAGCGGTTTGGATCAGTACCAAATCAATGCTGACGGCAGTCAAATCAATTATGTGTACCGCATTGTGGAAGGTACGTTGGGCGATGAAGGCAGCTTTAACCCGGCAGTCGTTACCCAGGCAGGCGAAACCATTACGATTGGCGGCAAAACGTATGTTGTAAAGGCTGAGGCTGAAGCAACAGCAAACAGCGAAACGAACAGCACGGGCAGCTCAACAGGCAATACAGCCACAGCCACCGATGGAACCATCACCGGCGGCAGCGGCAAGATTGTGCTGACCAACAAGCTGCAGAACCCGAAGTTTGTACTGGATATCATCAAGAAGGACGCGGAAAAAGACAAAAATGACAAAGATGTGCCCTTGAGTGATGTTGAGTTCAAGCTGGAAAAGCTGGTCGAAACAACAAGCGAAGGAGAACCGCAGAAGGTAGATCCTAACTATAAATTCGATACCGCCACAAACACAGGTTCCAATAGCACAAACATAGGTTCCATTACCGCCAAAACGGACGGCAACGGCAAAATCACCGGTGTGTTCACAAATCTGGAACCCGGTACATACCGCCTGACGGAAACCAAGGCACATCCGGGGTACAACCTGTTGGCACAGCCAATTGTGATCAAATTTACCCAAGACGGCACGTGTTCTATTGATGGGCAGATAATTCCGCTCGGAGACAAGTTTACGAAGTCCGACAACACCTACACCATGCACCTTACCGTTCTGAACCGTAAAACGCCTGAGCTGCCCCACACGGGTGCAGACGCGCCAAGCCTGTGGCTGCTGATCGGCATGCCGCTGGCGGTGGCAGGGCTGTTGATATTCACATTCCGCTACAACAGGAAAGGGGGCCGGCGACATTAACCATCCCCCGGAAACCCAGCAACCCCCAGGGTACAGCCCGCCAGTGTGCGCCCGTTTACGGCAGGCGCAGCCTTAAGCCAAGTGGGCAAGCGGCCCGGTTTTCCCTTCCTTTTTTCTTTACGGCACAGTGCGGGCGGCGCGGCAGCGTTTCCCCGCTGCAGCGCCCCGCACTGCACGCCGTGCTGATGCAGAACCCTTAAGCCGGGCGGCCCCGCCGCCCATCCGATGATGATTTTTTTAAGAGAAGAGGTACTGAAATGAAAAAAGCAAAACGTTTTCTCACAGGCCTGTTGAGCGCCGCCCTGGCCCTCAGCCTGTGCGCCATGCCAGCAATGGCAGCGGACAACGGTGAAACACCGGCGACAACGCCACCACAGGATGTTTGGACGCAGGATACCGGTTCCATTACGATTCATAAGTATGAGTGGAACGGTAAAAATGGAGAGGCCGGAACCGGCGAGCAAGGAGACGAAAAGCATCTTCCTTCGAATACCACCACTGATGGCAAAACTGAAAAGCCTACTCCGTTGGCAGGTGCAACGTTCAGCATTTATCAGGTTATGGACCGTGCCGAGCTCCAAAATTACTATGACGGTACGAATGGCAAAGAAAAGGTTACAGTCGATACATACCTGAACGAAGCCGGGGATGCGATTAAATCCGGTAAGACCTATTCCGCTGCGGTCGCTACAAAAACGACTGGCGCAGACGGCATTGCCAGTTTTACCGATCTCCCGCTTGGTTTGTATGTAGTTGTTGAGACCGATACCCCGGATAAGGTTACAAGCCCGGTGAAGCCGTTCCTGGTATCGGTTCCTATGACGAAAGCAAGCAATCCCAGCGAGTGGCTGTACGATATCCATGTTTATCCGAAAAACGGTACAACTTATGGCGAAGTGAAGATTGTTAAAACCGGACGTGTTGGCTCTGGTACGCCAAGCAAACTCAGTGGTGTAACCTTCACGCTGGAAAAGTGGAATGAGACTGACGGTAAGTGGAACCTTGTAACAGCCAGTGATAAGGATGGCAAAGAGTTCAATCTGACAACCGATACAAACGGTGAAATTTCCGTAAGCGGCCTGTCTCAGGGCAAGTATCGCTTTATCGAGCAGTCGATTAAAGAAAATAACACCTACATTATTGACCAGACTCCCATTGAATTCGAAGTAACCAAGGAAGGCAAAATCAAGTACAAGGACAAAGAATCCGCAGGGGTTTCTATTCCTGTTATCAATGAAAGTCCGGATGTTGAAAAGAATGTAATTAAAGACGGTGAGCCCAAGACCGAAGCAGACTACAGCGTTGGCGACAAGGTTCCTTACCAGATCACGGTAACGGTTCCGGAGAACATTACCAAGCTGACGACCTTTACCGTAAGCGATACGCCCAATCATTTGAAGTATAATGAAGATGCGACATTGACATGCAATGGTGCTGCTGTGAGTGCGGACGTATATACCATCGCTACCGAGGGCGAGGATGTTCCTGAAAATGGATTTAAAATTACATTTAAGCCTGCCGACATGGCAGAGTATGCCGGCCAAAAGATTATTATCAACTACACTGCAACTTTGCTGAGCACTGCTGACCAGACGGGCGCAGGCAACCGGAATGACGTTTCTCTCGTTTATAGCAACAACATTGGTGTAGACGGCGACGGCAACCCGACGGAAGGTGATAAGAAAGAAATCCATGATAGTACCTTTGTTTACACTTTCAAAGTAAAAGTGAATAAAATTGCAGACGATACCCAAAAGGGACTTGAGAACGTAGAGTTTGACCTGTACAAAGAAGATGAGAGCGGCACTGTAACTGGCGATGCTGCAAAAGCTTTGGGCCTGGATCCCACTAAAAAGTGGACCAAGGTCAATAAAGAGCCGCTGAAAACTGATGCTAATGGCTATGTGGAACAGGGCGGCCTGGCAAACGGTGAGTATTACCTGGTTGAAACCAAGACTGCCTCTGGTTATAACCTGCTGAAAGCTCCTGTCAAAGTTACCTTGAGCATTCAGGCAAAGACGGAATGGGTTAAGACGTACATTTATGATGATAACGGCAACATGCTGAAGCATACGGTTGATAAGAAAAACACTACTTTTAGCGGTGGCGATGAAGGTGGTAAAACGGAGTATACAATTACCGTTGTCAACCGCAAGGGCTTCGACCTGCCCACCACCGGTGGTTTCGGCACCCTGCTGTTCAGCGGCATTGGTGTGCTGCTGGTTGTGGCCGGTGTTGGCGTGCTGCTGAGCCTGAAAAAGAAGAACCGCGCCTGATGCGCCCGCCGCAAGGCAAAAC
>OODO01002053.1_pt1 | contig 11855 bp, 7 predicted proteins | sample 1671261 | NCBI WGS metagenome assembly OODO01 (sample SAMN06348138, study PRJEB24527) | human gut metagenome | biome: human gut; feature: ankylosing spondylitis patient; material: feces | host: Homo sapiens | place: China | collected 2015-10 | reverse complement strand
TGTAGAATCCGCTTACTTTGACAATTTTGAAATAGAAGAAAAACCCCATCCCAGATTCGATGGAATAAAAAATCAGTCTGATGCAATTTATAAATGGCTCAATAGACAATTAAAGTCATATATTGCCCAACGACAGAAAATGTTTATTCGAGAACAAGCCGCAGATAAATTAATTTCAACATATGAAAAGAACGGAGTTATACCACAATTTAAGAATAATCAATATGATAAAGATCGGAGAAATGATTTAGTCAATACGATCCGAGATATATATTGTATTCAACCTAAAATATTTCAAGGATTGAATGTTGAACAAGGAAAAACCTGCGTAGGATTTCTTAATCTTCTATTAGATACTGATGAACGAGAAAATATATTGAATATTCTTGAAGATATAGTTAGACTATCCAACGAAGAGCGGCTGCAATTAGCTCAAACGTTAAAGAGAACCTCTTTGAATAAGATTTTACGCACTATTAAGATGATAGAGAATCGTTGTGCAGTGGTGGAAATGTTAAGAGCGATTGTCTATGATTTGACTAAATTTGCGACAGAGCGAAATCATATTCAACAAATCATCGAGGATAACTATTGGCTGTTTGGAGAACAATTTAATCTGGTCTCAGCAGATAAGCCATTTGAGCATGCGCTATCTGAGTATCTTTATATTTTAGATGGTGAAAAAAAATCTCCACAGACTATTAAATCTAATGAACGAAAAAGGAGACCCGACATTTTTTATTTGTAGAAAAAGAGGTGTCGATGACACTAATGATTTTTCATCTATTTGGGATGAAAATATAATTGTTGAATTAAAACGGCCCTCTGTTATTATTGGGAAAGAACAATTTCGACAGATTGAAGATTATTTAGATCTAATCAAACGGGAAGCAAAATTCAACAGCCAATTACGAAAATGGAAATTTATCGTTGTTGGAAATAAAGTGGATGACTATATATTAGAACAATATGATTCTTTCAAATCTTATAACAAAAGATTTTTAGTACATATCAAAGAGCAATTTGAAATATATGCCATGACTTGGGATGATATATTTCAAGCATTTGATATAAAGCATCGATTTTTGTTGGATAAGTTAGATATAGATAGAGTTGCAATACAAGATGAGTATAATTTAGGGAACTTATTATTAGATCAAACCAGCGCAACTCGCCTGACACAACAAATTAAAGGCTTACATGTGAATTGATTTTTTCAAATTGAGAAGAAATACCCTTGCTGTTTCACGACGGCAGGGGTATTCTATTTTACGGAAAAACTAAGCGGATAGATACTTAATAAGTTCGATAAGTGTCTGAAATAACGACTATTGTATTCTGTAATGTCATCACTCTTGTAGAAATATGAACTTTATGCAGACAGGAACTTGATAATCGTTTGTATTTGACTGATATAACGTACATTTTGAGGGCTTATGCAGGCTTAAAGCCGAGAACAAAGCCTACTATCCCAATAAGCAAAGAACAAAGTTTACTATCCACTCGTATCGCTGTTGGATTGCAATTTTGTTTTGGCGAAATTTGTATCTGCAACAACCTCGAAAAAAGAGGTGCAAAGCCGTTGCATTTCCGACGATTGTTTTCTACTTTTGTAGGAGACATATTGAATTACGGAAGTGTAACTTTATTCTCGTGTGACGAACGTAGGAAATTCCAAGCACAATAGAGAGAATAAGTGGCATTGCCCTCCCGTCGTATCTTCACGATACAGGCGCGGGGTTGTTGCTTATTTTATCTATTGGGTTTCCTACGACCTGTCGCACTAAAATAAGTCAGCAGCCCTGCGCTTTCTTTTTTTTACTAATCACATCTGGGGGTTGGATGTATATAAATGATGAATTATGTTCCCACCCTGTCGGCTCAATGAGCGAAGTCAAGCTATCGTTACGAATTTGCATCGTAACATTAAGGCAAGTCCTGCATTTCAACATTTAACGGTGAACCTCAAATCGGAACTATTGAGTTCGGGATGTATGGCCATAGAAATATCCAATCAAGGCCAGCCCGTAAATCTGTTTATGTTTTGTCCTGATGGAGCAGGAGATATAGGGTCGGTTGCTATCTATGGAAATCGTTTAAAAGAACATTATACCACGATTTCAAAATCGCGCAACATATTCGGACTGCCTGTAACCGAAATAAGTATGGATGGTGGTTGGTCGGATTTCGTGGATATTCAAATTGGCAAATATTAGCATTTCGAATAACGATTATGAAAAAAATAGCCTTATTTACGCTGGTTGTACTGATGATTTGTGGTTGCTCTGAGGGTGGAAATGAAATCGACAAACAAAATCCAAAAGAAGATACCATCGAACTTAGTCAAAACAAATTATCTTTTGATATTAGCAGAGAAAAGCAATCCATTTATGTTTATAGCAGCCGTGATTGGACGTTGACAGGTGGCGCCCCGTGGTGTACGCCCTCCCAATCTGATGGTAAAGACTGGGACGAGGTAACCTTTATGGTAATGGAAAATAATGAAAAGAAAGAACGGAGCACGACATTCTTGTTTTCTTGCGGGACTGCAAATGAAACCCTTACAATAACACAACGCCATGGTGAGCTTATTATTTCTCCATCTAAAATAGAGATGGATGCAACAGGTGGTGAAGTTCATATTGAAGTTAAAACAACTTTTAACTTTGAATATCGGATTGATGACAGTTGTAAAGAATGGGTTATGTTCAAAGACACCTACGGTGGTACAGCGACATTTACTGTTGCACAAAATGAAAGCAGAGAACAGCGAGAGGGACAAATCACATTTTACTATGGAGAATTCAAGGAAACAGCTATCATTTATCAGGCTGGTGAAGAGCTTCTAAATATTACAGTGGATGTTTCCCAAAAAGGAATGTTGGAAACAGTTCTTGTGGACTATGATTATGCCAAAATAGAATCATTGACAATTACAGGCGAATTAGGAGAACTCGATTTTTATTTAATTCGAAACCAACTCCCCCAATTGCGAAACCTCGATATTTCAGCTTCCAATATTAATGAAATTCCATCTCAAGCCTTTATAAATTCAAAAATAGAAAAATGCATATTGCCGAAAGGTCTTATAACGATTGGAGAAAAAGCGTTTTATAATAGCCTTTTAACCTCGATTCTGATTCCTGCAAATGTTGAAACAATTGACCAATCGGCTTTTCAAGATTGTTCAAGATTAGCGGAACTCAAATTTGAACAAGGTTCAAAACTCACGATAATAAAAGGCGGATACACTTCATATAATATTAATTGTTATGGAGTTTTTGCTAATTGCTCTGCATTAACATCTGTGGAAATTCCTGCAAATGTGGAAACAATAGAAGCGGCCGCATTTAAAGGTTGCACAAATCTGACAAGCGTTACTTTTGGGAGAAATTCTAATCTCAAAATAATCAAAGGTGGTTATGATACTCATTATGAACACATAAATTATGGCGCATTTACAGATTGCACCGCATTAAAATCAATCGAGATTCCCGCATCTGTCGAAATTATTGGGGTCTCAGCATTCTTTAATTGCACTCAACTACAAGTTGTTTCTTTTGAATCAAATTCTAAACTTAAAGAGATTGGCGGGGCATGTTCTTGGGAACCTCATGGTGCATTCAGTAATTGTATTGCATTGTCTGCTATTGAAATTCCATCAACTGTAACAACAATAGGTGTTGCTGCATTTTATGGCTGTTCAAATTTGCAACAAATTACTTTTGAAAAACCGTCAATGCTTAACTCGCTCAATGAAGGCGGAGCCAACAGCTTTGCAATGGGGCATAGTTACGGGACATTTGCCAAATGTATATCCTTAACGACAATAGAGATTCCTGCAAGTATAGAGAGACTTCATAATCCGATGTTTTCGGGATGCTCTAATTTAACAACAATATCTTTCGAAAAAGGATCTAAATTACAATATATATCAAGCGATATATCCAGTGCTTTTGCACAACTTTATAAGTTGACAACATTTGATGCCTCTGCTTGTACACAGTTAGAATCAATTGGCAAGAAAACTTTTAGCAACAATCCTAATTTGACATCAATAATAATAGGCGCGGTAATACCTCCAAAATGTACTGAACAAGCCTTTGGAGAAATGAATCCTAATTGTGTCCTTAAAGTCCCCTCCGAAAGTCTTTCGGCATATAAGACAGCTGACGGCTGGAAAACGTTTAGTAGCATAATGGGGTTCTAAGATTTATAATCAGATTCTTGTATCTAAAAATCGAATTGTATGAAAAAAACATTATCCTTACTCATGTGTGGCTTGTTGTTATTGGGTTGTAGCGACAAGTATGATGATAGTGCATTGCGTAATGATTTGAATGACCTCGAAAATCGGCTTACAATATTGGAAGAACGTTGCAAGCAAATGAATACGAATATTTCATCGTTGCAGACCATCATAACAGCATTACAGAATAACGATTATATAACGAGTGTTACGCCAATAACTAATGATGGTGAAATTATTGGCTATACGATAACTTTTGCAAAAAGCAATTCTATTACGATTTATAATGGTACAGATGGTAAAGACGGAGAAGATGGTGTTAATGGTGAGGATGGAACTAATGGGAAAGATGGCGTAACACCTACCATCGGTGTAAAACAAGACACGGATGGCGTTTATTATTGGACGCTCAACGGTGACTGGCTGAAAGATGATAAAGGAAATAAAATTAAAGCAGAGGGCACGGACGGTAAAGATGGTGCAGACGGTTCGGGTGGAGAAGATGGAACGAATGGCAAAGACGGCGTTACTCCTAAACTCGAAATCCGAGAGGGTTATTGGTGGATTTCCTATGACAACGGAACGAACTGGACGCAATTAGGCAAGGCTACAGGAGAAGATGGAAAGGATGGAACAGACGGCAAAGATGGCAGTAGCATTTTCAAAAGCGTAACAGAAGATGATGAAAATGTTTATTTTACATTAGCCGATGATACGATTATTACAATCCCTAAAAGTGTAGCATTGTCTATACGTTTCGATTCTTCCGACCTTATCAATATTTCAGCAGGAGAAACGAAAACGCTGAATTATACGATAACCTCTTCCTCGGAAACGGTAACTATCGAAACCTTTGAGCAGGCAGGTTGGAAAGTCGAGATTACGGAGCAAACAAAATTGACTGGAACAATCGCTATTACCGCACCTAATCCTATTCGTGACGGAAAGATTCTGATTATTTTGACAGATGTCCAGAATAATTCCTACATGAAAACGATTACGTTAAAAGGGGTGGGAAATACCATAACCACCGTGCAAGACACCTATACAGTCAATGCCGCAGGAGGCTCGTTGGATGTTGCCGTTACAGCCAATATAGATTATACTATTCAGATTCCACAAGATGCAAAAACATGGTTGAGCGTTCAATCGCAGGGAGAGAATATTCGTTTTTCTGTTGCTGAAAATGAATCTTATGATGGCCGTTCTGCCGATATTACATTGGCAGGTGTGGATGGTACGACCTCATGCAAGGTAACGATTACGCAACTACAAAAGGATGCAATTATTCTGTCTGAATCGGATTATGAATTGACCTATGAACAGCAGACCTTACAAGTGGTTTTACAAAGCAATACGGATTTACTTGTCACAATTCCAGAAACCGACACATGGATTACTCATGTCAGCACCCGTGCAATGACTGAGCGGACATTGAATTTCAATATAGCATCAAACGATGGCTCTCAATCCCGTACTGGGTATATCACGATTCAAAATGCGGATAAGAATGTTTCCCAAACAATAACTATTGTGCAAAAAGGTGATGTTGCCGATGTGCTTACATTTGAAGACCCGCTATTCAAAGCCTATTTAACAGCCAATTTTGATACTAACGGTGACAAAGAAATAGACACAAAAGAGGCCCTTAAAATAACATCTATCAAATGTAATGGTAAATCCATTTATTCGTTAAAAGGCGTAGAATATTTTGCCAATCTTAAAACGTTGGACTGCTCAAATAATAGTGTGGTCGAATTGGATTTGACACAAAATACGCAACTTACAGAGATTAAATGCTTCTCAAACAGTCTTGTGGATTTAAAAATAGGCGGATTGGAAAATCTATCTTATTTGGACTGCAACACGAATAGTTTGACAGCAATAGACACAAATACGAATCCCGCCTTGACCTATTATAATTGTGCATCAAATGTTATAAAGGCGTTGGATGTTAGCAATAATACAAAACTCGAAAAACTCTATTGTCATTCATGCCGATTATTGACCTCGTTGAATATTAAGAATTGTGGTAATTTAACAGCCCTTTACTTGATAAGCAGTTCATCTAATTGCGTATCGCAATCGACTATTAGTGTAAAAAATTCCTCTTTGCAATCATTGGTTCTCGGTGGATATGCTAAATGGACGAAAGCAGATATTTCAAGTAATGCATATTTGAAAGCAGTTGATTTGAGTGAACTGCCAACACTGATAACACTTAATTGCACGGATAATGCGCAATTAACATCGCTAAACACTAATAAATGTTATGCGATTAAATACGTTGATTGCAGCTCAAATATTCTTTCTGCATTGGATTTATCGACCAATAGAGCATTGCAAACATTGGATTGTTTTGCAAATAATCTGACTGCACTTGATTTAAGCAATAATGTTGCATTGCAAACGATAAATTGCTATGAAAATCAATTAAAGAACCTTGACGTCAATAATTGTTTATCTCTAAATGATTTAGACTGTCATAGCAATCAATTACCAACATTGCTTATATCTAATTGTTCGGAATTGAAAAGTTTAAAATGTTACGACAATCAATTGAATGAATTAGAGGTAATCAATAATCAAAAATTAACATATTTGGATTGCCGAGGAAATTCAATAACAGAAATTAACATATCTAAAAATATTAATCTGGACTACTTTTACTGTTCCAACACAACAATGCCGATAACATCTGTAAATGGGATTCTCAAAATTGGATACTGCATCAATATAGATGGAAATAATGGTATTATTTACGAATTAGCAGAGAATCATCATGGTAAAGCAATATCGATTAATGAATCAGGGCGGATGGAATGGGTAGATGGTGTAGAAGAATGGTGTGAACAATTAGGTGCAGCATGGAAATTGCCATCAAAAGAAGAGCTATTACAAGTATATTATAACAAGAATATATTAAATCAAAGTTTACAAAAAGTTGGTTATCCTTTATTATCTGGATCATATTGGGCAGCAGCAGATAGCACGGATATAACATATCATTATGCTTTTTCAGTTTCATTTGATTCTGGTTATGTGCGACATATTAGCGCGGCGGGACACAGTGAAAACACAAGAGCTGTTTGCGAATTTTGATTCATATGTTTCCTATATAAACTCGTTGCAAAATTGATAGGAAGGACAAGCTAATAATTAAAAACTAAAAAATCTAATTATTAGCTTGTCCTTTTTATATTACTTGCATATTTCATAAATTTTTACTATATTTACATCATAATCAAAGATTTAATCACAACATAAATTTTAGCTAAAATGAAAAGAAAAACACCAAGTATTGATTGAAAAACAGGCACAGAAACTATCGACGATGTTCAAGTATCGTATATCGCCAAAGGCGTATCTTATGATAATATTTACGGCGTCTGTCTGTTCGTAGGACGTAGAACTGATGACCCCACACCACGAGAATTTCACTATATCTTTGAACTCGACATCGACCCTGCGAAAGATATGACCATCTGTTTTCAGAAACGAGGTCGTTATATGGCAGGATTCTCCTATCTGCTAAATCCAAAAGCCGTAGAGGAGGGTTGTCTCGCCATTATATTACCTAACATGGTAGATATTCCCAAGTCCAACTGCAAACTCAATCTTTTAGAAGCCCATATTAAGAGCGATACGGTCGTATTCGGCTACACATCGACGGAGGGAAAACAGAGTTCTTTCAAATTCCCGCTAACTGGGTTCAACGAGAAATATTTAGAGCAGTTCATATAGAAACAAAAGCAACACAACATTCTTAAAAGGAGAGAGCGGAGGAGAGGGGAAAATTTTCCCGCGCGTTTTTTCCTTATTTTAGTGTTGTTTTTAATTTGTATCTATAATATTTTCAATAGATTAACCTATTTATTAACTAATCACGGCTTATATAACCGTGTAAACCAACGTGTAAACCGCAGAGCGGTCGTCTTTGTAAATTGCTGTATAATAGCAATTTATTTATTTTGAGGAACGTCTGGGGGGCGTGTGGTCGCTGGTTCGAATCCAGTCACCCCGACTGATGAAAAATCCTTGATATTCAATCGAATATCGAGGATTTTTCTTTTGTGGTATATAGTCCGAAAAATGGCGGTGGTACACAAGTGGTACATAAATGGTCGCTATTCGAAAAATTTCAATCTCAGTCGTTAAGTATTTGGCTGTTGGTTAGTTGCTGTGCTTGGGCCTATATAGTCGCTCCGAACAGGCGGATAATGAATTTTATCAGGTTTGTGGCTATATGAGCTGTAATTGCGTCGCAGTAGCTCCTATTAGTGTTTCATATAACGCTTGTCATCAACAAATAAACCGAAATGATTGGAGTTTTATCAGTAAAAACTTGGTATTATAGTAGTTTCATCCTCTAACTCTTTGTTGTTCGCATTAAATTTAATATTTTAGAGGAAAATTCTTTTGTATTATGGAAGCAAGCAAGGTTATTACTTATAGTCTTTTGGCTCAAATCCGGAATTCGGGCAATTTTGTGAATAGCTCTGTTGAGATATTTGTCCCGATAGTAAAATATGCGTTATATAAATTAATAACTCAATCTGGTGTTTATAAAGGCGCGTCTATAACTGAAATATCTACGTGGATTTGCCAATACTTTGGTTTGGATTTTCCTCCTGCTGTTTTAGAAAAGATTTTATTAAAAATCGGACAAGAAATCAATACTTCTGAAGAACTAAAACTACAAGTATATCGAGATGGTAGTTTTTGGATTAAGAATTATTCATTTGAAGAGTTTAATGATATCTATGAAACCAATCGTCAACAAGTCGAATTGGTGCAAACGATGTTTAAGCAGTTTTGCGATATTAATGATGTTAAAAAAGATTCATACAATACAATATTTGATTTTGTAAATCTGAATAAACTCAAAATATCGAATTATCTTGCAAATCGAGATTATAGTGTAAATGGGAGTAAATTTTCTATAGAGGCCCAATTTGTGGAATATTTCAGAAATATCCCCGGTTGCTACGAGGTAATTCGAAAAATTTATTTAGGCTCTATTTTATCTTGCTATCTTTCTGAATATGAACCCCAAGATAAAATGATGTCTGATGTAGAGCTTTTATTAGACACGAATTTTATAGTTAGTTTACTTGATCTTAATACTCCAGAGTCTACTACTACTTGCCGACAATTATTGAAAATAGCATCAAGTTTCGGGTATTCCTTGCGTGTTTTGAAAGAAACAATCAAAGAAACGACAGATTTATTATTGAAAAAAGCCGAATATTTTGATAAATCGTTTCTTCCTAAACTCATTAATCCAGAAGATATTTATAAAGCATGTGAACGCCGCAACCTTAATAGAAATGACTTAGAGCGAATTGCTGATAATCTGGAGAATATTTTAGTTGATGAATATAGTATTCTTCAAATTCCATACACTGTTAAATATCAGAATTTGGCTAAAAGTAGTACGGAATATGCAGAATTTAAGAAGATCAGAAATACTGATTTTGCAGCATTACACGATATTATGGCATTGTATTATGTGCGAGAGAAGCGTGGTAAAAAGAAAATAAAACATTTTGAGGATGTAAATTGTTGGTTTGTAAATAATGCTATAAATCATGATAACTCAGATTATGTAGGCTATAAGTTAAGAGGGTATCAGCCAGAAATAATTAGAGCTGACGAATTATTATGTGTGTTATGGTTTATTAAACCAGATATTGGAAATGGCGATTTGACAGATGGCGTTGTTGATACGAATTTGAATGCTTTGATATCATGTACTCTAAATTCATCTTTACCGCAAGCATCCATTATAAAAGAGTTGGATGATAATATTCAGAAATACAAAGATGCCTCAATATCAGACAAAGACATTCTGCGGATTGCGACACGTATTACAACTCATCAACTCAAAAATATTGAGGAATTAAATGAAATTGCAGAGTCAGATAGTAAACAGTTTGTTCAAAAATTGAAAGAAGAGGCTGACAAACAAAAACAAGAGGATGATAAGCGCATTGCTCGGTTTGAAGATGTTTTGAAAAAATTAGAACGACTGTCATCGAAACCGTCTGATATTGAAGTCGAGAAGCGTAAACGGTTTAAATTAATAAATGAGAATAGAGAACGGGATAGAAATGACTATATAAAGAAACAAATTTGTAAATGGCGTTTGAAAACATGGTATTGGGTTGGTGGAATAACTGTTATTTTATTGGTGTGTCTTGCTTGCTATTTAGTATTGCCATCTACCGAAGGAATAGATTGTTTTCTCCAAAAGAAGTCAATATCATTAATTGGGGCATTTATATTGGGAGTTTTTGATCTTTTTGTAATCAAAAATCTTTATGATAAATATTGTAATCATTCGAATATTAATGCTTTTAAGATGAATATTATTGTGCCGGAAGAATTGAAAAATTTAAATAGAATTGAGGATATGCCAAACTGAAAGTTTTTTGCAACTGAATAATAAGTTAGATATTTTGTTCTTTTTAGCTATAAATTACCTTATGGTGCAATGAAAAATGACCTGCCAATATGTTTTGGCAGGTCATGCAAATTTTACTCCGCCGATGTCCCGATCAGCAACAGAATCGAATAGTCGGTTTCAGCCAGTGTTTCATCCGTACCGCAGCCCCAGACGATATTTACCTGCGGGGCAAATTTGTGGATGACGGTTAAAAGGCTGCATAGGTCGTCGAAACTTATTTCCGAAACGGGATGATAGCTTACTTTTACAATCACGTCGAGGTCGGCTTCGATGTGTCGGGCTTCCAATTCGGTGCGGAGTTGCTCCGCCAAGACGGGTATTGCTCCCTCGACCGTAATTAGGGCACAAGATGCCGCGCTATTCAAAATGCGGTCGAAATCGTTCCGGACGATTTGCACCATGTCGTCTTCCGATGCGCTAAATTGGGTGTTGAGATAGTGTCTGATTTCTTCTTTGTTTTTCATGTGATTTTGTTTTTGGGTAATACATTCCGGCTGTGAATACGCAGGTCGTTTCTGCCGATATGTACTGGTAGATCGCCGTTGTGGCTTGCTTATTTAAGCCCTATACACTGGCTTGAAATAGGCGGTTAATGAATTTTATCGAGTTCCCGACTACATGAGCCGTAATCGCACCGCAGTATCTTCTGTTGGGATTTAACAAAGCGACCTGCCGGGTTGCGGCAGGTCGGGACAACTAAGAATGGTCGGGATAAAGATTCGGAAAAAGATGTGGATAACAACTTACAGCTATGTGCTTTATCCTCGACCGAAATTATATACGAAAGTAATTATTATTCGTCTTTTTCTGATTTACGGGTGCGATAAAAAATTAGAAGACCCAATACGACGGTTGCGGATGTTATGCCTGTTAGCATGGTTTTGTATAAACGATCTGCAAAATATCGAATTTCAGAGCGAATAGCCGCATTTGTATTTGCCACTTCTTGAAGAATTTGTGACATGATCGTATTGCGGCTTTCGTACTGGTCAGGAGAAATAGAATAGTCGGATGGCCATATGGCGTCATGAGTAACATTCATAGTAACATATGGAACTATCATTAGAAATAAAATCCACAGCACCCGTTGGTTGAATTAAAAAGTTAGTAAAATGACAAATGAAAGGTTGTGCATAT
>OODO01002047.1_pt1 | contig 11877 bp, 9 predicted proteins | sample 1671261 | NCBI WGS metagenome assembly OODO01 (sample SAMN06348138, study PRJEB24527) | human gut metagenome | biome: human gut; feature: ankylosing spondylitis patient; material: feces | host: Homo sapiens | place: China | collected 2015-10 | reverse complement strand
CGAAATTCGATATCAGTGAAGTATTCCGGGTTACCAATTTTTGCTGTGTCATCGGTTGTCAGCCCAATAACGGCAATTTTCAGATCCTGACGCTTAAACAGCGCCCACGGTTTAAACAGGCGCTCGCCAGTACTTTTCTGGTAGATATTCGCGGAAAGCAACGGGAACTTGGCCCACTTTTCCTGCTGGCGTAATACGGTGAGCGGATTATCAAATTCATGATTACCGATCGCCATCGCGTCATAGCCCACCAGATTCATACCGCGAAAATCAGGTTCGGCATCCTGTAAGTCAGACTCGGGCACGCCAGTGTTAATGTCGCCACCGGAAAGTAGCAGCACGCTACCGCCTTCAGCCGCAACCTCTTTGCGGATACCATCCACCAGCGTTTTTTGCGCCGCCAGACCATATTCGCCATATTCATTGCGCCAAAAATGCCCATGATGATCATTGGTATGCAGAACTGTAATTTTGTAGGTTTTATCCTGCTCATACGCCAGAGCAGTTTCACTCGCCAGTGTAAATGTGGTTAACAGCGCTAACGCCACGCCCCGCTGCAATAATTTCATACTTCTCTCCCTGACCTGATTTCAACGTGTTGAAAAATAGTATGACGCGACATCATAGACAAGTCTGCGTCCGGTGAAGATAAATCTGCATCCAGATTAGAAATTCTGTATTCGGCGTTGAGACTTCCTTCAGACGACGCATACAGGTATGTTAGTCTGGTAATAATCACAAATAAGATCATTCTTTACATCGCAACCCTGAAAAAGTGACTTTCCTATGGCAATGAGTGAACAACCCCAGCCTGTGGCGGGTATTTTAGGTGCTATCAGCCTCTCACATCTGCTGAACGACATGATCCAATCGCTGATTCTGGCGATTTATCCGCTGCTTCAGTCAGAATTTTCTCTGACATTTATGCAGATTGGCATGATAACCCTCACCTTCCAGCTCGCCTCTTCGCTACTGCAACCAGTGGTCGGCTACTGGACCGATAAATATCCGATGCCATGGTCGTTGCCAATTGGCATGTGCTTTACCTTAAGCGGTCTGGTGCTGCTTGCGCTGGCGGGCAGTTTTGGCGCAGTTCTGCTGGCGGCGGCGCTGGTCGGTACCGGTTCATCGGTCTTTCATCCGGAATCTTCTCGCGTGGCCCGTATGGCTTCCGGCGGGCGGCATGGCCTGGCGCAATCTATCTTTCAGGTCGGCGGCAACTTTGGCAGTTCCCTGGGACCCTTGCTGGCGGCGGTGATTATCGCGCCTTATGGCAAAGGCAACGTTGCCTGGTTTGTGCTTGCGGCACTGCTGGCGATCGTGGTGTTGGCGCAAATCAGCCGTTGGTACTCGGCACAGCACCGAATGAATAAAGGAAAACCCAAAGCGACGATTATCAATCCACTGCCGCGCAATAAAGTTGTACTGGCGGTCAGCATTCTGTTAATCCTCATTTTCTCGAAATATTTCTATATGGCGAGCATCAGCAGCTATTACACCTTTTATCTGATGCAAAAATTCGGATTATCTATCCAGAATGCTCAGCTTCATCTGTTTGCCTTCCTGTTTGCCGTTGCGGCAGGTACGGTGATCGGCGGGCCTGTAGGGGATAAAATTGGGCGGAAATATGTGATTTGGGGCTCTATCCTCGGCGTTGCGCCGTTTACGCTGATTTTACCCTACGCCAGCCTGCACTGGACGGGGGTTTTAACGGTGATTATTGGATTTATCCTCGCTTCGGCATTCTCTGCCATTCTGGTCTACGCTCAGGAGCTGCTTCCAGGACGTATCGGTATGGTTTCTGGACTCTTTTTCGGTTTTGCTTTTGGCATGGGAGGTCTGGGAGCGGCAGTTCTGGGGCTTATCGCCGATCACACCAGCATCGAGTTAGTCTATAAAATCTGTGCTTTCCTGCCACTATTGGGGATGTTGACCATATTCCTGCCTGATAACCGGCATAAAGACTGATTTCATTGCAGCCAAAGGCAAACTTTGGCTGCATCGTTTTACAGTCGCCATAAGCCTTTCCTCTGTTAAACCGCCTTCTGTTTTCCGATCCGTGCTTTTTTTGCAGCTAATTCCATTTTTCTGCAAAATTCAATAATTATTCATGAACATCATCAATGAAATTGTCATAAACTATTACCTGTAATTTTGGTTTTCCCGGCCAAAAATGGACAATAACCACCAGGAAAAGGAGACGGAATGCATCACGCCACCCCGCTTATCACCACCATTGTTGGCGGCCTTGTGCTCGCCTTTATCCTCGGCATGCTGGCCAATAAACTACGTATTTCTCCTCTGGTGGGATATCTGTTAGCGGGTGTGCTGGCAGGACCATTCACTCCGGGCTTTGTTGCCGATACCAAGCTTGCCCCGGAACTGGCTGAACTGGGCGTCATTCTGTTGATGTTTGGCGTCGGTTTGCACTTTTCGCTGAAGGATTTGATGGCGGTAAAGGCCATCGCCATTCCCGGTGCGATCGCCCAGATAGCCGTGGCGACGCTGCTGGGTATGGCGCTCTCTGCCGTGCTGGGCTGGTCGTTAATGACCGGTATCGTGTTCGGTTTATGTCTTTCCACCGCCAGTACCGTGGTGTTACTGCGCGCACTTGAAGAACGGCAATTAATTGACAGTCAGCGTGGGCAAATCGCCATCGGTTGGTTGATTGTGGAAGACCTGGTAATGGTTCTGACGCTGGTGTTGCTGCCCGCAGTGGCAGGAATGATGGAACAGGGCGATGTGGGCTTTGCCACTCTTGCAGTCGATATGGGGATCACCATCGGCAAAGTGATCGCATTTATCGCCATTATGATGCTGGTAGGTCGCCGTCTGGTGCCGTGGATTATGGCACGCAGCGCGGCAACCGGTTCTCGCGAGCTGTTTACCCTGTCGGTGCTGGCGCTGGCGTTAGGGGTTGCCTTTGGTGCGGTAGAGCTGTTTGATGTCTCCTTTGCACTCGGTGCGTTCTTTGCCGGGATGGTACTGAACGAGTCTGAACTGAGTCACCGTGCCGCCCACGATACGCTGCCATTGCGCGACGCGTTTGCGGTGCTGTTTTTTGTCTCCGTCGGGATGTTGTTTGATCCGTTAATTCTGATTCAGCAACCGCTGGCAGTGCTGGCGACGCTGGCGATTATTCTGTTTGGTAAGTCGTTAGCCGCATTTTTCCTGGTGCGACTGTTTGGTCACTCCCAACGTACGGCATTAACCATCGCCGCCAGCCTGGCGCAGATTGGTGAGTTCGCGTTTATCCTGGCGGGACTGGGAATGGCATTGAATTTACTGCCGCAGGCCGGACAAAACCTGGTACTGGCAGGGGCGATCCTGTCGATTATGCTCAACCCGGTACTGTTCGCACTACTGGAGAAATATCTGGCGAAGACCGAAACGCTGGAAGAGCAGACGCTGGAAGAGGCAATCGAAGAAGAGAAGCAGATCCCAGTGGATATTTGCAACCATGCGCTACTGGTGGGTTACGGTCGTGTAGGCAGCCTGCTGGGGGAGAAATTGCTCGCCTCTGATATTCCGCTGGTGGTGATTGAGACGTCACGAACCCGTGTTGATGAGCTGCGAGAGCGCGGGGTCCGCGCAGTATTGGGCAATGCGGCGAACGAAGAAATTATGCAACTGGCGCATCTGGAATGTGCAAAATGGCTGATCCTGACGATTCCCAACGGTTATGAAGCGGGTGAGATTGTGGCATCTGCCCGCGCGAAAAATCCGGATATTGAGATTATTGCCCGCGCCCATTATGACGATGAAGTGGCGTATATCACCGAACGTGGTGCGAATCAGGTAGTGATGGGCGAGCGTGAAATCGCCCGTACCATGCTGGAACTGCTGGAAACGCCACCGGCGGGTGAGGTGGTGACGGGGTAAACGGTGGTTGCCGGATGTAAAATATGAAAAATATGTAGGCATGATAAGACGCGCCAGCGTCGCATCAGGCATCGAGAGCCAAATGCCAGATGCGGCGTGAACGCCTTATCTGGCCTACGAACCGACGATAACTTAACGATCCCAGTAAGACTCTTCCAGGCTGTCTTCACGCTCCGGCAAGCCGCGCGTTAAACGAGGTGAATGCTGGTTCAGTACCTGATAGCTCACACGGTTAGCATATTTACACACCTGCGCTAACGATGAATAAGTTAACCAGGTGAATTTATGTTTGCTGGAGTTTGGTACGTTGCTACGATGGTAGCTGTTGGCGGTAATGTCATGCAGCAACGCTGCCAATGCGCCATCCCCCGCTCCATTAGTGTTCATGATTTTTTCCGGCCCGCCCATGTACGGCGCAATGTGCGAATATACACGCAGCGGATTCTGGCAATCCTTGTGGCGCATGGCGCGGCTAAACTCATACTGGTTGAATTCCGCTATAGCGCCCGGCAGCAGCGGATGCTGGGTTTTACGTTTCGCTTCGTCTTCGGTAAAGCCCGCCATATACAAGCCGATTGGCCCGGCGGTGCACAGCACCAGATCTACCCAGTCCAGCGCCTTGTCAGATGCCAACAACGGATCGCTTTCTCCGGTCAACGCTTCGGCTTCATCTTCGTTCATCGCAAGGATAGAGACGTGATCTTTGAGGAATTGCTGCCACCACTGCGGATTCTCGGCAATGACAAACTTGGTGCCCAGCGTCAGCACCACCGGTACGTTATATTTCTTCGCGTACTCAATGGCTTTCATGGTTGCTTCCGGCATGGGTTCACCCGGCTTGCAACGCACCAGATATGAGGTGAGAACCAGTGCCGAGGCTCCGGCAATCACATCTTCCGGAATGCTTTCAGCCCGCAGCTGGTTCATGTGGCCTGGACTGATAGCAAAGGTACGTTCCCCGGACTCGCCAATCAGCGTAAAGCAACGACCAATCGGGCCATCCACGCCTTGTAGATAGTTAAGATCGGTACGGCTGGAAGTGTTACACAGGTAACGATAGGCATAACTGCCAATTTCAATATTGCTGCACATGACGCCCAGCAGCACCGAACGGTCGTCCGCGAGCACCGAGTAGTTGTGCATGGTGTTACCAATGGTGCCACCCGCAAACTGATGGGTAATCAGGTTTTTCTGTTTTAGTTCCTGATAAAGCGCTTCGGCTACATCATCCTCAATCACCAGTGAATGCCCGGCGCTTAATCCATAACGCTCAATAAATTCATCATCCACTTTCGCTTCAATATCGACCAGCGTTTGATCGATACCCACTACCCAGGCGGCGCTGGTTTCGTTTTCTGGCTGGAACTGCTGAAGCAGCGGATCGCGTGCATTTACAGGGAAGTAATGTTTGGATTTACGTTTACCGGGAAATTTCATGGTTGTTTTTACGGGTGGTTAACTGAGCGGCGAATGTTAACACAATCTGACGGGAGCGCGCGAGACGCAGCCAGTTTCAATATCAGCAGGCGGGATCGCATTTTCATGGCAGTGGTTCCTTACAATGACGTAATTTGAAAGGAGTTTTTGTATGAAGCCGGAAAACAAATCACCTGTTCTGGACCTTATTTCTGCTGGAATGAAGACCGTTGTGAATACTCTTCAGCCGGATTTACCGCCCTGGCCCGCAACGGGAACGATTGCTGAGCAACGACAGTATTACACGCTTGAGCGCCGATTCTGGAATGCGGGCGCTCCAGAAATGGCAACCAGAGCTTACATGGTTCCAACAAAATATGGGCAGGTGGAAACACGTCTCTTTTGTCCGCAGCCAGATAGCCCGGCGACGCTATTTTATTTGCATGGAGGCGGTTTTATTCTCGGCAATCTCGATACCCACGATCGCATCATGCGCCTGCTGGCAAGCTACAGCCAATGTACGGTGATTGGTATTGATTACACCCTTTCACCTGAAGCGCGTTTTCCGCAAGCGATAGAGGAAATTGTGGCTGCTTGTTGTTATTTCCACCAGCAGGCGGAGGATTATCAAATCAATATGTCCCGCATTGGCTTTGCCGGTGATTCCGCAGGTGCCATGCTGGCGCTCGCCAGTGCGTTGTGGTTGCGTGATAAACAGATCGATTGCGGTAAAATTGCGGGTGTTTTGCTGTGGTATGGGCTTTACGGATTACGGGATTCCGTGACTCGTCGTCTGTTGGGCGGTGTCTGGGATGGCTTAACGCAACAGGATTTGCAGATGTATGAAGAGGCGTATTTAAGCAACGACGCGGACCGCGAGTCGCCGTATTACTGTCTGTTTAATAATGATCTCACTCGCGAAGTTCCGCCCTGTTTTATTGCCGGGGCGGAGTTCGATCCGCTGCTGGATGACAGCCGTCTGCTTTACCAGACGTTAGCGGCGCATCAGCAGCCCTGTGAGTTCAAACTCTACCCAGGCACGCTGCACGCCTTTTTGCATTATTCACGGATGATGAAAACCGCCGACGAGGCTCTTCGCGACGGCGCTCAGTTCTTTACCGCTCAGCTTTAGCGATACGCGGCAACAAGATTAGCCATCATTTCAATATGTTCCGGCGTGGCATTAAGCGCTGGAATATATTCATATTTTTTCCCGCCGGCACCGAGGAAGACCTCACGGTTTTGCTCGGCAATCTCTTCCAGCGTCTCCAGACAATCCGCAGCAAAGCCCGGGCACATCACCTGTATATGACCTACGCCTTTTTCTCCGAGCATTTTCAGCGTTTCGTCGGTATAAGGCATCAGCCAGGGTTCCCGACCAAAGCGCGACTGAAAGGTCATCATCACTTTTTCCGGTGCCATCCCCAGTGCGGAAGCCAGTTCGCGAGTCGTTGTGCGGCAACGTTGCGGGTAATCATCGCCTTCATCTGCATAACGCTGGGGAATGCCATGATAAGAGAGCAGCAGCAGATCCGGTTCGCCATGTTTGGCAAAAGAAGCGCGTACGCTGTTCGCCAGTGCATTAATGTAATCGTGGTTATCAGCGTAATCACGAATAAACGATATCCCCGGGATGCTACGTTTGCGCGCCAGAATGCGTGCCAGTTCATCCCATACCGCACCGACCGTTGAACAGGAGTATTGCGGATAAAGCGGCAGCACCACAATATGATCTACATGCTCTGCCAGGAGTTCATCTACGGCGCTTTCCAGTGATGGCGAGCCGTAGCTCATTCCCAGCGCTACGGGCGTCTCCGGTAAACGTTGTGCCAGCGCCTGCTGTTGCTGACGGCTGTAAACCATCAGCGGCGAGCCACCTTCCATCCAGACAGAGGCATACAGCTTCGCCACACGCGGCGAGCGCAGCGGCAAAATCACGCCGCGCAGCAATGGCCACCATAACAACCGTGAGGTATCAACCACGCGTCTGTCGCTTAAAAATTGTTTCAGATAGCGTTTTACCGCTTCAGGTGTGGGGGCATCGGGCGTACCCAGGTTTGCCAGCAGGATACCGGTTTTAGTCTGACGCATTACCGCCTCTTATCGATTCAACTTGTTGATAATTGTAGCGGAAAAGTGAGGAAGAAGAACTAATTGCTGTGAGAGGTCAAATCAGAAAAAGGAATAGCGCAGATTGAGGTTTTTGTAAAAGGCCGAATGAATATCCGGCCTGAGATTGCTGATAAGTTTGCTTGTGCGGGCCTGTTCCCCTCACCCTAACCCTCTCCCCGAGGGGGCGAGGGGACTGTCCGTGCGCGCTTTCGAATTAGCCGAGGATTTTTTCCAGATCAGCGCGAACTTCAGCAACCGGCTTGGTGCCGTCAACTTTCGCGTATTTGGTATTACCCGCTTCAGCTTCTTTTGAATAGTAGCCAATCAGCGGCGCAGTCATCTGATGATATTCAACCAGACGTTTACGTACGGTTTCTTCCTGATCATCTTTACGGGTGGTCAGCTCTTCACCGGTAACGTCGTCTTTACCTTCTACTTTCGGCGGATTGAATTTAACGTGATAAACACGGCCAGACGGCGCGTGAACACGGCGACCCACGATACGGTCAACGATCAGTTCGTCCGGTACATCAAATTCCAGAACGTAATCAACATTGATGCCCGCTTCTTTCATCGCGTCTGCCTGCGGAATGGTACGCGGGAAGCCGTCCAACAGGAAACCATTACGGCAGTCTTCCTGAGCAATGCGCTCTTTAACCAGCGCGATCACCAGTTCGTCGGTGACCAGTTTGCCAGCATCCATAATGTCTTTTGCTTGTTTACCCAGCTCGGAGCCAGATTTGACCGCAGCACGCAGCATATCGCCAGTGGAGATTTGCGGAATACCATATTTCTCCATGATGAACTGAGCCTGAGTCCCTTTCCCCGCGCCCGGAGCGCCAAGCAGAATGATACGCATTGCGAAAATCCCCTTAAAATGTGTCGAATTTTTTGAAAAAGCGATAAACGATACCACCAACAGGCGATTGCCTCAAGAAAGGCACCTGAGGCTGAAACGGTTAATGGCGAGATAATTTGCGGAAAGTGCAGATGATGAAAAGAAAAATGCCGGATGACACAAAGGTCATCCGGCATGACATCAGGAAACCAGCAGCTGGTTCATACGACGAATAAACAGGTTCGGATCTTCCAGCGTGCCGCGTTCTGCCAGCAGCGCCTGATCCAGCAGCAGTTCTACCCACTCGCTGAACTTCGCTTCATCTTCAGTATCTGCCGCACGTTTCACCAGTACGTGATCCGGGTTCAGTTCGAAGATGTATTTCACTTCTGGCACTTTCTGGCCCGCCGCAGCGAACAGTTTCGCCATCTGAGTGCTCATTTCGTCCGCGTCGGTCGAAACGATCGCTGGCGTATCGGTCAGACGGTGAGTCAGACGGACATCTTTCACGCGCTCGCCGAGCAGGGCTTTCACACGGTCGATGAACGGAGTCAGTGCTTTCTCCGCTTCTTTCGCGCTCTCATCAACTTCGTCAGCCAGTTTTTCAAGCGACTCGTCAACTTTAGACACCGACTGGAACGGTTTACCGTCGAACTCAGTCAGATAGTTCATCATCCACTCATCGATGCGGTCGGAAAGCAGCAGAACTTCGATGCCTTTCTTACGCAGCAGTTCCAGGTGCGGGCTGCTCTTCGCTGCCGCATAGCTGTCTGCGGTGATGTAGTAGATTTTCTCCTGCCCTTCTTTCATGCGGGAAACGTAGTCTTCCAGAGATACGGTCTGCGCAGAAGAATCGGTATGGGTAGAAGCAAAACGCAGCAGTTTGGCGATCGCTTCCTGGTTAGCGAAATCTTCCGCCGGACCTTCTTTCAGTACCAGGCCAAACTGTTGCCAGAAGGTCTGGTATTTTTCCGCGTCGTCTTTCGCCAGTTTTTCCAGCATTTGCAGCACACGCTTGGTCAGCGCATTGCGCAGGTTACGCGTTACCGTGCTGTCCTGGAGGATTTCACGGGAAACGTTCAGCGGCAGATCGCTGGAGTCAATCAGACCACGCACGAAGCGCAGATAGTTCGGCATGAACTGTTCTGCGTCGTCCATGATGAACACACGCTGAACATACAGTTTCAGGCCGTGTTTATGATCGCGGTTCCACATATCCCACGGAGCCTGGGACGGGATGTACAGCAGGCTGGTGTACTCCTGCTTACCTTCAACACGGTTGTGGCTCCAGGTCAGCGGATCATTAAAGTCGTGGGCGATGTGTTTGTAGAACTCTTTGTACTCTTCATCGGTGATTTCCGACTTGTTACGAGTCCACAGCGCCTGCGCTTTGTTGATTTTCTCCCAGGAGATAACGGTTTCGCCGTCTTTCTCTTCGCGTTTTTCGATCTCTACCGGCAGCGCGATATGGTCGGAGTATTTGCTGATGATGGAACGCACGCGCCAGTCATCGAGGAACTCGTCTTCGCCTTCACGCAGATGCAGGGTGATTTCAGTACCACGATCTTCTTTGGTGATGTCGGCAACGGTATATTCACCTTCGCCAGCCGATTCCCAGAAGACGCCGTTTTCTGGTTTTTCGCCTGCCGCGCGAGTACGCACGGTCACTTTGTCGGCCACGATAAACGCAGAGTAGAAACCAACACCAAACTGACCGATCAGCTGGCTGTCTTTCGCCTGGTCAGAACCCAGGGATTCGAGGAATGATTTGGTACCGGATTTAGCGATAGTCCCCAGATGGTCAATCACTTCGTCGCGGGTCATCCCCACGCCGTTATCGGAGATGGTCAGCGTACGCTTGTCTTTATCGAAAGAGACACGAACGCGTAGTTCGCCATCACCTTCGTACAGGTCCGGGTTAGAGAGCGCACGGAAACGCAGCTTGTCCGCCGCATCGGAGGCGTTAGAGATAAGCTCACGCAGGAAGATTTCTTTATTGGAATAGAGAGAATGGATCATCAGGTGCAGAAGCTGTTTCACTTCTGACTGAAAACCACGAGTTTCTTGTCCTTTCATGTAGGTCTACCTCAATAATGCCATTTTAAGGTTAAAAACAGGATGTGGGAGAGATGGGGACAAGGGAGAATAATTTCAAGCGAGAGCAGGTGATCCTGCTCTCGTTTGCTTAAAAACGAATCTTATGACGCCCGGCAAGGGAGTGTGACAACGTGGTGCCGTCGACCATTTCCAGCTCGCCGCCAACCGGAACGCCATGAGCGATTCGGCTGGCTTCCACGTCATATTGCGCGCAAAGCTCGGCAATGTAGTTAGCGGTAGCTTCACCTTCAACCGTGGGGTTGGTGGCGAGGATCACTTCAGTGATTTTTTCCTCTGCCAGACGCTGTTCCAGACGATCAAGCCCGATATCATCCGGACCGATGCCGTCCAGCGGTGACAGATGCCCCATCAACACAAAATAACGACCTGAAAACTGCCCCGTCTGCTCAATGGCGTAGATGTCCGCCGGACTCTCCACCACGCAGATTTGACCGTTTTCCTGACGACGCGGATTCGAACAGATGTTACAGACTTCCTGTTCGGTGAAAGTGCGGCAATCGGCGCAGTGGCCGATTTCCGACATCGCCCGGGTGAGCGCCTGCGCCAGACGCATCCCGCCGCTACGATCGCGCTGAAGCAGCGTGAACGCCATACGCTGCGCCGACTTCGGGCCAACGCCCGGCAGACAGCGCAGTGCTTCCATAAGCTGTGTTAACAGCGGGCTGGTTTGCATCAGAACGGCATCTTAAAGCCAGGCGGCAGCTGCATTCCGGAGGATACAGAGGCCATTTTTTCTTTCTGCGTTTCTTCAATACGACGTGCTGCGTCGTTGAATGCTGCAGCCACCAGGTCTTCCAGCATCTCTTTGTCGTCTTCCAGCAGGCTCGGGTCGATCTCTACGCGACGGCAGTTGTGTGCACCGTTGATGGTCACTTTTACCAGACCTGCGCCAGATTCGCCGGTAACTTCCAGCTGCGCGATCTCTTCCTGCATTTTCTGCATTTTTTCTTGCATCTGCTGGGCTTGCTTCATCAGGTTACCCAGACCGCCTTTACCAAACATAGGTTTCTCTCTCAATCACGTTAAGGATGACGAACGTAAGCTGTGCTTACGATCAAATGGGGCGGATACTGTCTTCATCCAGCTCCGCATCGAAGAATCGACGCAGGGTCTGAATATTATTATCCGCAATAATGGACTCGCGCGCCTGCGCAAGTTTTTCTTCGTATATCGCCTGACGCCATTCCAGCGGCGTACGCACCGCGGGATTATCATCTTCAACGATAGTCAGTTCAACCGTTGAACCTTTTAACGTGCTCAACGCTTCAGCCAGTTTTTGCTGTGCACCGCGGTTGTTCAAATGCCGCTGAGAGGTGCGCAAATGCAGACATACTGCGTTGTCGCTCTCCTCTTTCCAGGCATTTAAGGCCACCTGTTCGACCAGTTTTGGTAGCGAAAGTTGGCTAACCTGTGCCGCCCACGCGTCGCGCTCAATGGCTTCTGCCGCCAGCTTCGCCGCCAGTTCCGGCGTTTTTTCATGTTCCAGCGCTTTTTTCAGCGCCTTCGGCGTG
>OODO01002044.1_pt1 | contig 11882 bp, 10 predicted proteins | sample 1671261 | NCBI WGS metagenome assembly OODO01 (sample SAMN06348138, study PRJEB24527) | human gut metagenome | biome: human gut; feature: ankylosing spondylitis patient; material: feces | host: Homo sapiens | place: China | collected 2015-10 | reverse complement strand
TGTTTCCGTGGCTCCTTTGGGAATCCCTTTACTATGCGGGCCGGGTGCGATTGCCAATGCGATTGTCCTGATGCAGGAAGCCCATTCGTTTGAAATGAAAACAGCCTTGATTGTGGCTATCGTATTGGTGTATGTCGTTACGTTTTGCCTTTTGCGATGGGCAGGCCAGTTGGTGAAATTTATCGGCGAGACGGGCAACAACGTCATGATGCGGCTGATGGGTTTGATTCTGATGGTGATAGCAGTGGAATGTTTTGTCAGTGGGGCGCGTCCCATCCTGACGGAAATCCTGCATGGAAGTTAGAGGGCGTTTGAACTTCACCACCGGTTGTCTGTAAACCTTCTCCGACGGGATTTTGCGGATGTTATGAGGTCACGGAGCACGAAGCCGTTTACAGTAACAGGCGACGATAGCATTGCCATACGGGAAGTAAAAGAGGCGGAATGCCAACAAGCCATAGGACAAGCATATAGGAGTGAGGTTCGACTCAGAAGGAAAGCATAACTGTTTTAGAAAACGCAAAGCAAGAAGTAGAAAAAATGATAATGGAGTAGTTAGGTATGAAACGTATCAAAATATTCATAAGCAGTGTTCAACGTGAGTTTGCTGAAGAACGGGCAATGCTTTGCCATTATATCCGGACAGATGCATTGTTGGGGAAGTTCTTCGAGCCGTCCATTTTCGAGGAGGTTCCGGCAAATGAGTTCCCGACAAGCCATGTGTATCTGAGAGAGGTTGAAATGTGCGACATTTATCTGGGATTGTATGGCAATTTATATGGGTATGAAGACGAAGAAGGGATATCTCCGACAGAACGTGAATATGATTTGGCTGCAAGGTTACACAAAAGTCGGCTGATTTTCATAAAAAGCATAAACGAAGACAGACGTCATCCTAAAGAAACCGCTTTGATACGGAAGGTGGAGCGCGATATCATCCGTAAGACTTTTGTGGATATTGACGGATTGCGTACTTCGGTATACGCATCTCTTGTGCGATATTTGGAAGAAAAAGAATATATCCGGTGGAAACCTTTTGATGCTGCTTGCGATAACGGGGCAACACTGGATGATCTGGATGAGGATGCGCTGGTGCGCGTGCTCAAGGAGCCCCGCAACAGTCTGGTCAAGCAGTATAAGGAACTGCTGGGCATGGATAATGTGGAGCTTACCTTCACGGACGAAGCTTTGCACGCCATTGCCCGCAAGACCATCGAGCGCAAGACCGGTGCCCGTGGTCTGCGCAGCGTGATGGAAAGCATTCTGCTGCCCATCATGTACGAGGTGCCCAGCGATGCCACCATCATCCGCGTGACCGTGGACGAGGACACCGTGGAGGGCGGTGAGGCACATCTGGAATACGGTGCCGTGCGCAAACGCTATAAAAATCAGGCCGCTCTCAGCTGACGGCATTGCCGCACAGCAGGGGAGTGTACCTGCCTAAAAGCCCTGTTTCGAAAGCTTTTTGCTTTTGGCAGGGCTTTTTGCTTTCAAATTCTTGTTTCTGACAGGAAAATGTACTATAATAGTAAAGTATGGATCGTGCGGCGTGTGTTCTCTGGCAGGGGCATACCGCAAAAGACGAGCCATAGTATTGGGTAACAGGAAGAGTACTATAAAGGAGTGTGTTTTCAATGGCAAATTACCACGAGATGGATCGCGATGCGCTGACCGCTGAAAAGGCAGCGCTGGAACAGGCTTATAAAGAGTTTCAGGCAAAGGGTCTGAAGCTGAACATGGCACGCGGCAAGCCCGGCCCCCACCAGATGGATCTGGCAATGGACCTGCTGAAGATGACCGACTACACCACGGATGCAGGCACCGACGCCCGCAACTACGGCGAGCTGGAGGGTCTGAGCGAGGCACGCGCCCTGTTTGCAGATGTGTTCGGCGTAAAGCCCAACGAGGTGTTCGTGGGCGGCAACTCCAGCCTGCAGCTGATGTACAACCTCATCAACATCGGCTATGTGTTCGGCTTCCCGGAGTCTCCCTGCCCTTGGTCTCAGGTGGAGAAGCGCAAGTTCCTCTGCCCGGTGCCCGGCTATGACCGCCACTTTGCCATTACCGAGGAGTTCGGCTTTGAGCTCATCAGTGTGCCCATGACCCCGAACGGCCCCGATATGGATGTGGTCGAGAAGCTGGTGGCCGAGGATGACACCATCAAGGGCATCTGGTGTGTGCCGCAGTATTCCAACCCCGACGGCTACACCTACAGTGACGAAACGATCGAGCGTTTTGCTAAGATGAAGACGGCCGCTCCCGATTTCAAGATCTTCTGGGATGAGGCCTACATCGTCCACCATCTGACCGATGAGATCATCGAGACCCCCGTTCTGCTGAACGAGTGCAAGAAGTACGGCACACAGGACCGCGTCTTCATGTTCACTTCCACCAGCAAGATCACCTTCCCCGGTGCAGGCGTCTCCGCAATCGCCTGCAGCGAGAACTCTATGAAGTACATCTGTAAGCGCTTCTCGGTCATGATCATCAGCTACGATAAGATGAACCAGCTGCGCCACGTCCGTTTCCTGAAGAACAAGGAAGGCGTCCTGGCCCACATGGCCAAGCACCGCCGCCGCCTGATCCCCTGCTTCGATGCAGTGAAGACGGCCTTCTCCGAGGAACTGACCCCCTGCGGCGACATTGCCCACTGGACCAACCCCAAGGGCGGTTACTTCATCAGCCTGTACGTGATGCCCGGCTGTGCCAAGCGTGTGGCAACCCTGTGCAAGGAGTGCGGCCTGACCCTGACGGGTGCCGGTTCCGCTTACCCCTACCACAAAGACCCGGAAGATTCCCATCTGCGCATTGCGCCCACCTATCCCAGCCTGGACGAGGTGGAGACCGCTTCGGATCTGCTGTGCGTCTGCGTAAAGCTGGCCACCGTGGAAAAGCTGCTTGCGGATCAGGAAGCGTAAGCGTCCCCGTTGTTGAAGATCTCCCCGCGCGGCGGAATTCTGCCGCACGGCGGAGGTTTATTATATTTTGGAGGTTTCCCGATTTTTATGAAGACGAAAGGCAAAGCATGGCAGCTTGTTGTCACAGTGCTTCTGATCGCGGCGTTTGTCTACACGGCATTCTTCGGCGTTGCGGTCAAATATGGCGATGTGACCCGGACCTATATCAAGGGCGCGCAGGATATCCGCTTCGGCGTGGATATCAAGGGCGGCGTCAACGTGACGTTTGCACCCTCGGACGGCTACGATGCCACCGATGAGCAGCTGGACGCCGCGCAGCTCGTCATTGAGAACCGTCTGGTCGGTCTGAACGTGACCGACTACGAGCTGTATGTGGACTACGATTCCGACCGTCTGATCCTCGAATTTCCGTGGCAGTCCGGCGAGACGGATTTCGACCCCGAAGCTGCCATCGAAGAGATCGGCACCACCGCCTATCTGACCTTCCGGGAGGGGAGCAGTGCGGACGGTGAGCTGATCCTGGACGGCTCCATGGTCGAAAGCGCAGCAGCGCAGTACGGCCCGGTGAGCGGCAACTCTTCGGAGTATTATGTGGCCCTCAAGTTCACCGATGCGGGTGCCAAAGCCTTTGGCGATGCCACCACCCGGCTCTACCAGAGCAGCGGCACCATCAGCATCTGGCTGGATGACGAGAATGTCAGCACGGCCACGGTCCATGCGGCCATTACCGATGGCGCAGCCATCATCACAAGCTCGGCATCCAACCCCTTTACGCAGGACGATGTCGTCAAGATGGCCCGCCAGATCAACTCCGGCTCGCTGCCCTTTGCGCTGACCGTGGACAGCTACTCTACCATCAGTCCCAGCCTGGGCGAGAACAGCCTGAGCGCCATGGTGCTGGCCGGTCTCATCGCTTTTGCCCTCATCGTGGTCCTGATGACGGCGCTGTACCGTCTGCCCGGTTTCCTGGCCTGCATCGCACTGGCCGGTCAGGTGGCGGCTACGCTGGCCTTCGTCTCCGGTTATTTCTCGGTGTTTGAGAGCTTCACCCTGACGCTGCCCGGCATTGCCGGCATCATCCTGGCCATCGGCATGGGTGTGGACGCCAACGTCATCACCGCCGAGCGCATCAAGGAAGAGCTGCGCAGCGGCAAGTCTCTGGATGGTGCCCTCAAGAGCGGCTTTGCCCGCGGCCTGACGCCCATCATCGACGGCAACGTGACCATCGTCATCGTGGCGGTCGTGCTGATGGGTGCCTTCGGCCCCTCGGACGGTTTCTTTGCAAAGATGCTCCACTTCGTCTTCTTTGCCTTTGGCCCGTCCACTGCGGGCACCATCTATGCCTTTGGCTACACGCTGCTCACCGGTGTGCTGCTCAACTTCGTGTTCGGCGTCTTCGCCACCCGCGTGATGATCCGCGGGGCAGCGGCCATCAAGGCCCTGCGCGACCCCTGGCTCTACGGTGCGGATCGCCCCGGCAAGGAGCCTGCGGAGAAGAAGTCCATCGACTTTGTGGGCCTGCGCAAGCGCTTCCTGACCATTTCCTCCTGCTTAATGGCAGTCATCCTGCTCTGCGCGGTGGTGTTTGGCGTCCGGCTGGATACCGAGTTCACCGGCGGTGCGATGATCACCCTGAGCTATGAGGGTGAGTTCACCACGGCCGATGTGCAGAAGACTGCTTCTGCCGCACTGGGCAGCAAGGACCTGACCCTCCAGACCGGCGAGAATGTCGCCACCGGGGAGCAGACCCTGAAGATCTCCATGCCCGGCAACGAGACCGTGACCACCGATCAGGTGGAGAACCTGCTGGATTCCCTGAACGAGACCTACCCGGACAACGGCTTCGTTCAGTTGTCGCTGAGCAACGTCAGTGCGGCCATGGGTACCAAGTTCCTGCAGAAGAGTCTGGTCGCCGTTCTCTTTGCGCTGGTGCTCATCCTGCTGTATATCGGCTTCCGTTTCCAGAAGATCGGCGGCCTGACCGGCGGCATGATGGCCGTTCTGGCCCTGCTGAACGACCTGATGGTCGTGTTTGGCACCTTCGTGCTGCTGCGCACCCCGCTGGACGGCAACTTTATCGCTGCCATGCTGACCATTCTGGGCTACTCCATCAACGATACCGTCGTCGTGTACGACCGCATCCGCGAGAACCGCACCCTGATGGAGAAGAAGACCTCCTTCGAAGAATTGGTCAACCACTCGGTCAATCAGTCGGCCCGCCGCACCATCATCACCACCGTCACCACCGTGATGGCGCTGGGCGTGATGTGCATCATCTCCAAACTCTACGGCCTGGACAGCATCTTCACCTTTGCGTTCCCGCTGATGATGGGCATGATCAGTGGTGTTTACACCTCGCTGTGCGTGTCCACTTCCGCGTGGGTGCTGTGGAGCGAGCGCAAGACCGGCAAAAAGAAAGCGTGAGCTTCGCCCGAACGTGAACATGACCAAATCAGGAGGAACAAACCATGAAATGTCCCTATTGCGGCGATGAAGAATCCAAGGTCATCGATTCCCGCCCGACCGAAGATGGCGAGCGCATCCGCCGCCGCCGGGAGTGCCTGCGCTGCCACATGCGGTTCACGACCTATGAGGTGGTGGAGACGGTCCCGCTGATCGTCATCAAAAAGGATAATTCCCGCGAACCCTTTGACCGGCAGAAGGTGCTCAACGCCATGCTGCGCGCCTGCGCCAAGCGCCCGGTCAGCTACGAGTCGCTGGAACGTGCCGTCAGCAGCATTGAGCAGACGCTGATGAGCTCCTACGACCGGGAAGTGACCAGCGTCCGCATCGGCGAGCTGACCATGCAGGAGCTGAAAAAGATCGACGAAGTGGCCTATGTCCGCTTTGCGTCGGTCTACCAGCAGTTTGCCGACGTCGAGAGCTTTTTCACCGAGCTGCAAAAGCTGATGGGCGACCGGAAAAAGTAAGAGAATCCTTCAAAAAAGCGCACAGCCTCCGCCTGGATTTGGGCGGCAGGGCTGTGCGCTTTTTCGTTGCAGCAGATCGTTCGCATAATTTCGATTATGCGAAACGTTGAATTGCCTCAGAGGATGCGCCGGGCGAGCCAGGCCAGCGTTTCGACCTGGACCTGAGCGCGGCGCAGCTCCCCGAACGCTTCTTCGGGGGCGTTCCATTCCAGATGGCCGTCGGCGGCGCGGAGGGCCGCTTCCAGTTCGGTGAAGTCTTCCGTTTTGAGCAGGTGGTTCATCCCTTCACGCATCCGGTCGCAGAGGTCGGCTCCTTCGGCAAGGGCCTGCCGGGCCCCGGTCAGGTCGTCCTCCCGGATGGCTTCCATCGCAAGGTCGATGTCGCCGGAGATGTCTTCGGCGAACATCTGCACCCGGAAGCTGCTGTAAAAGGCCACCGCGAGCAGGGCGGCCACGATGCCGAGGCAGGCGTAGATGCGTTTCATGCGTCCTCCTTTCTGAGCGGGCGGGCCGTGCGGCGAGGCTCTTTCTTCAGCAGAAAGTAATCTTCGGTGTCGTTGCCAATCAGAAGCAGGATCTCCTCCACCAGCAGGGTGTTGGCCTGTGCCGTCCGTTCCAGCCAGGCGTGGTCTTTGCCGCACCAGTGGAGGTTGTCGTCCAGCACCTGCCCATCCAGCACAAAGGGGATGGTCGCTTGGCTATGCTGGACCTTGAGCGCCAGGTCGGAGAGGGTGGCAGGTTCTCTTTCGGGGCGCAGCGCCACCGAAAGGCTGCCGTTCGTCTCCACAACGGCGTAGGAGACATCCCGTGGGTCAAAGACGTCCTTGCCGCGCAGGGCCTCCATCAGGTCAGCCGTCGTCAGCCGCAGGGTGCGCAGGGCATTCTGATCGATCTGCCCATCCAGAATGACCGTCTTGGGCCGGCCGGACATCAGGTTGAAAAATTTCTGGCTCTGGAAGCTGAGAATGGACCCCAGAAGCTCCAGCGCTGCAATGAGGAAGAGCGGGATGAGGCTGGCGGTCACGGGGACTTCCTCCGATTCGATGGAGATGGACGCCAGATTGGAGATGAGGATGGTCGAGACCAGCTCTTCCGGCTGCAGCTCACCCAGCTGGCGCTTGCCCATCAGCCGCATGGCAAACAGGACGCAGAGATAGATCAAAACGGTGCGAACGATCAAAAGCTTCAAGGCGGAACACCTCCTGCGGGAATAACCGGCGCGGCGGCGGGTATCCTACTGCAAAAGGGGGATGGGGCCATGCAGCTTTCCGAACATCTGGAAACGAACCTCGCGGCGCTCAACGCTAGGTTGGGCAGCTCCGCCGATTTTTATGCGAAGCGCATCGAGCTTTACCACATTCGGGGTGCGATTCTGCTCTTTGACGGGATGGCCAGCCTCGAATCCCTGTGGGCACTTCTGCTGGACGCCGCCAGCCGCCAGACGCCGCCACTGCGGCTGGGCGCGCTGCCGAGTGGGGAACAGGTCTATGAGCTGCTCAGCCGTCACTCGGCATTGCCCGCCGAGAGCAGCCCTGTGGAGAACTGGGAGAATCTGATGCAGCGCCTGACCGCCGGAATGGCGGTCTTACTGCTGGACGGCAGTGCGAAAGGGCTGGCATTTTCGGTGCAGAGCCTGAAATTCCGCTCGGTGGGGGAGCCCTCCGGTGAAGGAGATCTGCGCGGCTCCCGCGAGGGATTTTCCGACCTGCTGCGGATCAATCTGAGCCTGCTGCGGCGGCTCATCCGAACCGAAGCGCTGGCGATGGAAGTGCAGCAGGCAGACTGCGCGATGAAAACGGAATATGCCGTCTGCTACTGCAAAGATAAGGCCTCGCCCGCCGCCGTGGAGCAGGTAAAAGAGACGCTGCGCCGCGCAAAGCCGCAGCTACTGTTGGATTCGAGCTACTTTCTGCCCTGGCTGTTTCCCTGCCGGGTGCGCACAGCGTCCCCGGTGAGCTACACCGAACGCCCCGCCGTGGCCTCCGCGAAGCTCTGTGAGGGGAAGATCGTCGTTCTCGTCAACGGGAGCCCCTCCGCAATGGTCCTGCCGACCCTCTTCGGCGAAAACTTCGAGTGTCTGGACGACTACGCCCAGCCTGCGTTTTTTGCGTCCTTCCTGCGCCTTCTGAAATATGGTTCCTTCTACCTGAGCATCTTTCTGCCGGGGGTGTTCGTGTGCCTGGCGGTCTACCTGCCGGAACTGCTCCCGCCACAGCTGCTCTTCAAGATCGAAGCTGCTGAGCGGGCCACTCCATTCCCGCTGTTTGGGGAGATGGTGCTGGTCATCCTGCTGCTGGAGATCATCCGGGAGGCAGGGCTTCGGATGCCGCAGACGCTGGGGCACTCGGTCAGTCTGGTTGCGGCGCTCATCATCGGGGACGCAGCCATCGCCACCGGTCTGCTGAGCACACCCGTCATTCTCGTTGCAGCGGTTGCATCCATTGCCGTCTTCGTGGTGCCGTCCCTCTACGAAATGGCCACGGCCTTCCGCTTTCTGGTCCTGCTGGCGGCGGGAGTGGCAGGCCCTGTGGGGCTTGTGTGCGCGGCGTTGGTCGTTCTGCTCTCTCTGGCGCAGGTGTCAGCGCTGGGGGTACCCTATTGTGCGCCGGTGCGTTTCCCGCAAACCGCACTTTCTCCGGACGGTGTAACCCGCCGGACCTACCGCACCCTGTCCGCACATCCATTTTCCATCTGGCAGAAACGGAGGTGAGCCAATGGAGCAAACCGGATCATTCCGTGCCGCCGTGCCGCTCAGCATCCTGACCGCGGTGCTGGGGCAGTGCATCACTTCCGGCAGCGCCATGCCAGCCCGGCTGTTGCTGCTGCAGGGGTTCCCCATGGCGCTGGGCATCGGCCTGCTTTCGTCCTGCTTGATGCCCGCCGAAGGGGAAGAGGGGCTTCGTTCCGAAACCGGCATCCGCCCCCAGCTGCTCTGTCTGCTTTTGTCCGTATGGTTTGGCGCAGAGCTGTGGGAGACGCTTTGGCAGGCACAGCAGGTGTGCCGGGAGCAGTTTTCGTCCATGGCAGTCCTCGGCGTTCTGCCGCTGCTGCTGTGGGCGGGCTGGCAGCTGAAGCCGGACGTCTTTTCCCGCAGTGCGGGGGTCTTGTGGTGGGCACTGGCGCTGGCGGGCCTTGCCTGCGTTGGAAGCCTGCACGGCCAGCTTCACTGGGAGAATCTTTTCCCCGCAGCGGAACCCACAGGGAATCTCCGTTTCCCGCTTTATGCGGAATCCATCGCGTGGCCCCTTCTGTTTGGAAAACGCGGATGCACCGGGAGGCGCTGCTTCCAGCTGCCGTTTCTGACGCTGGCGGGGCTGTTCGGTTTTGCGCTGGGGCAGGAACTTCTGTTTGGGTCCGGCCGTCCGCTTCCGGGGGATGAATTGCTGCGCGCCGGGACGCTGGGACGTGTCTCCCGGCTGGATGCAGCCTTTCTGCTCGTCTGGCTGGCAGCGGCACTGCTCCGGGGCTGCTTTCTGGTGCGGGTCCTGCGGGAACTGCTCTGCCGCCCGGAGGAGCAGGAAAAGGGGGTGCCGGAATGAGAGCTTCCCATGCACTGCGCTGGCTGGCAGGGGGCATTCTGGTGCTCTGGTGCGGCGTCTTTCTGCGGATGGAGACCACCGAGAAAAGCATGGTGCGGGCACTCATCGTCCAGCCGAACCGCAGCGGCTGGGCGGTGCAGCTGCTCTATCAGTTCCCGGAAGCAGCTGCGGATGCCTCCGACGCCGTGGCAGAAATCCGAAGCTGTTCGGCCGAGGATGCCACGCTGCCGCTTGCGTTGCACAAAGCCGAACGGGAACTGCCCAAAGCTGCAAATTACCGGCTGTGTGAATATCTTCTCTTTGACGAAACAGCGTCACAAACCGATGTCCTGGAGCTGGAGGAGTTTCTACAAACGGAATCCGTCAGCCGCCTGTCGGCACGGGTGCTCTTTGTCGCTGGCATCGGGAAACTGGCGGAAGAAACTCCGCCGGGCGGTCTGCCGGGCGGCGGGGCGGAACCGGAAGAGACCGATGCGGCCCCGGAAACGCTTCCGGGAGCGCTTTTACAGGCCGCTGAGGATACCGCTGCGTGGGCACCGCATCTGTACGAGTGCGCAGCGGGGGCCGTGATCCCCATCTTAAAAATTGAGGAGAACGGGGTGACATGGCAGAAGGAAAGCTGCCTTTTGACTGCGCAGGGAAGCACTCGGCTTTCCCCGAACGAGACGGCCATGGCGCAGCTCTTGCAGGAACGGACGATGCCGGTGGAGTTCGCACTGGAAAGGGAGACTGTCACCCTCCGGCGCTGTGTCGTTTCGGTGGAAGCGGAAGGAAACGGTTTTGCGGTCACGCTGACCGGCCAGCGCAGGGCGGGCACACCGCCGGTGGCGGAAAGCGTGTGCCGCCAGCTGGAGGCGCTCTGCGAAGAGACCATCGTCCGGGCCTGGCAGTCGGGCGCAGACCTTCTCTGGCTGGGCGCAGTCCGTGCGCTGAAGGAAGGGCCGGGTGCCTTTTTTACAACAAAAAACGCCTGCCCGGAAGTGCGGGCAAGCGTGAAGATGCTGGATCTTTAATGGGCGGTCTCAAAGATGACGGTGATGGTCGTGCCGACATTGATCTCGCTTTCCAGCCGGATGCGGGCGTTGTGGATGCGGGCAATGTGCTTGACGATGGCCAGCCCCAGCCCGGTGCCGCCGGTGGCCTTGCTCCGGCTCTTATCGACCCGGTAGAACCGCTCGAACACGCTGGACTGGGCTTCTTTCGGGATGCCGATGCCATTGTCCTTGACGGTCAGGGTGCAGTGCCCATCCCGTGTGCAGGCGGTGATGAGCTGGACCTTTCCGCCGGGGCGGTTGTACCGGATGGCGTTGTCGCAAAGGTTCTGGCACAGCTCATCCAGCAGGCTCCGGCTGCCCAGCACAGGGGCGCTCTCGCCGAGGTAGGTCAGGGAGATAAACGACTTCTGCGCGTTCACCTTCTGGCGCTCGACGCACTCTTTGGCCACATCCAGAAGATCGACCGTCTCCATCTGGGGAGTGTCGTTGGTCTCCGAAACGTTGTCCAGATGGGACAGCTGCAAGATATCGTTGACCAGCTGGATCATCCGGCTGGCTTCTACATGGATCTTCCGGCCGAACTCCGGCACATCCGCAGACTTGGCGATGCCGGTCTCAATGAGTTCGGCATAACCGGAAATGCTGGTCAGGGGCGTTTTCAGCTCGTGGCTGACATTGGCCGTAAACTCCTGCCGCATCTTTTCGTTGTTCTCGCGGAGCAGGCGGTCCGAGTGGATGCTCTCGGCAAAGGGGATCAGCTCCTTGTACGGCACATTTTCCTGGATGTGTTCCAGATCGTCCGTCATCTTCAGAATGGGCTGGATGAGGCTCCGGGTCAGCAGACCGGCCATCATGGCAGCTGCGCCCATCATCACGATGCAGCTCAGCACGATGGCCGGCAGGGCCGCATCGTAGATGGACCAGATGGTCTCGGAATCCTGCGCCACACGGAGGATGTCACCATCCGGCAGGAGCATGGCGTAGTAATACGTCTCAAACCCCAGCGTCTGGGAGTCGCGGCGGTTGCGGCCGATGCCCTCCTGCTTGGCCTGCTGGATCTCCGGGCGGCTCAGGTGGTTCTCCATCTGCTGGCTGGTCGCGGATTCGAACAGGACGCTGCCGTCCGAGGCAATGAGCGTGATGCGCAGATCGCCGTTGACATAGGCGGAGAGCTGGGCCGGGTCGTCGATCTGTTCACACCCGGCGGCAACGAGGCTGGCCTCGTTTTCCAGCGCCGCCCATGCCTGCTCCCGGAAGGCTCTGTGAAATACGAAGATGCAGAGCACGGCGGTGCAGATCAGCCCGACAAAGCCCATCCAGAACAGCCGATAACTGATTTTTTCTTCCATGCTCCGTGGTTTCATTCTTCGTTTTCCTCCTCGTTGTCGGCCAGTTTGTAGCCGACCTTCCGCACGGTGCAGATGTACTTTCCGGCATCGCCCAGTTTTTTGCGCAGGGTGCGGATGTGCATATCCACGGTGCGGCTTTCCACCGAGATGT
>OODO01002031.1_pt1 | contig 11955 bp, 10 predicted proteins | sample 1671261 | NCBI WGS metagenome assembly OODO01 (sample SAMN06348138, study PRJEB24527) | human gut metagenome | biome: human gut; feature: ankylosing spondylitis patient; material: feces | host: Homo sapiens | place: China | collected 2015-10 | reverse complement strand
CGAGGATCATGTTGCGCATGGCCTTCTTCTGCACGTCGTCGTGGAAATATTTGTGGATCAGCGGCGCCTTCTCGATCAGCTCCTCTTCCGAATAGCGGGCTGCGAACTCGGCTTCGAGCGCGTTGAACTTGTCTTCGCGCTCGTGCTTCATCGTGCCGCTCGTGGCGATGGCGTAGGCCTTGTCGTAAAGCTCTCTGATGATCGTCTGGCGCAGTTCTTCGTCGTTGACCTCGTGGCAGTAGGTGCGTTTCACGTCCTTGCCCAACTCCTTCGACAGCTCGATCTGTACGGCGCAGTGCTTCTTGATCTCCTCGTGCGCGAACTTGATGGCGCCGAGCATCACCTCTTCCGAAACCTCCTTCATCTCGCCCTCGACCATCAGGATGTTGTCGATCGTACCGCCGACCATGATGTCCAGGTCGCATTCGGGCATCTCCGAATAGGTGGGGTTGATGGCGTATTCGCCGTTGCGGCGTACGACGCGGACCTCCGAGATGGGGCCGCCGAAGGGAATGTCCGATACGGCCAGCGCCGCCGAGGCGGCCAGACCGGCCAGCGCGTCGGGCTGAATATCCTTGTCCGCCGAGATGAGGTTGACCGTCACGTAGACTTCGGCGTGGTAATCCGCGGGGAACAGGGGCCGGAGGGCGCGGTCGATCAGGCGGGCGACGAGCACCTCGCTGTCGTTGGCGCGCGCTTCGCGCTTCATGAAACCGCCGGGGAAGCGGCCTACGGCGGCGTACTTCTCCTTGTATTCGACCTGGAGGGGCATGAAATCGGTGTCGGGTTTTGCATCCTTTGCGGCCACGACGGTTCCGAGCAGCATCGTGTCGCCCATCTTGACGACGACCGAGCCGTCGGCCTGCTTGGCCAGTTTGCCCGTCTCGATCTCGATCTGGCGACCGTCGGCCAGCGTGATGATCTTGCGGACTGCGTTGTACAGCTTCTTTTCTTCCATAAAAATTTTAAACCTATAATGTTTTCGAATTGTTTTTCGCAACGAAAATGAAGGCAACCCCTCTCGGGAATTGCCTCCATTTCTTCCTCGGGACTACTTGCGGAGATTCAGCGTCTTCACGATTGCGCGGTAGCGCTCGATGTCGACCTCCTTCAGGTATTCCAGCAACGCGCGGCGCTTGCCGACCAGGCGCAGCAGTGCGCGCTGGGTTCCGAAGTCGTGTTTGTTGCTCTTGAGGTGTTCTGTAAGGTGGCTGATACGGTACGAAAACAACGCGATCTGGCTCTCGGGCGAACCCGTGTCGGTGTTAGACTTGCCGTACTGGCCGAAAAGCTCCTGCTTTTTCTCAGCTGTTAAATAAGCCATTGTGTAAATTTATTTTACGTTCCACTCTACGACGCATCCCCCTTACCGTGGATAACGCCAGAGCGTCCGGCAAAGTTACGAAATAATTGACAATTAAGCATGGCAAATGAAAAATTATTTACCTTTTTTACACGGATTTATCGCCTTAAACTCCGGAAAATACTATTTTTGCGGCAAAACAAGTCTACGTTATGGTAAAGACGCTTATTTTCGCACTCCTCGCGACGATGTGCGCAACCTTCCTGTGGGGCTGCGGCGGCAAGGTTTCCTATACGACCGTCGACGGGACGATGCTCGGCACGACGCTGCACGTGGTGGCCGACGTGCAGGGCACTTCGCCGCAGGAGCTCTACGCCGCCGTCATGGCGCTCGACCGGGAGGCCAAGGCCTCGATGTCGATCTTCGACCCGGCGTCGCTGCTGAGCCGCCTGAACCGCAACCAGACCGACAGCGTCGACCGCCATATCGCCTTCAACCTCCGCCTGGCCGACAGCATCAGCTCGCTGAGCGACGGCCGTTACGACGTGACCGTCAAACCGCTCGTCGAGGCGTGGGGCTTCGCCGGGAAAGAGGCGCAGGAGAACCCGAATGTCGATTCGATCCTTGCGTTCGTGGGCCGTCAAAAGGTGCGCATCGAAAACGGCCGCCTGATAAAGGACGATCCCCGTGTGCAGCTGGATTTCAATTCGATCGCCAAAGGATATACCGTCGACCTGCTCGCGCAGCTCGTCGAATCGTTCGGCGCCAGGAACTACATCGTCGACATCGGCGGCGAAGTCCGCTGCAAGGGCGTCAACCGGCAGGGGGATCCGTGGCGCATCGGCATCGAGACCCCGTTCGACGGCAACATGTCGAACGGCGAATACCTCCAGCGGCGTATCGGGATGACCGAAGGCGGCCTGGCCACCTCGGGCAATTACCGCCGTTTCTACCTCGATGCCAAAGGCAACAAGATCGCCCACACGATCGACCCCCGTACGGGGCGCAGCGCCGTTTCGCGCCTGCTGTCAGTGACGGTCGCGGCTCCGACCTGCGCCGAGGCCGACGCCTTGGGAACCATGTTCCTGGCGATGGGGGCCGACGATGCGCTGGCCGCGGCGAAGTCCATGCCCCGGATGAAAGTCTATTTCATCCTCGCCGACGGCGCGGATGGCTATGAAGAGTATGTTTCGCCCGCCATGAAGGCGGCAATCATGCAATAACCGATTTATGAAAAGCGCAGTTTTCCTCTACAACACCCAATCCGGCAAGTGCAAGATCGGCCACTGTACCGATAGCATCTGCACCGTATTCCGGGCTTACGGCTACGAGATTACCCCGCAGCCGATCGACTTCGAAGCCAATCCCTTCGACGGCAACGAGCAGATCAGCCTGATGGTCGTGGCCGGCGGCGACGGCACGGTCAACTATGTGGTCAACTCCATGAAAAGCAAGGGGCTAGATATCCCCTTGGGGGTAATCCCCGCAGGTACGGCCAACGATTTCGCCGGGGCGCTCGGCATGTCGCACAAACCGCTCGAAGCAGCAAGGCAGATTGCCTCGGGCGCCATCGACCGGGTGGATTGCGGCTGTGTGAACGGCCTCTACTTCGTCAATATTTTCAGCTTCGGCATCTTTACCACCACCTCGCAGCGTACGCCCGACGAACGCAAGCACAAAATCGGCAAGCTGGCCTATATCATCGAAGGGGTCAAGGAGTTCCGGGCGATGCACGCCGTGCCGCTCCAGGTCGTGGCCGACGGCGAGGCGTTCGATTTCAATTCGCTCATGGTGCTGGTTTTCAACGGCGAAACCGCCGGGGGATTCCGCCTTGCGCGCCGGTCGTCGATCAAGGACGGCCTGTTCGACTGCCTGATGCTCGAAAAGAAGAATTTCCTGCGTTCGACGCTGGCCATGGGACGCTACCTGTTGGGCGGAAACCCCAAGATAGTCCGCCACTTGCGGGCCCGGGCTCTGGATATCGTCTCGACACTCAACGAACCTACGGACGTCGACGGCCAGAAGGGTGCCGAATTTCCGCTGCATATCGAGTGTATCGCCGGCGGCCTGCGTGTGATGTGCCCCCGCGAGGAGGGGAAATAAAGGCGGGACAAAATCCGGCCGCGGACATTGCGTTTCCTTTGTTTTTTGCACGAGATATTGCATTTGCGTATGAAAAATGTTACATTTGTCCGAAATACCACGACGATATGGCGGATACTATCAAAACGGCAAAGGCGATAAGGGAGAGCGGAAGGGAGAACTTGCGTAAGGTTTCGATCTCCCGTATCAAAAAGGAGATGAACGATGTGTTCTATCTCTCCGACGACCTGGTAATCACAACGCTTTCTGCACAGAACAATACGACGGCCGAGTACCCGGCTTCGATCGACGGTTTTTCGGCCATCATCATGATGACAGGCGAGGCGACCGTGTCGATCGACATGCAGAATTACAGTGTCAAACCCAATACGATCGTCTTTTTCAATCCCGACAGCATCATCCGCACGGTGAAATGTTCGGCGAACGCCGCAGCCTATTTCCTCGCCTTCTCCAAGTCGTTCGTCAACGAAATCCAGATAGACCTTTCTACCTCGCTGCCGGTCTACATGCGCTTCGGGAAAGCCCCCGTGCTGGAAGTCGCGCCGCAGGACGTGGATGAGATACGCCAGTTGTTCCAACTGATCAAAACCATGCTGCGCAGCGACAAGGAGCGTTACCGCCACGAGATCATCCGCACGCTCTTCACCACGGCGTTCTACATCATCACCGAGATCAACCAGCGCGAGCAGCCCGGCGAGATGAAGCAGGGGCGCTGCGAGGTGCTGTTCGACGAGTTCATGTCGCTGCTGCAACAGTACAACAAGAGGGAGCGCAACGTGAGCTTCTACGCCAAGCAGCTCAATATCACGCCCAAATACCTCTCGTCCGTGGTGAAGGAGGTGAGCGGCAAGACCGCCGCGCGGTGGATCGACGAGTCGGTGATCCTCGAAGCCAAGGCCCTGCTCAAGTATTCCGGAATGAGCATTCAGGAGATCGCCTACCACCTCAATTTCTCGACGCAGTCCTTCTTCGGCAAGTATTTCAAACAGCACACCGGAACCTCGCCCTCGCGTTACAAGCGGAAAGGATAGTTTTCGATTTTACAGGGCCTCTTCCGTCCTGCCTTGTCCGGCCCGAACGGAAAATACGTTTGTATGTCCCGTCCGGGTCGAACTGTGTCAGGATAAAATCCGCTCCTCTAAAATCAAAAAACCGAACCTTGTTTTTCAGGTGGCGGCTCGCGGGTGTCCGCTATGACACGCCGCTATTTCAGCGCTTCGACCACGCGGCCGATCATCGCCGGGATGGCGTGCTCCTCCTGCGCGGTGAAGAAATTGCCGTCGATTTCGAACGGGGCGTCCGTCGCCACGGGGCCCGTCACGGCGGCCTTGGCCATCGGGTGCACGGCGACGCGCCGTCCGGCGGCGACGCCTGCGAATCCGAACATCATCCCTGCGGCGCAGTGGCCGATCATCGGTTTGCCCGTCTCCCCGAAGGTTTTCAGCACCTCCATCAGGTCCCTGTTCCAAGGCTCGCCGGCATGCTGCGCGAAGACCGGCACGGCGTCGCCGCAGGCGAACACCAGAGCGTCGTACTCCTCTTCGTGACCCTTGAGGTTGGCGATCACGTCGTCGGCCGTCAGGCCGATGCCCGAGTTGGTGCGGATCTCGCGGCTTTCGGCCACGGCGAACACGGTGCAGGGAATCTTGTTTTCGAAAAACGTTTCCAGATACTGGAACAGGCCCATCCCGTTCACGGGATTCACGGCCACGACAGCTGCTTTTTTTGCCATGATTGCAATTCGTTTAGTGATACAATGGTTATTTTCGGTAAGTTTGTTATCTTTGCGTACAAAGATAGGGCAAACAGCCCGTAAAAACAATAACGCACTTAAAAATGAGATGGTTACATACGTGTAACCATTGCTGGATACCAAACGGATGGAGCCGGAGAAAAAATTGAAAAATTTCACGCCCACGGGTTCCTGCCCGGTCCGGGACGTGCTGTGCCGCCTGGGGGACAAGTGGTCGATGTTGGTGTTGCTGACGTTGAATGCCAACGGCGTGATGCGTTTCAGCGAGATCCACCGCACGCTGGGCGACATTTCGCACCGCATGCTGACCGTCACGCTGCGGATGCTCGAAACCGACGGAATGATCCGCCGCGAAGTCTACGCCGAGGTTCCGCCGCGGGTGGAATACCGTCTTACGGAGCGGGGCGGGAGTCTTCTGCCGCATATTTTCGGACTGGTGGAATGGGCCGAGGCGAACAAGGAGGCTATTCTGGACGGCCGCAGGAGGTCTTGAACGACATCCGCCGGGCGTCCGTGCCGTCGGGGTAGTAGCCGCGTAGCAGTTTTCCGGGGCGGAAGCCGTTGCGGGCGTAAAGCCTTATGGCAGAGTCGTTATCGGTGCGCACTTCGAGCGTCACTTCACGCAGTCCGAGCCGCCGGGCCAGCGCGATAGCGGCGTCCAGCAACGCCTGTCCGGCTCCGCAGCCGCGCGCCGCGGGGTCCACCGCCACGGAGTAGATGCGGAGGTTTTGCGCCGTGCGCCGCATCAGCAATGAAATGTAGCCGACGACCGCACCGTCGCGGGTGGCGGCGTAGGACGCTCCCTGCGCATGCGTCAGCAGGTAGCGCAGCTGCCGCCGCGTGAAGGCCTCCCCTTCCGGGAATGAACGCCGCTCGACGCACTCCACGGCGTCGAGGTCCCCGGCCGTCGCGGGACGTATTCCGACTGCGGGGTTCATTGCGCGTGGAGGCGGTTGAGGCAGTGGACGAAGTGGTTGAGGATGCGGTAGTAAAGTTCGTCGCCCAGCACGGCGTCCTCGACTTTGTGGTCGATCGACGGGTTGTCGTTGATCTCGATCACCACGGCCCTGCCGTTGATGAGTTTCAGGTCCACGCCGTACAATCCCTTGCCGATCAGCGCCGCGGCCTTTACGGCGGTGTCGAGCACTTTCTGCGGCGCCTTGTAGATGGGTACGGTCTCCCATGCGCCGCACAGGTTGCGGCCTGTGTCGTCGTGGGCGTGGTTGTAGATCTGCCAGTGGCCCTTGGCCATGTAGTATTTGCAGGCGAACAACGGTTCGCCGTCCAGGAGGCCGATCCGCCAGTCGAACTCCGTGGGGATGAACTCCTGGGCCAGCAGCACGGACGAGTGGCGGAACATCTCGTCGAGCGCCGCGCGCAGCTCTTCGTCGCTGGCCACCTTGTGCATGCCCACCGAGAACGATCCGTCGGGAATCTTGAGGATGAAGGGCGCGCCGAGGCGTTCGCTGATCTCGCCGAAGGAGTATTCGTTGCTGCGGAACAGCAGCTGCGAGGCCGGGGCCGGGATGCGGGCCTTTTCGAAAAGCTCGCAGAGGTAGACCTTGTTCGTGCAGCGGATGATCGACTCGGGATCGTCGATCACGGCGATGTCGTTCATCGCGGCACGCTGCGCGAGGCGGAAAGTGTAGTGGTTGAGCGCTGTGGTGGCGCGGATGAACAGCGCGTCGAACTCCATCAGCCGCGTGGCTTCCTCCTCGGTGATCAGCTCCGCGTGGATGTTCATTTTCCGGGCCACTTCGAGGAACTTGTTGAGGGCGTCCTTGTCGCTGGGCGGGAATTTTTCGTCCGGGTCGTAGAGGATGGCGAGGTTGTAGCGTGCGGGCTTGGCCGAGCGCGGCGAGCGCCATACCTTCTTGTTGAAGCAGTCGAGCGCATTGGCGAAATCGTCCTGCCCGCTCTCCGAGAGCTGGCGCAGCGAAAGGGCCTGCACCGACTCGATCTGGTTGCGGGCGTGGTTGTTCATCGTCACGCGCAGGATCGGGCAGGGGTAGTGGTCGAAGATGAACCGCGCGATCTTCTCCAGACCCTTCTCGCGGCAGGTTCCGAAGTAGATGTTCAGCTGCCAGGTTTCGTCGGTGATGCGGTTGCGTTCGATCCACTGTTGGCAGAGCTGTTGCAGGTTGCGGTTCATGCGGATTCCGGCGCCCGATTCGAGCTTGTTGAGCGTCTCGACGCCCGGCAGCACCCGGTGTCCCCGGGCCTGGGCCAGCAGCGAGCAGTAGTAGCCTTCGGAGTTGTAGCCGTATTCGTCGCTCAAGTTGATGACCAGCTTGGGCGTCCGCTCCCCGTAACGGTGTTCGAGGTAGTCGGTGACGGTCATCAGCGAATCGGTTTCGCAGTAGGGTTTCCAGTCGTTGAGGCTGTTCAGCAGGATGAAGACGCTATTCATGCATGTGTGTTTTCGATGCGCCAAATGTAAGCAAATAAAGCATCCGTTGTACATGCCGCGCGCCGTTTTGCGAAATAAAAAAACGGGCCTCCGCAGAGACCCGTTTTCTGGTTGTCCGTCGGGGCGTCAGGCCCGTTTTTTCGCCGCCTTGGCAGCCACCGCCTTGTCCAGCTCGATGATGAAGTCCGAGAGGACGTTCATGTAGTTGATGAAGGCGTCGTAGGCCGAATCGTAGGGGTTGAAGTAGGAGTGCACGTCGCCGTCCGACAGCCACTTGGTGGCCATGTAGTAGAAATGGTCGGAGGTCTGCATGAAACTCCAGACATAATCGAAATCGGGATTTTTCAGCGCCGCGACCTTCTCCTTCTGGGCATAGAGCTTCGAGAAAGCCTCGTTCTGCAATTCGTTGCCCAGCCAGGCCGTCACGTCGCGCTCCTCGTCGGCCCACGACATCACGTGCGGACAGTGGAGCACGGCGACGGGCTGGTGCTTCTTCGCGGCCTCGGTCACCGTGGCGAACTCCAGGCCGTTCTTCCTGGCGAGGATCGCCTTGGGCAGCGCGCGCATGAATTCGAAGATGCCCGTGTCGGCGTTCTGATGCTCGCCGAAGGTCTCGTAATCCATGAACAGGTTGATGACCTCGCCCGGCGTCTCGTCCGAGGCGAGCCACTGCACGTACTTGTCGGCTGTCAGGGGCCACTGGTCCCAGCTCTTGTTCGAGAAGCGGAAAGCGATGTCGTCCGAGAGTTTGTAGTTGCGCAGCAGCAGGCGCAGTTTCTGGTCGATGGCGTTGGCGTAGACGTAGTTGGGCGATTTCCACCCCAGCACGTGCTTGGCTCCTTCGGCCAGCATCGTGCGGAAGCCCATGCCGGCGACCATCGCGCCGATCTCGTCCGAATAGATCAGCTCCGTGTTGCGGAAAGCGGTGGGTTTCATCCCGAACTCCTTTTTGATAAGGTTCGTGTGCAGTTTGACCTGCTCCGTGAAATCCTCCTTCGAAGCCAGCGAGGCCAGCGAGTGGGAGTAGGTCTCGGCGAGGAACTCCACGCAGCCCGTCGCGGCAAGCTCCTTGAACGAGTCGAGCACTTCGGGGGCGAAGGCGCGGAACTGTTCGATGGCGATGCCCGTGATCGAGAACGAACAGCGGAACTTGCCCTTGTTCTCCCTGATGAGCTTGAGCAGCAGGGCGTTCATCGGCAGGTAGCACTGGCGGGCGACCTTCTGCATGATCGAACGGTTCATGAGGTCGTCCAGGTAGTTGTGGTCCTTGCCCATGTTGAAGAAGCGGTATTTCTTCAGACGCCAGGGCTGATGCACCTGAAAATAAAGACAGACGGTTTTCATGCGGGTTGCTATTTTAATTGTTTCTTATTCTCTTCGATCACGGCTTCGTACACCGATTTGATCTTCGCCGCGGCGTCGTTCCACTTGAGGTTGGTCACCTCTTCGAGACCCTTCGAGGCGAACATGCCCGACAGGGCGGGGTATTTGATCAGTCCGTAGATGGCGTCGGCCAGGGCGTCCACGTCCCAGTAGTCCACCTTCACGGCGTAGTCCAGCACTTCGGCCACGCCGCTCTGCTTGGAGATGATCACCGGGACGTTCGAGCGCATCGCCTCCAGCGGCGAGATGCCGAAAGGCTCCGAGACGGAGGGCATCACGTAGACGTCCGACAGCTGGAACATCTTGTGCACGTCCTCCCCGCGGAGGAACCCCGTGAAGTGGAAACGGTCGGCGATGCCGAGCCGCGCCACGCGGCGGATGACGTGGTTCATCATGTCGCCCGAGCCGGCCATCACGAACCGCACGTCGGGAATCCGCTTGAGGACCTTGGCGGCCGCCTCGACGAAGTAGTCGGGGCCTTTCTGGTAGGTGATGCGTCCCAGGAAGGTCACGACCTTTTCTTTTACCCCTCTCTCGACTTCCATTTCGGAATACGACTGAAAATCAACGGCATTATGTACCGTCACCACTTTATCCGGATTAATCCCATAGCGGGTAATGACGATATTCCGGGTTAGATTACTGACGGTCACCACCCGATCGGCTTCCAGCATCCCCTGCCGTTCCAGGTTATAGACCGTTTGGTTCACATTCTCACCACTACGATCGAATTCAGTGGCATGTACGTGTACCACCAGAGGTTTACCGGACACTCTTTTAGCAGCGATACCCGCAGCATAGGTCAACCAGTCGTGAGCATGGATCACATCGAACTGTTGTTGTCTTGCAATCGTAGCAGCAACCAGAGCATAACGAGCCACTTCTTCCATCAGATTAGCCCCGTATTTACCGGAAAATTGATATTTGTTCTTAAATTCAATCCGATTTTCTTCGCTTCCTTCCAGAACACTCTTATTCACTTCCCGGGTAAATGTCTCGGGATCCATATACGGCATCAGATTAGAGCCTACCTCCATAAAATCGATATTTTTCCAATATTCTTCCACATCATGGTATTGGTACAAAGACTCCACATCACTGGCGTTAATAATTTTGGCAGCACTCTGATCTTCATCACCGCTCGCTTTCGGCATGACGAAGAGCACTTCAACTCCTTGTTTAGCCAATCCCCGGGTCAATCCCAGACATGCAGTTCCCAATCCTCCGGCAATATGAGGTGGAAACTCCCAGCCAAACATCAATACTCTAGTTTTCATATAATTATAATTAATTTTTTTTGCAATCGTGCGAAACCTTCCTTCCCCTTATCGTGTTTCCCTATCCGAAGTTTTCCACTTCATTCCTCTCGTCTGCCTCTTCCCCATCTATCATCTGTCATCTATCATCTATCATCTTTACAAAATTTCTCCAGCAAAGCCATACTTCTCAGAATCTCCCCCACACTCCAGGCTTGCGATATACACCCATTCGGAGTATAAGGAGGATTTCCGTCATAAATTTCCCCGATAGAACAAACCCCATACACAGTCATATCTTCTTCGAAATTGGCCAATAATTCGCGGGCTGTTTTCGCAAATTTTTTCCCATAAAGCCGGAAATTAGCTTCGATATAAGGTCCGAGCAGCCAAGGCCAAACCGTTCCCTGATGGTAAGCTCTGTCCCGGGTTGCCTGATCTCCTTCGTAGGTGCCTTCATAGGCCGGATTTTTAGGTGCCAGTGTCCGTAAGCCTTTCGGTGTCAGTAATTCGTTCTTCACGACATCGAGCACGCCATGTTTCATCTCGTCCGACAACGGACTATATTCGAGCGAACAGGCGATGACTTGGTTCGGACGTACAAAAACATTCTGTCCGCCTCCATTGACAAAATCGGCCAAATAGCCTTTTTCTTCATTCCAGAATACTTTCAGGAAGCTTTCTTTTACTTTGTCAGGCATATCTTTCCACTCTTTCACGAACTTATTATCTCCGGCCTGCCCGGCCAGTTTCAGGGTGTAGCAAATAGCATTATACCAAAGAGCATTGATTTCCACCTGATAGCCTCCGCGTGGAGTAACCGGTACACCATTGACAATGGCATCCATCCAGGTCAGTGCTTTTCCCGGTTCGTCGGCCCAGATCAGACCGTTATCCACCATCTTCACATATTCGTTGATTCCATCCCGGTAAGCTTTCAAAACGGCCTTCATCTTCGCCCCGTAGCTCTTCCAGACAGCAGCATCGTCCTGAACGGCTTCTCCATACTCCTGAACGGCTTTAAAAAACCACATCGGAGCATCGACCGAATTGTAGGAAGCATTTTTATCTTTACCGATATTCGGGAACAAACCGTTATTCAGCTGACGGATCATCGTGTCGAGAACTTCTTTACAAGTCCTGCCATCATTCGCCGCAGCCAGGGTCACTCCCGGCAAAGCAATAAAGGTATCCCTTCCCCATCTTCCGAACCAGGGGTATCCTGCCATGATCTCGGTTTCTTTTCCTCTTCTCACGATAAACTGGGAAGCCGAATATTTCAGACAACTCACAAAGCTATTACGGGGAGCCCTGTTATCCAACAATTTCTGGAATTTGGTTTTCAACCGTCCGGTAGACACCGCATCGACAGAAGCAGAAAAAATCACACTTTCCCCTTTCTTTATCGGAAATTCGAAATACCCCGGTACGAACAAATCTTCCCTGAAATCATATCCCCGGTTTTGTTCTTCTATGTATTCGATGTTATAATACCAGTCGGGAGTAGCGATAAACTCGTTCTTCTTGCTGATTTGCATATTCAGGTATGGAAAACCATTATACAATTTGGAACGGATCCCGTTTTCAACTTCCTGATATTTGGTATTGACCATCATATTCGCTTTCGACAAGCAATGGATATTCCGGTAAGCCAGGAACGGTTTCAATCTCAACGTCGTATCGGAATGGGCATCCAGCAAAGTATAACGGATCAGGACCTGAGGTTCGTTGTTTGATATTCAGAGTG
>OODO01002028.1_pt1 | contig 11974 bp, 6 predicted proteins | sample 1671261 | NCBI WGS metagenome assembly OODO01 (sample SAMN06348138, study PRJEB24527) | human gut metagenome | biome: human gut; feature: ankylosing spondylitis patient; material: feces | host: Homo sapiens | place: China | collected 2015-10 | reverse complement strand
CCTTCGTCTGTCCCAGCATCTGGTCATACGAATACGGCCAGAACATTGGGATAATGATGGAGGACAGCGTAATCAGCACAATCAGAATCAGGCTGATGGTCGCGACCTTGTTCTTCAGCAGGCGCTTCACGCCATCGCGGAAAAAGGTCGAGGACGGCCGCATCCGGGAGATGACTTCCTTTTCCTCCGCCGTCGCGGGCATGAAGGAATCCACATCCAGATGCAGGCTAAAGGGCTTTTTCTTGTTCATCATCATGATGCAGAGGCCTCCTTATTCGTAATCAATGCGCGGATCAACCACCTTGTAGAGCAGGTCGCTGATCAGATTCATAATCACGATTAAAGAGGCGAGGAAAATGGTCGTCCCCATAATCATGGTGTAGTCGCGGTTGGTGATGCTGGATACGAACTGGCGGCCGATACCCGGCACGGCGAAAATCTGCTCGACGACCATCGAACCGGTGACGATGAACGCCAGCATCGGGCCGAAATAGGTGATAACCGGAATCAGCGAGTTCTTCAGCGCGTGACCGAAGATAATTTTCTTGCCCGAAACGCCCTTGGCGCGCGCGGTGCGGATATAATCCTGCCCCAGCACGTCGAGCATGGAGGAGCGCGTCAGACGCGTGATGTAGCTCATCGGGTAGAGCGCAAGGGTAATAATCGGGAGGATCAGCCCTTCGGCCGTCGCGCCGTTCGCGGGTACCCAGCCTAACTTGACTGAGAACACTATCAGCAGGAATGACCCCATAATGAACGACGGCATGGACACGAACGCGGTCGTAATCACCATGATAATCTTATCCAGCACGGTGTTGCGCCGCAGCGCCGCCAGCGCGCCGAGGACGATGCCGGCAATCGCCGCGCTGAACGCCGCAATCAGACCAAGCCTTGCGGAGGTCTTCATGCCATCCAGAATAATGTCGATGACCTGACGGCCGCGCTGCTTCAGGCTCGGCCCGAAGTCCAGCTTCGTCACCACGTCGCGCAGATACGTCACATACTGTTCGCCCAGCGGCTTGTCCAGCCCGTACTTGGCCTCCAGCGCCGCCTGCGCTTCCGCGGAAATTGCCTTTTCACTTGCGAACGGTCCACCCGGAATCGAGTGCATCACGAAGAACGTCACCGTGATGACAATCCAGATGGTCAGCAGCGCCAGCAGCACGCGCTTGAGGACATAAAACAGCATCTTGGAATTCATCCGCTTCACCTTCCCGGCAGGGGCGCTGCCGCGTCTGCCTGCGTTTCTTGTTCATCGACGCGCAAAACCAACCAGTTTCACCGCGTCGATACTTTATTATGAAACACTGTATGGAGAAAATCAAGTGTTTTGCTGCATAAACTGTGTTTTTTTCATGTTTTTTTCGTGTATTTTGAATATTTTCGGCCATGTAGTTGCATTTGTAAAGTTTCCTGCAGCTCCTTGTGCATTTTTGCGCACAAAAAAATGCAGGACGCTCATTCGTCCTGCATCATGGTAACGAAGTGAATTACTCCGCTGCCGCCAAGCTGCCGAAGATCTCCAGCGGCATATTCTCCAGCGCGTCGCCCACTTCCTTGCTGGCAACCTGGAACGTCACGGCGAGAACCGTCTCGTCGTCAAGGAAAGCATACAGCGCCAGCACGGTGTCGCCGGGGGTGTACATCAGGCAATAGTTTTCGTTGACATACAGCTCAGCGAGCATTTCTTCCGTCGCGCCCGCGTCCTGAATGCCTTGCAGCAGCGTTTCAAAGCTCATCGCGGACAGCTGCGCCGTAATGCTGACCGTCTGGTCGGCGTTGACGGCGAAGAGCAGGATGTTCTCGGCGTTTTCCGTGCCTGCGGGGACTTCCTGAACCGCCCAGTCCGCCGGAATCTGCATCGTCAGACCCGTTTCACCCAGCGCAACCGTCTGCGCCTCGAAGCTGACATTCATTTCAACTGCCGGCACTTCCGCTTCTTCCTCCGCGAACGCAAAGGCAGTGCAGCACATCATGAGCGCCATCAGGAGAGCAAGGAGTTTCTTCATATTTGTTTCCATCCTTTCATTTCCAGCATGATTTGGCTGATTTCTTTCCATATTGAACAGCCACATCTGGTAACATTTATGATACCAAATGCAAGCCGCTTTTGCAATACGCTTTCGCGCAGGAAAACGGTTGATTCGCGCGGATTTGGGATTTCAGAATGAAGCAGCTTCCATTTTCATTTGGAAAATGTGAATGAAGTGTCTTTTATTTACTTTTCACTCTTCACAAAACAATCGGTTGCTTTCTTCCGTAAAAGCGGACTTTGCTTCCCTCCCCCATCACAAAAAGCGGGGCACCGCGCGAGCCTTTCGCCCCCGCAGCCCCCCGCCATCCGCAGCCGCGCAATTCCGCATTCCGGATTCCGCATTCCGCATTCCGCATTATTTCTTACTTTTTCGTCCAGTCCTGCTTTTCGCCGATGCCGTAGTTTGCCGGCAGCACGCCGTCATCAACCAGCACGAAGCCCAAATCCGCCGTGTAGGTCGTACTGGCGGAGGTCACCTGAACCGGGTTCGATTCGCCGTTTTCGCCCAGAATCGACGCAATCAGCGGAATATCCGTGCGCATACGCGTCGGCACAACTTCCGCCGGGTAGATGGGCTTGAGCGTGTACACGCCCGGATACAGGTTCTCAAAGGTGTAGTAGCCATACGCGTCGGTCGTCGTTTCCGCGACGAGCTGATTGTTGCGCCACAGCTCGATGCGCATGTCTCCCAGACCGAGTTCGCCCGCGTCCTGCAGGCCGTTGCCGTTCAGGTCAAGCCAGCAGAAGTCGCCCAGCGTGCCCGGCTGCACCGCGCCGATGTTCTGCTCCAGCTGATGCTGGCTCATGCGCAGGGCAATCAGGTCGCTCTCTCCCTCGCGGGCGGTGTAGGTCGTCATCACGCTGATGTTCTGCCCGTCCTTGAGGCGCGTGTCGTCCTTTTCTACGACGACGTAGCCGTTCGGGAGCGTCACACGCAGACGGTAGTTGCCCGGCATCAAGCCGTCAAAGCGGTAGATGCCGTCCTCGCCCGTCGCCGCGGTTTGCAGTTCGCTGCCCTTTTCGTCCAGCAACACTACCTCCGCGCCGGACAGGGGCGCAATCTCGCCCGCGTTGTCGCACCAGACCATGCCGCCGATGCTTGTGTCAATCTTCAAGCCCAGCATCGGAGCAGTATAGTTGTTGTTTTCGCTAATTTCAATCTCGGTCATGACGAGCTGACTGCCCTCGGTGGTGAAGGTGCTGTCGCCCAGACGCGCCGCCTGCGTGCCTTCCTTGAGGTCGTAGACAAGGCTGTACACGCCGGGGGCAATGCCGTCGATGGCGAACCGCCCATCCGCATCGGTCTGCACCTGCGCAAACACCGCGCCGGTTTCATCCAGCAGGGTCAGCGTCTCGTTTTCCGGGGTGATTTCGCCCGCGTCCATGCGCCCGTTGTCATTCTCATCCACCCAAACCTGACCGGACATCTTCGACGGAATCACGCCGCCAAGCGCCTGATTCAGCCATTCCTCGCCCAGGCCGATTTCGATGTTCACCTGCTGCTCGTTCAGCCCGTGCATCAGCGGCAGGGTCACATTGCCGTCCAGCTTGGAGAGCACCATGCCCTCCGGGAAGCGCAGGGTCAGCGTGTAGGCGTCCGGCCGCAGCCCGGTGAAGCTGTACGCGCCCGTCGCATCGGTGACGACGGTCTGCTCCGTCAAATCCTCGCGGGAGGGGGTCAGAATCAGCGTCACGCCGGCAAGCGCCGCTTCGTTTGCATCCTGCGCGCCGTTGCCGTTGTGATCGGCAAACACCATGCCTTCAATGTCGCCCAAAGCCAGTGCGCCGCACAGGGGCGCGGTGACCTCTTCGCCCACGCCGATGGTAAAGGAATCCGTCGTGCCGTCGGAATCCGGCGCGATGGTGTTGCCGCCGTCCGCCAGGGGAGCAAACACGCCGTCGCCCGGCAGCTCGTAGCGCAGGCGGTACGTTCCAGGCAGCACCGCGTCAAACAGGAAACTGCCATCCGCGCCGATGGTGCGGGTCGCCACGTCACCGGTTTCGTCCATCAGGTGAACCACCGCGCCGAGCAAGCCGCCTTCATCCGCGTCGCGCAGGCCATTGTCGTTCTTGTCGGCAAACACCACGCCGGACACATGGCCGGGGGTAATCATACCGATATCAAGCCCCGTCAAATCCGCACCCATTGTCAGCGCCACCGGTTCGCTTTCGCCCGCGCCGCCGGAGAGGTTGCGGAGGATATTGCCGTCGCCCGTGCGCGTGAACGCCAAGCCGCGGTTTGCGGTCGCGCTCACGGTGTACTGCCCCGGCGCAAGGTCATCGAAGGTATACACGCCGCTGCGGTTCGTTTTCGCCGTGCGGGTATTGCCGTTTTCATCCGTCAGGGTGACGGTGAAGTTGTTGACCATCTTTTCCGCGTCCATCCGGCTGCCGGAGAAGTCGTCATCCAGATACACCGTGCCGGAGATGCTGCCGTAAGTAATCGCGCCGATGGCCATCGTCATCTCGCTGTCGTTCTCCAGCACCACGTTGGAAATCGTGTGCTCGCGGCGGTCAGTGCCGGGAGCGAACATGTTGCCGTACTCGCCCTCGCCCGCGATGGTGTACACATAGCCCTGCGGAATCGTCGCTTTGACGCGGAACGTGCTGCCGCGGATGTTGGCGAAGGTGAAGCGCCCGTTCTCGTCGGAGACGGTGTTCAGCAGCTCCTTGCCGATGGCCTGACGGTACAGGACGACCTTCACGCCTTCCAGCGTCTTTTCGCCCTCGTCGTACACGCCGTTGTTGTTTTCATCCAGGAAGCAGATGCCGTTGATGTCAGAGCCCTTCATCACGCCAAGGAGGACTTCCTCCAAATCACCGCGTTCAAGAATCACCTGATCCGTTTCGGATCGCTTGAATTCGCTGGTGATGATGGAGCGGCGATTGCCGCCCGTCTGACTGTAGCGCGCAAACACCAAGCCGTCCGGCAGGCTGTATTCGACATTGTATGTGCCGTAGCGCATTTGACCGATGTAGAATTTGCCGTCCTCGCCGCTCTCGGTTTCGTACACCAAGCCGTTTTTCACGCCAACGGCGCGGATTTTGATGCCCGCTTGACCGGGTTCGCCGTCCTGATACACGCCGTCGTCGTTTTCATCCAGCCACACAAGCCCCTGCAGCGCCGCCATCGTCATCACGCCGACGCCCACGTCGGTCACAGAACCGGCTTCGAGGGTCAGCGGCACGCTGTTTTGCACTCGTTCGGTCGTTTCATCCATGATGGACATGTTCGCGCTGACATTTTTGCCGTGCGCGCCATGGCCGAAGCCCGCGGGCAGCTCGCTGCGCAGGACGTACGTCCCTGCCGGGACAGCCAGCGACACTTCGCCGTTCTTGTCCGTTTCGCCGGATGCCACAACAACCTCCACGCCGTTGACTTCGGTGATGAGGCTCATCGTCGCGCCGGACACGCCTTCCTCGTACTTCCCGCGTGAACCGTTGTTATCGTTGTCGCGGAAGGCGTGGATGGTCAGCGCCGCCGGATTCGCCGCCTTCGCGGTCACAGTCGCGGGTTCGTCGCTAATGACGAGCGCGCCGTTGGCAAGGGTCACGCCCGCATCATAGCGGACGACGTACGTCCCGTATTCGAGGAACTCCGCCTGCCAGGCGCCGTTTTCATCCGTCACCGCTTCCGCCGCGACTTCGCCCGCCTGATTGACCAGCTGCACCTGCACGCCGCTCATCGGCTGACCGTCCAGCCCCAGCACCACGCCGGAAGCGTCGCCGGTGGCATGGTTCGCCAGCGCCGGCAGCACAACGGTTTCGCCCGCGCCGATTTCCACCAGAATGCTCGCCGTCACGCCCGTATCGGTCGTGCTGAGCGTCCAGCCCTCGGTGTCATACAGGCCGCGCGGCAAGGCTGCCGTAATCTGGTAGGTATCAGGATACAGGTTGTTCAGCGCAAACGCGCCGCTGACCGTCATCTGTTCGCTCATCCGCTGGCCGGAAATCGTCACTTCCGCCGGGGCAGACAGGTCGTCGATGCTGCCGGTCATGCCGCCGCTGAGCGTCAGATCCAGTTCATAACGGCTGGTCTGCATCGCCTGAATGTTCACCAGCCACTGCGCCTGACCCTTCTGCAGGTTCGGCCAGCCGTTCACGCCCGTCAGCAGCGAGCCTTCCGGCAGCGTCACCGTGACAGCGTATGTCCCGTGGAAGAGGTCGGCTTCCTGCACCGTCTCGCCATCGGTCAGGTAACCCGTGCGGGTCGTTTTGCCGTCCTCGCTGACAATCTGGTACGCCACTGCCGCGTTCACGCCGCGCATGAGCATCGTCAGCGTGCCGTCCACGGGTTCAGGGGTGGGGGTCGGCGTAGGCGTAGGCGTCGAGCTCGGCGTGGGCGTCGGGCTCGGGGTCGGGGTCGCCGTCGGGGTTGGCGTCGGCGCTTCCGTGGGTTTCTCCGTCGGTTCCTCCGTCGGATTCTCGGTCGGCGCTTCCGTCGGCGCTAAGGTCGGGGTAGCCGTCGGGGTCGGCGTAGGTGTTGCCGTTGGCGTAGGCGTTGCCGTCGGGGTCGGTGTAGGTGTCGGGGTGGGCGTCGGCGTAGGCGTAGGTTCAGGCGTGGCGGTCGGCGCCATCGTCGGCGGCACATAGTAATAGGAAGCATTCACCTTCGTCACGGAATCCGGACCCGTGTAGCGCTCAATGTTGATAATCTTGTCGCGCCAGCTTTCAATGGCCAGCGAAGCCTTCGTCATGCGCAGGGTGTACAGCCCCGTGTGAATCGCCGCCGGCAGGGCATAGTCGCCCCGGCTGTCGGTGTCGAAGGAGAGAATCGTCTCGCCGCGCTCGTTAATCAGGTCAAAAGAGGAGCTGCTCTCCGTATGCACGGTGAACAGACCCGTGTCCGTCAGCACAGCAATGACCGCTTTGTTCAGCCGTCCGCCGACAATCGACACGGTGTAGCTCGCCGCCATAATGGCGTCCTCCGGCATCGTTTCCGCCACCGGGACAAGCTGCACATTGCCCGTGCCAGGGACGGAAATCGGGTCACTGCCGAAGTCGGTCAGGCGAATCGTGCCGACCGCCTCCCCGTTCTGCATGACGGTAAAATCGCCCGTGAATTTCCGGGATTCATACGTTCCCGCGCTTGTGGCATACATGCCCAGAAAATCCACTTGCAGCATCGTCAGCTCCGATGCCGCAGCCGTGGGGAGCAGCATCAGCAGCATTCCCAGCGTGAGCAGGAGTGACAGAAATCGCTTGCCAAGCATCCTCATCTTGCCTGTTCCTCCATCTGAATCATCCGCAAGCCGTGCGGAGTAAAGTCACAGAATAATCCATGTACTATGGTAAAGCAATCCGCCCGACTTGTCAACCATTCCGCGCATATTTTTACAATTTGATTGCTTTTCTGGTCGAAAATCAGCATGTTCCGGCAATGAAAAAGAAGGCTGACTTTTTCAGTCAGCCTCCCATGCGGATACTATTCCCAAATGAGAATGCGCCGAGATGCACCGCAAATGATTCGTTCTGGCTAACGCAAACGCCAGCATGGGAAAGGCGCAAACAGATGGCGCAGGCGAATGCAGGAAATCGTATCAGTTGCTGCCGCCCATCAGCAGGGTCAGCATGCTCTCCGGCAGACTCATCAGCAGGGTCATGGGCAGGTTCTGCAGGTTGTTCATCACCTTGACAAACCACGTCTGGAACTCACTGTCCGTCATCGCGCCCAAATCCTGCGCCTTGCTCACGTCCAGCGCGTCCTTCGCGTCGCAGGTGCGGGTTTCCGCCGTGATGGTCACAACGTCCAGACCCATGAAGCGCACCAGCACATCCACCTTGCGGACGCCCTGTTCGCCGTCCATCGTCGTAGCGGTCGTCACCACAACGCCGAAGCCCTGCTCGACACCGTCCACCGTTTCCTTGATTTCCACATCAACAACGCTGCTGTCCGTGCCGACGCCCTTGCCGCTGACGTTGATTTCAACGGGGTCTTCGCCATCATAGGCGGTCAGGTTCGCCGTGAAGTTCTCCAAGTCGCCTGCGAAGGTCAGCGTCGCCGCGGTATCTTCCGCGCTCTTGATGGTCACAAGCCACGTCGCCACGCCGTCCGCCGTGTTGCGGGTCATCGTGAAGGAGATCGGCAAGGGTTCTTCGCCGCCGTTGTTGATCTTCACCGAAGCCGTCATGCGAACCAGCTCGCCTGCTTCAGTCATCCAGTATTCATAAACGATGTCATCCGCGTAGAGATCTGCTTCATCAAGTTCTTTCAGCAGGTCGTCCCAGCTCGTGTCAGCAGCGGAAAAAAGCGCATCCATGTAAGCACCGATGCTCGGAACGCTGTGGATCATTTCCAGCAGGGCTTTCGTCATCTCGACGATCTTTTCCGGCGGAACGGTGACTTTGACGTAGCTCTTCGCCGCATCGCAGTCGCCGGGCTGCTCGGTCACTTCTGCCATTTCTTCACCGGACAGTATTTCGTTCATCATGGTCATGAACGCCGTGGTGTCCGCCTGCGTCAGTTCTTCCATGAGCTGCTCTTCCGTCATGCTGCTCAGGTTCGCCGCTGCTTCCATCAGGGCAGTGTATTCCGCATTGCCGCTCAGCTGTTCCTTCGACTCTTCAATCGCCTTGTCGATCTCCTCGTCGCTCTGACCGGACATCTTCATCGTCGCGCGGAGGGCTTTTTCCTTGATGGCTTCCACGTCCTTGCTGTTCACAGCAATCACGCCGCCCAGCAGCGCGCTGGACACATACATCAGCTGGTTTTCTTCCGCAGCAGTCGTCAGCGATGCCATACCCAGCACGCTCTTGCCGCTCAGGTTCAGGTCAAAGCCAGCTTCGTCGCCCTGCTGATAGCCGGTCAGGGACAGCGCCGCCAGCAGGTCGTTGATGGCAGCCATCGCGGTGTCATCCCCGCCCAGCGCCGCCACGAGGTCAGCGTTCAGGTCGTGGATGGTGATGGTGGTTTCCTGACGCGCGGCATTGTCCCACACGCTGTTTTCCGCCATCGAGGTCAGGGGCATCGCCAGCATCATGATGCTGAGCAGTACCGCAAGCAGTTTCTTCATGGGGTTTCCTCCTTGTTATTTGGTTTCCCTTTTTCTTTATAGCGAACACTGCGGGGCAGTGATGCTTTCGGTTGACTTACTCTGCGTTGTCGAGAATCAGCTGCGACACGCTGGTGGTGAACTGGCGCGTGCTGTCCGGCAAATTCATCATGAACCGCGGCAGAATCTGCCCGGCGGTGAACATCACGCCCGTCATGTACGCCTTAAAGCGCGCACTGCTGATTTCGCCCAAGTCCAGCACGTCGCCATCCGACAGCAGGGGGCGCGTTTCGCACGGGCGCGTTTCGGCGGCAATCGTCAGGAAGTGCTCGCCCTGCCAGAGCAGCTGAACATCCACATTCTGATACACTTCGCCATCCACCTGCTGGGTGTCCATGCTGGCGCTCCAGCTAATGCCCTTTTCTTCCCCGTCCACCGTGCGGTGCATTTCCAGCAGGAGATTCTCTTCGTTCGTCAGCGACGAAATGGTGCAGCGATACAGGTTCTGTTCGCCGTCATCCGACGTAATCAGCACCGCTATTCCGCCATTGTCCTCCATCTTCAGCTGACCATTCGTGCCCTTGCCCGCCGTTTCCTGCCGCCAATCCAGCCGCACGTCGTCGCCCGTCGGATGGAAATTCACCGTGATTGCTGCGTTCAGCAGCGTATCCTGCGCCAGCGTCGGCGTATGGGTCGGCGCAACCTTGTAGCTGATCACCACCCGCAGCAGGCGCATCGACGAATCCACATACTGCGCCACCTGCGCATCTTCCACCAGCAGCGTCTGCTGACGCAGCCACGTCTGCAAGTCCGTATCCTCGACGGGCTGATCCTGCGCGAACGCCACCAGCTGCCGATATGTATTGAACAAATCCACATACGCCTTGACGGCGGGCGTTTCTTCCACCGTATCCAGCAGAATGCACAGAACTTCCACCAGCTGCTCATTGCTGAGGGGGAAGTACAGAATGTTCTTCGCCGATTCGCATCCTTCGGGCGGATTCGAGACACTTTCCACCCGCGTAACCTTCAAAATCTTGTTCAAGCGCGTAGCAGCCTGCTGCCAGTCCGTCTCGAACAAGCCATTGGCAATGTCCTCCGACTGCATTTCGCCCGTTATCAGCGGATTTTTCGTGATTTTCGCCAGCAGTGCGCCCACGTTCTCGTACTCTTGCGCAATGGATTCGCTGACTTCCTTGGCAGACAGCTCAGTCCCGGCATCCGCATATATGCTCTGGGACGCATTCCACTGATGGAGGATTTCCGCGATATGCCGCATGTCCTCGTCGAGATTCAGGTACACCGTGCCGCCCAGCACATCACCGCTGATGTAGACATCCGCGCCGCGAGTCTGCACGCCGTAATCCACAATGGACTGGTCATTCAGAAACAGCTCACACGAGGTGACCCCCTGCCGATAGACCTCCACGCGCAGGGCATCCAGCAAATCCCGATACGCGGTTTCCGCCGCTTCCTCCATTTCCGGCACGAGCGCCCGCCCGTTGAAATCGCGGAAGGTAATGGTCGTCAGCGTCGCTTGGGGCGCGTTTTCCTCCGCCAGTCCGTACAGCGGCAGCATCAGCGCCAGCGTCAGCAGAATCGCAAGCAGCTTCTTCATTCGTCAGCCTCCTTGACATTCGTTTGTGCGCTTTTCAGCATTCCATTACCATTATATCAAAAAAAGCACCTGTTGCAAGCGAATATGCGCAAGTTTTACAATTCCGTGCCTGAAAGATGCAAATTTGCGCCTGAAAGCGCAGCTTCGCGGAAAAATGCTTGATGCCGTCATGCAAAATTTCTGTGAATGGCGCAAAAGGCCGTTTTCCCCTCTTGTGAAGCGCGAAAAAATATGCTACAATAGATAGAGTATTCCGGATTACTGAAAGGAGCTAATTCGCATGGAATTTCTGACCAAGCTTTTGGGTATCGCCACCGCCGTTGCGGAAACCACCACCACCACCGGTGCGGCCGACCCTGCCGCCGTCACCACGGATTCTGCCGCTGGCGGCATTGTCGGTATCCTCTTCAGCCTTCTGCCGCTGCTGCTGGTTTTCGTCCTGATGTACTTCATGATGATTCGCCCGGAGAAGAAGCGCCGCAAGAAGGAGCAGGCCATGCTCGCGTCCCTGAAGAAGGGCGACCGCGTGTGCACCATCGGCGGCATCTACGCCACCATCGAGAGCATCAGGGACGACACCATCACCCTGAGCGTCGGCAAGGGCGACCAGACGATGGTTGTTGCGCGCTGGGCGATTCGCTCGGTGGAAGATGTGACCATCGAAAACGAGACCGAATCCTTGAACTAATCGCAAAATTCCCGGCTTCGTGCCGGGTTTTTTTGTGCCCGATTTTCCCGCCGCGCATATGCTGGGAGTGAACAGCTCACACGATGGGAGGAATCGCCATGAATCAGCGTCCGAATTGCTGCCGTCCCATGCCGCCGCAAGCGCCTTGTCCGTCCAGACCGCAGCATCCGAATAGCGGTCCAGCGGGTCTACATTGAGGAAATCATCATTACATGCCGTGAACATCAGCATCATCAGCATAGCGAATATCTTAAACTGTTTCATAACATTTCAATTAAAAGGTTACATTAATACCGATTGTATAACTGCTCAAAATAGGATAACCATATCCGTCTCCATCAGTATTGGCAGTAGAACGGAAATCTGCATCACCGGCACTGATACCTTCGGGGTCATACATTTTGGTATACTTGTTCAGCGGTGTCCATGTCAACAGGTTCTCACCGGCAAGGTAAATCTTCAAATCCTGCAAGTGCAGTTTATCGCAAAACTTCTTATTAAAAGTATAATCTATCTGAAGATTCTTCAAACGGACATAAGCTATATTCTGTAAATAGCGGTCATTGGCCTGGATACCCAACGCCTTTGTAGAGCCATTTGCCAGATAGCCACGGTAGCGGGGCCAATAAGCATCGGTATTC
>OODO01002025.1_pt1 | contig 11983 bp, 8 predicted proteins | sample 1671261 | NCBI WGS metagenome assembly OODO01 (sample SAMN06348138, study PRJEB24527) | human gut metagenome | biome: human gut; feature: ankylosing spondylitis patient; material: feces | host: Homo sapiens | place: China | collected 2015-10 | reverse complement strand
CGAGCTGGGTGTGCAGATCGGCATCGTGGTTGGCGGCGGCAACTTCTGGCGCGGCGTCAAAGACGGCGGCGGCAAGATGGAACGCACCCGCGCAGACCACATGGGGATGCTTGCGACCGTCATCAACGCGCTGGCCGTGGCCGACTGCTTAGAGCAGCGCGGCGTGGAGGTGCGCGTGCAGACCGCCATCGCCATGAACCAGATCGCAGAGCCCTATATCCGCTCCAAGGCCATCCGGCATCTGGAAAAGGGCCGCGTCGTGATCTTCGGCTGCGGCACGGGCAACCCGTTCTTCTCAACGGACACCGGCGCGGTGCTGCGCGCGGCGGAAATTAACGCCGACGCGATCCTGCTGGCAAAGAATATCGACGGCGTTTACTCCGCCGACCCCGCCAAGGATCCCAGCGCCGTCAAATACGACGCCATCACCTACGACGAGGTGCTGGCCCGCCATCTGGCCGTCATGGACACGACGGCGACTTCGCTTTCCATGGATAACCATATTCCCGTTCAGGTCTTCGCACTCAAAGACCCGCAGAATATTCTGCGCGTCGTGATGGGCGAGCCGATCGGCACGATTGTAAAGGAGGAACTATAACATGGCAGATCTCAAGGAATTCCAGCGCAAAATGGAAAAAACGCTCGACGTTCTCGCGTCCGACTTTGCCGCTGTGCGCGCAGGCCGCGCCAACGCGCAGGTGCTCGACCGCATCACGGTTGAGTATTACGGCCAGCCGAGCCCCATCAACCAGGTCGGCACCGTCTCTTCCCCCGACCCCCGCACGCTCGTCATCCAGCCGTGGGACGGGTCGCTGCTCAAGGCGATCGAAAAGGCCATCCAGACCTCGGATCTCGGCATCAACCCGCAGAATGACGGCCGCGTCATCCGCCTCGTCTTCCCACAGCTGACCGAGGAGCGCCGCAAGGATCTCACGAAGCAGGTCCGCAAATATGCCGAGGATTCCAAGGTCGCCGTCCGCAACATCCGCCGCGACGCGGTTGACTACGTCAAAAAGGCCCAGAAGAAGGGGGAACTGACCGAGGACGACCAGAAGAAGGCCGAAAAGGATATCCAGGACCTCACCGACAAGCACGTCAAGAAGATCGACGAGATGTGCGCCAAGAAGGAAAAGGAACTGATGGAGATCTGAGTGCGTGTTTCCAACGCGTACCCTCTGTAGGGGCGGACGTCTCTGTCCGCCCATGCAAACTGCACTGGTTTTACAGAAATTTGCGGCGAATCCCCTCCGTCATTTTCTTCGGAAATACCACCTCCCCTTACCGCGCGGGGCGCGGCAAGAGGAGGCTTTGGTACGGCCGGCCCCTGTTCGCATTCAATTAAATGCAATCTCCCCAGAACCTCTTAAAAGCCGCCGGACGGCGGCTTTTGTCGTGAAAGGCTTTTATCATGGAATACAACAACACGCTCCCGCGGCATATCGCCATCATCATGGACGGCAACGGACGCTGGGCAAAAAAGCGCGGGCTGCCGCGCAAAATGGGCCACGCGGCAGGCGCGGAGACGTTCCGCCGCATTGCGACCTACTGCAAGAATCTCGGTGTCGAGTATCTGACAGTCTACGCGTTTTCCACGGAAAACTGGAAACGTTCGGCAGACGAGGTGCAGGCGATTATGGCGCTGTTTGAAAAGTATCTGCACGAAGCCATCGACGAGATGGAACGCGACCATATCCGCCTGAAAATTCTCGGTGAGCTTGGCCCCATCAGCCCGGAGCTGCGCGCGCTCATTGCCCGCACAGACGAAATTTCCACGCACTATCAGGGCTTTCAGGCCAATATCTGCATGAACTACGGCGGCCGGGACGAGATTGTCCACGCCGCGCGGCGCTTTGCCGCCGACTGCATGAATGGCGTAAAAAAGCCGGAGGAATTAACAGAGGCGGATTTCGCGCACTATCTCTACACCGACGGCATCCCCGACCCGGAGCTGATCATCCGGCCCTCGGGCGAGCTGCGCACGTCGAACTTCCTGCTCTGGCAGTCGGCGTATGCGGAGTATTATTTCACGGATGTGCTCTGGCCCGATTTTGACGAAACTGAACTCGACAAGGCAATCGCGTCATATCAGAAGCGCGAGCGCCGGTTTGGAGGCCGCAAATGAAACAAAGACTTCTCGTTGCCGCCGTCGGCGTGCCGCTTCTCATTGTAGTTCTCGTGCTCCTGCCGCCTATCGCAACGGCAATCCTGACGGCGGCCATCGCGGGCGCAGCCGCGTGGGAACTGCTGCATACGGCGTGCAGGCAGCCGAAGCTTCTCTATGTGCCGACGATTTTGTGCGCGGCGCTCGTCGTGCTGGCCATCGTATTCGGAACGGCGATCACGGCGACGCTGATCTACGCGTTTTTCTATGTGATGTTCCTGTTTTACATGGCCGTCAGCACGCATGGGAAGGAAACCGCCATTCCGTTTGCGGACATCGCGGTCTGCGTCGTGGCGGGCTTCCTGTTCCCGGCGATGTACAGCTGCATCGGCCTGCTGCGCAATGTCTCCCCGGCGTTCGTGCTCATGCCGTTTGTGATCGCGTTTATCGGCGACAGCTTTTCCATGCTCGGCGGCATGGCCTTCGGCCATAAAAAATTCGCCCCGCATGTGAGTCCCAATAAGACGTGGGCGGGCTTTCTTGCCGGGCCGGTGGGCAGCGCGCTCGGCATGGTGCTGCTGGGGCTTGTCTCCAAATGGCTCTGGCAGATGGAGCTGCCGCTGTGGTATCTGGCCGTGATCGGCATCGCCGCCAATCTCTTCGGCCAGCTGGGCGATCTGTCCATGAGCCTCATTAAGCGCGAGGCCGGGATCAAGGACTACAGCCACATTTTCCTGACCCACGGCGGCGTGCTCGACCGGTTTGATTCGACGCTGTTCCTCGCGCCTGTCGTGTACGCGATGCTGTTTTTGCTGGAGAAGCTGGTATGACAAAGACGATCACGATTTTAGGCTCGACCGGCTCGATCGGGCGGCAGACGCTGTCTGTCGCGGATGAATTGGGATTGCGCGTCGCTGCGCTGACGGCGGAGCGCAATGTGGAGTTATTGGAAGCGCAGTGCCGCCAATACCGGCCGGAACTGGCCGTTCTGACGGACAAAGCCGCCGCGGAGGAATTAAAAGTCCGTCTGGCGGATATGAATATAAGGGTGCTCGCGGGCGCGGAGGCGCTGTGCGAGGCGGCGGCTCTGCCGGAGGCCGATACGGTCGTTGTGGCCGTGTGCGGCTTTGCCGCGCTGCGGCCCACGCTGACGGCGATTCACGAAAAAAAGCGCATTGCCCTTGCCAATAAAGAGACGATGGTCTGCGCAGGGCAGATCATGCAGGCTGCCGCGCGGGAATCCGGTGCGGAGATCATCCCCGTCGATTCCGAGCACTCGGCCATTTTCCAGTGCCTCATGGGCTGCCGGGACAGAGCCGAGGTCAAACGCCTGATTTTAACCTGCTCCGGCGGGCCGTTCTTCGGAAAGACGCGGGAAGAGTTGGTCTGTATGACCAAATCAGACGCGCTGCGCCATCCGAACTGGAAAATGGGCGCGAAAATCACGGTTGACTGTGCAACGCTCATGAACAAGGGGCTGGAGATCATCGAGGCCATGCGGCTGTATGATCTGCCGCTTTTAAAGGTCGAAGCTGTCATTCACCGGCAGTCGGTTGTGCATTCCCTTGTGGAATTTGTCGATGGAGCCGTGCTGGCGCAGTTGGGCGTGCCGGATATGCGCATTCCCATCGGTCTTGCCATGACGTATCCGAACCGGGCGCACAATCCGGCCCCGGCGCTCGATCTTTTGACCTGCGGACCGCTGACGTTTGACGCGATCGATGAGACGGCGTTTCCGTGCTTCGTGCTTGCAAAGCAGGCGGCGCAGCTTGGCGGCACGGCCTGCACAGCCCTGAACGCGGCCAACGAAGAGGCTGTCGGCCTGTTTTTGCAGGACAAAATCGGATTTTACGACATCGCGGACGCGGTCGAGGCCGCGCTGCGCCTGCCGGTTGTACAGGAGCCGTCGCTTGCCGATATTTTTGAGGCCGACCGCCTCGCCCGCATCCATACCCGTGAGCGGTTTTTGAAATAAAGGTGATTTCATGTATATTCTCTTTGCAATCCTCATTTTTGGCTTTCTGATCTTCATCCACGAACTGGGCCATTTTCTGACGGCCAAAGCGCTGGACGTGCAGGTGAACGAGTTTTCCATCTGCATGGGCCCGGCAATCGTCAAAAAGCAAAAGGGCGAGACGCTCTATGCGCTGCGCTGCATCCCCGTGGGCGGCTACTGCGCAATGGAGGGCGAGGATGAAGAATCCGACAATCCCAGAGCGTTCACGTCCAAGGTCTGGTGGAAACGGCTGATCATTCTGGCAGCAGGCTCGTTCATGAACTTCCTGACAGGCCTTGTCGTGCTGGCTATGATCTATTCCTGCGTCGCGGGTTTCTCAACGGCGAAAATCTCCGGTTTCTTTGACGGCTGCCCGCTGGAGTCCGAACAGGGGCTTCAGGTTGGCGATGAACTTTACAAGATCGACGGACGGCGCGTGTATATCTACTCCGACGTCGGCACGCTTCTGGCCCGGAATAAGACGGGGAAATTCGATCTTGTCGTCAAGCGGGACGGGGAACTCGTCAAGCTGAACGATTTTGAAATGAAGCAGCAACTTTATGAAGTTGACGGCGAACAGCAGCTGAAATACGGCTTGTATTTCGGCTATGAGGAAAAAACCGTCGGAACGGTGCTCAAAAACACATGGTATACCGCGCTGGATTTTGCGCGGCTCGTGTGGATGAGTCTCGGCGATCTGGTGTCGGGCCTTGTGTCGGTCAATGACATGTCCGGGCCGGTCGGTGTCGTGTCGGTCATTGCGCAGACGGGGCAGAGCGCCGCGACGACGGCGGACGGCATTCTGAACGTGCTGTATCTCGGCGCATTCATCGCAATCAATCTGGCTGTCATGAACATGCTGCCGCTTCCTGCGCTCGACGGCGGACGCGCATTTTTGCTTCTGGTGAACACGGTGTTTACGGCAATTACAAAGAAGAAAATCCCCTCGAAATTTGAAGGCTATATCCACGCGGCAGGCATGATCCTGCTGCTGGCCTTCATGGCGTTTATCACATTTAAGGATATCTGGAAGCTGGTGCGATAAAAATGGAGCGAAAACTCACAAGAAGAATCATGGTCGGCTCTGTGCCGGTGGGTGACGGCGCACCGGTGTCCATCCAGTCGATGCTGAATACAAGGACGACCGACGTGGAAGCCTGCCTTGCACAGATTCGCGCGCTGGCTGCCGCCGGGTGCGAGATTGCGCGGCTGGCTGTGCCGGATATGGAGGCGGCAGAGACGTTCGGAGCCATCTGCGCTGCGTCCCCGCTGCCGTTGGTCGCGGATATCCACTTTGATTACCGTCTTGCCATCCGCGCGGCGGAAAACGGCGCGGCCAAGATCCGCATCAACCCCGGCAACATCGGCGGGGAAGAGCGGGTGCGGGCCGTGGTCGAGGCCTGCGGCGCGCGGAACATTCCCATTCGCATCGGCGTGAACGGCGGCAGTTTGGAACCGCGTCTTCTGGAAAAATACGGCCACCCCACGCCGGAGGCGCTGGTGGAAAGCGCGTTCGGACATATTGCGCTGCTGGAGAAATACGGCTTTCACGATATCTGCGTATCGATGAAATCCAGTTCCGTCCCGCTGATGATCGAGGCGTACCGGCTGTTTTCCGAGCGTTCGGACTATCCGCTGCACGTCGGCGTAACCGAAACGGGCACCGAGCGCATGGGCACCATCAAATCCGCTATGGGCATCGGCGCCCTTCTGTGTCAGGGCATCGGCGATACGATGCGCGTATCGCTGACCGCCGACCCGGTGCAGGAGGTGCTGACGGCGAAGGACATTCTGAAGGCCGCCGGGCTGCGCAGGGACGGCGTCAACATCATCGCCTGCCCCACCTGCGGGCGGACGCGCATTGATCTCATCCGGCTGGCAAACGAGGTTGAGCAGGCGCTGTCCGACTGCCAAAAGCCCATCACGGTCGCCGTCATGGGCTGCGTGGTCAACGGCCCGGGCGAAGCGCGGGAGGCCGACGTCGGCATCGCCGGCGGCGACGGCTGCGGCATTCTGTTCGTCCGGGGGAAGCAGCTGAAAAAGCTTCCGTATGACGAACTGCTGCCCGCACTGCTAGAATACATAGAGCAGCTGTAATTCTGCATGGGCCGATGCCCACATCGGCCCACTGCGGCAAATTCGCCGCAGCGTTTCGTAAAAATCCGTGCATTCTGCAGGGGCCGATGTGGGCATCGGCCCCTACACAGGAACAAGCCCATGAATGAAGTATATTTCCCCGCGCTGTTTCCGGGCTTTGCGCTGCCGGAGGATCTGGCGGAGGCGCTGGAGCGCCTTGCCGTCGTCCACGCAGAACTTGACCGGGAAACACGAACCATCCGTCTGGACGCACAGGCGGAGCACTATCTTGCAGAAAAGCAGCTTCAGTCGCTCTGTCAGGCCGTAGAAAAGCAATACGGACTGAAGAAGCTGGAACTTTTCGTGCGGTATCCGGCCTCGGAATTGCCCAATATGGATTTCCGCGATCTGGCGCAGGTATTCATCCGCGCTTTCTCGCCCTCGGCTGCCATTTTGGCCGGTGCGGGCTATGAGGTCACGGACGAAGCTGTGATCATCCGACTCAAGGCCAATGGCAAGGATAATATTTTACAGAACGCAAAAAAGGCCGAGCAGTTCCTGCGCGACCGCTTTGGTGTTTCCAAAAAAATTGAGGTCGAAGCGCACAGCAATTTAGAGGGCCGGGCACTGTTTGAGGAGACGGCGCGTATCCGCGCCGAGGCGCTCAAAAATGCGCCTGCAATTACGGCCAGCGCACCGCAGAGCGGCGCAAAGTCCTCCGGCGCAGGCTCGGCCGCACCGGCAGAGCCTACGGGTGCGCTGTTCTACGGCCGCCCGTTCGCAGGCAAGCCCGTCCGGATGGAGGAACTGAATCTCGACATGTTCCGCGTGATCGTCGAGGGCAAGGTCTTCGCCGTGCAGCACCGGGAACTGAAAAAGCGCGGCGCGTGGGTCGTCTGCTTTGATATGACGGACTATACCAGTTCCGTCCGTGTCAATCAGTTTATGGAGGCCGCAAAGGCCAAGCCCATCATCGACAACGTTCAGCCCGGCATGTGGCTGCGCGTACAGGGCAAGATGAGTTTTGACCGGTATGACAATGAAATGGTGCTTCAGCCGAACGCCATGGAAAAGATCGAGGCGCCCAAGCGCCGCGATACTTACCCTGAAAAGCGCGTCGAACTGCACCTGCATACGACTATGTCCTCCATGGATGCGCTGACCGATACCGGAGCCGCCGTCAAGCGTGCAGCCAGCTGGGGCCACCGCGCCATCGCCATCACCGATCACGGCGGCGCACAGTCGTTCCCGGACGCGATGAAGGCTGCCTCCAAAGCCAAGGTCGCGGGAACAGACCAGAACATCAAAATTCTCTACGGCTGCGAGGGCTACTACGTCAACGACGTCGATGACCGCATTGCCGTCCACGGGGACGGGGACTTTTCCTTTGACGAGGAATACGTCGCGTTCGACCTGGAAACGACCGGCCTGTCCTCGCTTCATGACACGATCATCGAGATCGGCGCGGCCATCATGAAGGGAAACGAGGTTCTCAGCACGTTCCAGACCTTCGTTGACCCGCACCGGCCCTTGCAGCCGAAGATCGTCGATCTGACAGGCATCAACGACCAGATGCTCACCGGGCAGCCGGATATTTCCGAGGCACTGCCGAAATTCCTGGAATACGTCGGCAGCCGCCCCCTGTGCGCGCACAACGCGGACTTTGATATCGGCTTCGTGACGGCGGCGTGCGAAAGACTGGGCTTGCCATTCCATCCGACCTATGTCGATACGCTCATTCTGGCACAGAATCTGATGCCGGAACTCGGCAAGTATAAGCTGAATATTGTCGCCGATGCACTGAGTCTGCCGGATTTCAACCATCACCGCGCCTCCGACGACGCGATCACCTGCGGGTATCTGCTCATGCGCTTTTTCAAGATGATGCAGGAGCAGGGATTGGACTCGCTTCAGAAGATCAACCCGCGCATGGAGCAGCTGCGCTCCGGCAGCAAAATTCTCGACCGCCGTGCGCGGCATATCATCGTCTTTGCCAAAAATTCCATCGGCCTGCGCAATCTCTACCGGCTGATTTCCTATGGCAATCTCAAATACTTCAAGCGCGTGCCCATTATGCCGAAGTCCGAACTGCTGCAATGGCGTGAGGGCCTGATTATCGGCTCGGCCTGCGAGGCGGGCGAATTGTTTCAGGCAATCCTGAACCACAAAAGCTGGGCAGAACTCAAGCGTATCGCAAGCTTCTATGACTTTTTGGAGATTCAGCCCATCTGCAACAACCGCTTCATGCTCGACAAGGGGCTTGCCGAGGACGAGGAAGAACTGCGCGGTTTCAACCGGACGATTGTCCGGCTCGGCGAGGAACTCGGAAAGCCTGTCGTGGCGACAGGCGATGTGCACTTCCTTGACCCGGAGGACGAAATCTTCCGCCACATCCTGCTTGCCACCAAGCAGATGCCCGATGCCGACCGGCCGCTGCCGCTGTATCTGCGCACGACAGATGAGATGATGGAGGAATTCTCCTATCTCGGCCCGGAAAAGGCGCATGAGGTTGTCATTGAAAACCCGAACCGTATCGTTGACTGGTGCGAGACGCTGCGGCCCGTGCCGCACAATCTGTTCGCGCCAAAGATCGAAAACTCCGTTGAAGACCTGAAAGCCCTTGTCTACGGAAAGCTTCACCGGCTTTACGGCGAAAATCCGCCCGAACTTGTGCAGAAGCGCGTTGATACGGAAATGCACGATATCATCTCCTGCCACTACGACGTGATCTACATGTCGGCCCAGAAGCTGGTGCAGAACTCGCTGGAGCACGGCTATCTTGTCGGCTCCCGAGGCTCGGTCGGCTCGTCCATTGTGGCGTTCATGTCCGGCATTACGGAGGTCAATTCCTATCCGCCGCACTACCGCTGCCCGCAGTGCAAGTTTACCACGTTCGATGTTCCGGCTGACTGCGCCTGCGGCGCGGACCTGCCAGATGCCGTATGTCCGAAGTGCGGCGCGAAGCTTGACAAGGACGGGTTCAATATCCCGTTTGAAACCTTCCTCGGCTTCGGCGGCGATAAAGTTCCGGATATCGATCTCAACTTCTCCGGCGAATATCAGGCCAAGGCGCACGCCTACTGTGTGCAGATGTTCGGCAAGACGCACGTCTTCCGCGCGGGCACGATCGGCACTGTTGCAGAGAAAACGGCCTACGGCTACGCAAAAAAGTACCTGTCGGAGCGGAACAAGACCGTCCCCAAGGCGGAGGAGAACCGGCTGGCGCTCGGCTGTGTCAACGTCAAGCGCACGACCGGCCAGCACCCCGGCGGCCTCGTCGTCATTCCGCAGGAGAACGAGATTTGGGACTTCTGCCCCGTGCAGCACCCGGCGGACGACAAGGACTCTGAGTGGATCACGACGCATTTTGAATATCACTCCATGGAGGAAAACCTCCTGAAGCTCGATATGCTGGGCCACGATGACCCGACCATGATCCGCATGCTCGAGGACATGACCGGCGTTGACGCGCAGAAGATCCCGCTCGATGATCAGGACACCATGTCCATTTTCACGTCCAGCAAGGTGCTGGGCTATGAAAACGACCCCATTCTGGGGCCGGTCGGTTCCGTCGCTATCCCGGAATTCGGCACGGGCTTCACGCGCGGGATGCTGCAGGAGACGCAGCCGACGAAATTCGATACGCTCATCCGGCTGTCCGGCTTCTCCCATGGCACGGACGTGTGGCTGGGCAACGCGCGCGATCTGATTTTGTCCAAGACTGCCTCCGTCAACGACGCCATCGGCTGCCGCGACGATATCATGCTCTACCTCATTTCTATGGGGCTTGACCCGAAGATGAGCTTTAAGATCATGGAGGCCGTCCGAAAGGGCAGAGGTCTGCCCGACGGCGCGGAGGAGGAAATGAAGGCCGCAGGCGTGCCGGAGTGGTACATCGGGTCTTGCAAAAAGATCAAATATCTCTTCCCGAAGGCCCACGCAACAGCGTATGTCATGATGGCTTTCCGCATCGCGTGGTTCAAGGTGCACCAGCCGCTTGCGTTTTACGCGGCCTATTTCTACCGCCGCAGCCAGAAGGGCGGCTTCGACGAGGGCATGATGTGCCACGGCATCGAACTTGTCAAAAAGAAGCTGCAGGAGATCAAGGAGGACGAGGATTCCAGCGCCAAGGACGACGATCTGTTCACCACGCTTGAGGTCTGCTATGAGTTCTATCTGCGCGGATTTACGTTCGCGCCGATCGATATTTATCATTCCCACGCAACAAAATTTCAGATCGAGGACGGGCAGCTGCGTCCGCCGTTCGTGGCCGTGGCCGGTCTTGGCGAAACGGCGGCATGGGACCTTATGAATGCCCGCGAGGGACGGGAGTTTTTGTCCGTCGAGGAATTCGCAGACGCCTGCCCGAAGGTATCCAAGACGCTCATCGACCAGCTGCAATCCGCCGGTGCCTTCGGCGATCTCCCGCTCACCAGCCAGCTGACCCTGTTCTGAGTGCGCTATCCCGGAATCACAAGAAAAGCCCGGCGGGCCGCGTTTCTGCGGCCCGCCGGGCTTGTGCTTTTAATTGGCTTACGCGCAGCCCGCCTTTGGACTGCGCGTAAGGAAAACAGGGGTGAAAATAATGAAGAATTTGGAGGAGGAGAACGGCGATTGTCACGCGCACGTCTGTCGGCTTATCCGCAGATTTTTCCGCGGCATCAGACAGCGCATCGCCGGATGGTCAAACCGTACAAAAGAGAACCGTCCGGTTTGTTTCCCTTTTGTGCTTTTAGTATAGAGGAAGAATTTGAACAGGATTTCACGAACCGGTAAAGAAACTGTGAACAGTTTTCCGGGAGAATAGCGTTGATTGTCAAGCGACGCTAAAGAATACGCGCAGACAAGTGACCGGCTTGCCTGCGCGTTTCTTTTAAAATATGGAGAAAGGAGAAAAATGAAAAAGACGTTTGCTTCTTGCAAGTATAGAATATCAGGATGGTATTAAAAATCTTAGGGGGCAGTTTTTAAATATCTGTGAAATCCTATGATATTTTTTCTTTTTTCAGCGCACAGCCAGCACCAGCAGCACTGCCGCTGCCAGATACAGCGCCAGTGCAGCCGCGCAGATGAGCAGGACGATCCCACCGATGAGCAGCGGCACGCCGCCGCGTTTTTTCCGCAGTGCCAGCAGCACAATCCCGCCTCCGAGGGATAGAAGGAAGAAGATCAGCGCCAGATCTGCGCGCATACGCAAAGCCCTCCTTTCTCCGGGTGTGGTTTAGAAGTAATCGCCCCAGCCGTCTTCGTCGTCCGAGTAGTCGCCCCAGCCGTCGCTGGGATCGGACCATGGATCATAATCGTCGTAATACTCGTCGTCATAGTCCCAGCCCGCGTCGTTGGACTCCATGTATTCGCCGCTGTCCTCATCGATGTAGCCGTCGCTGCCGTAGCCGATGAACTCGTTCTCATAGCCGTTCCAGTACCAGATATCTCCGTCCTCGTCGTACCAGTAATACGGCGTGCCGTAGTCGCCGGTGTCACCGGAATAGGCGGGCCGGGCCTTGGGGGCGGTGCTCCAGCCGGCAGTGTAGGACAACGTCGTGAGCATGTTGTTGCAGATATCAAAGTAGTTGCGGATGCGGCCTTCGAGCGCGATGGTCGTTGCGACAAGGGCATACCCCGTCGGCCCGTAATACCGGACCTCCATGCAGCCGCGCACGGGCTGAGAGGGGCCGTCGGAGAAGATGTCTCCGTCCAGCCACATATAGCCGGTCAGGCTGTAATAGTCGCCGTTGTCCTTGAAATCCGAGCCGAAGGACTTGATAAGATAGCTGCCGTACATGCTCTTCATGAAGTCCTCGAGCATT
>OODO01002024.1_pt1 | contig 11985 bp, 9 predicted proteins | sample 1671261 | NCBI WGS metagenome assembly OODO01 (sample SAMN06348138, study PRJEB24527) | human gut metagenome | biome: human gut; feature: ankylosing spondylitis patient; material: feces | host: Homo sapiens | place: China | collected 2015-10 | reverse complement strand
TATACACTTTGTTGGCATGCAATTGACATAACCTGCGGAAATCCGTAACACCACCTACAGGCGGCAGTTCATAAGTTAAACTCCGGTTTATATCAGTCCAACCTCACGGAATACTTCACTCAGTTCTGCCGGCATAGCGCCGGCCAGTGATCTGGCCAGTTCTTCCGGTGTGCATTTCCGGCAGCCAAGTACCCATTGGACAGTCATAAAGATAGAACCCTGACAGTACATTTCCAATTGAAATTGCAGATGCGGAGAAATCTTTTTGCCGGTACGGCTTTCAATCTGATCCGTATAGAAAGCGGTGATCAACTGGAAATCATGATCGCGCAGACAATTCTGGTCATCGTTTTTAAATGCAGCCTTGAAAAACAGCTTTTCTTCCTGAATATAGGTAAATTTATTTACAAGACTTTCATAGACAGATTTTCCTTCCCCCATATGTTCAAAGGATTCTAAGAGAATTTTGTCAAAATACCAGTTGATGAGGTCATATTTATCCTGAAAATTGCGGTAAAAAGTCTGTCTTGTGACACCGCATGCTTCTACAATTTCCTTCACAGTGATTTTTTCTACAGGTGCAGTTTTCATACAGCGTTTCATGGCATCTGCCAGCTCATATTTTGTTCTTTCGTTGGATTTTGTGATTGCCATAGCTTTCTCCTCATTTGTGCAGACCTTTCCGGATAATCACATTTTAGCATAAATCAAGTCTGTTCGGAAAATATTTCTATATGAAAAAACAGTAAACATTCCAAAATTTTTCTAAAATGAGGTTTTATACTTGCCAGACTCCATGTTTTGAAGTATAGTACTCTTCGCTTTGCTGATTCAAAAGAGAAGAGAAGGAGACAACAAAATGACATTTTATCAGGAGTTACAGCTTAGTTCTGCCGGTTCAAAACAGTTGATCAAAAATACGACAGACAAAAAAGAAAAATGGCGTCATATTCTTATCTATAATTTTAAAGTATATCTTGTTATGGCTTTTTGTGTGGCGGTTGTCACATTGTATACAAAACTGACAGGGCAGGAAAACAGCGTTGTAGGAGTAACGGTCCTGTTGGCGCTGCTTGTGCTGAGACAGGCAGATTTTGGCATACGGACGAGTCATGGATTGTTGTCCATTGTGGGAATATTTACGATCATGATGGCTGGCCCGCGACTGGCAAATATGGTATCTCCGGTGGGAGCATTTTTTATAAATTGTGTCTGTATCCTGCTTCTTATGATTTTTGGGTGTCACAATGTCATTATGCATAATCATTCCACGTTTGTGCTCGGGTATCTGCTCTTATATGGATATGATGTGAGTGGCAGAGCTTTTGAGATGCGGGTGATCGGACTTACGGCGGGAATGCTTGTGTGCATGGCGGTTTTTTATAAAAATCAGAAAAACAGACCTTATCGCAGGACATTTAAGGATTTATTCCGGGAATTTGATGTTCGGTCTGCGAGAAACCAATGGTATCTGAAACTGACACTGATCGTCTCAAGTGCAATGCTGATCGTTTCACTGCTTGGACTTCCGAGAGCAATGTGGGCAGGGATCGCATGTATGTCAGTCTGCCTTCCATTTACAGAGGATGGAAAAATGAGGGCGGTAGACAGGGGCGTGTTTAATATTGCCGGATGTGCGCTGTTTCTCGTCCTTTATCTGATACTGCCGGAGTCAGGAAGAAGTATGATCGGAATTATTGGTGGGATCGGCGTGGGTTATTCTGCCGGATATAAATGGCAGACGGTTTTTAACACGTTTGGAGCGCTTGCAATTGCAGCTTCATTGTTCGGACTGCCGATGGCGCTGCTGCTTCGGACAGGGATCAATGTGACTGCCTCTCTTTATACAGTGGTTTGTAATGTCGTATATGACAAATTGCATGGCAAAAGAGCAGAAATCGCAGAAAACCTCGTAAAACCATAAAAAACACTGGTATTTTGCAAAAGTGTGTGCTATAATCCTAGAATGACTGCGATAGTCGTAGTACGCCCATTTTTAGGCAGAGCCAGAAAAACCGCGGGTTTATGCGACTTTGGACGTGGCTCGATTAGCGCATTAAGCGTGAAATGTACATGGATATTTTATATATATAAGGAGGAAAATCATTATAATGAGTGTACAGGTTGAAAAATTAGAAAAAAACATGGCAAAACTTACTGTTGAAGTACCAGCAGAGGAAGTAGAAAAAGCTTTACAGGCTGCTTACATGAAAGAGAAGAACAAAATCAGCATCCCTGGTTTCCGTAAAGGTAAAGTTCCAAGAGCTATGATCGAGAAAATGTACGGTGCAGCTGTATTTTATGAAGAAGCAGCAAACATCTTAATTCAGGATAATTATGCAGCAGCTATGGAAGAGAGCAAAGAGGACATCGTTTCCAGACCAACAATTGACATTGTTCAGATCGAATCCGGAAAACCTTTCATCTTCACAGCAGAAGTGGCTGTAAGACCGGAAGTGACACTTGGAAAATACAAAGGTGTTCAGGTAACTAAGATCGACACAACTGTAACAGACGAAGAAGTAGAAGCAGCACTTGAGAAAGAGCAGCAGAAGAACTCCAGAACTGTAACTGTAACAGACAGACCAGTTGCAAACGGTGATACAGCAGTCATCGATTTCGAAGGATTTGTTGACGGCATTGCATTTGAAGGTGGTAAAGGAGAGAATCATCCATTAGAGATCGGTTCCCACTCTTTCATCGATACATTCGAAGATCAGTTAGTAGGACACAATGCAGGGGATGAAGTAGAAGTTAACGTTACTTTCCCAGAGAAATATCAGGCAGCTGATTTAGCTGGAAAACCAGCCGTATTCAAAGTTAAGATCAACGAGATCAAAGCAAAAGAACTTCCAGAATTAAATGATGAATTTGCTTCTGAAGTATCTGAGTTTGATACATTAGCTGAGTACAAAGAAGACTTAAGAAAACATCTTGAAGTTGAGAAAGAGAACGAAGCAAAACGTACAAAAGAAGATGAAGCAATCAAGAAGATCATCGACAAATCCACAATGGAGATCCCGGAAGCTATGATCGAGACACAGTGCGAGAACATGATCAATGAGTTCGCACAGAGAATCGCACAGAGCGGTCTTTCCATGGAGCAGTACATGCAGTTCTCCGGTATGACGATCGATGGATTAAAAGAGCAGGTTCGTCCAGAAGCTGAGACTCGTATCAAGAGCAGCCTTGTATTAGAGCAGATCGCAAAAGAAGAGAACATCGAAGTTTCTGAAGATGAGATCAATGCAGAAGTTGAGAAGATGGCAGCTCAGTACGGAATGGAAGCTGACAAGTTAAAAGAGTACTTAGGAGAAGCTGAGAAAGAATCCATTAAGAGAGATTTATCTGTGACAAAAGCAGTTGACTTAATTATGGAGAACGTAAAAGAAAGAGCAAAAGCTAAGACAAAGAAAGAAAAAGAAGCTGAAGCAGAAGAAGGAACAGAAGAATAATTCCGGCAGCGTACAGCAGACAGAGGATTGCATATAATATGCAGACCGGAAATATCACAGACTGGCTCTTATGAGCCGGTCTGTTTGAGATTTATGGCAGAATGCATTTGATGAGAAAAAAGTTCAGTATTTTTTAAAATTCGAACAAGATATTAATTTTTCATAAAACATGTTTTTTTCCTATTCCAACGTCTCTGCATTTGTGGGATAATATTTATCAGTGCAGTGTATGACCGATATATTGCAATAGTGAAAAAAGTGTGGATTCAATCATAGTGCGATTCCAACCATATTTATGAAAAGGAAAGGGCAGGTAAGAGATATGAGTTTAGTACCTTACGTCATTGAACAGACAAGCAGAGGAGAGCGTAATTACGATATTTACTCCAGATTATTAAAAGATAGAATTATTTTCCTTGGAGAAGAAGTGAATGAGACAACAGCAAGCCTTGTTGTTGCACAGTTACTTTTCTTAGAGTCCGAGGATCCTGGAAAAGACATTCATTTATATATCAATTCCCCAGGTGGAATGGTAACAGCAGGTCTTGCTATTTATGATACGATGCAGTACATCAAATGTGATGTATCTACCATCTGTATCGGTATGGCCGCCAGCATGGGAGCATTTTTACTTGCAGGTGGAGCAAAGGGCAAGAGACTTGCGCTTCCGAATGCAGAGATTATGATCCATCAGCCATCCGGCGGAGCAAAAGGTCAGGCAACGGAGATCCAGATCGCAGCGGAAAACATTTTAAAGACAAAGAAGAAATTAAATGAGATTTTAGCTGCAAACACCGGAAAACCTTATGACGTGATCGCAGCGGACACAGAGAGAGATCATTATATGTCCGCTCAGGAAGCAATGGAATACGGACTGATCGATAATGTGATCACAAGCCGCTAATAAATAGAGACATTGGAGAATAAGAAATGACAGGAAGAAATGACGAGAGACTGCGCTGCTCATTTTGTGGTAAGACTCAGGATCAGGTCCGTAAACTGATCGCGGGACCAAACGGAGCCTATATCTGTGATGAGTGTGTAGACGTTTGCGCCGAGATTATAGACGAAGAGTTGGAGAATGATGAATTTGACGGAAATCTGGAAGAACCTGCGGAGCAGATCAATCTGATCAAGCCGGAGGAGATGAAGGCATTTTTAGACGAGTACGTCATTGGCCAGGATAAAGCGAAGAAAGTTTTGTCCGTTGCAGTTTATAATCATTACAAGAGAATTATGGCAGGATCAGATTCAGATGTAGAATTGCAGAAGAGTAATATTCTTATGCTCGGACCAACCGGTTCCGGTAAAACACTTTTAGCACAGACTTTGGCGAGAGTGTTGAATGTTCCGTTTGCGATCGCAGATGCAACCACACTTACCGAGGCAGGTTATGTGGGTGAAGATGTCGAGAATATCCTTTTGAAACTGATCCAGGCTGCTGATTATGATATTGAGCGTGCACAGCACGGTATCATTTACATTGATGAGATTGACAAGATTACAAAAAAATCTGAGAACGTTTCCATCACAAGAGACGTTTCCGGCGAGGGTGTACAGCAGGCGTTACTTAAGATTTTAGAGGGAACGGTTGCTTCTGTTCCGCCACAGGGTGGAAGAAAACATCCGCAGCAGGAACTGATCCCGATTGATACTACCAATATTTTATTTATCTGTGGTGGTGCTTTTGATGGATTAGAGAAGATCATTGAGACACGTCTCGACCAGAAATCCATTGGATTTAATGCAGAAGTACACGCCAAAGATGAGTACAATGTAGGGGAAGTATTAAAACATGTACTTCCACAGGATTTTGTGAAATTCGGACTCATCCCTGAATTTATCGGTCGTGTGCCGGTAACCGTAACACTGGATATGTTAGATAAGGATGCGATGATCCGTATCTTATGCGAGCCGAAGAATGCACTTGTAAAACAGTACAAAAAGCTGTTTGAATTAGACGGTGTCAGTCTGGAATTTGACAAGGATGCACTCGAAGCAATCGTGGACAAAGCGCTTGAGAGAAAGACCGGAGCGCGTGGTCTTCGTGCAATCATGGAGGCTGTTACATTAGATCTGATGTATCATATTCCATCCGATGAGAGCATTACAAAATGTGAGATCACCAAAGAAGATGTAGAAAAGAATCTTGCAATTGAAGAGAAAGAAGAAAAAGCACTTGTTGAGAAGTTAGAACAGGCTTCTTAAACAAAAGATAACAGCAGGAAAAGCTGTTACAGATAAAGGAATTATAGAAAATGGATACAATGATTATGAAAATGCCTGCAGTTGCCCTTCGTGGAATGGTGATCCTGCCGGGAATGGTAGCCCATTTTGACGTAAGCCGTGCAAAATCCATCAAGGCAGTGGAAGAGGCGATGATGGATGAGCAGAAGATTTTTCTTGTGGCACAGAAAGATGTGGAACAGGAAAATCCTGATATCGAGGACTTATTTAAGATCGGGATCATTGCTGAGGTAAAGCAGGTAATTAAGTTACAAAATAATATTGTACGCATTTTGGTAGAAGGGAAAGAGCGGGCAGAATTGTCCGCTTTTCTTGAAAATCCGGACTATCTGCTTGCGGAGATCATTCGATTTGACGAGGAAGTGGATGACGGACTGCCAGAAGAAGCGAAGGAGGCAATGCTTCGGAGCATTCAGGAGACATTTGATAAATATGTGGTCGTCAATCCCAAAATGGGAAAAGAGCTGCAACGCCAGTTAAGTGAGATCACAGATCTGGAAAAACTGATGAATCAGCTTGCCAACAGCCTTCCGGTACATTTTGAGGAAAAACAGAAAATCTTAGATGCGGTTTCTATGACCGAACGTTATGAGGTTCTGATGGCACTCTTATTAAAAGAGATCGAGATCATAGCCATCAAGAATGATTTTCAGGCGAAAGTCAAGGCGCATGTGGATAAAAACCAGAAAGAATATCTGCTGAGAGAGCAGATGAAAGTAATCCGTGAGGAGCTTGGCGAAGATAATACGGAATCAGACGCAGATCACTTTATGGATGCTCTGGGTAAGATCAGGGCAGACAAAGAAGTGAAAGAGAAGATCAAAAAAGAGATCGACCGTTTTAAAAATATCAGCTCCAGCTCCTCTGAGAGCGCTGTGGCGAGAGGGTATATTGAAACACTTTTGGAGCTTCCATGGAATAAGATATCCAGAGATAACAAGGATCTGAAAAATGCCGAACAGATTTTAAATGCCGATCATTACGGCCTGGAAAAAGTAAAAGAGCGTATGTTGGAATTTCTGGCTGTCCGCAATCTCACCAGCAAGGGCGAAAGCCCGATCATCTGTCTGGTAGGACCGCCGGGAACCGGTAAAACGAGTATTGCACGATCCGTTGCAAAAGCGTTAGATAAAAAATATGTGCGGATCAGTCTCGGAGGTGTCCGGGATGAGGCAGAAATCCGCGGCCACCGAAGAACTTATGTCGGAGCAATGCCGGGACGTATCGTGAACGGACTGCGCAGCGCAGGCGTGAAAAATCCGCTCATGCTGTTAGATGAGATCGACAAGATGAGCAGCGATTACAAAGGGGATACGGCAGCTGCATTGCTGGAAGTCCTTGATGCGGAGCAGAATAAGAAGTTCCGGGATCATTATGTCGAGATACCGATCGATCTTTCAGAAGTGCTGTTTATTGCAACAGCAAACTCGGTGCAGGATATTCCAAGACCGCTGTTAGACCGTATGGAACTGATCGAGGTGACCAGTTACACAGAGAATGAGAAGCTTCACATTGCCAAAGAGCATCTGCTCGCAAAGCAGATGGAGCGCAATGGAATCAGACCGGAGCAGCTCTCCATCACAGACAAAGCGATGGCAAAGATCATCAGTGGTTACACAAGGGAAGCCGGTGTGCGTAATCTTGAACGTAAGCTTGGCGAAATCTGCAGGAAAGCAGCCAGACCGCTTTACGAGGGAGAAAAAGAGAAGATTAAAGTTACAGAACAGAATCTTGAAAAGTTCCTCGGCAAAGAGAAATACAGTTTTGATAAGAAAAATGATACGGATGAAGTAGGAATCGTCCGTGGACTTGCATGGACAAGCGTTGGTGGAGATACTTTAGAGATTGAAGTCAACATCATGCCGGGAAAAGGTGAGTTCCAGTTGACGGGACAGTTGGGGGATGTGATGAAGGAGTCTGCACAGGCAGGGATCAGCTATATCCGCTCGGTCAGTGAAGAATATCACATTCCGAAAAAGTTTTTTCAGGAGAATGACATCCATATCCACATCCCAGAGGGTGCAGTGCCGAAGGATGGACCGTCTGCCGGGATCACGATGGCGACAGCCATGCTATCGGCGATCACGAAGACACCGATCCGTGCTGATGTCGCAATGACAGGCGAGATCACGCTTCGCGGCCGTGTGCTTCCGATCGGTGGACTGAAGGAAAAAACACTGGCAGCCAAAAATGCAGGGATTAAGACCATCTGTGTACCGAAGAAGAATGAGAAGGATATTGATGAGATTTCACCGGAGATCAAAAAAGGTCTGGAAATCGTGTTTGTAGAGCAGATGAAAGACGTGCTGGATGTGGCGTTTGTAAAGAAGTGAATTAAGAAGAGGAAAAGACAATGGTAATTAGAAGTGTGAATTTGGAGACTGTCTGTGGTATCACAAGTAAAATACCGGACAATCCATTTAATGAAGTGGCATTTGCAGGAAAGTCAAATGTAGGAAAATCGTCCATGATCAATGCGCTGTTAAACCGCAAGTCGCTCGCAAGGACATCGGCGCAGCCGGGAAAGACTCAGACCATCAATTTTTACAATGTCAACGATGCCATGTATCTGGTCGATCTGCCCGGTTATGGATATGCAAAGACCTCTGCCAGCGAGAAGGAAAAATGGGGAAAAATGATCGAGAATTATCTTCATACCTCTAAAAAACTGCAGGCAGTCTTTTTGCTGATCGATATCCGTCATGATCCGTCTGCAAACGATAAAATGATGTATGACTGGATGGTTTATCAGGGATTTACACCGATTATCATTGCCACAAAGCTTGATAAGATCAAACGAAGCCAGATCCAGAAGAATGTAAAAGCAATCCGCGAAGGGCTGAAAGTAAAGCCGGGTACGGTGATCATTCCATTCTCTTCCGAGACAAAGCAGGGAAGGGATGAACTGTGGGAGGTTATTGATTCCTTTGTTCTGCCACAGGAGGAAACTGAGGAAAAATGACATTGCACTGCAAAATCGTTCATGGTAAAATAATAGTATAAGTGTCAGACAAGACAAAAGCAGCCGGAGATACTTTCCGGCTATTCTGTGAATATAAAGGCGCATCGGAGGATGGTAGAGATGAAAAAGAAGAAAATTGTGATTGCTCTTGGACATGAAGCATTGGGAACAACACTTCCTGAACAGAAAGAGGCAACGAAACGAACAGCAAAGGCAGTGGCAGATTTTATCCGTGAAGATTATCAGGTTGTGATCACACACAGCAACGGACCACAGATTGGTATGATCCATACTGCTATGAATGAATTTTGTAAATTATATCCGGAATATACTGCAACACCAATGTCTGTATGTTCTGCAATGAGTCAGGGATATATCGGTTACGATTTACAGAATGCGATCCGTGCGGAATTATTGAACAAGGGAATCTATAAACCCGTTTCTACGATCCTTACACAGGTTGTGGTTGATCCATATGACGAGGCGTTTTACAAACCAAGCAAAGTCATTGGACGTGTGCTGACGGAAGAGGAAGCAGAGGCAGAGGAGAAAAAAGGAAATCACGTTGTCAAAATAGAAGGCGGGTACAGACGAATCGTTGCAGCGCCAAAGCCAATGGATATCGTGGAGATCGATGCAATCAAAGCATTGTCCGATGCTGACCAGATCGTAGTTGCCTGTGGAGGCGGCGGCATCCCGGTATTAATGCAGGACAACAACTTAAAGGGTGCCAGTGCTGTTATTGAAAAAGACCTTGCAGCAGGAAAACTGGCAGAACTGCTGGATGCAGACATGCTTGTTATTTTGACAAGTGTTGACAATGTATGCTTAAATTATGGACAGCCGGATGAAAAACCATTATCAACCATGACTGTTGCAGAAGCAAAGAAATACATGGAGCAGGGACAGTTTGGTGAGGGCGATATGCTTCCTAAGATAGAGGCAGCCATCAACTTTATCGGTGACTCTGCGATCAGATCCGTTCTGATCACAAAATTGAACAAAGATGGTTCTAATATTCATGGCGGTATGGGAACCATGATCACAAAATAATGTTTTTGACATAATGTTTACAAAAAGAGCAGGTTTTTTTACAAAAGAAAGCTTGCTTTTTTTATGTTTATTTCGTATAATCTCTCCGTAGATGGAGTCGCCGTACCAAAGAAGAAATTTAAAATTTATTATACATTTTTCACAAGAATACGAATTAAAACGGAAAGAAGAGACTGTATTATTGTGAAAAGTGTATAAGTTTTAAGTTTTGCAGAACCTGGTTCGCCGGCTCCGTGCTGATTTAGGGAGATTGTTAAAACTATAACAGAAATCAGGAGAGGCATATGCATTTCGAATGAATAAAAATCAGCAGGAAGCAGGAACACTTGAAAAATGAAACCATAAAAAGAAAGGAAGAATTTATGACAAGAAGAACAAAAATTATCTGTACGTTAGGACCATCCACCGACAATGAAGCGGTGATGAGAGCATTGATCGAAGAGGGAATGAACGTTGCACGTTTCAATTTTTCGCATGGACCGCATGATGAGCAGATGGGAAGATTAAAAATGCTCCGCAAACTGCGCAAAGAATTGGGAAAATATGTTGCAGCTTTACTTGATACAAAGGGACCGGAAATCCGTCTCGTAGAATTTGAAAAAGGAAAAACAGAGTTAAAGACAGGTCAGACTTTTACACTGACAACCGATGATATTCCTGGAACAGATGAGCGCGTATCAATCACTTACAAAAATCTTGCAGATGATGTAAAGCCGGGCGATCATATTCTGATCGATGATGGTCTGGTAGGTCTGGAAGTTGTAGAGATCAAACCGGTTGCAAAACCAGTGAATACCAAGGTCAACGCAAGAGATATTGTCTGTAAAGTGTTAAATGATGGTGTGATTTCCAATAAAAAAGGTGTGAACGTTCCGAACGTTGACCTCACGATGCCATTTATCAGTGAAAAAGATTACGGAGATATCTGTTTTGCGGTAGAAAATGATTATGATTTTATCGCAGCTTCCTTTGTCCGTACCGCAGAGGATGTTATGGAAATCCGCAAAATCCTTGCAGAAAAAGGTGGCGAGGATATTAAGATCATTTCCAAGATCGAGAACATGCAGGGTGTCCGCAATATCGATGACATTATCCGTGTCTCCGACGGTATCATGGTAGCGCGTGGTGACATGGGTGTTGAAATCCCATTGGAAGATGTTCCGGTTATGCAGAAAATGATCATCAAAAAAGTATGTGAGGCTGGAAAAATCGTTATTACAGCAACTCAGATGTTAGATTCCATGATGAAACATCCAAGACCAACAAGAGCAGAGTCCACAGACGTTGCAAATGCTATTTATGACGGAACGAGTGCGATCATGTTATCCGGAGAGACTGCTGCAGGAATGTATCCAATTGAAGCTGTAAAAACAATGGTCCGTATTGCAACCCGCACAGAGCATGATATCAACTATTTACAGAGATTCAGACAGCGCAGGACCATGTGTAACCCGGATGTGACAAACGCAATCTCACATGCAACCTGTACGATGGCTGGTGATTTAAGTGCAGCGGCAATCGTGACGGTAACGAAGTCCGGACGTACTGCGAGAATGATCTCCAAATACCGTCCAAACTGCACGATCATTGGTGAGTGCCTGACAGAAAAGGTATGCCGTCAGTTAAACCTTGAGTGGGGTGTAGAACCGATTCTTATCACAGAGGAACAGGATGCAAGCCAGTTGTTTGAGAAGGCAGTTGATGTGGCAGAGATGGCAGGATTTGTTTCCAAAGGGGAATTAGTTGTTCTGACCGGTGGTGTTCCACTTGGGGTATCCGGTACAACGAACCTCATCAAAGTACAGGTCGCAGGACATATTCTTGTGACAGGAAAAGGGCTAAACGGAAAGAAAATTTCTGGAAACCTTTGTGTGTGCCACAGCAATGAAGATTTAAAAAGCTTTAAAGACGGTGATATCATTGTCGCAGCAGACACCACAAATGAAATGATGGCACAGATGCGTCAGGCTTCCGCACTGATCGTAGAAGCAGAGGGTGCAAACTGTCATGCAGCAATCGCAGGGTTAAGCCTTGATATTCCGGTTCTTATCGCAGCTAAAAATGCATTGGATGTCTTAAAGACCAGTGCTTACGTTGAAGTGGACTGCGAGAGCGGGGTTGTAAGTGCGAACTAAACCAGAGTTTCACTTGCGTAGTGTCGCAGATTCTGTGGTGCTTTCTTAGGGCTTGAAGGGCAGATATAAGCGTCCTCACACAAGTCGTGATTTTATAGGTTTATGAAAAGAAAAACGGTACAGACGAAATATG
>OODO01002005.1_pt1 | contig 12069 bp, 10 predicted proteins | sample 1671261 | NCBI WGS metagenome assembly OODO01 (sample SAMN06348138, study PRJEB24527) | human gut metagenome | biome: human gut; feature: ankylosing spondylitis patient; material: feces | host: Homo sapiens | place: China | collected 2015-10 | reverse complement strand
CGGTAATGGTGTACTTGCCCAGCGGCAGGGTCACGGTTATTTCGCCTTTGGTGCCATCATGGGTGATTTTCAAGAAATCATAGGTAGCCTGCGTTCGGGTGGGGCTGAACTTCACCTCGTCCACTTGCCCCGCCGCGCCTGTGGTAACAGTTGCTACCAAGTCGCCGGATTTGTACCAGTAAGTGCCTTGGCGGTCGGGCGTGGCAATATCTCCGTCCGCGTGGATTTCGTACACCGCGCCCGCAAGGTTGTCCTGCGTGTAGATGAACTGTCCATCTTGGTAGTCGGTCAGGACATTGCCCTGTTTTCGGATGGTAAGCTGACCGAGCGTTTCGTGGTTGCAGTATTTCTCGGTTACGATGTACTCGTCCATGTCGTTGGTGGCATTGCCCACGACCTGCCAGACGCGGTCAGACTTGATTTCAAATTCCACCGAGTAGGCAGGATCGTTGAAATAGCCTTCCGGGCCTTGCAGTTCTTCAATCAAATATCTGCCCAGCGGCAGCTTTTCGGGTGTTTTCATAAGACCGTCTGCATCGGTGTAGAACACATCCGTTTTCTTGGTGGCGCTGCCGCTGGCGGGGTCGATCATGGAAATGCGGGTCTTATTACCCTTGTCATCTAATTTGTACAAGGCAAAAGAGGTGTTGGCGATTTTGACCGCCTTGCCGGTTTCGGTGTCGGTCTTGATGAGCTGCAAATAGCCTTCCAATTCCTCGTCCAGCACATTAAAAGTCATATAATCGTTGCTGGCGGTGGTGACGCTGCCCGCAGGAATCGTGAATCGGCTCTGCGGGCTGTTGGCGTCCACTGTCACGATGAACGGATCGCACTGGAACACATCCTTGGGGATGGTGGTTTCCACGACAAGGTATTGCCCATAGGGCAAGCCTTCAACGCGGAAGATGCCCTCATCGTTCGTGAATATCTCTCCCAGCCTATACTCGGCGGGCTGATCCGTGGGCATCCAGCCGTTGCCCCTGCCGTTGGCATAGTCGCCGTCTGCGGTCAAGGTCGCGTTATAGGCGTTGACCGTGTCGGTGCTGCTCTCGAACATATTGGCGACGGCTTGCCCCTCGGCGCTGAAATCGTATTTTAGTGTGGCGTTATCGTAATTGTCCTTGCGGTAGGCAGATAGGATGCTGGCGGCATCGTAGCTTCCGTCCGGGTTCTGCTTGAACTGCGCCGCCTTGCTCAATTTGGAAATACGATAAACGGTAAAGCCCGCGCCTTCCAATTTCAGTGCCGGGCTTGGCTGTCCAGTGGTGGAAACAAGTTTTTGCAAACTAAAGCCGGATTTGAGGACTTCGTCTTGACTTTCCTGCTCGGCGTGGATGTGGTAGGTGGATTCATCGGCATAGGACAGGGTTTTGTAGTGGTTGACCTCATCGCAGAGGTAGCCCTTGGCATAAGACAGATAGTAGCCATCCCACGCCTTGCTGCCGTTCGGCTTGCGGCCTTCGGCTACGGCAGAATACTGGTTTTTGTAGATGTAATCGGTGTACTCGTTATTTTTCCGAGCCAAGTCACTGTATTTTCCGGTGCGCTCCAACTTTTTGTTCAAAAGTGGGTACTTCCCGGTAACATACAGCTTGCCGTTTCCGTCAATGGGCAACACCATCCCGGTGGCGCGTTCGACAAGGTAATATCTGCCCATATACAGGTTGGCAAAAGCCAGCTTGCCGTCAGTGATTTTTGCAGAGGCTACCAGTCGGTCTTTCTGCAAAATGGGCAGGTAATCGGTATCCCAACCGCCGTTGGTGAGAACCGTAGTGTGCCAAAGGGGCGTGCCGTTGGCATCGGTGATTTTGGAGTAATCCACCACACCCGAAACACCGTCCGGATGTTCAATGGTGTCTGCGGCGTACAGATCGTACACAGCCCCCTCAAGCGTGGTATCGCCGTTGCTGCCCGCAGCCAGATACCGCGCGGCGTCCAAGTCCACTTTTGTCAGCTGAATATTGCCGAGGACACGGTCGTTCTGCATCTTGTCGGCATTGGCGTGCATGGTGTAGACATCTTCGTTGTTGGCAATGCCCGTGGGGTCTGTGGCGTAGGTCTTATCTGCGTTGCGGCTACCAAAGGTGATGGTGACCACACCCTCGCTGGTGTCGATGAGGGTACCGCCGCTGTTGGTCGTAGTGATGTCGGCATTATAATCGGCGTTTCCCAGCCAAATCGTCTGACCGTCCAACGCTTTGGTAATTTCAAAGGCATACGCCCGCTTGCCCAGCACAGAGCCTGCCGTGCCGGGTTTGGTCACATTCGTCCAATCGCCGTAGTACCCGCTGGGTGCGCGGCTCTCCACGATGACAAACTTGCCCTCGTTGCGCTGGGTATAATAGATACTATCCGAACCGCCAGCATAGTCACTGTGGTTTATGACCTTGTAGGTGCCATCCGACTGGCGCTCGACCTTGTACCGGTTGTATCCGCCAAATGGGATATAGCACTGCAGAACGGTATCCCACTCGAAAATGGCGAACTCGGCATCGCCCTTGATGCGCTGCTTGGTTTCACTGTCGATTTTGTCGATGCTGACCTTGACCGACCATTCATCGTTCTGCATTTTATAGTCATTGGAACTATTAGCCGGAACAGTAATGGTCTGGCGGCTGCCCAGCGCACCGGGTGTGCTGTCGAAGCCGTGCGGAATGGTGATTTCATCGTAGCTGAATGTAATATTGGCAAGCTGCGCCCGTGCCGCGGCGATGGCAGCATCCACCATGCCCTGCGCTTCGTTCTGCAGCTGACTAATGGCTGCGTTTTTTGCAGCCTCGGCAGCGGCGTCTGCTTCGGCTTGGCTGGTGAAAGGACCCTCCTGCCCGCTGAGCGTACTGGTGCTGGTCTTGGACACCTCATAGTGAACCGTCCATGTGGCAGAACCGTCGCCGCCGTTGAGGTGAAAACTGTCATCCTGTGTGTGACCGCTTGTGGTAATGGTTTGTGCCCCGGCAGGGGTCATCTGCCAGCTGCCGCCGTCCACGCTGCCGCCGGTCCGGCTGGGCGTGACGGTAATGACCGCGCCGTCCACCTTTTCCAGCGTGTTCAGCTGGACCTTGTCGGTGTTGACAGTGAATGTCAGATCAAAGCTGCCGCCGGCAGTCTGGGCGGGAGCTGTCCATGCAGCGGAATAGTACTTCGGTTCCGGAACACTCGGCACATCCGGGATCTCAGTGCCGCCCGCAATTTCTTCACCGACCAGCGCCACAACCTGCCACGCATACCCTGCGGGCGGGTTATAGATGTAGGTGTAGTAGCCGTTTTCCCCGGACTGCGCATCTGTACCGTTTACCAGTTCTTCTGCAGCAGCAATATAGGTCTGCGCCGCGTAGCTGTCGGGATAGTTTTCCATGATCCACTGCTGGGTTTCATCGTAAAGGCTGCCAAGGATGTCCGGCTGTTCTTCACAGCCTTCAGGATCATCTTCAAGGCTTGCCACAACAGGACGGTCATCCAGCATATCCAGACTCAGCTGACCAAGACCGCCCCAGATGTTGACCTGGTTTGCATAGTGGTTGCCGGGGGTATACTGGCCGGGTTCAAGGCGGGACACATGAGAGAAGCTGTAGGTGGGGCAGCCCTTGGGCTGGCCGTTCAGCCCATGGCTGCAGCAGTAGGCTTCCTGACCGTTGAACCAAATCAGCCATGTGCCGCCCTCCTTGGCAATACTGGTGATTTTGCCGGTGGCATACGGCGGAGTCGGTCCTGCAGCATAGGCGGCAATGCCGTCATCGCCGGTGTCGGCATACATCTGTGTGGGTGCGGCATCCTCGCTGATCTGTACATGGATAGATTTTGACTGCGAACTGCCGTCCGAATCCGTATAGACCAGCTGCGCCGTAAAATCGGCAGAGGCTTTCACATACAAACCGGTTGCTGCCGCCGACTGCTCCGAGTATGTCTGGTGCAGGATTTCAGTCTGCTCCTGCTCGTCTGCCGGGATAGGCTCATAATCGGTGGAGAGATAGCTTAAAAGCTCTACATCATCCGGCAGTATGATTTCGGATACCGCACCGTCTGCCGGGTATTCGACCTGCGCCAGCAGTGGAACAATGGCATAGTCTGTACCGGGAGTTTTGCCGATTGTGACCGTGTTCTCATCTGCGTTCAGCGCATCGGCATCCATATGGGCATCTACGCCGTCATACAGGTCAGAAACCCACGCGGAGATACCGATTTTTGTTTCGCCGGTTGCCACGGGCAGACCCATGCTGCCAAGGTAACTGCCGGTAGGCGCGTCCGGCAGATCGTTGTACAGATTTTCAGTGATCTGCGAAAGATTCGGTGTCGGGACATTGGCTTCAGTGGTTTCCGGTGTGGCCGCTGAAGCTGTCTCCGGCGTGGCGGGGGCATCCTCTGCAAAAGCGGGCAGCGCTGCGCCCAGATTTGTGAGCGCAATCCCTCCCGCCAGCAGCAGCGACAAGCCCTGCTTTATTCTGTGTTTGTTTTTCATACTGGTTCTCCTTTTGTTGCAAAAGAAAAAGCCCGCTGCGGGGTGCAGCGGGCAGGGTTACCGTTCGGGAGCGTGTTTCTTAGGGACCGGCGCGGTTCTGGCCTTGTAGGCTTTTCTGTATTTTTCGTCAGCATCATAGAACTGCTGCGGAGAGATACCGGCATCCAGACACCCCTGCATGACAACCGCATGGTAGCGGCTGCTGACCGGGAGAAGCTGGTCGCGGTACGGTGCGTTCATCGTGTAAACCATAATTTCGTGCGGCGTACCATCTGCATCCATTACCGTCACGGTTTCCTTGTCATAGAATGTCGGGTAGCCCTCGTAACAGTCAAGCTGAGATTCGTCATGGTCAGTAATCGACCAAATCAATCCCTCAACGCTTGCGTCCTCTTTGGGCAAAATCGTCAAGTAGCCGCGCCGGAATGCCAGCTCATAGCCATTCAGCTTGGCGATCCCTACGGCGGTTGCCTCCGGGCAGCGGTAGACCATCTGATCAAAATTCAGATTGGAACCATAGGCAAAGTATTCTTTTCGAGACATTGGATTTCTCCTTATCTGACCTCATCTGTATGAAGCCGTGGTTGATTGCTGGGATACAGCGACTTGTCGTGCCGCCACGCCTTGTCACCGGGCAGGTTCTTCAGCAGGTGCATCCGCACATTTTTGTACTCAGGACCAATCAGCCCCAGCCGCAGCAGAAAGGTGCGGAAGGTGAACGCCGGATTATCCCCGATGGGCGTTTTCCGGAACTGCGTGTACTTCTGGTTGATGCCCTGCGCCGAGATCGCCATAGCCAGAATGATGTTGGCTTTGGCTTCACCCGCATGGAGCGTGGAATTGAACAGGCGCCATTCGATTGTACCGTGATAGAATACAGAATGCATATTGCAAGCCCTGTACCGTGACGAATGGTAGTGATAATCACTCCCATCCCGCCCTTGATACCAGCGATCTTTCAGTTGATCCATACTCGCGCCGCTGGGCAGCTTGCGGATTTCTTCCAGAATCGGCTCATCCACCGCCTGACAGTAGCTGTCGATGCGGGCAGGGTTGACTTTGAGTGCTGCAAACAAAATGTCCTCTTTGGAATACATGATAGAAAGTACATTTTTCAGACTTTGCGGCGTGTGCTTGCTTGCATCCACATGGACGTGCATTCCGCAGCTGTCGTTTACGATGCCCCCTGCGCGGCGTAAGGAACGGACAACCTCCTGCAGCTTTTCCATCTCGCCGTATTCGAGTTTGGGGGAGTTCAGTTCAACCTTGTAGGTTTCCCCGATAAGAACAGACCGCCTGCGGCATTCGGGATGGATGCTGCCGTCCCGGACGATTTTCCACTCTTTACCGTCCAAATCTTTGACCCTGTAGGCATCGTAGCCACCACCGGAATGCTCGGCGCGGGTGCCAAATAAGTCGGCCAGCGTTTGGGCTGCCGTGGCGCGGTTTATCCCGGTCAGTTCAATTTCACAGCCAAAATACTGGTCACGGAAATCAAGGGGCAGGAGTCTCACCCCGCAGTTCCGCGTCCATGGCTGCAATTCTCCGCCCGATGGCCTCTACCACGTTGACTGTTACACCGTTGCCTGCCTGCTTGTAGGCTTGGTTATCGCTTTGGATGGCAAGCACCGTGTCGATGCGGTCATCTGCCCAGCCCTGCAGCCGCAGACATTCGCGCGGTGTCAGGCGGCGGATGCGCCCCTCGCACAGAACGCCGTGACGGTCTTTTGTGGTAAGTGTATGCATGGGTGCGCCAGGCTTACCGGTGCGTTCGGTGTTGCGGGCGAGGTCGGACTTGATGGGATTTTTGACCGGGCAAACTTCAACAGTGCCTTGTTGGCAGCCCGTTGTAAGTGTATGCGCAATCTCTTTACCAACCCGTCCGCGCCGACTGTTGACTGTGGCGTAACTCAGGTCGATGCTGTCACCGACCTGTGCCAACTGGTAGCCGGTCTTGGTGGCGCACTTGATCGGCACTCCCACCTCGTACAGCCCGGTTTTGCCACCGAAGCCACCCGGATTGGCAGCCAGCGTACAGCTTAATCCTTCGGGGGAGTAGACTCGTTCTCCTTGATGCCCGCCGTGGGTTTGTATAAGAGAACCTCCTGTTGTTTCGGTGAAAGGAAATACTTTTCCTCTACATCGCTCATCAAGATATCCGACAATGTACACGCGGTTTCTTGACTGGGGGACGCCGAAATCTTTGCTGTTAAGACATTGCCATTCCACACCATACCCCAGTCGGTCCAGCGTGTTGAGGATTGTCGCAAACGTCCTGCAGTGGTCATGATTGATGAGACCCACCACGTTCTCAAAAAGCAAATACGGAGGCTTCCGGGCTTCAGCCAATCGGGCCAGTTCAAAGAAGAGAGTGCCGCGCGGATCTCCGAATCCTTTTCGGGTTCCTGCAATGCTGAAAGTCTGGCAAGGAAATCCGCCGCAGAGCAGCTGGAAGTCCGGCATGGTGCTGGGGTCGGCTTTTCGGGCATCTTCAATGAACCACTCTCCCTTCGTGTCAAACAGGGCGTTGTAACTGCGGTTGGCGTATTTGTCGATTTCGCAGTGTCCTACGCATTCAAATCCTCCGGCACGGGTCAGTCCTTCGCGGAAACCGCCGATGCCGGAGAACATATCTATAAATCGAATCACCGATTTGATAACGAAAAAAGAGGCAGCCTATGCTGGCTGCCCTTGCTAGTTAAGTATGTGATTTTCAGTATTGTGCATCTACCTCCATTTCGGTGCCATCTGGTTCGCCGGAGTCGACATCAGCGTTTTCCTCCGCAGCTTGCTCGGTCGTAATTCTTTCGTAGTCCTTTTCGGCTTCATCCAATTCTCTTTCAATGAGATGTACCAGAAACTCTTTCTGGCTCAGTTTGCGGTGATAGATTTGCTCGTACCTTGCAAGAAAGGTCTTGATGCGCTGGAGAAGTTCCTCGGATACCTGAAATGCTAACGTGCGTGTTGCCATGTTGCTGACTCCCTTCGGTTTCTCAAAAAATGTGGTTATGGCTTGCTCGATGAATTGCGATGTGGTGATGCCCTGTCGTTCCAGTTCATCTCTGATTTGCTGGTGCAGGTCGTCCGGAATGGTGACGGTCAATTTGCTCATTTCAGCTTTCTCCTTTTATGCACCTAGTTTGTTGTTATAGTAAGCGGCCAGTTTTCCAAGATTGATGTACCACTTCACCCCGGACTGGAATGCGATGTCCGGATTTTCACGACATACTCGGCGAAGATAGTAAGGCGGAAGCTTCATGATTTCACTTGCCTGTTTGATGCTGACAATTTGCGGCAGGACAATTTTTTCTATAACGCAACCCGCCGTCTGACGATCAAGCATACATTCGTTCATTTTACATTCTCCTGTTCTTAAGCTGAATTTGCAACCGCTTTTTGTCATTGATAAGTTGTTTTTCGATTGCAAAGCAAGCATATCACAAGTGCGATGACAAAGCTATTCACGAGAACCAACGATAATGAGATGCATAACTCGGCAATTATGCCCATAACCAACAATTTATGATTTTATGTTTATTACCACATGGTAATCACCACCTTAAAGTGAAGCTAAAAAGTTGATTGCGGAAGGCGGAATTATATCTGTTGCTCGGGTGCGAGGAATTGCCCCCGTCAAAGTGACTACCTGCAATTCCTCGCGCACCACCTTGCGGATGCTTTTCTCCAGCCTATCCGTCTGTTCTGCCGCAAGGATACTCTGCACCAGAAACTCCTTGCGGCGGGCTGACGGCATCTGCTGCAGCAGCTCCCATGCGCGGCGGTGCTGCGGGTCGTTGAGGTTCGGACGGAAAACGTACTGTGGGCGTTTCATGCCTCGCCTTTACGGCGCGACACGGCGGCCAACGCGCGCTCGAATCCGACAGCATTCACCTTATCGTCCAGTAGAAAAATCGTCTTACAAAGGCCATCTTTGGGGCTGAGGTGGCGGCTCACCACCGATGCCCCGCCGCCCAATAGCACGGCGGGGATGGCGTGCAGATCGAAACCGGCTTCCATCGTGGCAGACAGCAGATGTTCGGTGTACTTGCGCCCCTGCCGGTTCACAATGTCGCGCACCGTATCGCTGACCGTGCAGGGCTGACCTGCCAGCATATTTTCGATTTGGGCATCTGTGAGGGACAGCCCGGTTTCGCGCCGCACCTGTTCCCGAATGTCATCCACGCAGCGGATCATGCCGAGTTCCAGACTGTGCGCAGTGTCAGCCGCAGGGATGGCGTTGTCGATGCGCATGAGGTCCACCGTCCAGCCGCCAAGATCCATGAGGAGCATGGAGGGTTCGTCCTGCAACAAACCAGTTTCGGTCATAAGGGCGGCGTAGCCTTGAGGGAAGACCGCAACTTCTTCGATGGTGATGCTGTACTCCACGCCCTCGAAGCGGAAATTCACAGGTTGCTTGCTTCGCAGCAGATAATCTCTGAACTTGGGTTTATCGCGTCCGAAACTCGTCAGCGGCAGACCTGCCGCAATGCGTACAGAACATTCGGGCGGCAAGCCGCGCTGCCGGATTTCTTTTGCAATCGCTGCCAGCGTCAGCAGGTAATAGTTGTCGTTCGCAGTCTTATCCCGTTGGATAGGCTGCCGCCCGGAGCCACAAACAAAAAAGCACCCGCCAAACTCTAAGAGTCCTTGGCGGGTGTAGGGTTCGTGTTCTCCGTAACTGGTAAGCCCTGCCGGGAACGAGCAGTGGGCTGTTTTGATAGCGTAGTAGCCGTGGTCGATGCCGATAATGATGCTCATGGGAAATACCTTCTTTCATTTCAAAATCTTTCGGGAATCTATAATAAACGGCGGGGGAGACCTTATCTCCCTCGCCGGAATTTTCTTCGAGAATGGTAGCGTTTTATCCGCCACCACTGGTGTTCCACTCTCAAAATCACCCTACCAGCGGCGAAATTTTACGCTGTAATAAAAAAGCGCCCGCATAGGTGAGCGCTTAGAATTAAATCGGCTGTATACTTTCATTGGTCGAAAAAACATCATTGCGCAAGAACATCGTACAGTTCCATTTCGTAGATGGCTCGATACAGCTTGTCGGGGTAAAATTGCAGATAGGGGTCTCTCTTGTCAAATATTTTCCGTCAGTCTACATTGAGTTGTCGAATTTACTTTGATATAGTTTTCTACTATTAAAAGCGTGACAAATTGTCACGCTTTTAATAGTAATCGGTGGATAAATATAGGGTGCCCCGACTCTCTATTTCACGATAATGCTTCTTTCAAAATTTCATGTTGTTATTTCGCAGAAAAACGTTTATACTTAGTGTATGCCAGTATAGCAATGAAAGTTGGGGTTATTGTGGACAAGACATTCATGACAGAACTTCGCATCAACCATGTTCGCCATTTAAAGGATATTACGATACCTCTTTCTAACAGCCAGCCTAAGCATTTAGTTTTGACCGGTAAAAATGGCAGCGGAAAAACGAGCGTTTTGAAAAGTGTTGTTGACTTTCTGACTTATGTGGTTTCTAGTAATTTCTACTCACAAGCAGCTTGTTTAGAGAGTGTTACCTTTAACCAAAAAAGGCTCCAAGAATTAGACAACTCTGAACAAGATAAGCAAAATCGAGAAGGCATTGAAAGGGACATCGCGTTCTGGACTCAGTTCCTAGACCATTGGATTGATGGGACTGTTGCCGAATATTTATCCTATGCTGACCTGCGTGAGAAATACCTAAAGGGCGAATACATCCTCGCCTATTACGGCGACGACCGTGAAATCAAGGTTCAGATTTCCAAAAATATTGAAAAAGTTGATTTGCAGGAGGTCTACTCTCTCCAAGACCATCCCAGCCAGCAGCTTGTCAAATATCTTGTCAACCTAAAAACAACAGAAGCCTTTGCTAAAACTAACGGGAATGAAGCCCGCGCCGCCGAAATCCATGCTTGGTTTGACAGATTCCAAAATGTTCTGCGCTCCATTTATTCCGATGATACTCTTGAACTGAAATTCGACATCGAAACCTTTGCCTTTACCATTTGTCAGGCAGGGCATGATCCGTTTGATTTCACCACTCTGTCAATGGGCTATGCTGCTGTTTTTGACATCATTGGCGACTTGATTATGCGCATGGAATCTAAGCATCGCTATGATTTAGAGGGCCTTGTGCTGATTGACGAAATCGAAACTCATCTCCATGTTGATTTGCAAAAGAAAATCGTTCCGATTTTGACACAGCTGTTCCCAAATATTCAATTTATTTTAACCACACATTCTCCGTTCGTCTTAAACTCCACCGCGAATGCAGTCGTCTATGACTTGGAAAAGAAGCTTCTGGTAAAAGATGGCTTAACCGACCTGCCTTACGAGGGCGTTGTTGAAGGGTACTTCGATACGGATTTGTTATCAGCTGAACTTCGTCAGAAGTTTACCGAGTACAAGGGAATTGTCCAAAAGGCCACATTGACGGATGAAGATTTTGCTCGTGCATCGGAATTAGAGACTTATTTGGATGAGGTTCCCGATTACTTGGCACTTGATTTTTCGGAAGAATATAGTCGCCTCAAGTTGGAATTGATGAACCGGGAGTAATAAGTATGGTGAAAGTAAATCGTACTAAAACGGCTCCCGCATCGCTTGCGATTGAAAAGGAAAAGGGAACCGAAAATTATAGAGAACGAGATGTTGTTTTTCAGCTAAACAAGGACTTTAACGGAAAGTGCTATCTCTGTGAAATTGACAAATTGCAAAGCATCCACATTGAACATTTAAAGCCGCATCATGGTAAAGACCGTGATTTGATGTTTGATTGGAATAATCTGTTTCTTTCTTGTCCACATTGCAACAGTGTAAAGAACCAGAAAAAATATGAGGAGCACATCATCGACTGCTGTAAAGAAGACCCCGAAGCATCCATCCGGCAAGAACTTGTAGACAGTCATGTAGTCGTGACCGCAATCGAATCCACTGAGGATGCCATCCGCACAGCAGGGTTACTAACTGAGTGCTTTGAAAAAGAGAACACCGGAATCCGAATCCTTGAATGCCAAACACGGGTAAACGCTTTACAGACTACTATGACAACATTATATCGTTGTCTTGCAAATTACAAACAAAATCCCAGCCAGAGAAATTACAGAACCCTGCGTGGAATGCTGAACAGAAGCCATAAGTTTGCAGGCTTCACCCGTACATATGTGCGAAATCATATTGACGAGTATCCCAATCTTAGTGAATTGGTCGCAATCGCCTGACGTTCTGAATCTTCTTGCGCCGGGCCAAAAATAAGGGTAAACAAATGTGTTACGTTATTGCTAAAGACCGTTATGCCCACGGCTGCATAGCATTTGAAACCGTACATGGGAAACATTTAGCCGATTTGAAATGGGCGCTGAATGAAGCCCTTGGAAATACCGGTGTAGAGATTATGACCATCAGCCGCCCCGAAGCCTATGGGGAATACGCGCCCTATCACTTTGTGCAGACTGAGGATGAGTTTGTTGCACAGGTATTAGCCTTACGGCCATAACCTCTAATTTCTGTGTGTGACTTTTAATCCTGCTTTGCTACAAAACCCATCTACGAACTCATCTACCAATTTATCTACGGCTCTGCATTTTGGTTGAGAAACGCTGCGAAAATTACTACACAT
>OODO01002002.1_pt1 | contig 12077 bp, 10 predicted proteins | sample 1671261 | NCBI WGS metagenome assembly OODO01 (sample SAMN06348138, study PRJEB24527) | human gut metagenome | biome: human gut; feature: ankylosing spondylitis patient; material: feces | host: Homo sapiens | place: China | collected 2015-10 | reverse complement strand
ATGAATGCAAGAACTGCGTGGTTCATGCAGCCGATGAAAGCAAGGTGGTAGTTCAAGGATTGGATGGCTATATTGTAGCCGAGAAACACGGACAGCTACTTGTTTGCTCATTGAAAGAGGAACAGAGAATTAAGGAGTTTGGAAAATAAAAAAACTGCGATAGATTTGCTATTATCGAAATTGAAAGCAGTGAGGATACCTCAGTACCGTCTTAAATAGAAGTTTAAGAAAGTGTAGCTCAAGGGTATAAAAATGGTAAAATATTAAATACAAGATAAATTATGGAAGAAAAAGTAATAGAATTGATTGCACGTGTACTTAATGTACCAACAACAGAAATAGAGATGGATACCGAAATTGGTGAACCAGATGAGTGGGACTCTCTTCATAATGTAGAGATTATCTCTCAGTTGGAGAAGGAATTTGATGTGAAGATTACATCTGATATGATTATGGACTTGGAGGATGTATCTGATATTGTTAGTCTCATTGAAGATTTGACAGAATAATATAATCTTAAAGTTATTAGAACATTTATGAGACGATACAATAGAACAATATAGTACAAAGGATATTTATATGTTAGAAAGTATCGAAAAACAAATATGGCACTGGGCAACCGTGCAGCCCGATAAGATAGCTGTAAAAAGTGGAAAGAAATCTGCAACATATCTTCAGTTGTGTCAACGCATATTGGGAGCAAGAGATTATTTCAAATCTCAATTATCACAAAACGAAGGAAATGTTGTTATTCTGGCAGCTGGTAAGCAGATTGAGTTTGTTTATGCATATTTTGGCGCACACTTAGCAGGATTAAAGGTAGTTCCTATTGATGCTGCAACTAATCCTACCAGATTGGATTATATTGTGAAGCAAACGCATGCTAATCTTCTGGTTGGTTTTGATGAGAGTGAGCAGGAGGTTGCTAAGGCTAGATTGAAAGACTTTGCAGAATTATCTGCTGATTTCTCTACACCTTTGTTTCCAGAAGGCCATCAGATTGCAGATATTCTTTTTACAACAGGTACTACAGGTAAACCTAAAGGGGTACCTTTGACTTATGATAATGAGGCTGCTGCAGCAAGAAATATCAATGAGTTTATTGGTAATTCACAGGAAGATGTTGAACTTCTAGCTCTTCCAGTCAGCCATTCCTTTGGCTTGGGTAGAGTAAGATGCAGTCTGTCTAAGGGAGCGACATTAATCCTGCTCGGTAGCTTTGCCAATGTAAAGAAGATATATCGCACGATGGAGGAAGACCATGTAACTGGTTTCACAATGGTTCCTGCCAGTTGGAGATACCTCAAAAAACTTACAGGAGATAAACTGGGTGAATTCAAGGAGCAACTTCGATATATAGAAATGGGCAGTGCCTTCTTCTCTAAGGATGAGAAGAAGGAACTTGCCGATCTGCTTCCTCATACCAGAGTATGTATGCACTATGGCTTGACTGAAGCTTCTCGTTCTGCTTTTATGGAATTTCATCAGGATAAGGCACATTTGGATTCTGTAGGAAAGGCTTCACCAAATACAGATATCAAGGTGCTTGAAGAAAATGGAAAAGAGAGTGCTGTTAATCAAGAAGGTGAAATCTGCGTAAAGGGTGATCATGTAACTCATGGATATCTTGATTTGCCAATAGAGGAATCTTTCTTTGGTGATTATTTCCGTACTGGTGATTGGGGATATAAGACAGCAGAAGGATATATTTATTTAATAAGCAGAAAGAAAGAACTGATTAATGTCGGTGGTAAAAAGGTAAGTCCTATAGAAGTAGAAGAGCAGTTATTCAAGATTTCTGGTATAGCTGATTGCGCTTGTATTGGCGTGTCAGATGAGGAAGGTGTTCTTGGCGAGGTTGTTAAGGCATTCATTGTGAAAGACAAAGATAGTGACATTACTTTTGATGATATTAAAAACCAACTGAACGGTAAACTAGAGTCTTATAAACTTCCTGTTCACTATGAATGGATAGATGAAATACCAAAGACTCAGAATGGAAAAATTCAACGAGGTTTATTAAAATGATTGATATAAAGAATAAAAAAGATTGTTGTGGTTGTCATGCTTGTGGTGATGTGTGCCATGCCCAGGCGATTACTTTCCATACCGACCATGAAGGATTCTGGTATCCAGAGGTAGATAAGGAAAAGTGTACTGATTGTCATCTTTGCGAGAAAATTTGTCCGATGATTAACATCGACAAGTTGAAGCATAATGATTTGTCAGAGCCAAAAGTTTTTGGTGGTTATAACAAGGATATTGTTATTCGCTTTGATAGTACATCTGGTGGTATCTTTACTCTTCTTGCACAAGCCATGTATAAGCAGAAGGGATATGTTAGTGGTGCCATCTATACGGATGACTTGAAGGTATTCAACTTCATTTCTAATGACAAGAAAGATTTGAAGCGCCTTCGTAGTTCCAAGTATGTACAGAGTAATGCTGAAGGTTTATATAAGCAGATTAAGCTGTTGCTGATTGCTGGCGAAAAGGTTTTAGCCTGTGGCTCACCTTGCCAGATGGCTGCTCTGCGAAGCTTCCTTCGTAAGGATTACGATAATCTTATCATTGTAGATTTCCTTTGTCGTGCAACGAACTCTCCAAAGGTCTTTGAAAAGTATAAGGAGTCTTTGGAAGCTCGCTATAGCTCTAAGATTGTATCTATTAAGGACAAGAACAAGGATCATGGTTGGCATAGTCTTGCCAGAAAGATAACATTCGAGAATGGTCAGATATATTATGGCGAAGGTCATGAGGATGATTATCGCCGTGGATACCACGACAATGTCTTTGAGCGCCCTTCTTGTTATGAATGTAAGTTCAAGGGTATTCCACGTATGAGTGATATCACTCTTGGTGATTTCTGGGGAATTGGTCAGGTAGATTCTTCTTTGGAACAGAACTTAGGAACCTCTCTTATCATGATTAATTCCAAGAAAGGTTTGGAATACTTTGATAAAATTAAGGATAAGTTAGTTGTTAAAGAGTTTACTTTGAAGGATATTGTCCCAGGTAATAGTACTGCTATAATGGGTGGTAAGCTTCCTTATCCTGCCAATATCAATCGAGATGAATTCTTTAAGGCACTTGATGAAATGCCATTTGATGAATGTGCAGCTAAGTTCTTCCCATACGAGAGTAATGATAAGATTTCTGCTAAGCGAAAGGTAAAGAATATCCTTCGTGTCATTTATCACAATAAGAAGAACCCAATGCAGTTGCTCCGTATCTTCTATTGGAATTACTGTAGAAAGAATATCCATAGCAATCTGTTGGAAGGAAAAGTCTTCAATGTCCTTTCTCATTGTGCCATAGATATCGCCAAGACTGCAAATATTGAAGTTGGTGGTCAGGTAAGTCTTAATCAGAAGCGAACACGTGGTAGTAAGGGTGAGTTTCGACTTTTGGTAGAGGATGGTGCCACACTGAGTTTTGGTAAAGGTCATTCTTATTTCAAATACGATAGTGATGTGCAGGTATTCAAGGGCGCACAGATGTTAATAGGTAGTTGTGCTACCAACATAGGTTTGAAAATCGTTTGTTCAGAAAAGATCGTAATGGGGGATGATGTTCACATTGGTCGTGATGTTTGGATACGAGATAACAATGGCGGTCATCATGTCATTATTAAGGGATATAAAGACAAGGCTCCGGTCATCATAGGTGACCATGTATGGATCTGTTCAAACGTTAGTATCACGAAGGGGGTTACAATAGGCGAGGGTGCAATCATCTCTGCTAATAGTGTTGTTACAACTAATATCCCTGCTCATTGTATCGCTTCAGGTAATCCAGCCAAGGTGATTGCTGAAAACATTTATTGGAGACCATAATGAAGAAAGGATAATATGGCATCAGAAAATAAAAGAATAGCAAAGAACACGGTATTTCTGTATATCCGCTCGTTCCTGATGATGGCCATCAATCTCTATGCCTCCCGTATCATCTTGCAGGCATTGGGTGTTGAAGACTATGGACTTTATGGAGCTATAGGTAGTATCGTGGCAATGTTCACCATCATTAATGGTTCTCTGTCATCGGGTACGAGTCGTTTCCTTACTTTCGAACTCGGCAGAGGGGATATGGCGAAACTGAAGAAGACCTTCAATGCCTCTCTTGCTATGCATACAGCTATGGCCGGCTTTTTATTTCTCTTGATGGAAACGGTTGGTCTATGGTTTGTTAATTACAAGATGAATATACCTGCTGGTCGAGAGTTTGCTGCCAATGTAGTCTACCAGATGTCGGTGCTTACCTGTATGTTTTCCCTTACACAGGTGCCCTATAGTGCTACGATTATCTCTCATGAGAAGATGGACATCTATGCCTATGTTGGATTGGTGGAGGCGACCTTCAAGCTAGCGTTGGTATTTGCTTTGCTCTATTTGCCTTTCAGCGACAACTTGATAGCTTACTCCATTATTCTAGCTTTATGGGGTGCAGGACTACAAATTTTCTATAGGTTTTATTGCTATAAAAGATTCGAAGAAACACATATCTCGTTTTGTAGAGAGAAAACTATCTATAAAGAAATGCTCTCTTATTCCGTTTGGGATACAGTAGGTGCTTTTTGTGCAACAGGTAATAGTCAAGGTATTAATATATTGATTAATATTTTCTTTGGTGTAACAGTCAATGCTGCACGACAAGTTGCTTATCAGGTTGAAAATGGTGTAAATCAATTGGCAGCAAATTTCACAACCTCTATTACTCCACAAATTGTAAAAAGTTATGCGAAGGGTGATAAGAAAAGATTCTTTCAGTTGATTTATGAAGCAGGAAGATATTCATATTTTTTAATGTTTCTTGTTTCATTCCCAATTATACTAGAAGCTGATTATATACTGAAGCTTTGGTTGGTTGAGGTTCCTGAATATACGGTTTTGTTCACTCGTTTTGTATTAGCAATCGCATTGTATCGCATAATAGTTCGTTCAACAATTAATGGGGTTCATGCTACAGGTGATGTTAAAACTCTTAATTTAACAAGTGGAGTGTATTCTGCATGTTCTTTTTTGCCTTTAGTATATCTCTTGTTCAAGTGTGGTTTACCTGTATGGTCTTGCTTTATTGTTTATGCATTTAATGGTATTGTCTGCAATTTCTTTGAAGCAAGAGCATTATATAAAAATGAAAAGTTTGATATCTTAAGATATATCGTTTATGTTTATCTGTATCCTATAGCTGTCTCAATGATAGCTGCTATTCTCCCTTTTGTAATCATATCTACAATGGAAGAAAGTTTTTTGAGATTAGTGTTCACATTAATTGTTAATAGTTTATGTACTATTATATGTGTTTACATATTAGGAATCAATCAAGATACACGTAAGAAAGTAAATTCTTTTATACTCAATAAAATAAGAAAAAATGATTTATAGATTAATTAATGGTATATATAGGAGATTAGTACTTCCTAATTATTCTAAATTCTGCATAAAGAAAGAACAGGAGAATGAAGAAAAATTGGTTCTTCAAAATATCCCTTTAAATAGCCTTACAGCTCTAACTGGAAATGAAAAAGAACAAGTTAGAAAAATGTATGGAAATATATTCGGGGGGGCAAATTAGAGCATTTTGAAGAATTAGCTCTATTTAAGCACTATCGTGGTTTTGACCCAAGGTATATATCACATTATATATATTTGCCGCTAGTAGCTCATAAGCTGAATAATTATCATTATACCAAAATGCTCGAACATAAAAGTCTGTTAGGATATTTAGTAAAAGGTACACTAAAATTTCCTTATTGTTATGTTCGTTGCATTGACGGTGAATTCTATGATGATAAGATGTTGCAAATAAGTCAGGAACAAGTAATCAATAAATGTATTGAAGAAGATGTTTTAGTTGTGAAAGATTCTGTTGATTCTGCTGGCGGCAAGAGTGTTGAACTTCTGCGTTTAGATAATCTTGATGATGATAAACGTCGTAGTGAAATACTACGAGTTTTGTCTGAACGAAAAAATGACTTTGTAATTCAAGAATGTATTAAGCAGCATCCTAGTTTTGCAAAGTTCAATCATACTAGCATAAATACTCTTCGAGTAACAACACTATATCTTAATGGCAGGTATTCTACCCTTTCTGTTATTTTACGTTTTGGTAAAGAAGGAATGAAGGTTGACAATTGGGGAAGTGGAGGTATTATGGTTGGAGTATCTAATACTGGTCATCTTAGCAAAGTAGGTTATGATATTCAATTAAATACCTTTACGGAATATAATGGTATAAAATTTGATAATCAAATTATCCATCAAATTCCATCTTTGCTCAAAGATATCGAAAATGCTCACAAGAATCAATTTTCATTGTGCAAGTTTATTGGATGGGATATTTGTTTCAATGAGCAAAATGAGCCAATTGTGATAGAATTGAATAGCTCACAACCTGGTGTTATTGGGGAGCAACTCTGTACAGGTCCAATTTTTGGTGATAGAACTCATGAGGTTGTAGATTATTGCTCTAAGAAAGAGTTTAAGTATCATCGTAGTTTGTTTCAATATTAAAAATATATATTTATGTGTGCAATAATGGGAGTATTAGATACTCATAATCAAATAGATAAAAATATGTTAGAAACTATGCAACGAGCATTGTTTCATAGAGGTCCAGATGATGCTGGTTTGGAAATATTTTCTTTGGATCCAAAAGGTAATTCATATATAAGTAATATTGGAGTAGCCTTTGATCGCTTAAGTATTCGTGATTTGTCAATGAAAGGTCATCAACCCATGTTCTTTGACGACAATAGTGTGATGATAGCTTTTAATGGTGAAATTTACAATTCAGAAGAATTACGTCCTCTACTAATAGAAAAAGGATACACGTTTAAAAGTAACTCTGATACAGAAGTGCTGTTAAAGCTTTACCATTGTTTTGGTATTGATAAAACATTGTCTATGCTTGATGGTATGTATGCTATTTGTATTGTAGACTTTAGAAGTAATTCGATTTATCTGATAAGAGATAAAATCGGTGAAAAGCCTCTTTACATCTATAGGGATGATCATAAGCTTATGTTTGCTTCTGAGTATAAAGCCTTTTATGCACATACGGAGTTTAAAGCTGAACTGGATGAAACTGCTATGGATGAATATTTCATGTTTAGATATACATCTGGAGAACAAACTTTCCTAAAAGGTGTACGTAACTTGACACCTGGTAGCTATTTGAAGATAAATAAAGAAGGTGTAGAACATCATATATATTGGAAACTTCCAAATATTGAAACAAGTAATAAAAGCTATGAAGAATGTAAGAGTGACTTCAATGCACTGTTGCAGAAAAGTGTAAAAAGACGTTTGATTAGTGATCGACCTATAGGATGCCAACTTTCTGGTGGAGTAGATTCTTCGTATTTATGCAATATCATTAAAAAGGATTTCAACAAATCATTGAAAAGCTATTGTATAACATTTGATAATAAGGATTTCTCAGAAGAACCATATATTGATTTTGTTAATAATCGATTAGGTTTAGAAACTAAAAAATTGACTTTTCTTTCAAAGGATTTTATTAAATATTGGAGTAAGTCAACTTGGTTTTTTGAAGCTCCAATGAATCATGAAGGAACTTTAGCTTTATGCAATCTTAATGAGGAAGCCAGTAAGGATGTTACTGTTATGCTTTGTGGTGATGGACCTGATGAAAGTCTGGGGGGATATCCTCGAGCATATGATATGTCGTTAAGATTGTTTGATAAACCTTATACTAAACTTGGTCTCAAATTGAAATTACGAGAAATCAAGCAGAAACTCAGAAATTTTAAGCATCATGTCAAAGTCGAAACTGTTCCATATGATTCAGATGATGATTATTATATAGCTCAATCTCAATGGATACAGGATAGTTTATTTAATCAATTGCGTCCTAATGCAAGTGATTCTATTAAACAAGTATATAAGAAAAGAGAAGATTTTCTTCATTCACAGTCAGGGAAGGGCCTTCGTAAATATCTTAATTATGAAATGAATACTTATATGCAGGACATTCTGATGCGTTCTGATAAAATTTCAATGGCAGCTTCTATTGAACTTCGAGTTCCTTATCTTATGCCAGAATTATTGGAGTATATACAGACAATACCTGTTGATTATCTGGTTGATATAAGCAAAGATAGCAATTACGGAACAAAATCATTGCTTAAAAGTTTGTGTAAGGATGCTTTTGGTAACGAGTTTACATATCGTTCAAAGATGGGGTTGTCTTTTCCTTTTATAGATTATTTTTCTGATATCGAAATGAGAAAATTCATAGAAAAGGAAATTCTGCCTAATATAAAGAAGAGATGTTTGGTAGATTATAATTATGTGATTGACATATGGAATAAAATTCCGAAATGGAAAGAAACAAATCAGTATAATTGGCGTGTTCTACACATGATGTGGTGTGTATTCTCTTTTGAAATTTGGGCTAAAATGTATTTAGATGACAACCCATTAACATATTCTTATAATGGACAAAATATTATTAAGTAATGGCATTGAGATGCCTCCAATTGTTGAAACCACGAATTGGATGGATTATCCAGTCATGAAGAAGCTAGTGACCGCAGGTCTTCAGATAGGTTTCAGAGCTTTTGATACAGCTCGTGATTATGGTAATGAAGATGTTGTAGGCCAAGTGATGAAAGAATGCTTAAAAGAGCAGGGCTTGAAACGTGAGGATATATTCATTACGACAAAGATTGGTAATAGTCAGCAAGCATTGGGCAACATAGAAGAGCAGGTAGATATGTCACTTAGAAACTTGCAAACTGATTACATTGATCTTTGGCTTATGCATTGGCCTTATCCTGACCATTATGTTGATACATGGCATAAGATGGAGAAGGTGTATAAGAGTGGTAAGGTAAGAGCTATCGGTATGGCAAACTACAGAATTCGTCATTTTGAGCATCTTTTTAAGGAAGGTGTTGAAATTATGCCGCATTGCGTACAGATGGAACTTCACCCTATGCGTACAGCAGAAGATATTGTTTCTTATCTAAAAGAACGTAATATTGCTATTCAAGCTTATTCTCCACTGTGTCGAATGATTCCAAAGATTAAGGAAAACGAAATGTTGAAGGAAATTGCAGAAAAGCATGGAAAGTCTATAGGACAAGTCATTCTTAGATGGCATATACAAAATCATACAGTTCCTGTTTTCAAATCTTTGAAACCAAAGAGACTTGCTGAGAATTTTGATATCTTCGATTTCTCATTGTCAGAAGATGAGATGAAAATGATAGCTTCATTAGATGAAGATTATAAATATCACATTGAATCTACCAGTTGCCCTGGTTATTAAAAATAGAAAAGACATATATGAGTTTAATAAAAAAAGTCATCAAAAAGGCAATAAAAGTTTCTACAGGTTGTGAGATTTTATATAAGACCAATTGGTATAAATCAATGTTTAGAGACCTCAATCATGAGACATATCCAGATAATGTATGGTATCGTGACCATAACGAGCGAAACTACGACTTGGTAAACCTTGGTAGCAGTGGTGGTAAGTGGGCTTTCGATTATACAAATTATAATATAAAGGCAATGAATTGGGCACAACAGCCACAGACTTTGCTCGAAGACTACAATCTGCTCCGTCATTTCCATAGTATCTTAAAACAAGGTGGATATGTACTTATTACCATCATGCCATTCACTGGTCTCAATAAGAAGACAGGACTGATGGATGCCATGAAGTATGTAAAGTTCGATATTCAGGGAGAACCGATTCAACCTTATATGTTCAAAGAAGCTCAGAGCTATGCCAATTATCCTATACTTTTTAAAAAGGCTGCAATTAAAGCTCTCATTAAATATTTCTTAGGAAAAGATAAGCAGATTGGTATCCGGCCAGAAACACAATTGGACTATAATCCGATGAAGTCTCATGAATTAGAGGTTGATGCCAAGAGATGGATTGATGGATGGAAACATCAGTTTGGTATTGCAGACTTTAATGCACCTTTAACAGAAGACAATCAGAGGGGAAGAGAATATCGTATAGTGTTGATGCAAACTTTGATTGATTTCTGCGTTGAAAGAGGATATAAGCCTGTGTTTGTTATTCCTCCGGTAACAGATCATCTTGCAAAATATTATACTCAGAAGTTTGAAGAAACGTATATATATGGTTATTTGAAGTCTATCAATCGGGAAGTTCTTACTTTAGATTATAGTAAGAATCCAGAGTTTAGAAATGATGATACTCTCTACTTTAATAGCTTCTTTCTAAACAAGCGAGGAAGAAAGTTATTCACTAGAAGAGTGCTCAAGGATTTAGGTTTCGAAAATTAACAATAAATGTCATATAAACTGATTAGGGGGGAACTCTGAGAGTATCAACATGTTGCGATTTTCAGTGAGAGTGCTGATGGGGGAGAGAAATGATGTGAATAAACAAAGAAAAAATCCCAACCCATAAGCTTTTTAGGACTTATAAGCTGGGATGATTCTGAACACGAATAACTCGAATAGCACGAATATCTGGGAACTGTCCGGGCTTTCTAGAGATGGAAGTCGATTTCCTTCAGCCATTCCTTGACATCGAAGCAAGGACAGCTCTTGCGAACCCAGGGAAGGTCGCGATGACCTAGGATCTCGGCATCGGGATAGTCGAGGACGAGACTGTAGAGGAGGTCTTCCAGAGATGCTTTCTGGGCTGGAGTGCGAGTGTCGGCAGGCTTGCCTTTCTCGTCGAGACCACCCTCGTAGCAGATTCCGATGCTGTGGGCGTTGTAGTGGCGGGCGTGAGCGCCCTCCTCGCTCTCTGGACGGCATGGATAGACCACGCCATCCTTCGTAATGTAATAGTGGTAACCGATGGAGTGGAAACCACGGGCCTTGTGGCAGGCTTCTAAGGCTTCTACTGGGAAGTCCTGGTTAATACGTGTGGCACTGCAATGTACCACGATCAAATCGATTTTTCTTTGATTCTTCATTGGATTCTATGGATTTTAAAGGGTTAATAATTGTCTCCCACAGATTACACAGATTTTCACAGATTTTTAACTCCTTCGGAGTTTTTCCATTGAGGTTTGGTGATAACTGTTGCTCGCAACAAGATTATCTGTGTATATCTGTGAGATCTGTGGGAGAACTAAAATATCACTTGCAGCTCTGCACACAGAAGGAGCTGAGGACGGCAGTGAGGACGGTGATGACGAAGTTGATGACTTTCTGGATTGTTTCCTTTTTCATTTTAATTAGTGATTAGTGTAATTAGTGATTAATGTTTAATTTTCCCACAGATTACACAGATTTTCACAGATTATAGACTCCTTCGGAGTTTTTTGCAGTGAGACCTGATGAGTATAAGACCGTTGCTTGCAACAAAGAATTATCTGTGTAAATCTGTGAGATCTGTGGGAGACCAAGAAGGAAGCGGGCAGGATGAGCAAGTATCCGTTCAGGGCGATGATTTGACAATGTTGAATGGTGAGTGATGAACTCATTCCTGATGGGCCCTCGGATTACTCCGGACTGCATCCTGCCGATGCGCTTTCTCTTGTTTCAGATGCGAGGCGGGTAGGGCTACTCTAAGCCGTCGCCTCCTCCTTCTCCAGTGGTTCCGCTACCGCCCTGGTCGGTGTTTTCGCCACCAGGGGTATCCTTTCCGGTATCCTTCCCTGTATCCGGGGTGGTATCCGGGGTGGTGCCATCACCTAACAGAGCAGAGGCCTTCTTCAGCGTAGCTTCGAGGTTGATGGTCTTGGCGCTGAACTCACCGGTGCCACGAGCACGGAGACGGAAACCGTCGATGTTCTTGGCGATGGTGAACTCCTTCTCTGAGGCGGCTCCCTCCTTGTTGCGGATGCCGATGGAGAAGATGGCGAGGTCGTCAATCTTCACAGCGAAACCCTGCAAGGTGAGTTCCTTGATGCACGATACCATATCGGTAATCATGCCCTTGATGGCTCCCTTAGAGAAAGGAGTGTTGTGGCTAGCCATGTGTTCGGCCAGGCCGTCGATGCCTACCGTCTGAGTGATGACTGGATAGGCGTAATACTTGCCGTATGCCTCTGGCATCTTGGCGTTCTGATTTAGTTTTAGTACGTAAAGCAACATAAGTTTTTAAGTGTT
>OODO01002001.1_pt1 | contig 12099 bp, 9 predicted proteins | sample 1671261 | NCBI WGS metagenome assembly OODO01 (sample SAMN06348138, study PRJEB24527) | human gut metagenome | biome: human gut; feature: ankylosing spondylitis patient; material: feces | host: Homo sapiens | place: China | collected 2015-10 | reverse complement strand
AGTGCAGCCGGCGGCGAATATGTCCTCCGCCACCTGCGCGATTGTGAATCTGGTGCTGCTGGCCGTTTCCAGCATCGCCGGTATCGTCAGCGCGTTCTTCACCCTGAAGAAGTAATCGAACTTGCGGCGGTCAGGGGAATCTCGACGATTCTCTTGACCGCCGTTTTCAATCTCATTCGGCAGGTGGTAAACATGTTTCAGATTCAATCGTTTACTTGCGAGGGCTTGCGCGACCATCTGGTGACCGACTGCGCCGCCCCGACGTTTGCCTATTTCGTCTCATCCGACCGCGCGGGCGCATCCGTTCAGTCCGCTGAACTGACGGTGAACGGCTGGACAATCCGCAATCCCGACCAATGCGGAACGCGCTATGCCGGGCAGCCGCTCAAGCCTTTCACGACGTACACCGCGACGCTTACCGTCACGTCGGACAGCGGCGAAACAGATACTGCCCGCTTGACCTTCGAGACGGGACGCATGGATACGCCGTGGCAGGGCAAGTGGATTACCGACGGCGCGTATGTGTTCAAGGAAAAGAAGGTTTCGCCCGTGCCGATGGTGTTCCGCAAGGCGCTGCCGCTCCGGGGCGAAATCGCGCAGGCGAAGCTGTACGCCACGGCAATGGGCATCTACGAGCTGAACATCGACGGGCAGAAAGTCGGTGAACGGTATTTCGCGCCCGGTTTCACGTCCTATGCGCATCAGCTGATGTACCAAACGTATGATGTGACGGACATGCTGCATTCAGGCAGCTGCATCACTGCGACGGTCGCGGGCGGCTGGGCGGTCGGGTCGTTCGTGTTCACGCGCGTCAATCGCGTGACGGCAGACCGTCAGGCGCTGCTGGCGGAGCTGCGGATTACCTACCGCGACGGCAGGACGGAGGTCATCGGCACAGACGAAAGCTGGCAGGTGACAGAGGACGGTCCTGTCCGCATGGCGGATTTCTACGACGGCGAAACGTATGACGCAACCATATCACTGGACAAGGCGAATTGGCGGAGCGCCGTGCAGGAGCGTCTGCGCGTGAAGCCGAAGCTGATGGCGGATTACGGCGCGGACGTGAAGGAACATGAGACTTTCGCGCCCGTAAGCTGCAAGAAACTGGGCAATGCGCTGATTTGCGATTTCGGGCAGAATTTCGCGGGTGTGGTGCGCCTGACGGTCACGGGAAAACGCGGGCAGAAGATTACCATCCGCCACAGCGAAGTGCTGAACCCTGACGGTACGCTGAACACGGCGTTCCTGCGCACGGCGAAAGCGACGGCGACGTACATCTGCAAGGACGGCAAGCAGACGTGGTCGCCGCGGCTGACGTACATGGGCTTCCGCTACATCAGCGTCGAGGGCGTGCGGGAAGAAGACGTGCAGGTGACGGGCGTCATGCTGTACTCCGACATCCAGCAGACGGGTTCGTTCCGCTGCTCGAACGAGATGCTCAACCGCCTGCAGGAGAACATCGTTCGCAGTGCGAAGTCAAACTTCATGGATATCCCCACCGACTGTCCGCAGCGCGACGAGCGCATGGGCTGGACGGGCGATATTGCCGTGTTTGCGCCGACGGCGGTGTTCAATTTCGACATGAACCGCTTCTTGGACAAGTGGCTTCTGGACGTGCGGGCGGAGCAGCTGCCGACGGGCGGTCTGCCGAACACGGTGCCCGTGCAGGGTTACGGCTTCCCCGCGACGATGCCGAAAATGGCGGTCGCTTGGTGGGGGGATGCGTGCGTCCTCGTGCCGTGGGCGCAGTATATGGCGCGGGGTGATGTGGGCGTGCTGCGCCGGATGTATCCGACGATGAAGAAGTACGTCAACGCCTGCCGCTTCTGGTGCGGCTTCGGCTTCGGCAAGCACCGTTATCTCTGGGAAATGCCCGGTACGCTGGGCTTCGGCGACTGGGTTGCGCCGGACGTGCCGCAAATGAGCCAGTGGCAGGGACGCATCAAGTGGACAGGCACGGCGTCGCTGTGCAACACAAGCGCGCTGCTGGCGAAAATCGCGGATATTCTGGGCGAAACGCAGGACGCGAAGCACTACCGGGCATTGTCCGAAAAGACGGCGGATGCGTACTGTTCGCTGCTCACGGACGGCAACGGCAAGCTGCTGGAGGAGTTCCAGACCGCTTACGTCCTGCCCATCTACCTGAATATGTTCCCCACGCAGCAGATTCGGGAAAAGGCCGCCGCGAATCTCGCCGCGCTGGCAAAGCGCAACGACTGGTGCATCGGCACGGGCTTCCCCGGCACGCCGTACATCCTCTTCGCGCTGTGCGACAATGGGCAGGTGGATGCCGCATATCATATGCTGCTGAACACGAAATGCCCCTCGTGGCTCTACGAAGTCAAGGCGGGCGCGACGACGATTTGGGAACGCTGGGACGGCTTGGACGAGAACGGCGTCTGCCCGATTGGCGATGACGGCACGGACAAGATGATTTCCTACAACCACTACGCATCCGGCGCGGTCGGCGACTTCCTGTACCGCCGCATTGCGGGCATTGAGCCGACGGAGGCGGGCTACAAGGCTTTCCGTGTCAAGCCGATTCTGGGCGGCGGGCTGACGAGCGCCTCCGCGAAGGTACGCACCCCCTACGGCGACGCAAGTGTACAGTGGGAAACGGCGGCGGACATCTTCAACGTGACAGTAAGCGTCCCGGTCGGCACGCGCTGCGAATTGACGCTGCCGGATGGCACGAGCCAAATACTGGCGAGCGGCACGCACACGGCGACGTGCAGCATCAGCTGATTTGTTCAAATATGGATTGCACCCGGAATGCGCTGAAGGCTGGCGCTTCCGGGCGCTTTCTGCTTTTTTTACATTCAGGGGTTGACACCGCAAAAAACGTCTGTTATAATGACGGCGAATCGGGAAAAGCCCATGCGGCTGACCCGAAAGAATTTGCAGCGAAAGGAAGGCGATTGTGCGTGGACATAAGTCACAGTAGACGCAGCAAAACGTTGGATTGCGCCATGCTCCGCGGACACTCGCCGTTCGCGGACTGACATTGCCTGTTTTCAGGTCGCCGTTTTGGTTGCCCTTTTGTATGAATAAAGGGGTGAATTTCGGCTGACAGCACAACAGGTGTGTTTGTGTACGCTTTTTTCCACCGTTTTGCGTGTTTTTTGCAGGGCGGTGGTTTTTTCGTGCGCAAAATTTGATTTGATGATGATGGAAGGATGTGAGACGCATGGACGCGGGCGGTTATCCATTATGCTTTGCCTTTTCCCGGAGCAGCCATGAAATGCGGCGACCCATGCGTCTCTGCATCAGCCAGATTCTGTAAAGCATTGGCTTTCATGGCGCTCCTTTGACCGATGAACAGGAGGAAAAACGCCATGACGCTGAACCTGAAGAAGAAAGTTGCCCTGACCGCCTCGCAGATGCTGGCGGAAAACAACCGCGCGACCGCCGACCGCCTGACGTGGGCGGCGCAAACCGACGAAATGAATCTCCGCACGGCGCTGAACGTGCCGGAAAATGGCCTCACGGAAGAAATGGCGGAAGAAGCCCGCGACCGCTACGGCCGCAATGTGCTGCCGACGAGCCAGCGCACGCCGCTGTACAAGCGTCTCGCCGCCGCGTTCATCAATCCGTTCACCGTCGTGCTGGTGCTGCTGGCGATTTTCAGCGCGCTGACGAATGTTGCGATGGTCGATCCGGGCGACGAAAGCTGGGCGACGGTCATTATCATCACCATCATGGTGCTGATTTCCGGCATTCTCCGCTTCGTGCAGGAGACCCGCAGCGGCAATGTCGCAGCGAAGCTCTCCGAGATGATTCACACGACAGTCTGCGTGACGCGCGAGGGCGAGAAGAAGGAAATCCCGCTGGAAGAAATCGTCGTGGGCGACATCGTGTCGCTGTCCGCGGGCGACATGCTCCCGGCGGACGTGCGCATCCTCCGCGCGAAGGACCTGTTCCTCAGCCAATCCAGCCTGACTGGGGAAAGTGAGCCGGTGGAGAAGTCCGGCGCGGTCTGCCAGACGGTTGGCAGCCTGACCGAATGCGGCAATCTGGCGTTCATGGGCAGCACGGTCGTCAGCGGCAGCGCAACGGCAGTCGTCCTCGCCGTCGGGCATGACACGATGCTCGGCGCAATGGCAAAGGCGCTGAACGTCAAGCCGCCGAAGACCACCTTTGAGAAGGGTGTCAACAGCGTTTCGTGGGTGCTGATTCGCTTTATGCTGCTGATGGTGCCGATTGTGCTGCTCATCAACGGTCTGAGCGACGGCGACTGGATTCAGGCGGGGCTGTTCGCCATTTCGATTGCCGTCGGTCTGACGCCGGAAATGCTGCCGATGATTGTGACCACCTCGCTGGCGAAGGGCGCCATGACCATGAGCCGCGAGAAGGTCATCATCAAGGACTTGAACGCGATTCAGAACCTGGGCGCAATGGACATCCTCTGCACGGACAAGACCGGTACGCTCACGCAGGACAAGGTGGTACTGGAATATCACCTGAACGTGGACGGTGAGCCGGACGACCGCGTACTTCGCCACGCGTTCCTGAACAGCTACTTCCAGACGGGCCTCAAGAACCTGATTGACATTGCCGTCATCGACAAACAGCGTCAGCTTGGCGCGGATGAGCTGATTGCCCGCTTCAAGAAGGTGGACGAAATCCCGTTTGACTTCGAGCGCCGCCGCATGAGCGTCGTTGTGCGCGACCGCAAGGGAAAGACCCAGCTGGTTACCAAGGGCGCGGTGGAGGAGATGCTGGCGTGCTGCACCCATGCGGAAAGCAAGGGAAAAATCGTTCCGCTGACGGACAAGGTGCGCGCCTACGTCCTGCGCAAGGCAGATGAGCTCAACGGCGGCGGTATGCGCGTGATTGCCGTTGCGCAAAAGACAAATCCCGCGCCGGAAGGGCAGTTCTCCACGGCGGACGAGAAGGACATGGTGCTCATCGGCTTCCTTGCTTTCCTTGATCCGCCGAAGGAAACGACCCGTGACGCGATTCATGCCCTGCGGGAATACGGCGTCGGTGTGAAGATTCTCACCGGCGACAACGAGAAAGTCACCTGTGCCATTTGCCGTCAGGTTGGGCTGAATGCTGAACGCGTGCTGCTCGGCGCGGACATTGACGCCATGGATGACGAAACGCTTGCGCAGGCAGCGGAGGAGATTACCGTCTTTGCGAAGCTCTCGCCTGCCCAGAAAGCGCGCGTCGTCACCGTCCTGCGCCAGAAGGGGCATTCCGTGGGCTATATGGGTGACGGCATCAATGATGCAGCCGCGATGAAGGCGGCGGACGTGGGCATCAGCGTAGATACCGCGGTGGATATCGCCAAGGAAAGCGCGTCCGTCGTCCTGCTGGAAAAAGACCTGATGGTGCTGGAAAAGGGCGTTATCGAGGGTCGGAAAATCTACGCGAACATGATGAAGTACATCAAGATGACGGCTGCGTCGAACTTCGGCAACATGTTCTCCGTCCTTGCTGCCAGCGCGTTCCTGCCCTTCCTGCCGATGGCGTCTCTGCACCTGATTCTGCTAAACCTCATCTACGATATTTCCTGCACCGCAATTCCGTGGGACAACGTGGACGCGGAGTACCTCAAAGTGCCGCGGACGTGGGATGCGTCGGGCATCAGCCGCTTCATGCTCTGGATGGGCCCGGTCAGTTCGCTGTTCGACATTGCGACGTACCTGCTGCTGTATTTCGTGATTGCGCCGATGGCGTGCGGCGGTCTGACCTTCGCGCAGCTGACCAATCCCGCGATGCAGGACAAGTTCGCCGCGCTGTTCCAGACCGGCTGGTTCATCGAATCCATGTGGACGCAGACGCTCGTCATGCACATGATTCGCACCAAGAAGCTGCCGTTCATCCAGAGCCACGCGTCCCTGCCGGTGATGCTGCTGACGATGCTCGGCATCGCCGTCGTGACGCTGCTGCCCTTCACGCCTCTCGCCGCGCCGCTGGGGCTGTGTGCCCTCCCGCCTGTCTACTTCGCCTATCTGGCGCTGATTGTGCTGGGCTACATGGTCTTGGCAACGCTGATGAAGAAGCTGTATATCCGCAAGTATCATGAGCTGCTGTAATGGGCTTTGATACTATTTCCAAATTCACCTGCGCCATCTGCTCGCGCCTTTTCCGCGCTTGCGTCCGCTCATTCCACTTAGCGTAGCGCTGCTACGCTGCGTTTCATTCGCGTTAGCCAGCGCGAAAAATTCGCTTCGCATCTTGGCGCATTCTCATTTGGAAATAGTATGACGCAGATAATCTGCACACAGCAGTTACGCAAAAACGGGTCAAGGGACGTTTTTTGATGCCCCTTGACCCGTTTATTTTGGCTCACACAGCCGCTTTTGCCTTCAAGCCCAACGGCGATAGCCGCGCTTTCTCCAGCGCCGTCACCACCAGCGGCACAACAATCAGGTGAATCACCGCGCCGACGGCCGTATTCACGAAATACGCCGTCACGAACGCTGGGAATGTGTACGCATTCCCCTGAATGCCCATCACGACCGCCTTCGCCGCGCCGCCGACAAGCCGACCCGCAAGCATGGCAATTACCATGGCAATCAGCATGGCCCAGCAGGTCTTGCTCATCTTCTTGCTCAGCATCGGATAGAGCAGCCCGCACAGCGCGCCATACGCTGCCATTTCGAATGCCATCGGAATTGCGACTGGTACCAGCGGCGGCATACCGAACAGCACGCTCCGCAGCAGCGGCAGCACAATGCCAAGCCCCATGCCCCAGCACCAGCCGCACGTCAGGCCGCAAATCAGCACCGGAATATGCAGCGGACTGATGGCCTGCCCCAGCACCTGCACATTGCCCGTCAAGAAGGGCAATACAATGCCAACAGCCAGCAGAATCGCTGTTACCAGCAGGGAGTACAAACAGCTCTTTCGGTTCATTGCCATGAGAAAAAACCTCCAAAAAGAAAAATACCATGAAGAAAGCCGGGCATTCTCGTCCGATGGCTTCCTTCATGGAAACAAAAACAGCATAGCATATTTCGATGCGCTTGTCAAGCGTCACGCGTCGCCCTCGCCGATGTAGGTGAAGCGTCGATACGTCTTTCCGTCGCGCTCGATGACCTCATTCCACATGCTTGCGGGGCGCACCCACACGCCGCGTTCACCATACAGCGCGCGGTAGACCACCATTTCCTCGCGCGTCTCGCTGTGCGTGGCGATATAGAGGACTTCATACTCTTTGCCCTTGAAGTGACGGTAGCGTCCGGGCTTGATGGTTTCGCTCATGGTGTCTGCTCCTGATAAATGTCGTTGTACAGTCCCAAATCCATCAGCCGATCACGCAGGGACTGCATGTCCTCCCATGCGTCGCGCTTCTTCGACGGGTCGCGCAGGAGCGCCGACGGGTGATAGGTTGCCATCATCCAAATGCCTTTGCGCTCGAACCACTTGCCGCGGTCGCGAGTGATGCGGATGTCCGCCCCAATAATGTTTTTCGCGGCGGTTGAGCCGAGCAGGACGATGACTTTCGGGCGGATGAGGGCGGTTTGGATGCGGAGGTGGAGCTTGCAGGCGGCGGCTTCCTCATCCGTGGGGACGCGGTTCTGCGGGGGGCGGCACTTGACGACGTTGCAGATATAAACGCGGTCGCGCGGGAGCGAAATAGCAGCAAGCATTTTGGTTAACAGCTGCCCCGCTGGGCCGACAAACGCAAGCCCTTCCTCGTCCTCAACCTGTCCCGGCCCTTCACCGATGAGCATAAGCGGACTGTGGCGGTCGCCCTGTCCGGGGACTTTGTGGTGGATGTTCTGGCACAGGCCGCACATTTGGCACTGCGAGACTTGACGCTCGAAGAGTTCCCAAGAGAGGTCAGGCATGGCGTGTTCACCTTCTTAAATCATCGTCTGGAAGAGCGAAATGGATTGCAGAATGTCGGAATGAAGCCAATTCAGCAGGCTGACCAGCATCGTAATCAGCACCAGAATCACCGCGCAGCCCGCGATAATGCTGATGAAATCGCCGAAGCCGGATAACAAGCGCCAGTGATTCTGCCGCAGTTCCGCCTGTTCCTCTTCAGTCAGGTATAAATCCGGATCTTCGAGGGCTTCGTCCGCGAAAACCTCTTCGGCAGTCGGGGCGGGAATATCCGCATCATCATCCGCGTAGTCCGGCTGCCACGCGTTTTCGTTGGTGAAAGTCGGCTGGGCATTCGGGTCTTCGGGGCACGCGGACTGGAATGTCGGGACATAGGGCGAATATTCCTGCGTGGCATCCGCGGAATCAGCGTCCGGCTCGGACGCGGCGCGGCGACGGCGTTTGAGTTCAGGCATGATGGCCTCCTGTTGAGAAGAATTTCGACCATAGAACGATTCAGCGGGATAAAAACATCCATATGCCGCGTTCTATGATTGGATGGGTTGCGATTTTCTGATGAAAATTCACGGCACAGGTAAATCCGAAAACCGTATCATCAAACGTAATCCAGCCACGGCGCGGGTTCTTCGTCGCGCCCGGTCAGGTGGCCCTGACTGCTCAGACCGGGGAAATCCGTCTGCCGCAGCGCTTCGTAGAGAACGATAGCGACGGAGTTTGACAGATTCAGGCTTCGCGCTTCCGGGCGCATCGGGATGCGGATGCAGCGGTCGTAGACCTGCTCCAGCAGGTTTTCCGGCAGGCCGCGCGTCTCGCAGCCAAAGATGAGAAAATCACCATCTTGATACGTCGCCTCGTGATAGCCGCGCGGCGCCTTTGTGCTCGCAAAGTGCATCCTTGCATCCGGATGCTGGCGGAGAAATTCGCCGAAATCCGGGTAAGTGTGGTAGGTCATCAGATTCCAATAGTCCAGCCCGGCGCGCTTCAGGTATTTGTCGCTCAGCGAAAAGCCCAGCGGTTCAATCAAATGCAGCGTTGCGCCTGTCGCGGCGCAGGTACGCGCGATATTGCCCGTGTTCTGCGGGATTTCCGGGTTGAACAGCACGATGTTCATCATCGTTCAATCGCCTCCTGTGGATTCGCTTCTATTGTACCATTTGTGTGAACTTTTCGCAAGAGGTGGATTCTGCTTGACAATTGCCGGGTCGAATATTATACTATATGATAGAAATTGGAAGGAGTGGGAAACTTGAAACAGGCACGGTGGATGCTGATGGTGCTGGCGGCGCTGCTGCTGAGCATCGGCATTGCTTCGGCAGAGTTGAACTACATTCTGCCGGACAGCAATTCGCGCGAATTGACATGGGATGAGGTCGCCCGCTGGGACTACGAAACGCTGGGCTACGCGTTCAACGAGATTTTCGCCCGCCATGGCTACGTCTTTCATCCCGGCGAAAAGTACGACAATTACTTCTCCTGTCAGCCTTGGTATACGCCCAACCGTGATACCAACAATCAGCGCGCCGTTTATCCCTACCTCAACGCGACAGAATGGGCAAACTACGAGCTGATAAAGGAAGTGCGCAGCTACAAGGCTGAAAACGGTGACAGCGGCGAATCCATGTGGACGTATTTCTCCGGCGGATTCGATACCCTCGGCGGATTTGACTATGTGCAGCTGCGCACGGGGCAGAACCTCCCGGTGTATTCCGCGCCCAGCCGCAATTCGTGGCGCGGCGCGAACGGCAAGGCTTCCGTCGGCACAAATGGCGCAATTTACAGCGCTGGATGGGAAAACGGCTGGCTGCTGGTGATGTACGAAACAAACAGCGGCTCGGTGCGTGTCGGTTACGTCAGCGGGGACGATATCCGCGGTGGCGTGCCGATGGATACGTCGCTGACGTTCTCGTATGCCGCCGCTACGCTGAATGCCGGCACGGCGCTGACGGATGATCCGGCGATGCGGAAAACGACGATTGCACAGCTGCGCGCGGGGACACAGGTGACATATTTGACGAGCTTTTTCAATAAATCTGCGTGGGATTATATTGAGACGACGGTGGATGGACAGACGACACGCGGCTTTGTGCCCGCAGGCTGCTTAACGATTCATGGGGATTAAAGGGAAGGGGGAAAAGTACTAAGTCGCAGCGCCAAAAGGATAAACACGCGGGCAAAGCATGGAGGAGAAGCCAACTCAATCGCGCGAATGGGAGTCCAGAGGGTCGAAGACCCTTTGGCGGGGTCGAGGGGCAGCGCCCCTCGCGTCTCCCTTTCGCTACTAAGAAAGGAGCTGCAAATATGCAGAACCGTACTCATACATGCGACGAACTGCGGCTGTCGGACGCGGGTAAGCGCGTGCAGCTGTCCGGCTGGATGGATAGCGTGCGCATCGTCAGCGCGAACCTCGCGTTCGTCATCCTGCGCGATTTCTATGGCACGACACAGGTCGTTATTGACGACGAGGAGCAGATGAAAATCATCCGCAGCCTCAACAAGGAGAGCGTCATCTCCGTGACCGGCATCGTGCGCGAACGCGACAACAAGAATCCGAAAATTCCCACGGGCGATATTGAGGTGGAGCCGGAGAAAATCGACGTGCTGGGGCGCTGCCGCTACAATGAGCTGCCGTTCCAGATCAACCGCTCCCGCGAAGCGGACGAGAGCATCCGCCTGAAGTACCGCTATCTTGACCTGCGCAACCCCGATGTGAAGAAGAACATCGTCATGCGCTGCAACGTCGTCACCGCCCTGCGCCAGGCGATGAACGAGCACGGCTTCCTCGAAATCACCACGCCTATCCTGACGGCTTCGTCCCCTGAGGGCGCGCGCGATTACCTCGTTCCGGCGCGTAAGCATCCGGGCATGTTCTACGCCCTGCCGCAAGCGCCCCAGCAGTTCAAGCAGCTGCTGATGACCTCCGGCTTCGACCGCTACTTCCAGATTGCCCCCTGCTTCCGCGACGAAGACGCGCGCGGCGACCGCAGCCCCGGCGAGTTCTATCAGCTTGATATGGAAATGGCCTTCGCCGCGCAGGACGACGTGTTTGCCATCATCGAAGATGTGCTGCCGCCGATCTTCGCCAAGTACGGCAAGTATAACATCGCGTCCAGCGCACCGTTCCGCCGCATCGCATACAAGGATGCGCTGGAGACTTACGGCTCTGACAAACCGGATCTGCGCATCGATCTGACCTGCAAAAATCTCTCCGACCTGTTCACAGAATCTGAATTTGAGCCGTTCAAGGGCCAGACTGTCAAGGCCGTCCCGATCTCGAACTGCCATCTGACACGGAAGCAGATTGAAAAGCTTCTGACCGACTGCGAGGTGCAGGCGGGCGTCAAGGGCTACTGGTTCAAGATGGATGAAAACGGCGAACTTGCCGGCGGCGTCGCCAAGTTTGTGCAGGGCTGCAAGGAGCAGCTCGCCCAGCGTCTCGGCCTGACGCCCAACACGCTGGTCGTTATTGCGGCGGGCGCTTCGGCCACGAAGCTTACCGGCGTGCTCATCAAGACCTTCGGCGCAAACGTCGAGGGCCATATGGATAAGGAACGCTACGAATTCTGCTGGATCGTCGATTTCCCGATGTACGAGATCGGCGATGAGTCCGGCGAACTGGAATTCTGCCACAACCCGTTCTCCATGCCGGGCGGCGGCGCAGCCACGCTTGACAAGGCCATCCGGGGCGAACTCGACCCGCTGACCATCACGGCCCAGCAGTATGACCTGGTCTGCAACGGCATCGAACTGTCCTCCGGCGCAGTCCGGAACCACGATCCTGAGATCATGATCAAGGCTTTCCAGCTTGTCCGCCTCGGTGAAGACGATGTGAAGAAGAAGTTCCCCGCCATGTACAACGCCTTCTGCTACGGCGCACCTCCCCATGCCGGTATCGCCCCGGGTATCGACCGCATGGTCATGCTGCTGGCAGGCGAGGACTGCATCCGCGAGATCATTCCGTTCCCGATGAACAAGAACGCGCAGGACGTGATGATGGGCGCACCCGGCAAGGTGGATCAGAAGCAGCTGGATGAACTGCATATCGCCTGCACGAAAGTCGAAGAATAATCCGCACGCGGATGAGGAAACAATCCTCGTCCGCCTTTTTTCTGCCGAACGGGAAGAAACCCGGATTGAACGCTTGTCAATCCGGCAAAACTATGGTATAATGGGATGAAACAAAGTCGGTAGACTGCGTTTTGCCATTTCCTGCGCGAAATCATGTGCTTTTTGTGCGCAGGAGTTTGGATTGAAATTAGGAGGTGCATTTCGTTATGGCGCTGAAGAAGGATAATCTGCCCG
>OODO01001997.1_pt1 | contig 12113 bp, 12 predicted proteins | sample 1671261 | NCBI WGS metagenome assembly OODO01 (sample SAMN06348138, study PRJEB24527) | human gut metagenome | biome: human gut; feature: ankylosing spondylitis patient; material: feces | host: Homo sapiens | place: China | collected 2015-10 | reverse complement strand
ATCTCCTGATCGTTCATTGCAGCGGTGGTGCAAACGGTGTTGTTATCACCGGTTCTGCGGGCTTTACTGCCGTGGCAAGACCAGATTGCTTTACAAACTGAAATGCGTCTCACGGTGAGACGCATTTCAGTAGAAAACAAGAATAATTTACAGAATACAGAGTTTATGTTTGAATATTTAAAGAAACAACGTTACTTCGGTATAATTTCCGAGATTTCGATATTCTGCGACATTCGGACCAGTTTTTGATATAGTTCTGCGTAGGAAGTAACATTCATCCGCCTGTAAAGCTTTTTCAAACGATACTCAAGCGCTGTATCAGACAAGAAACAATCGCCAGTGATCATGTTACGCTTTGAATACTGTTTTTCAATAATACAGGAAATAATGGAATAATCGACAGTGTCAATGTCACGTAATAGTGATTCATAGCATACAACATCCATAAATGCCTCATCGTCGAATGAGGTAACTGGCTGATTATCAGGAAGCAGGGAATGAACGACCGTAGGCTGGTTCGGGCGATGCTTGTACTTTTCAGAGAACGGTCGATTTTCAGTAGATTGTCTGGCATAATAAACATCGTCACTCTTAATATCTAACTGAATTAAGCTGTTATTGTTGCTCATCATCTGAATCGCCGAAATTGTCTGATAACCGATGTTGTACAAGTTCACCGTTGCCGAAGTGATTGGAGGCTTTGAAATCGCAGAGATCCTTGTGTTTCCAAACCCAGCAATATACAAATCTTCTGGCACACGAATTCCTGCATTTCTGGCTGTCATAAGGGCAAAAAAGGCATAGAGATCATTCGCCCCCAGCAATGCATCATACCTTCCGATCTGTGAGCCAAATGCCAGTGTACATTGTCGAATGTCACCTGTGGTAAAATAAATATCTTGCTCAGTACAATCCAAATCAAGATTCCGGATGGCCTGATAATAGGCTTCCAACCGACGATTATCATGTGGGGAGGACGGATTGACACCAAAAAAAGCAATTTTGCGCTTTCCTGCGTCATACAGGTATTGAATCATATTGTAGGCAACCTGCGTATAGTCGGACGTAACTGTAATTGCGCTATGCATTGGATGCTCACATCCGGCAACACAAGCGGTCATTTGGCGCTCATTTGTAAACGTGAGCATTCTGGAATACCACTCATAGGTCTCACCAACAAGTATCAGGATGGTAGTGCGGGCAATTGTTTCATCAGGATAATCCAATGACTGAAATGAAGCCTTCAGATGTTTACTGCTGAGTGCTGCCATCAGACCGTTTTCCAACTCATGATACCAGTTTGAAACGAACATCTTGGGTTCAATCCATACCGCAATTTTCATTGCCTGCTCCTTTAATTTAAAATGCTTTATTTTTTATAATATCATATATATCGATCATATTCAACCCTAAAAAATGATACGTGCTTGTGCAATTTTGTCGTATAGATAAATACCGCCTGTTCATCTATGATTGTATTTGTAAGATAACACAAATGCAAAACCTTTCAGGAGGTAGAATTATGCAAAACGCATATGCAGTAAAAATACCAGTCGGGCGGTATCCTCGTACAGAACGGGTTATGAAGCTTCGGGAACGGGCGCTGCGTGCTATAGATACGCACGCAATGTGGTATCAGCGGTCAGAGACAAATGCTGATGACAGGTATGGTTGGGATGATCGCCAGCTTCTCAGCTTCTATAAAGCATGGCTCCGGCATCGTGATGCGCCGACGACGCTACTTCGGCGGACACTTGCCGAAGCAGATATGATTGCAACCGGTAATTATTTCAGGGGATGACCTGATATGCGGTCAGCCGAATGTGACGGCGCTTTCCGATGCTGAACGAAAAGAATTTGAAGAATATCGAACACAGTACATTCATCAGGTCCCGCAAGTGCTTGGCCGTACAGGACACATGGGACTTCGATTTGAAAAACTGCTGGAGCTTGGCATTGAAGGAATTCTGTCAGAAATCGATATTCACCGCCAGAAGCTGGATGAAAACAAAACGCTTGAATATACGGAAAAGACAGAATTCTATGATTGCTGCGAAGTACAGCTTCGCGCGTTGTTGACGCTGGAAGATCGCTATGCAGCGGAGGCACGGAGCCGTGGTTTCAACGAATTGGCTGAGCTGATAGAACGTGTACCGCGCAAACCAGCTAGAACGTTCCGCGAGGCGTTACAGTCCATGCACTTCTATAGCTTCATTCTGCGAGATCTCTTTTCCTGCGGTCGTCCAGACCGATATTTGATTAACTATTATCGAAAGGATATTGCAGAAGGAAAACTGACCGAGGAAGCAGCACTTGAGCTGATCGACTGCTGGAATTTGCAGTATACCTTCTATACTCGTCCGACAGCGGCGGTGTCCTATATTGTCGGTGGGCTTGCGCCGGATGGAACACCCGTATGTAATGAGTTGACTTGGCTGTTCTTACAGAGTATTGAGCATGTCCGCCTTGCGTATCCAAGCGTTGGGCTTGGATATTTCAAGGGCATGGATGAAAATCTTTTGGCTTATGCATGCGAGCTGTTGTCGCAGAATTTGACGCATCCTGCAATTTTTAACGACGACGCGATTCCTGCCTCTTTGCATGCATCGGGTCTTGCAATGGAACATGCCAGAAATTATATCAATTCCACCTGTGTAGAAATTACACCGATAGGCTGTTCCGGATTCTGGGCAACCAGTCCATACCATAGTTGTCCCAAAATGCTGATGGACTTGCTTGGTACCAAGCGGGATTTCAAAACGATTGAAGAATTGAAGTCCGCATATTGGTCATGGCTGTTTAGCGAGGTAAAACAGGGCCAAATCCACCAGAATTATCTTCAGCTTGAACGCATGAGAAACGGCGGTGAATCGCCGCTTGCAGCGTGTCTGGTAGATGATTGTCTTGCGCGCGGAAAAGGTATCGATCAGGGCGGCGCATTATATAACCATGTTCTCCCTGATTTTATCGGAGCAACAAATACGATTGACGCCATTGCGGACATTGAGCAACTTGTTTTCAAAGAGAAGAAGCTCAGTCTGGACGAGTTGTATGAAATCCTCTGCAACAACTTTAGTGGGCACGAAGATCTTCGGCAATACATTATCCAAAAATGCCCGCATTTTGGAAACAACGAGGCAAAGATGGACGCTTGGGGCGCAGAATTCTATCAAAAGTTGGTTGAATCCTGCCCGAAGCAGGAAACGCTTCGTGGCGGGAAGGTGATTCCGGGCGCATTTGCATTTATGATGCATGAGGATATGGGAAAGGTCTGTATGGCGACGCCGGATGGTCGACTTGCTGGAGAAGCATTCAATGGTGGCTCTGATCCGGTCTCCGGTAGAGATATCAAGGGACCGACAGCATCGCTTCTGTCTACAACCACATGGGATCAAAGACCTTTCCTTGGTGGTATTGCAGTCAACATGCGGTTGAACCTTTCTGGAATGACTGAGGATAAAATGATTGCTGTCAAATCGGTGATCAAAACATTTATGGCACGCAATGGTTTTGAACTTCAAGTCAATGCTGTCAGTCCTGAGACTCTGGAAAACGCAATGCGTGAACCGGAGAAATACGCGGACCTTCTGGTCCGTATTGGCGGGTATAGCGACTTTTTTGTACGTCAATCCCCGCAGCTACAACGTGAGATTCTTGCGCGCAGCTATGGTGAGCTCTGATGGCACACGATACAGGAATTGTATTTAATATTCAGCGTTATTCCATCAATGATGGTCCAGGTATTCGGACATGTGTATTTTTGAAGGGGTGCCCGCTAAACTGCTTGTGGTGCCATAATCCGGAATCAAAATGCCGCGAGCCGGAATTGTCTTTTTCTCCCGCAAAATGTATTGGGTGCGGAAAATGTCAACAAGTCTGTCCGCGAAACTGTCACAGTTTCGCGAATGGGAGACATTTGATTGATAGAGTCCGCTGCAAGAATTGTGGAAAATGTACGCGGGTATGCGTAGGCGCGCTGGAGCTGATCGGAAAGGAAATGCAGGCGTCTGAGATCATTACCGAGGTGTGTAAGGATCAGCCGTTTTATGAAACATCTGGCGGAGGTGTAACGTTCACGGGTGGAGAGCCATTTGCGCAGCCTGAATTTCTACTTACACTTTTTCAGGAAGCAAAGCGTCAGGGCCTGCATGTTTGTGTGGAGACCTGCGGCTTTGTGCGCAGAGAGGTGCTGAAACAAGCAATCCCATATATAGATTTATTCCTCTATGACTGCAAAGAGACAAATCCAGAACAACACAAGAAATTCACAGGCGTTGATAATAAATTGATTCTGGACAATTTGGATTTCATTTCTAATCTTGGGAAAAGGATTGTGCTTCGCTGTCCGCTCGTTCCGGGTTATAATGATCGACAGGAGCATTTGAAAGCGATCGCTGCTCTGGCAAACAAATATTCCGGTATTATCCGTATTGATGTGGAACCGTATCACCCGCTGGGAAAAGATAAGGCTGAAAGCATCGGGCAGATATACCAGATTCAAAATTCCACAATTACGTCAAAAGAACTTACGGCGGAGTGGATCGATACAATCCAGCAGTTTACAGATTGCGAAGTACGAAAGGGGTAAAGACATATTGAGCAGAGTTGTCCTGATTACAGGCTCGACTAGAGGGATCGGCTTTGCTGCCGCAAAAATCTTTTTGCAGTCTGGTGACAAAGTGATTCTTGTTGGGCGCAGTGAAGATGCGCTCAGCAGAGCAGAAAGTCAACTAAATGGTCAAACGGCTACGCTTGTGTGGGATCTGCGGGACATTTCCGCCATACCCAATAAGGTTGCAGAAGCAATTTCAAAATTTGGACGATTGGATGTTGTCATAAACTGTGCGGGGTATCTGTCAGATTCCTGCCGGAAAAATGATTTTTTTGCGGTACGACCAGAAGAATGGGACACAGTCATGGACACAAACGTCAAAAGTGTGTTTTTCCTTTGTCAAAGTGTTCTTCGGTATATGCTGGAACATCAGATTACAGGACATATTGTGAATGTCTGCTCGGAAATGGCGTTTCGTCCGATCTGGTACCCATATGGTGTCAGCAAATGGGGGCTGCGCGGACTGACAGAAGGGCTTGGACGTTTGATGGCACCGCATGGAATTACTGTGAATGGCGTTGCCCCTGGTCAAACTGAAATGATGGGATGTAAGTCTGGCGATCCGCTTACAGAGCCCTCGATTCCGCGTGGGGTTATGTCCACACCTGAGGAGATCGCCGCCGTGATATATTTTCTGGCAAGTGAGGCCGCCAGAAACATCATGGGTGAAATCGTAATATCAGATGGCGCAAGACATCTGTATTAAAACACAAAAAGGAGAATGAAACATGAAAAAAACACTCGCATTGATTCTTGCTCTGTGCATGCTGCTTGCGTTATGCGCCTGTACGCAGGAAGCCCCAGCGGAGACTCCGGCTGAACCCGAAAAGGAGGCTGTGGTGAACGAACAGCCGACTGAACAGGAAGGTACTGACGTTCCTGCGGTCAAGATTGGCTACCTGTGCCAGACCAAAGACTATGAATTCCACAAAAATGCGCTGGAAGGTACGATCAAGGCGGCCGATGAAGCAGGAATTGAGATGCTCTATCAGGTTGTTGGTACGGATGCGGCAGAAATCCGCAAAACATTCGATTCCTTCCTTGCGCAGGGCTGCAACGTAATCGTTGACTTCTCTTGTTCTTCCGAACCGAGCCAGCAGGTTGCAAAGCTTTGTGAGCAGAACGGCATCTATGATATTTGTGTCGACACAGACTGCACAGAGTACGGTTCCACGACCTATTTCTTTGGACTGAACAACTCCGATGCTGGCAAGCTGATGGGCGAGGAAGCTTATAACTGGTGTGTTGAGCAGGGTATTGCAGATAAGGTCGATCATGTGATTCAGGTCAATGCAAGCGCGCTTGGCGATGCAGTATGGTCCAGAACCAATGATGCTGTTAAGACGTTTCTGGAAAAGAGCGGCTTGAGCGAAGATGCAGTCGAGAATATCGATATTACGAATTACGATCTGGCTGATATCCGCCAGAAAGTACAGGACTATCTGCCGCTCTGCGCTGATTATGAGCAGATTGTGATTTTCAGCCTGTCCAGCTCTTGGACGCCTGCGATTGTTGCAGCAGTTGACGCATCTGGATTGGATACGATCAACTACTTCAGCGTTGACGGTGTTTCCGAAACAATCAACACCTTCCGTGCCGCAAAGAATGGTGAGGACACCATTCTGAAGGGAGAGGTTGCCACAAGCCCTGAGCTCTACGGTGTACGTCTTATTGAGATCGCACAGCAGCTCGTTGCAGGCGAAACACTTGATAAGTATAATTACTCCATCAACCATTGGATGACCAAGGATAACGTCGACGAACTGTATCCGGAATAAACAAGCTTTAGTCGCACTCCCGCAGGAGGAAACTCCTGCGGGATGCAATAGGGATGATTGAGGTGGATTTATGAGTGAAGCCATATTGGAAATGCGGGGGATTACGAAGTCATTCCCCGGAGTTAAGGCATTAAGTCAGGTAAATCTGACACTAAACAAGGGCGAGGTTCTTGCGCTGATTGGGGAAAACGGGGCTGGTAAATCCACGCTGATGAAAATCCTTTCCGGTGCTTATCAGGCAGACGAGGGAACAATCGTTCTCAAAGGAAAAGAATATAAGCATTATCGTCCTGATGAAGCAATCGGGAATGGTATTTCTGTTATTTATCAGGAACTCAACGATCTTCGTTCCATGAGCATAGCGGAGAATATTTTTGTTGGACATCTGCCTGAAAAAGTAAAAGGAGTTGTCGACTATCAGACCTTGCGGAAGAAAAGTCTGGATGCGCAAAAGGCCGTTGGTTTGGATGCATTGGACCCGTTTTCTAACGCGGGCGTTCTTTCTGTTGCGCAACGGCAGTTAATTGAAATTGCCCGTTCTTTTATGCGGGGAGCTGACATCATTGTCATGGACGAACCGACTGCACCATTAACAGATACAGAAATTGAACAGCTTTACAGGATTATCCGAAACTTTACCGCCGATGGAGGCGCTGTCATCCTGATTACACATAAGCTGAATGAAGTGTTTGAGATTGCCGACCATGTGACGGTTTTACGTGACGGCAGAAATGTTATGGAAAAGCCTACAAAAGAGTTAACACAGCAGGAATTGATCAACGCAATGGTCGGTCGTGAAGTCAAACAAATATACGAAATGGCACCGCGCAGCATGACAAAAACGATGCTTGAAGTATCCAATTTGAGTAATGATACTGTACAAGGCATCAGTTTTGATATTAAAAGTGGAGAAATCGTTGCGCTCTATGGACTAATGGGTGCCGGATGTGAAGAAATCACGGCGTCTATATATGGCGTCCGTCCATGTACCTATGATTCTATTCGTCTGAATGGTCTGCCAATTCACCCGCGCAATCCCAGTGACAGCCTCGCGTCTGGAATAGCATATGTCCCAAGTGAAAGAAAGACGGATGGATTGATGCTGGGTATGAATATAACAAAGAATATTACGCTTTCAACATTGCGTAAATATACAAAACACGGATTGATGCAGACGAAAGAAGAAGCCAGAACAGCAACTGAGTGGATTGAAAAGCTGCGAATCAAGACCCCAAGCAAAGAAACACTTACGAATACGTTATCTGGCGGAAATCAGCAAAAGGTGGTCTTTGCAAAAGCAATGAACACCGAGCCGAAGCTTTTAATATTGAATGAACCAACCAGAGGTGTCGACGTTGGCGCACGCGCAGAAATCTATAAATTGATTGAAAGCTTTTGCCTGCAAGGAGTCGCTGTGCTGATGGTTTCTTCCGATATGCAGGAAACTATGTCAATCGCAGATCGAATCGCTGCCGTTCACGAGGGAAAGATAACAGCCATTTTTGAACGGGGGAGCTATACACAAACAGAGCTTGCACAGGCTGTGATCGGAGGATAATCACATGGAGAAGACAAAAAAATTTCTAAAAAGCGCAGGTACTGAATTAAGCATTTTTATCATTCTGATCGTCTTGATTTTGGCATCATCTTTTATTTCACCGTATTTTTTGACAAAAGCTAATTTTGCAAATATCGGTACGTCGTTTTCATATATTGGCACAATCGCGGCTGGGCTTACAGTTGTAATGCTGATGGGCGGCATTGATCTTTCGCAAATGTCGGCAATGGCTACCAGCGTTATGCTGCTTGGCATTCTGTCCAAGGCCGGAGTGAACATATGGCTTGCAATTTTGATTGCAGTTGCAGCCGGAACGATGACCGGCTTGATCAATGGCTTGATCATTACGCAGATGCACGTCATTCCAATGATTGCAACCATTGGTACACAGATGATTTTTCGGGCAGTTGCGTATATCAGCACAAACGGTACACAGATTGCACTGCACAGCTCCGTAATCGATGTGATTGGTTTTGGCAAAGCGTTTGGTTTTTTGCCGGTCATGTTGATCGTTTCTCTGATTGTATTCTTGGTAATCGGGCTTATGCTGAAATACACGGTACTTGGCAGAAAAATTTATTCAATCGGCTCCAATTCGGCAGCAGCGTATTTGTCTGGTATAAAAAATGACAAGATTCAGTTGATTGGTTACATTATTTGTGGCACAACATCTGGTATTGCTGCGGTGCTCTGGGCATCTCAGCTCAGCGCCTCGATTGCTACGGCTGGTGCTGGCAGCGAAATGACGCCAATCGCCGCAGCGGTTATCGGCGGTGTATCTCTCAACGGTGGTAAAGGCTCCGTTATTGGAACACTTCTTGGCGTCGCTGTTCTGACCGTGCTGGGCAATATTATGGTCTTAATGCGTGTGGACTCCTACTATCAAATGATGATCAATGGTATTATTCTGATCCTTGCGGTTTATATCGATATTCTTCGCAATAAAAAGTAAGCCGTTTGGTGGAAATCACATGGCAAGGAATCCGGCAGAAAGCCTTAGATGCTTTCTGTCGGATTTTTATTGTTTAGAGGAGTTACCTCTGAACCTGCAATGATAGTTGTGCCGCATAACCATCGCAGGCCATAGGCTGCGTTTCTGATTAAGCAGGATGAATGTCCACGTTGTTTCATCTGTCAAAGTTTGTCCAAGTGGGTCAAAGTTTGGCAGAAAGCCTGAAAAGCACATTGAAATGTACTATACTGGTATCAGCTCGGACGGGAAAGGAATGTATGACATGAAAGATGTTCAGAATGCTGTCTACTCTATCGTTGAGACCCGCGGGAAGGAATGTTATTGCATTTTATGCCATGCGATTGATGTCGCAATCGAACATCAGCCGAATATGCCGAGAATGCAGGTAATCTGCAATGAGGTTCGTATCCGAACAGGAAAACGCACAAACGAAGCCGTTTCACGGGCTCTGAATCGTGCGGCCAAGGATATCTGGCAGAATGGCCGCAGACGCGAACTGCGCGCTTACTGGATTGAGGAGCCGCCCACGGCAAAGGAGTTGATTTCTTTGATTTCAGCAAAGCTGTGGGCAGATCGGCAGACATAAAATAATTTTGAACAGCTTTTGAGTCCGAATATGTCAAATTGCGTCTCACGGTGAGACACAATTCACCCACGATTTGAAGCCTATGTGGTTATGCGGCATGGCGCTTGCGTAAGACGGACAGGTCTGTCCAGTCTGCGGGGCAGCCTTCCGCAGCAGCGTACCGATTGCCATTCTGGAAAAGCGCATTACAGATCAATACGCTTTTGCGGGCTGACAATCCCGTTCGACAACTGAATAGGGTCAACCAGATACGTTTTTGTATGCGTGAGCCGGCAATGGGCGCGCGGGGATGTGCTGGAATCAGGAGGTGAACACCGATTCTGGAACGGAGCGATGACCGCAAGCATTGCAGACAAGCCGCGGCAGGCTTGCGGGCGACGACCGCATACAAAGGATCATGATACTTGCGTTAGCCATACGTCACAGAATGGAACGCCCCGCCATAAGCATGGAGGGAGGTAAGAGCCTATGGAGCGGTTTGCCGCCGCCGTCTGTCCGACCTGAGAAAAACGAAAGAACCATTTAAGCCTCTGTACGCCACACAAGCAAAAATGACCGTTTGAGGCATAAGATAGATGGTGTGTGACAATCAAGTATTGCTGAGGCTGAAGGGGGCTGTTTTGATGGAACAAACTCAGGAGCATAAAAAACCATGCCGCAGTATTTTCAAAAATGGACAATCAACAACAAGTGTAAATGCCTATACAAAAGCATGGATTACCCTCATCAATCAGGCCGAGAAGAATAAAAATGCCTGCAATGGTACAAAAAATGACAAAAAAGCCGTCATGTGATATACTGTTATTGGAGCAGCTTGTTCTTATCTTAAAGGAGATACGGACATGAAAGCAGCGATTTACTGCCGCTTATCCGAAGAAGATCGGAACAAGCAATTTGAAACAGATGACAGTAACAGTATTCAGAATCAGAAAACGATGCTGGTTCAGTACACAGTCGAACAGGGGTGGGAGCTATACGACATTTACAGTGACGATGATTACACGGGGTCTGACCGTAAGCGCCCGGAATTTAACCGGCTGCTTGCTGATGCAGAAAAACGCAAGTTTGATATTATTCTCTGTAAAACACAGTCGCGTTTTACACGAGAGCTGGAGCTTGTAGAGAAGTACATTCACGGTCTGTTCCCGATTTGGGGCATCCGCTTTATCAGCATTGTTGACAATGCCGACACCGCGAATAAGGGCAACAAAAAATCCCGGCAAATTAACGGCCTTGTAAATGAATGGTATCTTGAGGATATGTCGGATAACATCCGAAGCGTTCTGACGAACCGGCGTGTGGACGGTTTTCGGCGCATTTGCTCTTTACGGATACAAGAAAGATCCGGAGCAAAAGGGGCATTTGATTATCGACGAGGAGGCCGCAGCGGTCGTCAGAGAGGTTTTTTCGTTATTCGCGCAAGGATATGGAAAAACTGCAATCGCCCGAATGCTGAACGACAGGGGCATCCCAAACCCAACCGAATACAAGCGCCTGCATGGGCTTCGCTATAAGCAGCCGAAAACAAAAAACAGTACGCTCTGGCGGTACTTCGCTATCTCCGATATGCTTGTCAATGAAATCTATATCGGGAACATGGTACAAGGGAAATACGGAAGCATCTCCTATAAGACAAAGCAGAATAAGCCGCGCCCCAAGGATACCTGGTATCGGGTCGAGGGAACGCACGAAGCGATCATTGACCGAGACCTTTGGAACAGGGTTCAGGATTTGGTCGCTGAGAGAGCGAAACCGTTTGATACCGGGAATGTCGGTATTTTTGCACGGAAAGTACATTGCGCAAGCTGCGGCTATATCATGCGATCCTCCAAAAATCGCGGCAGACACTATTTACAGTGTGCAAACCGTCATGTTTCTGCGGATTCCTGTGAAGGTGCATTTATTCCCGTTACAGAGCTGGAGCAAATCGTGCTGGGTGAATTGAACCGCTTGTCGGCTGAATATCTGGATCAGGATGCGCTGGAGCAGAACCTTGAGTTGGAAGATAATCTGCATGGCAGAAAAGAACGGCTTCTTGCAGAGTTAGCAGCGTACAAGAAAAAAATCGAGGAAGATTCTGAGGGCATCCGGCAGCTTTATGTCGATAAGGTCAAGGGACTCTTATCGGCAGAAGATTTCGTAGAGCTGTCAAAAGAGTTTAGCGAAGATCGTGAGCGGATGAAACGCCTGATTGCAGAAAGTGAAAGCAAACTCACGCGGTTGGAAGAACAGATGCAGTCGGAGGATCATCGCAAGGATTTGATTGCGCAGTACACGAATCTGGAGCATTTGAACCGCGAGATAGTCGATGTGCTGATCGACTATATTACGGTTGGTCGCAGAAACAAAGAAACACGTCAGGTTCCTGTCGAAATTCACTGGAATTTCTGATATTATCTACACATTTTATTACAAAAAGTTGTGTTTATGCAGTTGCAGCAGAGCAGAAAGCGCGCGTGACGTATGACAATATCCTCCGCATTTCCGACGACCCGGATGTGAACGACGCCATCCGCTTCCTGCGGGAACGCGAGATCGTCCATTTCCAGCGTTTTGGAGAAGCAGTTGAACTGCTGCGCCAGCGTCTTGACGAGAAAAACGTCTAC
>OODO01001983.1_pt1 | contig 12207 bp, 19 predicted proteins | sample 1671261 | NCBI WGS metagenome assembly OODO01 (sample SAMN06348138, study PRJEB24527) | human gut metagenome | biome: human gut; feature: ankylosing spondylitis patient; material: feces | host: Homo sapiens | place: China | collected 2015-10 | reverse complement strand
AATATATAATATCATTAATGTTGCGAAAATGCAACAAAAATAATTGCAAAAATGCGAATTTTTATATTGACAAATGCGACTGTAAGAGGTAATATATAATCACAAAGTCGCATTAATGCTACTAGAAAGGAGGTAACGCTTGTGGTTGTAAATATAGCAAGGCTTAAAGGTAAAATTGTTGAACATGGAAATACACAAGAAGCTGTTGCAAGCGCAATTGGTATGGATAGAAGCACTTTTTACCGTAAGCTGAAAGATGGCGGCGAAAAGTTTACAATTGGTGAAATTCACGGAATTGTAAGCGCAGTTCCTTTAAGTAGGGAAGAAGCAATAGATATTTTTTTTACACAGTAGTCGCATTAATGCGACAGGAGGTATTAATGTTAATTCATTTAAAAAAAGCTCTTGATGATAAAGGAATTACAATCAGAGCGTTTGCAAAGGTTCTTGGTGTTGATGAAAGGACTATTCAGAACAAGATAAAGGGGAAAACACCTTTTACATATCCAGAAGCAGTCCTTTCTAAAAAAGAGCTTTTCCCAGAATATGATCTGGAATATCTGTTTAAAGAAGAATAGCAAAAAACTGACAGGAGTGCTGTCCTATCAGTTCTTGCCTAAATTTGTTTACCTTATGTGTTTTGCAGACTGAACGCACTTGTTCAGTCACATAAGCAGCACCAAATGTTTCTTGAAACACTTCGCCACTTACGCAGTTTTAGTTCTGCGATTGAGTAAAAAAAGATTAGCTGCCCATTAGTTGGCGAATGTAGGAATTTTGTTCAATACGGTGAACGAAATTGCTTAACGTACTTTGGTAACGCAGGTTACTCTGCTTGCAACCTACAATAAGGAACAGGGCAAATTCAAAAGTTGGGTCAAAGCAAACAACTCCTTTCATTGCCCATTATTTGGGTATGAAAGAATTTTAACACATAGGAAAAATATTTTCAACACAAAACGGAATTGAAAATCAGATTAAGAAAGGAGTGATAAACACGAACCAGTTAGTGCATATTGGAAATTCAGATATCTCAATAAAAGAGTATAACGGTCAGCGAGTTGTTACATTCAAAGATATTGATATGGTACACGGCAGACCAGACGGAACGGCAAGGAAGAGATTCAACGACAATCGAAATCACTTTATTGAAGGAGAAGATTTCTTCGTTATAACTCAGCCGTCCGAAATTCGGACGCTTGGTTTGGAAAGACCACAGGGCGGTGTTCCAGAAAAAGTTATTCTTGCCACAGAACAAGGTTATCTGATGTTGGTTAAGTCCTTTACAGACGATTTAGCATGGGATGTTCAGAGACAGCTTGTAAATGGATATTTCAAAACCAAAGAAACTGTAAAAAGAGCATTGTCACCAGAGCTTCAAATGTTACAGGGACTACTTTCACAGATGGTTGAAAAAGAACTTGCTGACAAAGAAAGAGACAGACAGATTTTAATTGCCAAAGAAACCGCAGATAAAGCTGTTGCAACTACAGAGAACATCAAAGAAGCGGTTAAGCCTGTATTTGATAACTGGCGTTCAGAAATTAATTCTAAATTCAATCGCATACAAAAAGGTGCTGGAGCAGAGTTTAAAATGCTTAGAACAGAAATGTACACAGAATTGGAACGCCGGGCTGGATGTGATCTGAATACAAGATTAAGAAATAAGCGAAAACGCATGGCTGAAAATGGTTGCACCAAAACAGAGATTAACTCGCTCAATAAAATGGATGTTATTGATGATGATAAAAAGTTACGAGAGATTTTCTCAAAAATCGTGACTGAATACGAAATTAAATATTGCGCGTAAAAAGAAGGAGGTGAAATAGAAAATGTCAGAGAAAGAAAAGCGAATCGTAGAAAAGCTGAAAGAAGCGATTCCTAAGATGTCGGATTTTGACAAGGGATATATTCTCGGAAAAGTCGAAGGAATGACAAGTGAGAAAGAAGCAGAAGAAGAGTGTTCTGAACAGGAGGATGCAAGTTGAAAGAAAAAGAGATTCTTATCGAAATATTAAAAGAACTCCAAGCTATTCATAATATCCTGGAGCCCTCTAAAAAGAAACGTATTTTTGAAACTAATATTGATGGGAAAAACATTTCAAAATGTGTTTCTGATGGAATTACTTCTGCTGTTCAGAAAGCCATTCATGATACTGGCGAAGAAGATTAACAGAGATTGAAGTAGATAATGTAGTAATGGCAGTTACAAAATTATCTGTATTTTCAAATGCATCTACTGTTGGCGTGATTAACTTTTTCATATCAACAGTATTTAAGAAATCATCAAAGCTTTTCATATCAACACCTCCCTTCTGGAAAATTATACCACAGGGGAGAGAAATATTAAACAGGGAGGAAAAATAGCATGATTAAATTTGAAAACGGATTAGTTAACATTTCTGGTAAAGGGATCGATATTCTTTCAGAGTATGCAGTTATTACCCATGAAATTAAAGAGATGTTTGTAAAAGATGGTGGAAAAGAGGAAGAAGTAAAAGAGCATCTTAGACATTCATTTGAGCATGGCCTTATGAACGAGGAAGAACTTGATAAAGAAATCAAGGAAAAATTCAAACAGGTGAATGCAATTATTCCGATTGTTTCGCTTCTGGAAGAAATGCTTAAAACATTTGGAGCAAAAGATAAGGAGGACTAATCATGGGAGAAACTAAGAGTACAGATTATATTCCAGAGAACGTCAATGAAGAATATGCACTTCTGGTTGGAAGATTAAAGGCATTTGAAGCTTGGGCGAATAATGTGAGAGATTATGATTTCACAAAGGACATGGCATTTAGAATGCTTGGGCTTGGTTTAGAGGAATCAAAGGAGGAAAAGAAAGAATGAAATGCTTTAAAGGCTTTGATAAAGACTTAAAGTGCAGAGATTTCCAGTATGAAATCGGAAAAGAATATTCGGAAGAAAAAGCAGACATTTGCAATTATGGATTCCATGCATGCGAATTTCCTATGGATGTATTCAATTATTATCCACCTTCAGATTCCAGATATTGCGAAGTGGAGCTTGAAGCGAATAATCAGAAATCATCTGATGATAGCAAGAGAGTTGGGAAGAAAATTTCCGTGAAAGCAGAAATTGGAATTGCTGGAATTATCAAAGCTGGCGTTGAATACATCAAAGAGCAAGTTAATTGGGAAGACGATAAGGCAACCAATACCGGAGATCAGTCAGCGGCAACCAATACCGGAAATCAGTCAGCGGCAACCAATACCGGATATCGGTCAGCGGCAATTGTAGAAGGAAAAGAAAGTATTGCATTAGCTACATGAATTGATTCAAAAGCTAAAGGAAAAATTGGATGTTTTATTGTTTTAGCAGAGTGGAAAGAAATTGATAATGAATATCATATTGTAGACGTTAAGTCCGCAAAAGTAGATGGGGAAAATATCAAGGAAGATACTTTCTATACGCTGAAAGATGGAAAATTTGTAGAAGCAGATTAAGTTGCCCTGGAAGGTGCGGTCACACCAACCAGGACGGTATCTAACTAAGAATGAGTTAGTTAAATACAGGATTATTATAACACAACCTCCTGTATTTGACAAACAAAAATATAACAGGAGGACTTTTTATGCAAAAAAATGGCGAAAATCAGCCACTTTCCAGTGAAATCATTGCTGATCTGGAAGAAAAGTTGATGGCAAGAAATGTAATTATCGCTATTCTGGCAGCTGCACTTGCAGTAACCACATACAGAAGAAAGTGAGGACAAAATGAAAGAGGTGGTAAAGACAATAGGAGAAATATTTGTAGGAATAGGGATGTTTACAGTAATCTTCTCAATCACATGGATGCTTACATCATTTGATGCTATCGGGGTGTTCTTTGTATCAACAGTCTTATTCTTAATGGTGTTTCTTCCTATTATATTAGAAATGGAGGAAAAGTAAATGCAAAGATTAAATAAAGTAAGATTATCCGGCAGAGCCGGGGAAATAGTATTTAGCCACGAACATTACGGAAGATACTATTACAAATTCATGCTGACAGTCATTCGTAAAAGTGGTGCAGTAGATATGTTCCCAATCGTTATAGAAGATTCCATTGTACGTGACAATGATTATAACGGAAAAGAAGTTGTGGTAACAGGAGCAATCAGAAGCATGGACACTTCTAAAAATCCAAATAAGCACCACAATGTTAATTATATCGCAGCTGATGAAGTGAAAATCCTGGAAGAACAGGTTCCAGAAGGTGATATAAACGAAGCAGAGTTTATTGCCAGAAGTTGCACGAAAGAGCCATATGCAAAACTTACATCAGTAACGCACAGGAAAGTTTCAAATCTTTTCGTAGCAATTCCAAGAGATCATTCGGAAAGAGCAGATTTTATTTGCTGCAATTTATGGGGAAAAGGTGCTGATCTGGCGGTAGAGGTTAAAAGAAATGATTACATTAAAGTAAACGGAAGGTTAATGAGCCGTGATGTTTATGTTAATGGGGAAGAAACGGAAACAGTATATGAGATTTCCGTAAAAGAAATGGAGAAATTGGAGGATGAAGAATAATAAGAATAAAGTTCAGATGTATGGCGTAATAATGGATATTCAGCCAGGAACGTTTTTCAAGGACGGAGAAAAATTCGTAAGATTCTATATTGGTGCAAAGCGTACCAGTGGGAACGTAGATTTGCTTCCAGTAATTGTTGAAGAAAAGCAGACGGAAGGCTTAAAGATTGGAAAACACGTCTATGTTGAAGGAAGATACAGTTCTTCAAACAAACATGAAAGTGGAAAGTCACATTTGATTCTTAAAATCAAAGCGGAAACAATCTGGTGTGGAGATGGTGATGGGAGTGCAGAAGGTGAAAACAAAATCATTCTGGAAGGTTATCTTTGCAAGCCTCCTATTTACCGCAGAACACCAAGAGGAAAAGAAATCTGTGATTTGATGATTGCTTGCAATGAATATGACTTGCGAAGAACAGATTATATCCCATGTATAGCATGGTGGAAAGAAGCCAGAGAAGCTGCTGATTTCAAGGTTGGAGATTTCGTAAAAATAATCGGAAGAATCCAGAGCCGGATTTATCATAAAAAATTATCTGGTGATGAAGTGGAGCTTAGAACTGCATATGAGGTATCAATAGGGAGGATAATCGAGCATGAAGGTGGAAGTAAAAAAGATTTCGTTGGAGAATTACAAGAAGTTTCCGAGTAAGTCTGTAGATTTGTTTCCAAGAACAGAGATTTCTGGCAGAAACAGAGAAGGAAAATCCACATTGCAGGACGCATATTTGGACGTTCTGACAGGAAAGATGGCAAATGGTACAGAACCTACTTCTATTCGCAGAAAAGAAAATGGCGTGGAAGTGCCAAAGGTTGATGTTGTAAGAGAACTTACACTTGCAATTGATGGAAAAGAAAAAGTGATCCGCAAAATCACAAAACAGAAGTGGAGAAAACCGAGGGGACAATCCGAAGAGGTGTTCGATGGAAATGAAACTTCTTATGAAATTGACGGATTCCCGGCTAAATCAAAGGATTATACCGAGTTCATCCAGTCAATAGCAGAACCTTCAACGCTTCTGATGTGCAGTAACCCAAAACCATTTCTGGACACATTGCAGAAGTCAACAGCAGAATCCAGAAAGGTACTGGAAAAGATGTCTGGTTTTGATATTGCACAGTTTATGGAAGAAAATCCACAGTACGCTCATGTGGAAGAAATCACAAAAGGGCATTCCGTAGAGGATACCTTGAAGAAGCTCCGAAAGGAACTGAATGCACAGAAGAAAAAGGTGGATGCCAAAAACACGGAGATTGCATATGAAACCAATCGAAGCATTGAAGCAGAAGATACTTCCTCCCTAGAATCCAAAAAACAGGAGCTTAATGCGGAGCTTTCCAAACTGGAAGAACAGGAACAGATTCTTGAAGATTCTGCAAAAGGCTATGACAGCCTTTCATATGAAATCCGAGGGCTGAAATCTTCAAAGGATGGACTTGTTAGCAAGGCAGATAATGAGCTGAAAGACAAGAAAGCAGCCATTATGAATGTGTATTATGACCTTGCAAAAAATAAAATTGAAAAAGAATCAGCTATCCGAATGTTGGGAATGGAACTGGACAACCACATAAGAGCTGGGCAACAGGCGAAAGCTGACTTGGATAGAGCCAGACAGGACTATCCGAGAATCAAAGAAATGGAGTGGGATGATTCTGAACTGAAAGCTATTGAAGCTGAAACATTCAATGATTCTGATACCATTTGCCCGACCTGTGGACAGGAACTGCCAGAGGAACAAGTTTCCAAACTGAAATCTTCATTTGAAGAAAAAAAGAAAGCCAGAATTGAAGCACAGTTGAAAGAAAAAGAGTTCTTTGAATCAGAGAAACAGAACAAGCTTAAATATGTCTGCGACCTTGGAAATACATCTGCTGCAAAATTAAAAGAAATCAATGAGGAAATCAATAAAATGCAGTCAGAAATCAGTGCGACACAGGATGAAGTTGCTGAACTCACCAAGCAGATTGAGGAAGAACAGTCCAAATTTACGGAGCTTCCAGAATCTGTAGATATAACAAATGATGAAGAATATCTTGCGGTTACAGCGAGAATTTCAGAATTTGAAGAGAAACTGAAATCATTTGATGATGTTCCTGGAAAGAAACAGGAATTAAGAATGCAGATCAGCAATGTCATGAAACAGATTTCCAATGTGGATGCAGACATTAAGATTGCACAGGCAGCAGTCACAGAGAAAGAAAAGCGAGTAGCCGAACTGAATGAGGAACTGAAAAGCCTTGGACAGGTACAAGCTGATATTGAAAAGAACATTGATACCGTTCTTAACTTCTCAATCCAGAAGAATAAGGCACTGGCAGAGAAAATCAATCCATTTTTCCATCATTTTCAGTTCAGCTTCCTTGATTACACGATTGAGGGAAATCCAGTGGAGACTTGCAAGATGATCTGCAATGGAATTGATTACAACAGCGGATTGAATCATTCAGATAAGATTCTGTGTGAGGTCGATTTACTGAATGGATTACAGGAAATGAATGGGCTGAATATGCCGATTTGGATTGATGATTCGGAGAGCATTGATAAAAGCAGAATCCCTGTATTAGACAGGCAAATGATCGTACTAAGAGTGACGGACGATGATTTGAGAGTGAGAAAAATTTAAATAAAAAGTCAAAAAGCATAGGTGCCGTTGTATGGCAATGAAAGTTGCCACTATACCAAAATATATGATTGTAAAGAACGAAAAATCAAAGAACATCTAAATACAAAAAATCAACGAATAACACAGTATAGAACAATTCTCATTGCTATACACAGGCACCTATGCAGAAACAGGAGGGGAAAATGCTAACAGCAACATGGGGAAAACATTTTTTCAAAGCGGATGCTACAAAATGTGCTTCTGAAATCATGGAAATTTGCGATCAGATGGAATCTGCTACACCACAGCAGATTCTTGAAAAAGCAAGGGATGAAAGCACAGAATTACATAAATGCTTCACATGGGATGATTCCATAGCAGCTGAAAAATACAGAATCCACGAAGCCAGACAGATTATTTGTCAGTTAAAAATCGTGGAACAGGATATTGATGATAAGCCAAAGCCGACAGCAATTCGAGTGTTTTACAAGACAGATGGGAAAAGCGGATACAAGCCAACACAGCTTATTTTAAAACAGCCAGATGAATACGAAGCACTTTTAGAGCGTTGCCGGAATGAACTTCTGTCAGTGAAGCAGAAATACCAGAATATTTCCGAATACGAAGAAGTTTGGGAATTGATTAATTAAATATTGAGGCCGCTACTGTGCTGATATGCCTACAGGAGTAGGAAGAAATCAAACTATATTATGGCACATTATATTGCTAAATAGGACAATACATAATATCACAGAGCACAGCAAAACACCTTATTCTTGTAGGGACATGAGTACAGTAGCGGCGAAATTCCTACGTTGATATGCCTGTAAAACAGGCAAGTAAAGTACAGGAAAAAACAGAACGCCACAAGACAACACAGGATAGTTCGAAACAGAATATTCGCTTGATTTTACAGGTTTATGAGCGTAGGAAACCACAGCATTTATCAGTCTGCATAAGCGGAACAAAACTTCACGAAAGTATAACACAGTAAAAAAGACAAAAGAATAGCATATGACATTGCAGAATACTTTCACTGTTTATGCAGAGCGACAAGTGTTGTGACACTTAATAAAAAATAGCATATGAAACTATAGGAAATAAAACGGAAGAACAACAGATTACACACAGCACTTACCGGATGGGCTGTTTTGTAGGCGGTATAAATCGTCAAGACAGAACACTACAGTACAACACAATACAAAACACAACATATGACTTTTATATCGTCTATAAAGCAGCCCTCTAAAATCTGAATATTGGGTAGGTGACATGAGATGTCACAGCAAAGAACAGGATAGCACATTATATTACAAAACAAGACATTACAGAACACTTCATGTTACCTACCGAGTATTCAACACCAAGTGTATTTAGTTGGCAGTAGAAACTGTCATAATAGGAAACCATAAAATCTTATATGTGAGAACAAAATAATACAGTAAACAATAGCACAACACAAGACAAGCTTTCTACTGCTTGCTAAGTGCATTTGGAGTTTGCACAAAGATTTAAGCGGATTATTTCGCAGAACAGAACAGCGCATGACAGCACAAAACATTACATTACAGCATAGCGTTACTAATCTGTTTGAGTGTTTGCGCAAACAAAAACAATAAAAAATCATTTTATTTTAGGAGGAAAGCAACATGGCAAAAAACATCACTATCGAACCTTTAAAGGAAACCACATTAAGAGTTGAGTTAATCGGGGACACAGACCTCATTCTTCACAAAAGAAGCCGTTACTATGAACAGGCTGAATGCTTCAAGCAGTCAAAGGACAAGGGCTTCAAAATGCCAGCTATTTATAATCAGCCAAAGAATGTTTGGGAGGGATTAATTACTGGTATTCACTGGGAAAAACCGATCAATTTCCACGATGAAGATATTTCACTTTACACCGAGGAAGAGTGGAAAGATTACATGGCAAACAACAGACCTTGCATTCTTACACAGGCATTCAAGAAATCATTCACCGAAACATTTATTACTTTCTTCAAAGATTCCACAGGAAAGAAAGGAACAGATATCAAGCGTTCTCTTTCAATCGAAGGTTCTATTTGCCCGGTAAATTTTGAATCTGTTGAGGTGGTAAATAAGATCGTTCCGACCTCTGGAATCAGTGCAAGCCCGGTTCTTTGCAGTAGCAACGTATTCCATAACTGGCGAACCACTATTGAGGTATCTTGCCCGGACATTGTATTTCCATATGAGACAGTATTGCAGCTGATTGAAACCAGCGGAAAGTACATCGGAATCGGAACACAGAGAGCAAATGGAAACGGAAGATATCACATCAACCCGGACAATGTAACTATCATTTAATTTGGTAACTATCGGTGGTATATGAATCCGGGTGAATGCCCGGAAAGTACAGTAAGAAAAATAATAGAATATCATAGCGCATGACACGACATTAAATTCATTCTGTTTCATATGCCACCGAGCATAACTCTCAGGCGCATTCACGGTGGATTGAGATTCCACCAAAATAGGGCACTACATAACAACGTAATAAAGATTAGAACAGCATAATATAGATTTTTATTGCGAAATTCAATTCACTATGTATGTGCCTGAGAGAAATATAAAAAATTAAGAAAAGGAGATATAAAAAATGGCAGAAGCAAAAGCATTTAACACAACTCTTTCGGTATGGACAAACAGCTATGTAGACCTGATGAAAGAAGATTTAGAAACAAGAGGAATGGAGTTTGATTCCTATTCAAAAGAATGCGTAGTGTCAGCAATGGCGGCTATTTATCAGATGATTCACGAAAGTGGAACTGATATGAAATCGGTCAACACATCAAATTTAAAGTCTGTTATGCAGAAAGTAGCAGCATTGAAGCTGAACGCAAATGCGCAGCCGAGAGAGTGTTATTTCCAGATCAGAAACGTAAACGTAGCAGGAAAAGGGAAGCCGGAACAGTGGGAGAAGAAAATCGAGTTTGCGATTGAGGGCGATGGAAATGACGCTCTTGTAAGTAGATATGGTGTCGATGTAGCTAAAGTATTCCCGTACTGGAAAGTCAGAGAAGGTGATAAGTATATCCCACCAAGACATAAAGGTGTAGAAATCACACCGCCAGAATGGGAAGAATCTGGTGTAGGTAAGGTAGTCCGTATCGTATATCCGATTCAGTATAAGGACGGACATATTGAATACCTTTCTTGCGAAAGAGCAGATGTACTGAAGAATCTTGCAGCGCACATCAAGAATAATCTCCAGAATGAAACGTTTGGAATTTGTGCGGACAGATATAAAGCTACAGATGCGCAGAAAGCTCAAATTGAAGCAAAGAAAAAAGAGATCATGAAAAAGGTCGCTGACATTGGAGAACTGGAAGCAATCATTGACTGTGAGGAATTAAGACCGTATATTTCACCGTCTTATTATGAAACACAATCCAGAGAATCAATGATTATTCGTAAGATGCGAAACAACATTATGAAGTCTATTCCTAAGAGATGGGACAATCCAGTGCAGGCTTACGAATACAACATGATGGATGCCACATACAGAGAAGTACAGGAAGAAATCGAACAGAATGCCAATGTAGAAGAATTCATTCCACAGCCAGAAGAAATCGAAGAAAAGACAAAGCAGCCAACCGTAGCCGAAACCGTAAAAACAACAGAGAAAGAACCAGTCCCGGCAGCAGAGCCAGTGGAAACAGAGATTCCGTCATTTATGAGCCAGGAGGAAATGTAAGATGAAAAAGAAATGTATTAAGACAGCAGTATTAATTACAGGGGTTACAGCAATCACAATGTTTAGTGGTTGCTCCTCCTGTAGCAGATCATTAAAATCACTATCCAGTGATATTGACGGTGGTCTGAACCGTACCGTAACTGTTTATGATTACAACGGCGGTAAAATCAAGTCCTGGTCTGGAAAATTTGATGTTTCTGAATCCGAGAATGAAGTTTATTTTGATGATTCGGACGGAAAGAGAGTTATCATTCATGGCGGTATTGTTGTAAATGAGGAAAACTGATTTAAAGGAATATTCGGAAAGCGAGGTGATGAAAAATGTTCATGCGAGTAGTAAACACAGGTAGTACCCATGGAAACTGCTATGTTTTGAAATCCAACAGCGGAGAAATGCTTCTTCTGGACTGCGGATGCAGATACAAAGACATTCTGAAAGCTATTGATTACAAAACAAGTGATGTTTCTGGTGTATTGCTTAGTCATGAGCATGGAGATCACATCAAGTCATTTCGGGAACTGATGAATTTAGGTATTCAGATTTACACCAATGATGAAACTGTAGAGCATCTGCAAATCATCACTGGTGAGCTAATGAAAGGCGTTCCAGAAAAAAGACCGTTTCGTGTTGGCTCATTCACAGTAATACCGTTTTATTTGCCACATACTACAAGGGACAAGGATACAGGGCAACTTATTCCGTGTTCCAATTATGGTTATATCGTGGAGCATGAAGAAATGGGAAAGCTGCTGTATATGACAGATTTTGAGTTTTGCCGATACAATTTCAAGGCAATGCGATTGAACCATTTAGTTATTGAATGCAACTATTGTGGAGAATTGGTTGACAAAACAGCTGAAAATTACACGCACAGGCTTAAAGGGCATTGTTCCTTAGATACTTGCAAAAGCTTAGTAAATACAAACCATACGGCAGCATTACGGACGGTAACAGTGGTGCATTTGAGTAATGAAGCAGCTGACCCGGAACAGATTTTGAAGGAGATAAAAGAAGAGGTGGTTTGGGAGGATGCGCTGGTGCAGATTGCAGCACCTGGACTTGAAGTTAATTTGGACTTATGTCCGTTTTGAAAGGAGAAATAGATGGCAACAATTGGTTTGAAAGATTGGAAAGAAGTAACAAAAGGAATTTATGTAAATCCAATTTCTGAAAATGCAGCTTATGAAATTCATATTAAATACTGGGACATGAAAACAGATATTCTTTCTGCAAATGCCGAACTTTATATAGTGAGAGATTGGCATGAAAAAGACGGAAGAAACATCAGAGAAAGAGAAATACTGCTTGATTATGCATCTGTTATGGATTGTATTTGGAAAGCAGTTGAAGATGA
>OODO01001973.1_pt1 | contig 12272 bp, 6 predicted proteins | sample 1671261 | NCBI WGS metagenome assembly OODO01 (sample SAMN06348138, study PRJEB24527) | human gut metagenome | biome: human gut; feature: ankylosing spondylitis patient; material: feces | host: Homo sapiens | place: China | collected 2015-10 | reverse complement strand
GGAACGTGGAACTTCCTCGGTAGTAGAGCGCCGGTAAATAGGCATACCCCCATAGAAATCAAGTCCCCGCAGATAAAAATAGGCAACCAATGTCTGAAGTTGCATCTGATGATCTGCTTTCAATTCTTCCGTCATGCCCAGTGATACATAATCCACACCGGATAAGTCTTCCTTACAAGCTAAAGCCATTGCCACTCCCATGCCTACCCCACGCCAGGTTTCTTCGTTGTTGGGGTGAAGAGGTGTCCAGTCGTGATGCTGCAGTTGGGAATATCTGACATCATTGTAATGTATTCCTTTTTGTGTGACACACATCTCATCTGTTGTACATTCTTGAAGAATGGCACGGTCGAATCCGTGAAACCAACGCCAATGTGTGAAAGAGCGTACCAAGAAAGAATAAACAGTTTCCTTAGACGTGAAATAAGTGTCCGGAGTGACTTCGGAATACCACTTCTCATCCAGATTTGTACAACCGGATGACACCAGAAGGGTGAGGAAGGAGATAATGATTAAAATATTTCGTCTCATATCATTTTATTAGTTTATAGGTACTTTAATATTAGAATTGGATTTTCATACCAACGGTATATCTACGAGTTTCAGGATAAATATTATTAAACCATTCATAACCAGGGTCCAGTCCGTTGACATTCACTTCCGGATTAAGTCCTGAATATTTCGTGAAACATGCCACATTCCGGACGGTCAGGTAAAGATCAATCTTATCTATATATTTCTGCCACTTTTTCATGTTAAGAGAATATCCCAGACTAATGGCGTCTATCTTTAAGAAAGTGCCGTCCTCAAGCCAGTAATCGCAAAGCTGCTTTACTTCTTTGATGTGCCGGTTGTCAATGTACGCATTGCGAAGAACGTTCTGGCCTGCTACTTCAGAAAGTCCATAGTACATATTTATGGTATTAAACACGTCGAAATCGATCCAGCTACGCAGGTTGATACCTAAAGAGAGGTTCTTGTAAGTGAAGGTATGATCCCATGATACCATCAATGCAGGAATAGCATTACCGATGTACCGCTTGTCATCATAGGTCTTCTTATCGCTAAGAATCACATTGTCGTTCTTATCATACAGAAGCCATCTTCCATTATCCGTGATACCGGCATATTTCCAGATATAATAGCTTCCGATCTTTGTTCCTGCTTCAATTCTTCCGGCTGATCCGTTCGTTCCCGGTGACGGGAATCCTACACGATCCTGGTAAGTATTATTCCCCCACAAAGAGGTAATTTTGGAAGAAGAATGGGATAGACGCATGGTAGTTGTCCAGTTAAAGTCTTTCGTTTTAACAGGCACTCCGCCAATCTCAAACTCCCATCCGGTATTCTCAAGATTACCATAATTCATGGTCGTTTTCTCGTAAACGGCGGGAGGATTGGGTACACTGATATTGTATAACATTCCGGAAACTCTTCTTTTATATATATCGAACTTTCCAAAAAGCCGGTTATTCAGAAACGCATAATCCAAACCGATGTTAAGCTCTGCTTTCTTTTCCCAATGCAAGTCATTATTGACATTACGAGCCGGTCCATAAGAAGTAATCCATGTACCGTTATAAGGCCACATTGAATTGGAGGAGTACATGGCCGTGGATGCTCCTGCAGAGAAATTGTTATTTCCCGTCACACCATAACCGACACGTACTTTGAGGTCATCAAGAAAACTGACATCACGCAGAAAGGCTTCATTGGATATACGCCATCCACCTGATACAGCCCAGAATGTTCCCCAGCGATGATTCTTTCCAAATTTGGAAGATCCCTCATGACGGACACTTCCAGTAACCATATAACGATCTTTATAGCTATAATTCGCCCGACCAAAGAAGGAGATAAGACGTTCACGAGGATATTTGTGGGACGACATAGCCGCCTTTCCGTCAGAAAGCCAGCTACCTGTTCCCATATCCCAAGCTCCTACTCCATCCACAGGGAAATCGTAGTTAGACATATCAAAATTTTCAGAATTGTTTTCCCAATAGCTATATCCGGCCACCGCACTGACTGTATGGTCATCTGCAAAAACACGCATGAAATTAATGGTAGGTTCAAAAGAAACATTGACTGTTTTACTATATCCGTGAAATCCCTTTCCTTTATAACTTCCATTCAAAGACGTTCTGTGTAATGCGGATACATAATGCGTCTGCTGATACTGGCGATCTTCCCATCCGAGAGTGGCTTGTGCCGAAAATCCGGCAGGCAGATTGAGCTTTACCGTAGCATCCGCCTTGAGCCATTTATCAACATTATCCGTCTGCTTGAGCATAACTTCCGCTAATGGATTGTAATATTCACTACCACCAACCAATACATTATAGCCTGTTTCACTAGTACTATCATAAACATGTTCCGTTGGATTCATCTTCAATGCCATGTCGAAACAGGAACTACTGCTCCGCTGATCCCGATGTGCTTCACGATATTCTGTATGTAAGCCTATTTCCAGCAAGTCATTGAGAAGATTAAAGTTTGCATTGATACGCCCCGAATAGTCTTTACGATTATCGCCTATCGCAATACCTTTCTGATCCTGTGCCATAATAGTGGCATATATTCTGGCTGTATGTCTCCCTCCCGAAAGGGTGACAACATGGCGCTGGGAAAGTGCTCCCTCATTTAAAAGTTCACCGTACCAATCGGTAGACGCTCCCAAATCTGTTCCTACACCGAACCTCACGAAAGCATCGCGATCCAGGACCTGTGGTCTTCTGGAAACTTGTTCGGTGGACAGCTCGCCTGTATATGATAATGTGATAGGACCTTCTTTCGCTTTCTTGGTAGTCACGAGAATGACACCACCAGCTGCCCTTGTTCCGTAAATAGCACCTGCAGAGGCATCCTTCAAAACATCAATGGATTGAATATCTTCCTGACTGATAGAACGCAAATCACCACCAGGAATTCCGTCTATCACAATCAAAGGGGAAGAAGAAGCATTGATGGAAGCTACCCCACGAAGCTGGAAACTAGCAGAGGCATTCGGACTGGAAGTTTCGGAAACATTCATACCGGAGATTTTTCCTTTCAGAGCAGTCGCAATGGTAGAGCCTCCCAATCCAGTCACTAAATCTTTTGAAGATATGGAAGTAATGGAGCTGGTCACAGCACGTTTCTCCATTGTTCCATAACCGATAACGACTACTTCATCCAGCAACTGATGATCTTCTTTTAATACCAAAGACAAGCTTGTCCGATTTCCCACCTTTACTTCAAGAGACTGAAAACCGATATATGAAATCAGTAATACAGCATTTGACGCAACTGACAGGTTAAATTTTCCATCCAAATCAGACACTGTACCTTTCCCGGCCACTCCTTTCTCCTGAATACTGGCACCAATCACCGGATCTCCATTCGTATCTACAATCACTCCTTGTATCTTTTTCGAAGTTGCTTCCGTTTGCTCTTGTTTTACCGGTACGGGAACCAGAACGATATACCCTTTTTCTATCTTGTAAGTAAACCCCGTTCCCGCGAGCAACTTATCCAAAACAATAGAGAGTTTTTGTTTCTTAAAATCAACACTCAATGTCCGATTCACATCTATTTTAGTCCGACTATAAGTAATGCTTAATTGAGTCTGACTTTCAATAGCATCAAAAGCTTTCAACAAAGTTATATTTTTTCCGGCAATAGTAATCAACTGATTCTGCCCATAGATAGTACCCAAAGGGACTATAAAGAATAAGGTTAACAATAAAATACGCAAATTACTGGTATGTTTTATAGTAAAATAAGAATTAAAATTCATACTTTTGTATATTAAATGAATACTACATTTAAGGTTCACTATTTCCTAAAATTTTAAATGATAACGGTATTTATTTCGGGTTGGACAAAAGGATCAGTTTTGTCCAACCTTTTTATGGATGGGTACCTCCTTTCTTACTCTTATTCGCCGGTGAAGCAGCTGTCAGTATCACAACCTTATTGTCTGTGACCTTGCTTTCCATACCTCCAACGGTCATTGTTACAATATGAATTGCTGCTTGAAGAGGTTCGCCCTTTCTAAGCTTAATGGTATATAAATCATTTGTGTATAAATGCGGTTCTGCCTTTATTTCTACATTATAATGTCGTCCCAATGTGTTCAGAATATCCTCCAGATGGCAATCGACAAAATTCAATTCACCACGTGTCCAACCGGAAGCCATCATCACATCTATTTTTCGTTTTTCATAATTCTTAGTCAGGTGATTGTATTCAAGTTGTTCACCGGGAGTAAGAATAAAACAGCTGTCTGGTGCCAGCAGGTTATTGATTTGCACTTTTCCATTTTCAAGAGTTGTAATCGTTTTCCTGTCTTCCGAATATGCCTGTATATTAAACTTCGTACCTAAAGCACGAACTGATAACAAAGATGTCTTGACAATAAACGGATGTTTCTTATCCTTATGGACATCAAAATTCGCCTCTCCGGAAAGATAAACAGTACGTGTATCGCCTCGAAAGCTTTTCGGGTAAATGATACTGCTCTCCGAATTGATCTGTACCTTTGTCCCATCCGGCAAAGTCAATTCTCCCCGTTCACCCATGGGAACAATATATTCTACCAATTTGCAAGAATCAGTATAATCATTTATATAATACCACGATAATAGCACTGAAAATAAGGGGATTAATATCATAGAAGCAATGCGAAGAAGTGGTTTGATTTCCCAATGCGGTTTTATTATCGGATTTGCAAGTCCCGCTTTACGCCGGACCTCATACCATGAACGCCGGGTGACCTCATCAGGTTCAGCGATGATATTCATCCACTCTTCCTGTATAGCTTCTTCTTTATCTTCTGCATCAGCAGGAGAAACCAGCCAACGCCAAAACTTCATCTGCAAGGAGTTTTGCAGGGGATGGCGAACAAAAAAATGTATTAGTTCTGATATGCTTTTCTTCTTCATGATTTTATCCGTTTATTAATAAGATGCACGAGATAGAATACACACACAGTCTAAAAGCTATTTTTTCTACTTTTTTTGAGAAAGGAGAATAAAAGAAGAGTTTTTGTCAATAGGAAGTGGTTTTATTTAGAAAAGATAAAAGTGCTTCAGCATCTTGCGGATATCAGCCAATGCTTGTGTGAGATGGTTTTCTACAGTCCGTTTGTTTATTACAAGCAGTTGCGCTATCTCATCATTGTTTTTGCCTTCTTTACGGCTCATCTCATAAATTCTTTTTCGTTGGGCGGGCATTTGCTCTACCGTATGCTGTATCAACAACAGTAATTCTTCGGCAAACATATTTTCTTCGATGTTTCCCGCACCCTCATTCTGCTGACGGGAAAGATTCTCCTGTTGCTTTTCTCCATATTCATTCACCAAAAGTATATGTCGTAAATGCTGATACACAGCATTCCGGGAAGTCCGATAAAGGTAGGCATTCAGATTTTCGATTTTTGCCATCTCCTCACGCTTCTGCCATAGTTTGAGGAGAATATCTTGTGCAAAATCCTCTGCCGTTATATCATCCTGAAGCAAACCGGATATAAAACGTTTCACTCTCGGGAAATAACGCATAAACAAAACCTCAAAAGCTTTCTCATCTCCTCGTGACAAAGCTCTCAACAGTATTTGCTCTTCTGTAAATTCCATTTGCAACTATGGTGTTTAAGTATTAGTTGCAGCAAATATAAGAATTTTCCTATTAGCAATGAAATTAGATATTCCTTATAGAAAAGTTTCAAGACAAATATAGCCGAGTTGTATTTCACACCCGGCTATATTTGTTGGGGAATACACCATTATTAATCAAGAAGAAACGACTAGCTATTTCCAAATAGACCGGAATTTATGACTGCAAAAGCCTGTATCAGTATCTTACATTGATTTAATGATTGTATATATGCTTTCGATTGACTGTTTCAATGTATCATAAATATAACTTATTCGTCCAATACTTCTTTTTTATACTTCAATAAAGCTTCAATAAAATAATAATCAGCATAAGTTTGTGGAACATCAACCTCTTATTTTCCCGGTAAACTACCAACGCTATGTTTTAACAAAAAACAATGATTGGTTCCACCTCTTGCTAAGTATTCTTCAGACGACAGTGTCCTCAATTGTTTCTGAGCAAAATTTATATATCTGTTTTTCTCCTTTTCAGATACATATTTACTCAAATCTATTAATCCTGAAGCCATAATAGCAGCAGCCGAAGCATCGCGATAATCATCCGGAATTGCAGAAGAATCAAAATCCCAATATGGTATACCATCTTGAGGCATAGCAGGATGATTCATTATAAAGTTTGCAATGTTTCTGGCCTGATTCAAATAATTATCATCTTTTGTATAACGATACATCATGCTATATCCATAGAGTGCCCATGCTTGTCCACGCGCCCACATTGTACTATCTGCATATCCCTGGTGAGTAACACCTTTAATCAGATTGCCTGTGATTGTATCATATACAGCCACATGATAAGAAGTATAATCAGGACGGAACTGGCTTTTCATCGTTTTGTCCGCATGAGACACGGCAGGATCATAATCTACTAAATGATAACAACTGAAATTCTTCCTAAAATGATTATTCTTAGTGACATTGGCATGACTACATGCGATATGATATAATGAATCATTGTTGGTTTGTTCAGCCACCCATATCAAGAGTTCCAAGTTTAACATATTATCTATAATAACAGGAAATCTCCATTCCGGATCATCAAAATCCCAGCTTTGTATACACCCAATCACAGGATGAAAACGAGTAGCTAAAGATTTTGCTCCCTGAACTAATACTTCCTTATATTCCGGACAACGGGTAATACGATAACCATTACCATAACTGCAAAACAACTGGAATCCTACATCATGATCACTCGTCACATATTTAATGGAATCTAGCATTTCTGTATACTTTTCAGCCAAATGATAAATATCCTCATCACCGGAATACTCATACAAATACCAAAGAGTTCCAGGATAAAATCCACTACACCACCAATATTTATTAGATGTTTTTAGTCTACCATCCTCACTTATGGACCGAGGAAATTGCCCCTCTGGAAGTAATTGAGCCATACCTTTGTATTGTTCTACAGCAACAGGCATAACTCTGTCTATCAATTGTTTCATAGACTCTTCTTCCTGACGTTTCTGACAGCTTCCCGCAATCAGAAAAAATAATAAAATAATCAACAAGTGTTTCATGATACTATTGTTTGGGTTCTAAATGTACTTTCAGCACTACATCTTTCTTTGGAATACTTATCTGATATATAATGGCAGTAGCAGCAGGCGTTATCGCATTTTCCCCCAAACTAGTATTAGCATTAATCGTAGTACTTTTCGCTTCGGGATTTAGTCCGACATACTCCACCCAAACACGCAATTGTTTAGTATCCTGTGTCAGTAGAAACTCTTTCTTGTCTTTATCCATTGTAACAGCTGCATTTGTAATCATCCGCCATTGTGCAGAAGCTGACCCTTCATCAGCTCTTAAAGTATCCACAATTGTCAGACTCCGATCATCAGACAAATAAATTCTACGTTTGAACTTATTTAATGAAAACTTACTACCGCTCACAGCATTATAGCTATAAGTGTCTTTTAAATCCAATTCAGCTCCCCGCTGACCTTTTTCATCAAATGTCTCTGTAAAGACAGCAGCACCATCCACTTTTTGAGGACTATTATTTATAAAGAAAGTACTATGGCTCGTAGTTGCATAACGCCCCAATCTCCAACGATTCGAATTTTGAGTCATCGTCCAGAAATCTTTTGTTTTAGCCTCTACACTCTCATAATTGGCATTCCCAAGATCAACACTCCATCGCACACCATTTACTTCGTATACAAAAGAACCTATATCCATGTGCCCATGACTAGTATCCGGTTTCCCTCCTTTTACACCAAAAAAAGCTGCATTATTGTCCCCCCAAGCCGAACGAGTCAAATATACGGGAGTCAGACCGACACCAAAATAAGTTTTTTTAACAGGGATAGGGATAGAAGATATATCCAAATCCTTTGTATATACCAAGACAGAAGGAAGCAATCGATTGGTTTCCAGATTATTTTTAATATGTTCCATTTCCCAATAAAGCAAAGAAGGATCCTGTTTTTTAGCGGCAAAATAAAACATAGCCGTACTGGTACTCACCTTTTCCGAACAGTCTGAATAATTAAAACACTTCCTGGAAGGTCCTACCATATGGAAATAATATTCTGCTGATTTCTCAAAAGCGTTCGCATCTGCAAAAGTCGTCATACCGACAGTTTCTAATGCACAATTAAGCATAGCCTGAAAACTTGTTCCATAATCCCAATACATGAAACCTTCTCCATAGGTGCCGTCAGGTTTGTAAGCCTCCAAAGCACGAGGAATAGTCGCATAACATTTATCTATAATCTTTTGGGCTTTTTCAGGAGCTTTATCGTAAATAGCCAGTGCCCCAAATACCAATCCGGCATTACATACTTGATTCCAATTACCAGATCCATTGTAAAAATTATCATACTCTTTATCCAAAGCCGTATCAAAAGCTTTTTCTTCAATACTCTTTTCAACAAGTAACCGAGTCTCTTCCGGCAAATATTGGTAAAGCCAATCATAAGCGATAGCTACGCCCATTGTCATCTCACCTACATCCAAATAATGCGACGGATGCCAGTCCTTGAATGCACATACTGCATTCAGTTCTGAAATAGCTCTATTCAGATAAAGATCCATCTTACTCATCCTATAAGCATAAGACAAAGAATAAAGATTCTGCAATACCTGGCGAGATACATAAAGTAAACGTGTACCCGTCAATACATATTCAGAAGGAGGAGTATTTACACATTTATTAGCTTGAATAAAAACTTTCTCACTCACTCTTTTCAATTCGAGTGAATTTTGTAGATTTTGTTTTATCTTTTCCTCTTCCCCCTCTTTTAGCAACAAACACGGATGGGGCATTTCTTCCCGATTTGGGAAATCAGAGGTTATAGACTTTACCTCCTCATCCGAACAAGCAAAACAATTGATCGCCAAACAAAACAGTAAAATAATTATATTATTTAAATGCATGATTATCTTCATTTTATTAATTAAATTTCATATTATTCATTCTTTAATAAAGCCATCCCGGAGTAGGAACAAGATTCGGATTACGCTGCACCTCTGCCATGGGAACCGGCCAAGGCCACAGATAATCATTCCAATACCACATACCATGACCAACAGTTCCCCACATATTTTTGAAACTGTTGGATTCTTTTCCTTGAAACTTCGTCTCTTTATAAGTTCCCCACCGCACTTCGTCGAGAAAGTTTATGCCTTCAGCACACAACTCAACCCGACGTTCGTACTGAATACGCTTGCGCATATCTTCTTTCCCCATTACTGCATTGTAACCACTACCACCATTAGTAAGTAACGGCATATGAGCACGTTCACGAATTCTATTCACTACACTGATTGCATCCCCTAAACGTCCGTCTTCATTTAACGCCTCCGCATATAATAACCAGATATTCGTATAACGAATCAAAGGCCAATCTTCATCACAAATGATACGGTTAAGGTTACTGTCATCCGTCACCACAAACTTTCGATAAGTGTAATTACAATAGTAACGTGCATCAGGCCAGTGGTCACCAGCAGCATCTCCATTTCCAGCAATCAGAAAAGGCCAACGAACTGTTTTAGCAGATTGTTTACCTCCTGTATTAGCATAACAAAGTGTAGTGGTAGAAGGAGCAAAAATAGTCTGCATCAAGCGTGGATCACGGGTAGAGTATGCCGTAAGAATTCTAGCTTCATTCCCCTCATTCAAATAATATTTATCCCAAATGGCTTGCGACACTCGTCCGATAATGGATTTTTTCGCATTTTGGAAATCAGTATTCATATTTGTATTCATTCCATCTCGGACAAAAAATATCTCCCTTTGCGCAGGCGTCAATTTATCCCAATCGGGGAAAATATCAGTCCATTTGAAAGGAGAGCCATCGGCATTCTGATAGGAATCCACAAAATCAGCATTCGGCTGTATAAAAGTCACTGACTGTAAGGTAGAACGGCAACCAAATATAGCCTGTATACAATCACTATATCCTACAACTGCATCAAACTGAATAGGGAATATCATTTCTTTATCACGTTCATTTTCTTTCTTAAAGAAATCTATATATTCTCCTTCCCATAATCCATAACCACATTTTCCTACCTGCTCAAAATCCGCTATCGCCTTCTTGTAATCTTTTTTCCAAATATACACAATACCACGTAATGCATAAGCCGATCCCTTAGAAGGACGCCCATAGTTTTCTTTTAATGTATTATTGGGCAAATTTTCTTCTGCAATGCAATCATCCAAGTCATCTAATACAGCCTGCCACACTTCATCCACTGTGTTTTGTGTTTTCGTACATTCAGTTGTCACAAACGGTTCTAGATATATTGGTACTCCCTGAAAGAGAGCATTTAACCAATAGTAAAAATAAGCACGCAAAAATTTACATTCTGCCACCAAGCGCTTATATTTAGCCTCCGACATAGTTGCTTTGTGTAAATTAGCTATTGCATCATTACATCGATAAATGCCTTCATAAGCAGCTTTCCATTCGTTAGCAAAGAATTCATCACTTGCCGATGGAGACATATTTTTCAGATAGGGTTCATGCTGTGCATTACTTGTAAACGAGACAGCTTCAACCCTAAAACGTCCTATAGCTTCTATCTTTCCCGGAACAGTGGTAACCGCCGAATTAGGGTAGAAAACCTTATAGATACCCGCAACTCCTGCATCTGCCAAATCCTCTGTAGTCCACATTTGTGCACTACCTATGGCTGCCGTAGATTTTGTATCCAAATCAATACATGAGATTGCACACACACACAACAATGATATAAATATAATTTGTTTCATATATAGCTATTAAAAAGTTAATTGTAAACCAAACGCACATTGTTTCATCAAAGGATAGGTAATGCTAGTCCCAATTTCCGGATCCATTCCGGGAAATTTCGTCCATGTCTTTAGATTATCTGCACTGGCATACAGACGTACCTTTTCAATCTTAACCTTCCTTGTGATATACTGTGGCAAAGTATATCCAATCTGTATATTTTTCAACTTTAGATAATTACCACTGTATTCCCAAAAGTCACTGGATACTCCATTTTTATTACCCAAACGAGGATAAGTTGCAGTAAGATTGGTTTTGGGACTTGTCGGCTTTTCCGGATCGTAAAAATAGTGATCATCAGCAATAAACTGATAAGAGTTATAGCCTGTAGTAAAAGCAGGTTGTGTGACCCAAATCAAATGGAAGCCGGCAGCTCCAGATAATAAAGCAGAGAAATCGAAATTTTTATATGACAAGGAAAGATTAAAGCCAAAATAATATTTGGGCATATTAGAATGTCCCGAAAAATCTTGATCGTTAGAATCACCATAATTACCATCACCATTTGTATCCTGATAGATCAAGTCACCATACCACAACTGGTTCTTAGCGACTTGCGTATTTCCAGCAAACTTATATCCGGATTCCATCATCATCTTTACCCACGCCATATCCTGCTCTGTGCGTATAACACCATCCTTCGGACCGGCATTAAGGTCTAAAATGCCACTGCCATCATAATTTCCGTTACCACGGTATACTTTATATATGTAAGTTTCACCTAACATATACCCTTCAGCAATTCTACCACCAAACCCATTTTCTGAAACTTCTGCAAAGTTATTTACATATTGTCCATCTTCTCCCCAATACTTTTGCAATGCACCTTTGTATTTCTCAACTCTATTCTTATTGTAAGAAAAGTTTCCTCCCAAACTATAACAGAAATCATGTATATGACTATTCCACTTTATTGATACTTCCAATCCTTTATTATTTACTTCCGCTATATTCTCAGTAGCTGCTGTTTTAAAGCCCATCGTCATATAAATGGAAGGAGTAAACAAAATACCTGTCGTATTTTTATTATAATACTCCACCTCACCGGTCAATCGGTTGTCAAAGAAACCAAAGTCTAATCCTACATTCAAAGCTTTGGTAGACTCCCATTCAAGATAGTTGTTTCCTATTTTTGAAACCGCTAACCCCATGGTTTGTTTACCGTCAATTACAACAGGTGCTGTACCATAAGTACCCTGCCATGCATAATCTGAAGTTCGATTATTTCCAGACTTTCCATATGAGAGCCTTAATTTTAAATTTGACAAATAATCTTTTGTTCCGGCCATAAAATATTCTTCCGAGAGACGCCATCCAAGAGAGAAAGAAGGAAATGCTCCCCAAC
>OODO01001964.1_pt1 | contig 12310 bp, 13 predicted proteins | sample 1671261 | NCBI WGS metagenome assembly OODO01 (sample SAMN06348138, study PRJEB24527) | human gut metagenome | biome: human gut; feature: ankylosing spondylitis patient; material: feces | host: Homo sapiens | place: China | collected 2015-10 | reverse complement strand
AATCCAGCCATTTCATACATCAAACGGAAGATCAGCTCACCTTCACGCCCGGCGTCACAGGCATTGACAATGGTATCCACATCGGGGCGGTTCATCAGAGTGCGAAGATTTTCAAAAGCGTCCTCCTTGCCCAGTGCCAGCACATAGCGGAACGGCTCCGGCAGAATGGGAAGATCATCATAGCGCCATTTCTTGAAACGCTCGTCATAGCCACCCGCATCCATCGGGGATACCAGGTGCCCAACGCACCAGGATACGAGAAGGCCGCTGCCCTCATAAAAGCCATCGGCCCTGGATGAAGCACCCAGGGCCGATGCGATAGATTTTGCTACGCTCGGTTTTTCTGCAATAATCAGTTTACTCATTCGATTCCTCCTAACATTGATTTGCTGTCATTTTGTGATATAATTTAATTATTCTAAGAGAAAAGGGTGATTAAATGTCCCAACTTGATAGCTATCGCAATACTCTTTTGCGAAAAAAAGAAGAGCTAACAAAACTGAGCCAGGACTTGGCAAAAGAGCAAGCGAAGTTAGCACCGCTGCAAAGTAAAATCATATCCGCTAAAAGTGCAATAAGCAGAACAAAAAATCAATCTACAATAAAATCTCGTCTCTGTGACATTGATCGCGCTACAAAGTCAATCGCTGATGTACAAAAAAAGATTGGTGACATTCAAAAGAAGATAGCCGCCAAGGAAAAAGAGGTAGCCACAGCCGAAAAGAACTACCGGAACGAAGAAGCTAGAGTTCAAAAGAAACAAGAAGCCGAAGATAAAAAACGTATGGAGGAGGCTAATCGCCAAGCACGGCAGTTGGAACAGCGGCTCCGAGAAAACGAAAGGATACAAAGACAGATGCAACAAGATATTGAGCAATTACAGACTGTACCAGAAGTCATAACCGTTTTATTCCTTGCTGCTAATCCTATAGGAACAACTTCCTTGCAACTTGATGAAGAAGCCCGATCTATCCAGCAAAAAATTCGTATGGCCGATTACCGCGATTCTATCCGCTTTGAAAGTAGATGGGCTACTCGCGCTGGTGATATACTGCAAGCAATCAATGAAACAAATCCCACTATTGTTCATTTTAGCGGTCATGGAACGACCGACGGTGATCTTGTTTTACTAAATCCAGATGGTAGTGCTAAACTGGTTAGCAAAGAAGCAATCTCAATGGCAATGGCAACTGCGTCAGACACTATTAGGCTTGTTGTTTTTAATGCTTGCTTTTCAGAGCCTCAAGCCGAGAGTGTTGTTGAACATATTGACTCCGCAATAGGAATGTCAACTTCCATAGGCGATGAAGCGGCATGTGTATTTGCATCTCAGCTATATTCATCCATTGGCTTTGGTCGCTCATTGCAAACTTCGTTTAATCAAGCACTTGCCCAGCTCATGTTGGAAGGTATCCCAGAAGATAGCACCCCAAGGCTTTATGTAAAAGATTCTATGGATGCAAATGATATTACTCTCGTCCAACCAAAGTAACCATCTCAAAGCCCACCGTCAAAAGCGGTGGGCTTGTGTTATTCTTTCTGGGATATTTCCTCGTCCTCAGTCAAATATTCTTCTTCATCCTCCAGGTCGAAATCATCCAGATCAGCGGGAACTTTCTTGCCCTGCTTCGGTTTCAGCACCAGGAAATAGACCGCCGCGCCGCCTCCGGCTGCAAGGATCAGCAGCACCGCCAGGATCGCCCCGGTATTGCTTTTCTTTTCGGGTTCCGGATTCTCCGGCTCGGTGGGCTCCGCAGCTTTCTGTTCTGTGCCAACACATTCACTGAGGTTTTTTACGCAGACCGGGCAAGCGGTATTGACCGCTCCGGCCTGGCACTTTTCCGTACAGGTGCAGACAATAGGTGTTTCCGCCTTTTCTCCATCCTCCGTGAGTGCCATGAGGTCGGCTTCATCCACCTGGTTCAGAAAATGCACGGTTTCCTCGCCCTCGTCGTCACGGTCGATAATGAGATAGAACACATTGCCGTTCTTCGTTTCTACTGTAATAAACTGCTTGCCACTGGTGGCAGGGCTGCCGATATCGTCAATCAGTGACAGGTTCCCATCCGGCGTCAAAGCGGCACCGCCATTCAAACCGCCGCCCAGCATCCCCAGCAGATTTTCCAGCGTTTCAGCGTCCAGGGAGAAAGAGCCTTCCCCGGAACCAGCCTCGCCGTCACTTACTGTCATGTAGCCGGAATAGACATAGCCGACTTTCTCCGGCAGGATGACCTTCAGCCAGTCACCGTCCGTGCCGATTACCTTCACGGTCGTTCCGTTGGGAAGCTGAGTGAAGGCGGTGTAGTCCATTCCCGCACCCGTGCGGACATTCAGATTGCCGCCGCCCGTGGTGACGGTGCCGGTCTGCCCGGAGTCATTTTCGCCGGAACTGAACTGGATACCATCCTCGGTGACGGATACCGTGACCTGGCTGCCGGCCAGAGCGGAAAGCAGATCAGAGACATCCCCGGCCGTTTCCTGTTCAGCCACGGGCTCCGTGGTTTCCTCGCCGCCGCTGGCATAGGCGGTGATAGAAAAAGCGGCAGTGCTGAGCACCACCGCCAAAAGAGCCGATACCATTTTTGTCATAAAGTTATGCTTCATCCTCGTATCCCTCCGTTTCCTCATTCTCGGTGTCTCCCTCCTGCAGCATACCTTCCGGCAGGGAGATCATACCGCTGGCATAGGCTTTCAGGAAGGCGGTCAGCTCCTTGTTGTCCATCTTCACGGCTTTCACCATGCGGACGATTTCCAGATTTTCTTCCTCCGCAAGCTGAGCCTCCAGCGCACGAAGGCGTTTCTGCTGCTCCGCGATCTTTTCTTTGGTTTTCGCAATGTCATTGCGGATCTTCTGTGTCGTTGCCATAAATCAAATTACCTCCATATCGTTTTTTAGTTGTAGGGCGGTCGCCCGAAAGCGTAAAAGTGGGATTGCCAGTAGCTTGTGTTGATATCTGCATACTGAATGGGGTCGCCGCAGTGCAGCATTTTTCCGCCGCCCACATAGATACCCACATGGGAAACGCCCGGTGTATCGTAAGTGCCGACGAAAAAGATCAGGTCGCCGGGTCTTGCGTTGGCAGAGGATACCGGGGTGGAAATATTGTAGAGTCCTTGGGCTCCCAGCCTGCCCGTATTGCAGACACCGCTTTGCGTCAGCACCCAGGACACGAAGCCGGAGCAATCAAAAGAAGTGTTCGGATTGCTGCCGCCCCAGACATAAGGATAGCCGATGTACTTCTCCGCCTCGGTAATGAGCGCCGCAAAGGTTTCATCTTCCAGTGCGGAAGGCGGGATATCATAGGTGGTGGGCGGTTTGGTGTACTTATCTACATAGCCGGAGCCAGGAAACAAATCTTCCCGGTTTCCCAGCGTTGCCATATAGACCGCATACAGGGAAAGCATTTCCTCGTCCATGATGTAGACCGGCACATGGGAAAGGTCGAAGTTTTCCAGCTTCACATTGCAAATATAGTAGTTGTACGGTACTTCCACGTCATAGTCGTTTCCTTCGCTGTCTGTCCGTGTCTCCGTCCGATAGCGCACCTCCACTTCCACGGTCTGCGTCAGGATGTACTGCTTTTCAAAGAGCATTTGCAGTTCCTCCTGAACCTCGTCGATGGTGAACACCCCTTCATGGAACGCCGTGAGAATGGAGATCAGCACATAAGGGTCATGCTCGATCTCATCCAGATCAAAACGGTATTCGTCATATCCGGGGTGCAGAGCCTCATAGTGGTCCAGCTCATATTGAAGCTCCTGCTCCAGTTCGCAGTAGGCCGCCTCCACAGCCAGCATATCCGCATCCTCGGAGAGATAAGAAGAAGTAAATACACCGCCCACGCCGGAGCCTGCCATCATGGAACAGGAAGATACCCCGCCAAACAGCAGAGCAACACAGGCGCCAATGCCGATCACCAATAGCACCGCCCGGCTATGGTGTTTGATGTAGAGGAATGTTTCCTTGAAGGCGTCCTTTGCTTTCTGCGCCGCACTTTTCGCCGTGGCCGCTGTGTTCTTTGCGGTTTTCTCTGCCTGTCGCAGCTCCTTTGCATAGTTCCGCTTGATCCGCTGTTTCTGCAGAAAGCGGGATACCGGGTTAGAAGCCGCCAATGCAGGATCATCATGCAGTGCCTTTTGGTAAAGGTAGTCGGCGTTTGCCTTAAAAGAAGCCTGCTCTGCCTTCGCCGCGTCACGCCAGGGCTTTGTGCGGTGATGGTGGACGGCGGCACGGACTTTGCCTTTTCCGTAGGCAAACCCGCGTTCCGTCAGCACCTCGCCCTTGTGTCCGGCCTCAACACCCACATTTTCCTGCTCTACCTCATGCACCTTCGCGTGGGCGGCGTGGACAATCTCATGGACCGGCCGAGAAAGCGGATTGTGCCGCAGGCGTCCATTGGGGCGTTTCTCCACTTCTTCAAAGTGAAGCTGCGTTTTGCCTTTTCCGGCTGTCTCGTCAAAAATACGCTCGGTGCGAAGGACTTTCTTTGTGGGGATGGCTGTTTTTGTCGCATCCAATTTGTCCGCCGCACGGTCGGAACGGTCGATGTACTTTCCAAGTGCGGGATCGGCACGTTCTTCCTCGGTAAATTGCAGGCGGGAGGACGGGCGCTGCCTTGCGGCAGAACCATCCCGCACTGCCTGTGTGTCAGCCTTTTCCGCCTTTCGTGCGCTTTTCTTCTCATGGTGTTCCGCCGCACGCAGGGCAAGGTCAGCCACAGCGCCAGCGGATTCTTCCGAAGAAGCGGACAGCTCCGTTTCCGGCTCCCGGCTGCTGATATGTTCGACCTCGCCCGTGGCAAGGTTTTCCGATACCGCACCGTCACGGGTCATTTTCTGCGTGATCTTATCGGTCGCTTTCAGTTCCCTCATAGGCAGTCACCTTCCTTTCCATAGGGGCAGAAGTCGCCGCAGGTGCCATTCTCAATCATGGCGATATAGCGAAAAATGGGATATGCCTGGGGCGGGCAGACCGCATTTCCCAAAGTTTTCAGCCGCAGCGCCCGGTCATCCATGCGCTCGGTCATGCGGGGGATTCCTTCCGGTTCGGCGGCCCAGAGGATACGTCCGTCCATCCTTTCGGGAAGCCCATGAGCCATTCCACCCAATCCGGATTCAGCGCCGCCGTTTCGGACACCGGCCACTCCTGGGAGATGATCTGCGCCGACAGGTTTCCGTCCTTCTTCGCCGGATCGAAGGCCGACGGCTTCAAGGTTGAGCGGAAACCGTCCGACGCCACCGGGGTCAGATAGAATACCGCCGCCGACAGGCTGAGGCTCCAGATCGCCCCGTTTCGGTTCCTCTTGCGGAATATCCCATTGTCCGACAGGAACACATCCAGGCTTGCCGCGTCCCTGGCGGTGTTGTTGTCGGAGGCAAGGGGTGTGGGAAACATCAGCCGCGACGATAAAAGTTCGCTGGCGCTCATGCCATGCGCCGACGCCGCAAGCCGGAAATACGAATGGGAGAACAGCGTATCCCGCTTTTGCCAGGTCAAAGATCGTTTTGTCGAGCCCCATATTGATGAAGCCAGCAACATTTTCCCCAAGCACCCAACGGGGCCGCAGCTCGGTAATAACGCGGCACATTTCCGGCCACAGGTAGCGTTCATCCGCAAAGCCCTTCCGTTTTCCGGCGGTGGAGAAGGGCTGACAGGGAAAGCCGCCTGAGATAACGGTAACTGTTTCAAGTCCTGTTTTTTCAAAAAACGCCTCCTTCGTGAAAGTAGTAATATCCCGGAACCTGGGAACATCCGGCCATCGTGCGGAGAGGACGGAGTGCGGAAAATCCGCCCACTCACACTGGCAGACGGTTTCAAACCCGGCAGCCTCCGCCGCCAGGTCCAGACCGCCAATGCCGGAAAACAGGCTCACATGGGTCAGTTTATTCATGGTTCTTCGGAGCACGGAACGGTTCGATCTCACTTTCCAACTCCGCAAGAACCGCCTCCATATCCGCCGTGACCGCCTTGCTTCTGGCGATCAGCCGGTTCATCACATCAAAGAAGGTTTCACCTTCCTGTTTTTCTTCCGTATGCAAATAGCGGGGATCATTCATGTTCGTTTTCTCCTTTCCCGGTTTCACCAAGTTTTGTTGTCATAATGCTGTAAAGTTCATTGTCCTTCGGGAAGTCATCCACAAAAGGCAGGATCACATTGCCGAAGAAGATCAGCCCCTCGCCGGGGCCTGCGTTGCTGATATGCGCCGCCTGCTGGTTGGAGATATTCAGGCGCTCGCAGAGGATTTTCCTGTCTCCGCTGGCCTGGTTCAGAAGGTACACAAAATCGCTGTTTTCAAAGATGTTCTCGATCTCCGGGGAGGAAAGCAGGTCCTTAATGTTCTGCGTGATCCCCGTGGGGATACCGCCCCATTTGCGAAAGCGTTTCCAAATCTCTACACTCCAGGAACCAACCTCGCCCCGCAGCAGAAGGTGGAACTCGTCCACGAAGTACCAGGTGGATTTGCCCTGATCCCGGTTTTGGGAAACACGGTTCCACACCTGATCCTGGATCACCAGCATACCCAGGCTTTTGAGCTGCTTTCCCAGCTCCTTGATATCGAAGCAGACAATGCGGTTGTTGATATCCACATTGGTACGGTGGTTAAAAACATTCAGGCTGCCATGCACATATAGTTCCAGTGCCGCCGCGATCCGCTGCGCCTCCGGCTCCGGCTGCCGTTTGATCTCGTTATACAAATCTTCCAGCAGCGGCATATTCTCCGGGAGGGGGTCTGCGATATAGGGGCGGTACACGATCCGCACGGCACGGTCAATGACCGTTTTTTCCACTGGCTCCAGACCGTTCCGGCCGCCTGCCGCCAGTTCACAGAACGACAGGATAAAGTCGGATTTCAGCGCCAGCGGGTTATCGTCCTCGCTGTAATTGAGGTTGATATCCATAGGGTTCACATACTGTGTGCTGGTAGGTGAGATTTTGATGACCTGACCTTCCAGACGGTTCACCAGCGGAAAATATTCCGCCTCCGGGTCGCAGATCAGGATATCGTCCTTTGTGTTCAGGAACACACCCACGATGGAACGCTTTGCGGAAAAGCTCTTGCCGCTGCCGGGCGTGCCTAAGATCATGCCGTTGGGCGTTTTCAGCTTTTTGCGGTCAGCAAGGATCATATTGCCGGAAGTGGCATTGAGCCCGTAGTAGAGGGCTTCACCGCCGTGGAAAATCTCCTGTGTGGTGAAAGGAACGAACACCGCCACCGCCGAAGTGGTAAGTCCGCGCTGTATCTTAATGCGGTTGACACCCAGGGGCAGAGCCGACACGAAGCCGTCCTCTTGCTGGAAGTCCAGCCGCACCAGGGAGCAGTTATATTTCTGCGCCACGCTTGCCGCACGGAGAAGGTCATTCTCCAGCTTTTGCTTGCTGTCCGCAAAGTTCACCACCAGGAAGGTTATTAGGAACATCCGCTCATTTCTGCTTTGCAGATCACGGAGGATGTTCTTTGCCTCGCCTGCGTAGGTGGCAAGGTCAGTTGGGATGATATCCATATCGAAACCTTCCCGCACCGCCTTTTTCTGCGCGTCGATCTTCATACTGTCAATGTCAGTGATCTTCCGCTTGACCGTTTTGATCGCCTCGTTCTGGTCCATGCTGCGGATATGGAGGCTGACAAGCAGCCCGCTGTCCGTATCCAGCAGTTCGGTGAGCATACGGTCATCCATTTCCGGTGCGCTGATCTGCAGAAAGGACACGGCACAGAATTTATCCGCCATCGTGAACTTCCTTGCTTCACCGAAGCGGAAAGAAGAAGGTGCGATAAAATCCTGAACCGACAGGCCGGAAGGGGCAAGCCAGCTCCATTCAAAGGCAAACCGCTCCCCGTCCGGGTGCAGGATGCCGTGGAGCATTTCCAGCCACTCCTTGCCGCCAAGCTCCTTTGCCAGAGCACCCATGACCTTGAAATGGTTGAGGGCATCCATGACGATCCGGGAAAATCGTGCCCGTGCGGTTTTGCTGTCCCGTGCCTCGATGGTGAGGGTCAGGTACTTTGTTTTGATAAGACCGTTGTTGCCCCGTTCAAGCTGCTTGCGGAGCATTTGCGTGTAAAGCTCACGGATATGGTCGAAGTGATCTCCCTGCGCCGCGATCTCGATACGCTTTACAAAATCCTCCCGGTTCATGCGGCGGCTCACAAGGGAGAGCTGCATCCCGATAGAAGCGTCATGGGCGTTATACATATCGCAGAGGGCTTCAAAGATCGCCGTCTGATCGTCAGGTTTCGCAAGCTGATAATTCACATCCTCGAACTCGATACACTTCGACCAGGTGTGGTCGTCCAGCTTGCACAGGCCGTCCGGGTACATCTGACGGAACGGTAAAGTGTCCTGTGCGGAATGTACCTTGCCGTCGCCTCTGGCAGTTTCCAGGATACGGCTGATCTCACGCTTTTCCGCAGCGGTCAGCTTTACCGTAGGTTTTGCCGCCTGCCGTGCCTGCGGCTCTGGCTTTCGCTTTCTGAACAATGGCTTTCACCTCCTTTTCCGCCTGGGCCTGCCGCTCCAGGGCTGCATAGAAATTGTTTGTCTGGTAAGGGCGCTCCTTCGTCCGCAGGAACATACAGCGGATAATCTGTCCGGCCACCACCTCCAGGGGTTGACCGTGCCGCTCATACATGGCGAGCAGAAAGAACGGGAGCATGACGATAATCATGCAGAACGCGGCGGCGCTGTTGCTGGCCGTGCGTCTGAGCAAAAAGAAAAGCGGTACTCCGATGAGTGCCGCCGCTCCGAAACATATAAGCTGCCGTTTGGTAAGCCCAAACAGCACTTTGGATTTTACTTTCGTCAAATCCTTTGGAATGGTTACATACGCCAATTTATCAAGCCTCCTTAATGCGCTCCGAACAGGCTCTTAGAGAGGCTGCCGGTCTTGAACAGGGCGAAGCACAGCAGGACCGTGTAGCCCATGCAGGCCCATATCGCGCCTGAGATATTTCCGTCCGTGGCGATACTCTGTACCAAAACAGAGTAGATTCCCACGCACACCATGATTAGAAATGCCTGGAACGCCAATGCAAATAGGGATTTCAAGTAGTTCTGTCCTGTATGGCTCCAATCCCGGTTTGTCATAGTGGCAAGCGGAATCGGTCCAACGGAAGTTGTCAAATACACCTCGATCATGCGGCCGTAGATGACAAGCATGATACAGATGGAAAGGGCGTTCATGGTAAGCCCCACGAAAAGGGACTGGAACCACAGCCCGAACAGTTCTCCCGTGCCCAGGGCTTCAAGCTGCGCCTCCATATCCGTGATGACGCTGCTGATATCAATGGAGGTATTCCCGATGATGACGCCTGCGCTGCTGTTCACAACGCTTTGCCCGACATCGAAGATACCCATGACGATATTCCATGTGTTCGTCACAATGAGAACGGCACAGAAAGTTTTGAAAATCCACTTGAAGAACATCCAGGTATCTACATCCGATGAATATTGTCAAGACGGTTTTTCAAATGAAACTGTAAATACTTTGCGAACGATACGGATTCACAGGGATTTTCGGGCAGGAAGATCTTGAAATCAGGGAGGAAAAATCAATGCCTGCCGGATTCGTGAAGTATCTGCCGTCTGCGCGTATGGATTGCACCGTTCCGCGATTCGCGGTGTCGTGCCGCTGGTACGCGGTTTCGCGTGATCTTTTGCGGTTTGGCTGATTATCGTCCGATTTCACGAAATACAAAGGTGCGTCCTGCGTACAGGGCATCGAATGTGTTGCTCAAAATCGCCAGAAACGGAAAAAGCCCTGTGCCGCGCTCAATACGCAGCACAGGGCTAAAGTTGATTTGGAGATGTCAAAGTGAGTGGAGTTGTTCACAATGCTTAACTTTCGCCGCAATACCTTTTCCCGGTTTTCAAACTGTCGAATTTTCTTCTTCCCGTCTTCAATCTCGGCGGTCAATTCCTCGCGGGTTTTCTCTCTCGGTTTCGTCATGGTTGGTTGCTCCTTTCTGCCCGTAGGCATAGAAAAAGGACAGTCGATTTTCTCGGCTGCCCTCTGTGGTATATTCTCTTTTGATGTTAATTACTTGTCAACGAATACTTCTTCTCCATAGATGATAGACGATACAACTTTTACAACTTCTTCGGCTTCCATTTGTTCTGCGACTATCTGATATTCGATACCGTCATATTCAAATTCAGCCACATACATATCATAGTAGCCAGACGGTTCGTGCGTGTCAGGGTTATACGGACCACAGGGCATGGAACGATACCCAAAGGTAACTGCCGTTCCGTCAATATCAGAAGTTTTCACTTCATTTTCGGGCAGAAGATAAATACAATCACTTAGAATGCCGATTTTTGAAGCCGTGATAGAAAATCCCTTGCGCGCCGTCACGCCTTCTGTCAGCTTTGGGCTTCCATCTTCGTAATAGTCATGATAGAAATTGAGCCTAACCGTGTCCTCTACAATATTGCCGCTTTTGTCTACAATAACCCGTGCAGTGCCATTGCCATTGGCTGCGGTCAAGCCATCTGGAATGTATGCAGGGGACAAGTCTTTTCCATAGTATTCGATTACAGCATTTTTATCCCACTGAATATGGTCATATAACTCCGGATTGCGCCATACACGTGCGGCATCCTTCAATGCCCCCACCTCATTGAAGGAAATATTGTCCATGCTGACATGGATTTCAGATGTTGCAGGAGTTGTATCATCATCGGCAGTGTCAATAGGGTTGTCAACAATCACTCCGTTCGGATTGTCCGGTGGTGTAGTACCTTGCTGACGGAAATAGTTGGGGAGAACCGAAAGGGCGGTAAAAAGTACAACGGTTAAGCAAGCTGCCATAGCACTCCATTTTATCCACCCGTGTTTTTTACAATGGTAGTTTGCGGCTTCCTCATAATACTTATCGCCAACTTCACTAATGGCTTCGGAAAACAATTTCGTGGTCATACGAATACCTCTCTTTCAATCAAGTATTGCTTCATCTTCTGGCGGATTAGTGTGAGCCGGACGGATACATTTTTTTCAGATATACCTACGCGCTTTGCTATGTCCGCGTAGGTGTCTGCATACGCATAGCGGCGCATGAAGATAACACGCTCTTTTGCGGTCAATGTATCCAAAAATGCCTCGATGATACGGGCTAACTCTCTGGCTTCAATTTCATCTTCCACGGTTTTCTGGTCTGCGATGCAGCCCTCGATTTCCTCTAAGGCAACCGTATAGTGTCCGCTTCGTTTTGCTGCTTCCTTTCTCCAATAGGTTTTGAGGGAAATGTTCCGCACGATTTTCACAATGTAGGACAACAAGGGATTTGGGTGTACCGGGGGAATAGCGTTCCATGCGCCTAAATAAGCGTCGTTTACACATTCCTCCGCGTCCCGTCTGCTGTTCACAATGTTGTACGAAAGGTTGTGACAGATTTTTCCGTATTTCATGTCCAGCTCCCGTATGCCTTGTTCGGAACGCTCAAAAAATAACTCGATAATTTTTTCATCATCGATCATCGCGCCACCTCCTTTCCGGCTTCACTCATATACTACGGTTTTAGCTGCAAACACTAAATGAAAGAGAGAAGTTTTTCAAAAAAATTATAGCACATCTTTTTGAATAGGGTGTGTCAAGTTGCCGGAATGTTTCTTTGCCGCTTTGCTGGCGGCGTTCCTCCGTTCCTCGCTGTATGGGGCGGTCAGACGGAAAGAGAAACGCCCCTTTGCAATATCAAACTCCATGCAGCCTGTTTCGGGGTCTGCGTCAGTCTTGCAGCACTCGTCGGCTTATCATCCGATATGTAGCCGGAGCCTTGACGGTGAGAAAAACGGTGCCGTTTGAAGAACCGGCGCAAGTCGTCATACGCCTGCCGGTAATTGGCTCCGGGGTAATGCTCTTTTAATTGATGGGTGTCCAGATCAAAATTTAAGGCTTTGAAATATTTTCTCTCCAAAACTCAAGCCCTCATTGCTGTTTTTTCCTGATAGTGGGTCAACAGATCTTCTTCATTGAAATCATCTGGACTGTCAGAATCGTCACTGTCACAAAGACGCCACACAGAAACATTATCCATGAACCATGTCTGCCGCTTCAAGGTATTGACGATCCGGCCGAACAGACTAAAATCCCTCGCTCTGCCGCAGTCACGGAATACCAAAGCGCCGGAACCATCCTCCATACGGGGAAGGCCCACGGTTTGGAATGTATGATTGATTGTGTTGTAAATGCCATCCAGCCGGTACTTATTTTCGGCTGTGATTTTATCATCATTCATGCGAATAACCATTTTCAGCATGGTATCAGCCTCCCTTCTTGAATTATTATATCATTATAGAGCTGGTTCTACAATC
>OODO01001956.1_pt1 | contig 12336 bp, 10 predicted proteins | sample 1671261 | NCBI WGS metagenome assembly OODO01 (sample SAMN06348138, study PRJEB24527) | human gut metagenome | biome: human gut; feature: ankylosing spondylitis patient; material: feces | host: Homo sapiens | place: China | collected 2015-10 | reverse complement strand
TCGCTCCGTTTAACCTAGCGCTCTCGGGAGGGGAGACGGCGAAGCATATGTTTTCCCTCTGGGTAGATGAGTATAAGGATAAGATTGACTGGAATAACATCCGTTTCTTCTGGGTGGACGAGCGTTGCGTTCCACCAACGAGTCCGGATAGTAATTACGGTCATGCGAATCATTTGCTTTTTAAGCCTTTGTGTATCCCGGCGGATCATATCCACCGGATCAAGGGCGAGAACGAGCCGGGTACCGAGGCGATGCGTTATTCATGGGTCGTAAAGGAATTCTTGCCGTTGTTCAATCAAATGCCTACGTTCGATTGCATCATCCTCGGCGTAGGTGAGGATTCCCATACGGCATCCATTTTCCCTACCACCATGGAGCTATTGTCGGATAGCCGTAACTATGCGGTATCCCAGCAACCTTCTACCGGCCAATACCGGATCACCATGACGGGACCGCTTATCTTGAACGGCGCCCCCTTATTGGTCCCGATACTGGGCACGAACAAGGAACCCGTAATCCAGAGGCTCTCCAAAGGCTATTCCCCCTCAAACGACACGCCTGCGGCCTATATCTTATCGCATGCCGTACAGGCTACGATTTATGGGCTGAACCCATGATTTTGCTACATGCCGAGTCCTTCCCAAAAACATGTACGTGTTTTTCCTAAGCTGGTTACAGAGCTCCTTTTACCGAGGAGGATTAACACTTCGTTTTAGCAACCTGAACCCAATCCGGCAATACAAACACTTTCGCTTCTCGCAATATTCTCGTTTTAACTGGATGAGTGATTGCGTATCACCAGCGTTATGGACTTCGATACCGGATCGAGCGAAAGCGGTTACGATATGATTGCGTTCCGGCGGGATACTCTCCAAGAGGCGGGTCGCACGCAGGCAATACTCAGGAAGTTTATTTCGACCGCCGTAAGCGAATAGCAGAGGGACTACCGTATTTATTAACAGGATATTCAAGGCATTCTCCCCGATCATTTTATCTTTTTGCACCGAGGCGTATTGGAAGTGATAATGATTCTTCCAATAATCCGAGGGTTGGATACGGAAATAATCCTTGATCTCTTTAGGAGAAGAAGCGGACAGGATCATCGAGAACAACGTATCGTACCGATGCCAGATAGCGGACAGTTGCGCCAACTTCACATGCGGGAAGTTGGTCGGACGGATGCGAAGGCTTTTGAACAAGGAGTCATCCAAAGGCTTGAGGCCGAACTTATGGCGGAGAAACTCATATTCCCGCCTCAGCAGACGGTAGTAATGGCAGGAGCCCTCTTCCGAGAGCATACCCGCTTGTCCGAAAAGCATCGCCTCTACTTGCGACTCGCTAGCCCTTTGCTTTTGGATATATCGCAGGGGGAGGCTTTTCGCCAACCACTCGAAAGCGTCGCTATTCACGCCAAAGCCGAAACTACGGGTCAATAGGATATAGAATACCTCGTTCCAATCCTCTTGGTACTGATCCAGCAGACGGTATATATCCTCTGTCTTTCGTTCCAGCCGCTCACTGAGCAAGGTATCCATCCATGAGGCCAGATGCACGGAGTCCACATCTTGAATCCGCTCAAGACAGGGGACGGGCACCTCTCTTACCAATAACCAATCGATATTTTTCCGGACAGGTTCCGGAACGGGTAATATCAATTGAGGAATAGGCTCACCGTTCATCCGGCAGATGGATGCGTCATTCACACCTGTTACATGCAAGATAACGGAGTCATATGCCTTATCCGAATCATGATGATGCAGCAACCAATCGGAAGCTTTTTCGTGGATCTCCACGCTTCCGGCCCATACCGTGCCGTCAATCTTTATCTTGGCGTTGAAGAAGTCGGGACCGGCGTCGGTGTTTTGTATTCCGGGATCGATAACAGCGATGGGAAGCCCCTCGGTGGTAGCCAATGAAGTACTCGCGTAGAGTTTGTATTTCCAAACATAGTGTAATAAACGTTCCATATTCTTTCAGAGTTAAGATTTTGGATTCAAATGTAATTCATTTTCTGTATATTTGCGACATTAATTGAATTAAAGTATGAAAATTGCACTTATAGGTTACGGGAAAATGGGCAAAACGATCGAGCAGATCGCCATCCAAAGAGGACATCAAATTGTTTCCATCATAGATATCAATAACGCTGAGGAAGCGTTCAAGAGCGCCGACGCGGCGATTGAGTTTACTACCCCGGCTACCGCTTTCAATAACTATATGAAATGTTTCGAGGTAGGCGTGCCGGTCGTATCGGGTACTACCGGATGGCTGGACCGTATCGGCGAGATCAAGGAGAAATGCGAGAAAGAGGGTAAAACTTTTTTCTATGCCTCCAATTTCAGCATCGGTGTAAATATATTCTTCGCTATCAACAAATATCTGGCAAAGATTATGAATAATTTCTCCGCTTACGATATCAAAATGATGGAAACCCACCATATCCATAAATTGGATGCTCCTAGCGGAACAGCTATCACACTGGCGGAAGGAATCATTGAAAACGTGGACCGTAAAGACCGCTGGACTTTGGAAACGGCTGAGAAAACAACCGATATACCTATCCATGCCATTCGTAAAGGAGAAGTTCCGGGTATCCACGAAATCACATACGAGTCGGATGTCGACACGGTCAGCATCAAACACGATGCCAAGAGCCGTGCCGGATTTGCGCTAGGCGCCGTAATAGCGGCAGAGTTTACCGCCGGAAAGAAAGGTTTCCTAGGCATGAATGACTTATTCAAATTCTAAACGTATTAGCTAAAAGATGAAGAAGTTCACGAAAAAACAATGGATCAAGTTTAGTATAGCGGCCGTATTATACACGTTGTTCGCTATCTGGATGCAAAACTTATGGTTACTGCTGGGATTAATCGTCCTAGTCGATATATTCTTGACGCACTACATCCCTTGGGGAGCTTGGAAACGGTCTAAGAACCCGGCGGTACGCAACGTATTGGAATGGGTGGACGATATCGTATTCGCGCTGGTAGCCGTTTATTTCATCAATTTGTTCGTCTTCCAGAACTATCAGATACCGAGTTCTTCCCTAGAGAAATCCTTGCTGGTAGGAGATTACCTGTTCGTCAGCAAATTAAGTTACGGCCCTCGCGTTCCGAACACTCCGATCTCCTTCCCGTTGGTACAAAATACGTTGCCTATCTTAAACTGCAAATCGTATCTGGATTGGCCGGAATGGGGCTACAAACGGGTGAAAGGTTTGGGCCACGTGAAACGTAATGATATCGTAGTGTTCAACTTCCCCGCAGGCGACACGATCGCCGTGAAAGTGCAAAACCCAGATTACTACTCCTTGGTCGAGGAGTACGGACGGGAACGTATCTTATTGGATAAGGCCACGTTCGGCGAGGTTATGTACCGCCCGGTCGACAAACGGGAGAATTACGTGAAGCGTTGTATCGGTATGCCGGGTGATACGCTCCAACTCATAGACAACCAAGTGTACATAGACGGTAAACCCGCCGAGAACCCGAAAGATATGCAGTTCAACTACTTCATCGAAACAGACGGTTCCCCGATCACAGAGGAGCAATTCCGCCTAATGGACGTAAGCAAGGATGACCGTATGCTGGCCTCCAGCGGCGGTTATTACCAGAACCTATTGTCATACCTAGGCTTTACGCCTAACGCGAACGGACAGTACAACCCGGTATATCGCCTGCCACTCACGAAAAAGGCCTTGGCGATAGCGGAGAAGTTACCTACCGTGAAGAAGGTTATCATCGAGCCGGAGACGTTGGGCGGCCCTACCTATCCGGTCGGATACAATACTGGCTGGACCCGTGATAACTTCGGGCCGCTTTGGATCCCGAAGAAAGGGGCTACCATCCCGTTGGACGAACGTAATCTGGCGTTGTACAGCCGTTGTATCAAGAATTACGAGAACAACACCTTGGAAGTGAAGGACGGCAAGGTCTACATCAACGGCAAGCCCGAGACTTCCTATACGTTTAAATACGATTATTACTGGATGATGGGCGATAACCGCCATAATAGCGCGGATAGCCGCTCATGGGGTTTCGTACCCGAGGATCACATTGTCGGCAAGCCGATCTTGGTTTGGCTATCCTTGGACAAGGATCGCAGTCTGTTCGACGGTGGTATCCGTTGGAACCGCCTGTTCCGTTGGGTGCATCCGGATTAAGAGGTGAAAACTTCGTATTATGACAATCCAACGATTCCTGATAGTTCTCATGAAATGGCTGGCAGCTTTCGCGCTAGCCGCGGGGATCGTCATGCTCATACGCCTTTTCTGCATAGAGTCCTATCGCATCTCCACGGACTCTATGGAAGAGGCTTTGCATAAAGGGGATTATATCCTAGTCAATAAAATACCGGGGAAGAATAAGCCCGTCCGGGGCAAGGTCGTGCTTTTTACCAGCCCGCTCTCTCGAGATTCAGCGGATGCTCCCTTATTCATCAGCCGATGCATCGGTATGCCGGGCGATACGATCCGGGTCAGCATGGACGGATATACGATAAACGGGCAGAAAATCCCCCGCTCTCCTCGCTCCCTCTGTTCCTATTTCATAACACTGAGCGCCAAGGAGACGTTCTTGGAGACGTTAGAGAAGTTGGACATCCCACTTAGGGATTTCAGGCAGGAAAGTTTCGGCTGTATGCTCAGCCTCACGGCTTTCGAGGAATATCAATTGAGGGAGGAATTGCCCGACGCTATAAACCGTCATTTTATCGGGGAACAAATGCAAGAATACATGTTGATCGTCCCCCGGAAAGACCGGGCTTACCCGCTGGACGCCGCCTCGCTCACCGCCTGCAAGGAGATCATCATGCGGGAGACGGATGGTAAAGCTTCCTTCCGTGACGGAAAGTTATATCTGGACGGGCGGGAGACTAATTTCTTCTTTTTCCGACAAGACTACTATTGGGTACTGTCCGATAATACCAACGAGGCGGTAGATTCCCGCCATCTCGGTTTCATACCGGCCGACCATATCGTCGGCAACGCTTGGCTCTGCTGGTACAGCCCCGACAAACAACGAATCTTTAAACCCGTTCATTAACATGCGACCTGTATATATAGCGACCGCCTATCTAGGCCCCATACAACAATATTGTAAGATGCTCCAATACCCGGAGGTCCGTATCGAGACCGCCGAGAATTACGTGAAGCAAACCTATCGTAACCGCTGTTCCATCGCCGCCGCGAACGGCCCACTCTCCCTATCCATCCCCATCGTCAAGCCGGATACCTTGAAATGCCAGACCAAGGACATCCGTATCTCCGACCATGGAAACTGGCGGCACCTACACTGGAACGCTTTGGTATCGGCCTACAATATGAGTCCGTTTTTCGAGTATTATGCCGATGACTTCGCTCCTTTCTACGAGAAGAAATACGAGTTCCTCCTCGACTTCAACGAGGAATTGCGCTGTCTGGTCTGTGACCTGTTGGATATGCAACCCGCAGTCGTCTACACCGACCATTATGAACCGGAGGTAGCCAACGATTTCCGGGAAACGATCCGCCCGAAACACGAAGGGGAAGATCCCGCCTTCTGCCCGGAACCTTATTATCAAGTATTCCGGGAGAAATTCGGATTCCTCCCCAATCTGAGTATTGCTGATTTGCTGTTCAATATGGGCCCCGAAGGACTCGTTACGTTACGGGCATCAATTACCGGATCTCTTTAATCGATTGTATCAAGGCTTCCATATCTTTCGGGAAGATATCTCCGATATTACCGATACGGAATGTATCCGCATCCGAGATCTTACCCGGATAGATCACGAAGCCTTTCTCCTTTAGCCGCACGTAGAACGAGGCGAAATCGAAATCCGCAGAGGGATATAAGAACGAAGTGATAATAGGTCCTTGCGCGTTATCGGACAGTAACGTCTTAAAGCCCAATCCACGCATACCTTCCACCAATACTCGGTGATTCTCCTGATATCTCTTATAACGAGCCGTGATACCGCCTTCCTCGTTCAATTCCTTCATGGCTTGGTAGAAAGCGTGAACCACGTGCGTCGGAGACGTGAAACGCCATTTGCCTCCCCCTTTCTCCATCGCTTCCCACTGGGCATAGATATCTAAGGAAAGCGAGCGGGCATTCCCCTTCGTCGCCATCAATTTATCTTTTTGGGCGAGGATAAAGCCGAAGCCGGGAACTCCTTGAATACATTTGTTCGCGCTACTGACCAAGAAGTCGATACCTAAACCTTTCACGTCGATAGGGACACCGCCAAAGCTGCTCATCGCATCCACGATAAAGGTAATCCCCCGGCCCTTGATCACCTCGGCTACCTCCTCAATCGGATTCAACAAACCGGTCGTGGTCTCGCTATGTACCATTGAGAGATGCGTGATACCGGGATGCTCCTCCAAGGCACGTCGGGCTACCTCGCCGGTTACCAGTTCCGTCTCATGCAAAGAGACCAGTACGTAATTGATATGATAATAATCGGCGATCTGCGCCATACGTTTGCCATAAGCACCGTTAGCGAGGATCAACAATTTATCCTCCGGACGGACAGCAGCCCCGATCGTAGCCTCCACACAATACGTTCCGCTACCTTGCAGCAGGACACTGGTGTACTCATCCCCGTCCAATCCCGCTATCGCCAGCAAGCCTTTACGGATCGGGGTAACGATACCCTCGTTATAATCCTTATCCCACGTACACCAATCTTGAAGCATGGCCTCACGCACCGTCTGCGACGTACTCAACGGGCCCGGTGTCAATAATAAATAGTTTCTCATATGATTGTTTTATTCTATTCGGTTATCAAGCTTAATTCCTGTTGTTAATCTTCTCGATGCAAGCGGGCAGCTCGGCGATCGTATCCAAGACGAAATGAGCCCCCGCCGCCAACATACGCTCACGCACCTCTTTCTTCAGAGATTCCCATTCTTCCGCCGGACGGCTGTTATATTCCTCCTCGCTCACGCCCATCTCGTTGCTACCGGTCACGATACCGACGCTCCATACCTTGGCGTTCACGCCCTCCTTAATATCAGCGATCGTATCTCCTACCTTCACCACTTGATCTACGGAAGGAATCGCTAAATCTATCATATTCTTATAGATCATATACGGGGCGGGGCGACCGGCCGGGACCTCGTTCGGTGTCACCAGATTATCTACCCTATATCCTTTGGCCTCGGCTCCGGGACGGACAATCTCCATCATCTTCGCCGTGTACCCGGTCGTAGAGCCGATCTTTATACCTTGCTCGCGAAGCATCGCCATCGTCTCCAAGACTCCCGGTATCGGAGTGGTGAAATCCTTCAAGGAAGCGAACAAATGTTTCTCGAAACTAGCGTACATCTCATCCACGTCCCCCTTGTTCCAGTCCCTCTTATACAGGGCACGGAACTTCTCGTTCACCTCCGGCATGCTCAAGATTGCCTTGATATGATCAATCTTCAAGAGACCCATCGGCTCACGGGCCTGCCGGTAAGTGATATCAATCCCTTTCTCTTCCGAGAATACCTTGAGAAAAGCGTTCAGTGGAGCGAAGCATCCATAATCCACGGCCGTACCGGCCCAATCCATAATGACACCTGAAATCTTCTTCATATTCTGTATGTATCGTATTTAATAATTTTCTTGTTTAAGCGATCGTAAGGACATTGTTTTCGGTAGGTTCAAGAGTTGCTATTTCCTCGCAGCCACATAAAGCGGTCTCCTTGCGATAGCGTTGCCGCAAATATACGAAGGAAGCGACAAAAGTGGCGCAGCAAAAGATCCCTACATATCCGGCAAGTTGGTTATAAAATACCGCCCAGTCCAATCTCGTACCCACGAATTCCTTTAGTACCAATACCAGTATCGTACCCGTGTACCCCAGAAAATCTGTTAAGACAATAAAGAAACCGACGTTTCCCCGTATCTTGAAACAGGCGATGAAGCGATCGAAGAAAATTGTCTGGAAGGTTAAGTAAGCCATATACAGGCAAAGGCTCTGCAAGAAAAGCCATGTCACCGGGCTCAATCCCATCCGCTCCTGCCCGAACGACACGAACGCCATGACCATCATGCCCGTAATAATCAAACCGTACAGGACTGAAAGCGCCTTAAAATTATCTTTCACGAGCACCATCAAACCAAAGATCGCCAAGATAGTCAAGGTCACCACGCTATCTATTTGCGTGAACAACCAAGGCGAGTAACCGGACATATCGATGATATTCACCAAGAAGTCCTCCTTGATATCCCGCAATACCACGATCGCTATATTCGCCACGAAAAGCATCGTCAAGAAAGGCATGAAATGCTTAAAAAGCTCCCAACGCTGCCGCCCGTTCAAGGTCTCCCGCTCCGACTTCAAGGCGATATCCTCCTCCGTAGGCTGTGGAAGTCGGTTCAGCGCATATCCCAACAAGGCTAGCAAAGGCAATGCCACCGCCCCGATCAAGGCGGGCATCCAGAACTCGCTGACCTGCCACGTATCCATTACGTACAAGCCGACAGACTTTGCCGTACCGGAACTGATCACCATACTTACGCCCAGCAGACTAGCGAGGACATCCGTCATCCTACGTCCTTCTATAAAGCTGAAAATAATCCCCCACATACATCCCAGCGAAAGCCCGTTCAAGAACATCGCCGCTATATTATAAGGAGCCGAGAGCAACCCGAAGAATACCAACGAAAGTTCCGCCATCCCCACGGACATCAAGATGAACCGCAAGCGCTCTTCCCGCCGCAACTCCGATATCAACTTAATTCCCATGAACTTCGACACCACGTACCCCAAGATCTGCACGATCGTAACCGCCACCTTATAGTCCATATTGAATACCTCCAGATCCTCGAAAGCGGCAGCCGTATAAGGCTTACGCAACATATATACCAAGGAATAAGAAAGCAAAGCGGCCCCTCCGGCCCATAGGATGAAGAAGAGATCGGAAACCCGCCTCCGGGATGTTTTATTTGTCTGTATCGCAGTGTCCATAATCTTCTGTCGTTTTATTTTCGAAGGCAAAAGTACAGCCGCCATGTTACAGACATATTACTGAACCCATGAATGTATATTATTAATACCCAACTAGGAATCAATAAATTATAAAGAAATATTTATGTAACATTCATGAAACGGAAACGCAACATATGTCCTCTTATTTTGTAAGGTAAATCAAGAATATAAACACATGAACAATCTTCAAGAATTCTACCGAAAGATCGAATATCTACGAAGCAATGGGGTTAAGATGAAAGAGATAGCCGACTGGATCGATATGGCTCCCAGCATATTGTCCTCCCTATATACGACCGTATTGCCGAATTATTTCGAGGGCATCAAGAGTTACCCGCCGGAAGAAGCGCTGGACTCGGCGCTCGCCCTAGTGAATAACGTGTCGAAAAAACGTTTGCTTTCCCATATAGAGGAGATGATCCTTCGCCTAGACCAGATGGAGCTCGCCGAACCGGATAGCCTAAAAGATAATCCTTTCGCCAAGCAATTGATGGAGGAGACACGGCTCTCCGCCTCTAAAATAGAGGCTTTCAAAGGAATCTATACCAGTTACAGCCTTTCTTCCTCCTCGGACTGCCTCAAGATGGAACCCTTCCTACTCTCCCCCTCGGATAATCAAGTCCATGTAGGGCGAATCAGCGCTTATGGAGAGGCTCAATGGGGATTCGGGATCATGCCCGATCCTCAGAATTTCCATTGCATGCTGAACGAGAACCAAGCGCCCCAATTCACGATGGTAACGATATACCTGCAAATACCATTTTTCAAGAATCCCCGCCAATTACGAGGATTATACATCGGTCAGGATTATAATCGTAACCCGATTGCCCGCCGAATCCTTCTTATCAAGGAATCAGAAAGCACGGAGATCGATGAATTCATGAGCCGGAAAAGCGGACTGATCGATAAAGAAGATTTTACCCCGGAACAACAGGTCTACTATGATTATACTTGCCAGACAGGAGATTTTATCAAGATGTGTACAGTCCCATCCCTGCGGATGGACGAGAGTGATTTAGTCAAAGAAAAGAAGATGCTAACCCTATAAACCAGTAGAGACGGGGCATGCCCCGTCTCCCACCATCCTAATATAATAGAGACTGATTATTCCTTCTGGAACTTCCTGCTCACCTTCAAGAGGTTCGCCGTAAAAGAAACCACGTTCTGGGCTTCTTGTACCATGTTCAAATAAACCATGCTCACCTTCGTGCTGCCGGACTGCCCTTGGATACGCTTCAACTCCCCTTTCTTCAAGGCGGTAAGTTGGTTCATCAAGGTAATCGACTCAGCGATCAGCTCCTCAAAACCAATATAATCGTTTTTACGGATCATAATAGCGCAATTTCTCAAGAAGGAGATGATTTGTTCAGATACCTTACCAAAATCATCTTTCTGTACCGGACTCAACGGGCTGAAATTATTATCGATATGATCTTTCATCGGTTCTGCCAAGCGACGGATACTGAATATGATCTCGCTGGCGAAGTCATTTCCTTGATAATAATAAAGCCCCTTCTCCACGGCGATGTCGTGATCCAATTGGGTAACGCCAAGCGTACCGACACGTTTCACTTGCTTCAAGTGAATCTTCTTCTCCTCCACGGCAGTCAAGACCTTGCGCAACTCACGGAGGTTCTCATTCATGAATCCATTTACTGCCTTGCCGAATACTTCCGCCGTAAAATCCAGATCGGATTGTAATTCCTCACGGCTATGCTCGCGGAACAGGGCCAAAGCCTCACGGGTATCCGTAGCCTTACGAAGTTTAGACACCGTAGAATTCACCTCCTCCTTCAATGCCTCTTTCCGCAATTTAGCCTTATAAGCGAAGTGGCTACGAACCAACGAATAGATCGCCAAACCAATCATAGCGACCAAAGCTGGAATACCTCCCCAATAAATCAAGAGAGCGACGATGAAACAGATCGTAAAAGCAGCCCCTGCCGTAATGAACCAACCACCTATCACGGACAATACGCCTGTGATGCGATATACGGCGCTCTCACGCCCCCAAGCACGGTCTGCCAACGAAGTACCCATAGCGACCATGAAAGCCACATACGTCGTAGATAAAGGCAATTTCAAGGAGGTTCCCAAAGCGATCAGCAATCCGGACAAAACCACGTTCACCGAGGCACGTACCAAGTCGAAGCTAGCCTTGTCATCCATGATCATCTCGCTTTGGTTGAAACGGCTATCAATCCAGTTCTTAACCGGAGTGGGCACGATACTTAATATCGTAGCGGATATATTACTGCAATTCCGTACCAATACCCGTGCGACAGGCGATGTACCGAAAGACTCCTCTCCATCCGATTGACGAGACAGATCCAAGGAAGTCTTCACCACGTTCTGAGCCTTTTTGGAGGTAGCCAAGGCGATTACCATCACGACCCCGGAACCCACCAAGAAATACCAAGGTGTCTGGGCCGGTCCCAACAAAGAGGTCATCAAAAATGTATCTGTGGTAGTGGTCCCTCCCTGCGCCATCAAGTCCATATAAGAGGAATAGCCAGCCAAGGGGACTCCGATAAAGTTCACCAAGTCATTCCCGGCAAAAGCCAACGCCAAGGCAAACGTACCCATCAAAATGACCACCTTGAATACATTCACCTTCAACCAATGCAATACCTGCATCAAGATCGTAAAAAATACCATACATCCCAAAACGATCATCCCCGTATTGGCATACACCATATCCTTGAACTCACCCGTCATAAAAGAACTTGTCTTCAGTCCCTTTATCAGCATAAAGTAAATGATGGAAGTGGCCGCTAAACCTCCGAACAGACCAATAAAATATTTAGAGCTTTTCTTATAATTAAACGAGAACAAGATCCGGGACAGATACTGCACGATCACACCAAAGAAAAAAGCGATCGCCACAGAAAGAAAGATACCCAGAATCACGGTAAAAGCCTTTTCGGTATTCAGCAGATCCCCCAATTGCAAAGCGCCTGAAGAACTAGCGATCTTTACCAAGGCGATCGCTACCGTTCCACCCACCAACTCAAACACCATGGAAACCGTTGTCGAGGTCGGCATACCTAATGAGTTAAAAATATCCAGTAGCACCACATCCGTAAGCATAACGGCCGCAAGGATACACATGATCTCCGAGAAATAAAAATGCTGGGGTTGATAAATACCATGCCGGGCAATATCCATCATACCATTGGATAACGCCGCACCAACAAAGACTCCCACGGCAGCGATAGCGATAATAACTTTAAAGGATGCGGCTCTCGCACCGATAGCTGAATTCAAGAAATTCACGGCATCATTACTAACACCGACCGATAAATCTACGATGGCCAATACAAACAAAAATATGACCAAGAACAAATAAAATGTTTCCATACTGATTGTTATAAT
>OODO01001950.1_pt1 | contig 12388 bp, 10 predicted proteins | sample 1671261 | NCBI WGS metagenome assembly OODO01 (sample SAMN06348138, study PRJEB24527) | human gut metagenome | biome: human gut; feature: ankylosing spondylitis patient; material: feces | host: Homo sapiens | place: China | collected 2015-10 | reverse complement strand
AAATGCAAAGCTCAATGCGATGACATATACGGAGCGTATATATGGCGAGCTTATGGAGGGAATAGGAGTTACCGATACCTTAAAGCAGGTTGTCATAAGTGGTGATGGAAATATAAATAAGTTTTATGATATTGCAGCAAATATGATGGACGATTCGATTCAGAGTATACAGATAGCACCGAATGGAGTTGTGACTGAAATATATCCAGAGGATGTGAATGAATCCGGCAAGATAGATCTGATAAATGATAGTGACAGGGGAGAGATTGCGCGCTATGCGAGGGATAATGACACTGTAATTATGCAGGGACCATTGGAGCTGAAGCAGGGCGGATATGGTATAGCAGTGCGCAATCCGGTTTATTTGGAGGATGAAAATGGTAAAAAGAGCTTTTGGGGCTTCACAATTGTTATACTGAAGGTTCCGGAAATTTTTTCTGATTCTGTAGAGGCTCTTTCCAATTTTGGATATAAGTACAGTCTGCAGAAGTGTGCTTCGCCGTGGGATGATACGTATGAGTGGGTTTACGGTTCAAAGAAAGAGTTGAACGATCCGGTGATATATGACTTCGACGTGTATGGAGACAAGTGGAGGCTTGAGATTTTACCCAAGAGTGGGTTTTACAATAATAACTACCTGATATACATGTTTATTGGAGGTGTAATTATAGTCCTGCTTTTGACTGGGCTTACAGCAGCGTTGATTTTCATCAATGAAAACAGGAAGAATTTCAAGAGACTTGCTGTGACTGATGCACTGACCGGTATCTACAACAGGCACGGCTTTGATGAGCAGGTTGAGCAATATATGAGACAGAATCCGCAAAAGCACTGTGTTGTGGCGATGCTTGATATTGATGATTTCAAGCTTGTTAATGATGTGTATGGACATGCGGCAGGTGATGGTGCACTGCAGAAGCTTGCAGAGAGCATGAAGCAATATTTTTCAAAGGATGTTATACTCGGCAGAAACGGAGGCGATGAGTTTAGCATTTTCATGCCGGATTGCACGGTAGTGGAGGTTAAGCCTTTTCTTAAGAAGTTTACAGAAGAAACCAGGAAATTTTATTGTAAAGGTGAAGCGCATACATTTACCATTTCACTGGGCTTTGCAGAGTATCCTGTTTTGGCTGATGACCGTTCACAGCTCATGCGGTGTGCGGATATGGCACTTTATGAGGTGAAAATGCGTGGGAAGAACGGCTGCATGGCATACCGTGAGGGTGAGCGTATAAAGAGCCGTGCGAAGCTTGGATTTGCCGTGAAGGATATTATTGACAATATGCCGGGAGCTTTCATTGTTTACAGGGCAGATAAAGAAAATGATGAGATTCTGCTTGCAAACAGTGAGCTGCTTCGGCTTACAGGCTGTAAAAATATGGACGAGCTGCTTGCATATACAGGTAAGAGCTTCCGCAATCTGATACGCCCGGATGAACAGGAAAGCTGTCAAAAAAGCATATGGTCGCAGATTAACGGAGGACACTCAAATGATTATATTTTCTTTCATATGCGAAAAGCAGACGGCACATATATTTCAGTGCTCGATCATGGCAGGATAGTGGATTCAGTGCACAATGGCAGAGTATTTTATGTGATGATTATAGACTTAAAGTCACTGCAGAGGCACTATGGAGACTGCCTGGAGCTGGTGGAAAAGTAGAAAAAAGCAGATTGTGAACACATGCGTTCACAATCTGCTTATTTAATAGTGCATACACAATTTATTTATCCGAATAAATCACATTTCCACCGCATACGGTGTACTTAACCTTACCGGTCAGTTCCATGCCGGTGAAAGGTGTGTTTGATGATTTTGATGCATATTCGCATGGTACCCATTTTTCGTCAGGATCAAAGATGACAAAATCTGCAGCAGCACCCTCTGAGATAGTACCGTAAGGCATGTGGTACAGTCTGGCAGGGGTGATAGTCATCTTTTCCAAAAGCTCAAGCATGCTCAGATGGCCCGGTTTGACAAGGCTTGTGATACCAAGAGCAAGAGATGTCTCAAGACCGATGATACCGCTTGGTGCTTCGGTTACAGGCTTTGATTTTTCCTCGGCGCTGTGAGGCGCATGATCTGTTGCGATAAGGTCTATTGTGCCATCGATAAGTCCATCTATAATCTTTTGACGGTCTGCTTCAGTGCGCAGAGGCGGATTCATCTTGGCAAGGGTGCCGTGCTCTAAGACAGCATCCTCAGTCAGCGTGAAGTGATGAGGAGTAGCCTCGGCATGGAGCCTTGCACCAAGCTTTTTGTAGGTGCGGACTATATCAACAGATACACCGGAGCTGATGTGCTGTATTACAACATCAGCACCACTGCGCAGCGCAAGCAGACAGTCTCTTGCGACGAGAGTCTCCTCAGCGATGGATGGTGAGCCGTAGATACCGAGAGCGTCAGATACTTTTCCGTGGTTGATGCCGTTGTTTTTGATAAATGCAGGGTCCTCCTCATGGAGACTTATCGGCATATCCAGCTTTGCAGCATTTTGCATGGCTCTGTAGCAGAAAGCAGCATTTGTAAGCGGGATGCCGTCATCGGTAAAGCCACATGCTCCGGCTTCCTTTAAAGCTGCCATGTCAACCTCATCCTGTCCTTTGAGGGAGTGCGATATTGCAGCGGCCTGATACATACGGATTTTTTCCTGCTTTCCACGTGTGAGGTTGTCCTTTAGAGTATCCACATTGTCCACTGTAGGCTTTGTGTTTGCCATGCACACGACAGTTGTGAAGCCACCCTTTGCGGCAGCCAGGGAACCGGTGTGGATATCCTCCTTGTATGTGAAGCCCGGATCACGGAAATGCACATGTGTGTCGATAAGTCCCGGTCCGACAATCATTCCGGCTGCATCTATTATTTCTTCTTTTTCAGTTGCAGCAGCGTCTGACGCACATGAGATGTCAGGTGCTATTTTTACTATTTTCCCATCTTTTACAAGTATATCCATATGTTCGTAGAGACCTGAAGCAGGGTCTGCTACAATGCCGTTTTTTATTATCATGATAATCCTCCTGTAGATTGTATTTATTTTCTGATATATCCTAGTATAACAGTTTTAAACGAACTACACCATATCACTTGCATATTTTACCGGTAGTACAAGAAAATAATAATTACTGTTCACACCTAACAGTGTGACCAGCAACGATTACATCCCATTTAAGTAAATGGTATAGTTATTTAGAAAACGTTATCATAGTATAATGGATAAGCACGAATTTGCAAATAAATTTCGTAACGGTTCAGTTTCTTCAACAAATTTCGTAATTGTTCAGTGCCTTCATAGCTGCGAGCCGCAAGCACATTAGAATCAGCAGCGCTGAATAGTTACCCAATTTCAAACAAAAGTGAAAATGGGTCGCAATCATAATCGTCTGTATATATGGACAATAGAAAATTTTATAGATATAATATGATTTAAGGGATCCTGAATTGGATACCTTTTGACCCTCACATCATTTTACTAAGTAGGACTAAATTGGCATAATGTACAATAGCCATAGGTTGATAGCATAGTAGGCAGACCCTGGGGAGCTGTAATCCATAAAACTTTTAAAACAGCACCCAAAATTCAGCCCAAAGGCCGGAAAAATTGCGAGAAAAGTAGCTGAAACTGCAGAAATCTCCAAAACAGCTCCTAAAATTCAGCCCAAAGGCCGGAAAAGTTGTGGGAAAAAGTAGCTGAAACCGCAGAAATCTCCAAAACAGCTCCTAAAATTCAGCCAAAAGCCGGAAAAATAGCGGGAAAAAGTAGCTGAAATCACTATAAATTACAAAACAGCTCCAAATAATTAAAGGGAGAAAAACAATGAGCTTAATAAAAGGTATACATCACGTATCAATGAAGTGCAGCAGCACAGAGGAATATGAAAAGACAATAGATTTCTACAAAAACATTCTGGGAATCCCGGTCGCAAGGGAATGGCAGGCAGGAATCATGCTTGATACTGGAAACGGAATTGTTGAGATTTTTAACGATGGAGATGATGCACCGGGCAAAGGTGTGATTCGTCATTTCGCATTCGCAACAGATGATGTGGATGCGTGTGTAGAGTCTGTAAAAGCAGCAGGATACGAGGTATTTATTGAGCCGAAGGATATAGAAATCGCATCAACACCGGTATTACCGGCGCGCATAGCATTCTGCAAAGGACCACTTGGCGAGGAAATAGAGCTGTTTGAGGAAAAGTGATAGGACGTATTAATGGTTTTATAGGGGTATTATGCTATGGGAAAAACTCCAATTAAGCACACGCTTGCAGGCTATATTATAAAAAAAACAGACACCGAAGGATACCGGTCAGGAAAACTAACCGGAGAAAAACATCTGAACAAAATAACAGAAATGATGGAATTTGTTGGTGGACGCCGGAAACTAATCGATCAGGCAAGGTTCATAGAGAATAATACACAAGCAGGCCACGATGGGAAGATAAGAATTAGTTGGATTCAGGTCAACAGCGATATTAAAAAAATTCATTGTGATGTCAGCAGCATACCAGAGCTGTGTCGGCTTGAGGGTGTTGAGGATTCAAGAGCAAAACAGCTAAGATTGATAGAGTCTGTAAAGCAGTGGAAATCAGAGGTTGGTGACTGCGATTGGATATGCAGATATTATGATGATATTTTGGGGCGTCTGGAAGCCGGAAAGAGTGTCACAGAGGCTGAGGAGGATATGCGTTTTAAGTGCATCAATGCTATAACAAGAATAAAGGAGCCTGTGTGGGAGCGTGTTTTTAGTGCAAAGGTTTTTAATGATTCAAAGAAGTTTGAAAAATGCTATCGACAAAAGATGGTATCAATTCTGACTAAATATTCTCCATATTATGAGAAGGATATGGAGGATTATGATACAGAGGGAGAGGAAGATGATGCCAAAGAGGATAAAAAGAAGTCGGGGCTTGAAATTTTGAAGATGCATGGTATTATGTCATATGCACAGACAATGGAATGGAAAGGACCATTGTCATATAGAATTGATGATACATGTGTTATTGATACGTCAAAGCAGATTTATGGAACCATTATTAATACGCAGACACTTGAGCATGCAAGTCCGGTTTCGCTTGCAGGATGCAAAAGAATTATGACCATAGAAAATAAGGCTAACTATGAAAGTATGCAATATGATGAGAATACATTGTATATTTTTTGTCATGGTTATTTTACTCCTAAGGAAGTGTATTTTCTAAAGAAATTAAGCCTTATTGTATCTAAGGAATGTGAGTTCCTCCATTGGGGAGATATGGATTTTGGAGGGATAAGCATATTCATGTTTATTAAGGATAGAATTTTTGAAAAACTAATGCCTTATAGAATGGGGGTAGCGGATTTTGAGGAAGCATTAAAAAAAGACGCTGGAATACCACTTAAGGCTTCAACTAGGGAAAAACTGGAAAAAAAGGACGCAGGATTGCTTGCAGAATTAAAAGAAGCAATTCTTGAATCGGATAAAACAATAGAGCAGGAAAGGCTCTTATGAGGCTGATTCGGAAAACTCTAAATACACATATATATTTGACAAATTATTAGAATGTGATTCATACGCACAGCATACCTCCTTCGTGCATACAATAGCATGAAGGAGGTATGTTTGTATTATGAATCCATTTAAAATGAGGCCGGAGAGAACCGGCGATTTATTTGTTGACTGGGAGAAATTCTGGGTAAAACCATATAACAAAAATGAGGTAAATCCGTATACAAGGACGAGAATCATATTGATGAATGGTACAGAATTTGAAAACGTATGGTTTTCACATCAGTTTTCAAGAAGCGTAGGTGATGATGAGCTTAGACGAAAGCTTGCATACATCAGGAAAAGTGAGCAACAGCAGCAGAAAATACTCACGCATTTAAAGCCGGCAGATGAGTCGGCATTGGAGCACACCATAGGCTACGAGCAGCTTGCGGTTGATCTGACTGCGCATCTTGCAAAACGAGTAAATGACAAAAATATTAAGTCTGCGCTCGATTTTGCGCTGCTCGAGGACTTTGATCATTTGTACCGCTATGCAGATTATCTTGATTTTACCACAGGTGAGCACGCAGAGAAGCTTGTCGGAGGCTATACGGAAATCACACCGGGCAGACCGACTATTTCACACCACAGGCATCCATATGATTCAATACGATATCCGATGACGGATAAATGCCCTGCGACAATGGATGTGCTGGCTGCAAACGTAATCACAGCAGCAGAACAGCAGACTATGAACTACTATATGAACACAGCGGCACTTTGGCCTGATGAGATGGGACGCAGGCTATATCAGGAAATCGGAATGGTCGAGGAACAGCATGTCACACAGTATGGCAGCCTGTTGAAGCCATGCATGAGTCGCCTTGAAAATCTCCTTGTGCATCAGTATGTCGAGTGCTGGCTGTATTGGAGCTGTTATGAAACGGAGACGGATACAAGAATACGTGGCATATGGCAGTTTATGTTTGAACAGGAGCTTAAGCATCTGCATATTGCACTTGAGCTGCTAAGACAGTACGAGAAAAAGGATTGGCAGGAGGTCATCCCGGACGCTGAGTTCCCGGCTCCTCTTGTGATGGAGAGCAATATTGAGTATGTCAGGTGTGTGCTTGGCAGTACAGTAAACGACACAGCATGTCGTGAAAGGTATGTGGATGTAAGAACCAATGCTCCTGAAACATTTATCAGATATCAGCGCCTGGTCAATGACCCGGTAAGAAATGTAATGAGCCATACCTTTATTGAGGATTATATCCGCAAAAACGGGGAGGATTATCGCTTTGAGGTGGCGCCGAATCCGGTGCCGGAGCTTCGTGACCGTACAAAGGATAATATATGTGTGGGAAGACAGCCTCTTTGCAGGAATCGGTATTAGAAGCCGTTTTATATGCCATCTGTGGCACGTGATACCCGGCCCTGACGTTTTGTCAGGGCATTGCTGTGTAAAGAAGTATAACTCGACTGTATCTAAGCTATGGAGTAGCTTGTACTCGTTGCTGGTCACACTGCTAGGTGTGAACCGTAACGAGTAAGGCTCACAGAAGCCGGTTGACGAAATTATATAGGTGTATTAAACTGTAATCGGGTTAGAGAAGACTAATTACTACAGCTGTTTTACATTAAGTGCTTTTCGAGGTGGAGTCAGATTACGGGAATGCGTAGTATGTAGTAATCTGATTAATCATAAATGAGGGGCAAAATACCTTTGATCCTAATATTATGATATACGAAACGATATAAGAAATAATATGTTGAATAATAAAATATTCAGACTTCCCATATTTTATTTTGTGATACCGGCCTAGCATACAGTGTATTCCTCATATTTTTTTCTTCGGAACAACTGTATACTCTCCGGTAAATATAGTTTTATATATGGGAAGTTTGTGTAAAATAGAAAAACAGCAGAATAGGAGGCAACCATGATTACATCAACCATATTAGGTTTATTAATACCATTTATAGGCACATCGCTCGGCGCGGCATGTGTACTTTTTATGAAAAATGAGCTTTCCGTAAAGACCACAAAAATGCTCAGTGGCTTTGCAGCAGGCGTAATGATTGCGGCATCAGTCTGGAGTCTTCTGATTCCGGCACTTGAGCAGTCACAGAACCTTGGAAAAATGCAGTTCATCCCGGCAGTAGCAGGCTTTATGCTAGGAATGTTTTTCTTATTGATACTGGATACAATCACACCACATATGCATCTCGATAATTCAGTCGAGGGTCCAAAGAGCAATTTCAGCAGACAGACAATGATGGTGCTTGCAGTTACATTACATAATATACCGGAGGGCATGGCAGTAGGAGTGCTCTACGCAAGCTGGATATCAGGAACCACCACCATCACGAGGGCAGCAGCTCTTTCATTGGCAATCGGAATAGCCATACAGAATTTCCCGGAGGGCGCAATCATATCCATGCCATTACATAGTACAGGAAGCTCAAAGCTTAGAGCCTTTGTATACGGAGTATTGTCGGGAATAGTCGAGCCGATAGCGGGAATACTTACGATACTTGCCATCGGAATAATAGAGCCGGTGATGCCGTACCTGCTAAGCTTCGCCGCCGGAGCCATGATATATGTAGTCATAGAAGAGCTCGTGCCGGAAATGTCAGAGGGAGGACACTCAAACCGCGCCACCATAGCATTTATGGTGGGCTTCTGCCTCATGATGACACTCGATGTGATGCTGGGCTAGGCCAGAGCGAGCAAAACTAAGCGAGCCCGGCGGAGACCGGGCAAAGCATACACAAATAACAAGCACGCACCAAGCGAGCCCGCGGCAACAGCCGAGGGGAAAGCGTAAAAGAATAACGAGCACGCAAAGCGACAAGAAGGTAAATAGAGCCACAGCGTGAGGAGCCTGTGTGTGCCTGCCGCCCGGGTTCCGTACTATCACCAATCCCCCCGCAAGTCAAAGCGTATTGTGAAAAACTGTGAAAAAAAGGGAAATTCTTCCCGAATTATTTGGAAATTTTTAATGAATCGCAACTAAAAATAAAAAAAATCTAAACATCCCCAAAACGCAATAGAAAAACTGCACAAAAATAAAAACTTAAATTGTTGAAAATGTATAAAAAGCTAACTAAAAAATGTGAAACTTTGCCAGCCAAACAATATAAAAACGAAACGTTGACTTTATAAAACGATGTGACTAAAATCAAGTACAACGATAGTTGCTTCTTATTAAATCAAGACCAAACAAACATCAAGGGTCAGACAAAACACATCTTGAGTTATTAAGAAACAATTTGCGTATCAAATTTCATATAGCAAAAAGAAAGGAGGTAACGCAGATGGATGCTCTGGTAGATGGACTGTTAGAGGAACTTAATTGTGACGTGGTATTCAAGATACCGATATTCGGAGGCATACCCATATACGAGTCGGTAGTAGTCACATGGATAATAATGGCAGCGGTATTTTTACTGTGCTTTTTTCTCGGCAGAAATCTTTCAGTTGAAAATCCCGGACGCAGACAGGTAGCCGTAGAGGCAGGAGTCAAATTTCTTAATGATTTCTTCAGTGAGACACTCGGAGAAAAAGGAAAGGATTACATACCATATCTGGCAACAGTAATCATCTATATAGGAATAGCAAACCTGATAGGATTACTTGGCTTCAAACCGCCGACAAAGGATATGAACGTCACCGCAGCACTCGCTGTAATGAGCATAGTTCTTATCGAGGTGGCAGGAATCAGGGCAAAGGGCACCAAAAGGTGGCTTAAAAGCTTTGCAGAGCCAATGCCGGTAATACTACCTATCAATATCCTTGAGATCTTTATCAAACCATTATCGCTGTGTATGCGATTATTTGGAAACGTCCTTGGTTCATTCGTAATCATGGAGCTTTTAAAGATGGTCGTCCCGGCAATCGTCCCGGCAGTATTCAGTTGTTATTTTGATATCTTTGATGGACTTATACAGGCATATGTATTTGTATTCCTGACAGGACTTTTCATCAAGGAGGCAACCGAGTAAGAAGACCTGATGGGGCATGAAACACCACATCATTTAATTTCACATCGTAAGCATGTAAAATGTAACCTCGCTTACAAAAAGAACAAAATAAGTGCTGACCAAAAGAAAGCATATAAGCAAGAAAAGGAGAACACATTATGTCATCAACATTATTAGTAGCAATCGGAGCTGGAATCGCAGTATTAACAGGAATCGGAGCCGGACTTGGAATCGGTAAGGCAACAAGCAGCGCAGTAGACGCAATCGCAAGACAGCCTGAGGCTGAGAGCAAAATCTCTAAATCACTTCTTTTAGGATGTGCCCTTGCAGAGGCAACAGCTATTTACGGTTTCGTTATCGCATTACTTATCATCCTCTTCCTTAAATAATCAGGCAGCGTAACTGACAGTTACAACCAGATGAAACAGAAAGGAAGGTAGAGCAATGTTAAAAATTGATCCATGGAACATAATATGGACAGTAGTCAATCTGCTTTTCCTGTACTGGATATTTAAGAAATTCCTCTTTGACCGCGTGATGGGCGTGATCAATCAGAGAGAAGAAATGATTCAGAAGCAGTTCTCGGAAGCAAAGAAGAGTCAGGACGATGCAGAAAGCTTAAAGAGCGACTATAAAAAGAAGCTCGAGAATGCAAAGACTCAGGCAGACCAGATAATACTCGATGCCAGAGCAAGAGCTGAGGCTGAGCAGGAGAAGGCTCTTGAGAGAACCAGACAGGAAGCAGACAGTATGCTTGAAAAAGCAAAAGCGGACATTGCTAGCGAGCAGGATAAGGCAACAAAGGCCGCTGAGGCTGAAATTGCAAAACTTGCCATCTTAGCAGCGAGAAAGATTGTAAAGACAGGTGAAGCTAATGACACAGGCAGCAGTAAATAATGCAATAGTTTTGTACAGGCTGGCTGTAGAGCGTCGTGATGTGGAGGAAGCACAGAGAGTATACTTTGTGACAGAAAAGCTTGCACAGACGCTCGCAAATCCACTTATACCGCTGACCAAAAAGTATGACATCATAGAAAAGGTATACGGATTTGAGAGTGAGCCAAAGCTTATCACAAGCTTCATAAAGGAAATGGTAAAGCTTGGATATGCCGCTGAAATGAATGAAATCTTTGAGGCATATTACAGATACTGGGATGAGAAGAACCATATCATAAGAGCAGAGCTTATCAGTGCAGAGGCCGCAACCGACGAGGAAGCAAAGGACGCCAAGGCGCTGCTACAAAGCAAATATCCGGAATATGAAATATCCCTTACACAAAGAGTGGACGAAACACTTTTAGGTGGATATGTGATTAAGACTCTTAATACAGAGTATGACAGAAGCTACGAAGGAAAGCTTCGTGAGCTTGAAAGAAAATTGACCAGGAGGTGACCCCTGTGGGCGCAATCAGTGCAACAGACATAATCTCCATTATCCAGAGTGAGATAGAGAATTTCGACTTCGATACCGAGAGCCGTGAGACCGGCGAGGTAATCTACGTCGGCGACGGAATCGCCACAATATACGGCATCGACCATGCCATGTACGGTGAAATCGTAGTATTCGATAATGGAGTAAAAGGAATGGTTCAGGATATCCGTCAGAATGAAATAGGAGTAATCCTTTTCGGAAGAGACCACGGAATCCATGAAGGAACCAAAGTAGTAAGAACAAAGAAAAAAGCCGGAATCCCTGTAGGCGAAGGCTTTATCGGCCGAATCATCAATGCCTTAGGTGAGCCTATTGATGGAAAGGGCGATATCAAAGAGGAAGATTACAGACCAATCGAGAATGAGGCACCGGGTATCGTGGACAGAAAGTCAGTAGATACACCACTTGAGACAGGAATCCTCTCAATCGATTCAATGTTCCCAATCGGACGTGGACAGCGAGAGCTTATCATCGGTGACCGTCAGACAGGAAAGACATCAATTGCCACAGATACCATCATCAACCAGAAGGGCAAGGATGTTCTGTGCATCTACGTCGCCATCGGTCAGAAGCGTTCTACCGTGGCAACGCTGGTGGAGAACCTGGAGAAAAACGGTGCTATGGCGTACACAACGGTCGTCTGCGCCACCGCGTCCGAGCTGTCGCCCTTGCAGTATATCGCCCCTTACGCAGGCTGCGCCATGGGCGAGTACTTCATGAACAAGGGCAGGCACGTCCTGATCATCTATGACGATTTGTCCAAGCATGCTGTCGCGTACCGTGCGCTGTCGCTGCTGATTCGCCGTCCCCCGGGACGCGAGGCATACCCTGGCGACGTTTTCTATCTGCACAGCCGCCTGCTGGAACGCGCCGCCAAGCTGAGCGACGCCAAGGGCGGCGGCTCGCTGACCGCACTGCCCATCATCGAGACACAGGCTGGCGATGTTTCGGCCTATATCCCGACGAACGTTATTTCCATTACCGACGGTCAGATCTTCCTGGAGACCGAGCTGTTCCATGCAGGTATCCGCCCGGCTGTCAACCCCGGTATCTCGGTTTCCCGTGTCGGAGGCAACGCCCAGATCAAGGCCATGAAAAAGGTCGCCGGTACACTGAAACTGATTTACTCCCAGTACCGCGAGCTGCAGGGCTTCGCCCAGTTCGGCTCTGACCTGGATGCCGACACTAAAGCGCGTCTGGCGCAGGGCGAGCGTATCGTCGAAGTGCTGAAACAGGACCGCAACAGTCCTGTCGCCGTCGAGAAGCAGGTTGCTATTCTCTATGCGACGATTCACGGCTATCTGAAAGAGGTCGCCGTGTCCGATATTGCCGAGTATGAGCAGCGTCTCTATGACTACCTGGACGAAAACGTCACCGCTGCTGACGTGATGGAGACCATCCGCACCACCGGCGATTTGAAACCGGAGACCGAGGAACAGCTCAAGCAGGTACTGGCCGACTTTACTGCACAGTTCCTCAAAGAAAAATAAACTGCAAAGGA
>OODO01001948.1_pt1 | contig 12406 bp, 8 predicted proteins | sample 1671261 | NCBI WGS metagenome assembly OODO01 (sample SAMN06348138, study PRJEB24527) | human gut metagenome | biome: human gut; feature: ankylosing spondylitis patient; material: feces | host: Homo sapiens | place: China | collected 2015-10 | reverse complement strand
CATTATTATTCATCCTTTCAGGGATGCCGAAACGCTTCACCGATTGCATCACTGGAAGAAATCGCCGCCGGGTTGCCGGGCCGGGTAAAGACAATGCGCGGCGCATCCCCTGCGATGTTGGGGAATGCTGCAAGCAGTTTGTCCGCCTGGCTTTTGAACGCATCAAAGTTGCTGGTATCCAGCACGTCAAGCAGCTGGGCCGGGTAGTGTTTGTTACCGGCCACAAGCTCACGGCACTGCATGGCGTGTTCACGGGCTGCAAGGTCTTTTTCGCGTTCTGCCAGGGGGGCCGGTGTCTGTTCCGGCGCGGCCTTGCTGCGTTCGCGTGCAAGCCGGTCCGCTACAAGATGCCGCTTTACCGCGCAGCGTCCGATGCCGCGGTGGATAACACCGGCCGCCTGGAAAACACAGTAGAAACCGCCGTGCAGGCGTTTGAAACAACATTTGATGCCTGAACGGCACGAAAGGGGGGAAAAACACCGTGGAAGCAACCGTTGCAGCCATTGAACCGGGCCGCCTGGCCGGAACCGCTGCCGTGCCGCCCAGCAAAAGCGCGGCACACCGCGCTGTGGTGTGCGCGGCCCTGGCCGCCGGTACCAGCCACATTGGCAATGTGGAATTTTCGCAGGATATTCTGGCCACGTTGGGGGCTGCCCAGCAGCTGGGGGCCAAGGTGGAGCGGGGCGAGCATGAGCTGACCATTACCGGCCGCGGCAATGCGGACGGTTTTGCCACCATTACCCGCCCGGTGTTCTGCAACGAAAGCGGCAGCACACTGCGGTTTATCCTGCCGCTGTTCAGCCTGACGGCCCAAAAAGTGCGCTTTACCGGCGCAGGCCGCCTGATGCAGCGCCCGCAGGAAATTTATGCCCAGCTGTTTGAGCGCCAGGGGCTGCGTTTTGAACAGAACGAACAGGGCATTACGATTTTTGGCCGCCTGTGCCCCGGTACCTTTACGCTGCCGGGCAATGTGTCCAGCCAGTTCATCAGCGGGCTGCTGTTTGCCACCCCGTTGATGGAAGCCCCCAGCACCATTGAGGTGCGCGCTCCCTTTGAAAGCCGCAGCTATGTGGACCTGACCACAGACGCGATGCAGAAATTTGGCGTTAAAGTTTCGGTCCGCGCCCGCAAGGATGGCTCCGCCACCTACAAAGTGGCAGCGCCGCAGCATTATGCGGCAGCAGACATGGATGTTGAAGGCGATTACAGCCAGGCGGCGTTTTTGGCCGTGCTGGGCAGCACTGTGGGCGGCATTACGATAACGGGTCTGCCCTCCGGTTCCCACCAGGGAGACCGGGTGATCCTGGATATCTTAAAGCAGTGCGGCGCAAAGTTTGAGCGCAGCGGCAGCCATGTGACCTTCCATCGCAGCCTGCTGAAGGCGGTGGAGATCGACCTGGCCGATTGCCCAGACCTTGGCCCGGTGCTCATCGCACTGGGGTGCTTCTGCAGCGGCACCACCATCATCCGCAACGCCGGGCGGCTGCGCATTAAAGAGTGTGACCGCATTGCCGCTATGCAGGAAGAGCTTGCCAAGATGGGCGGCACGGTAAAAGCGGACGGCGATACCCTGACAATTGAGGGCTGCGCCCTGCACAAGCCCACGGCGCCGCTGAACGGCCATAACGACCACCGCATTGTAATGGCAATGGCCGTTGCTGCCCTGGCCGCAGGCCAGCCGGCGGTCATCGAGGGGGCCAACGTGGTCAACAAAAGCTGGCCGGATTTCTTTGAGGTCATCAAGGGCCTGGGGGCCCATGTAACAAATCAGGGGTGAAAGCAAAATGGACGGGATGGATAAAAACAAAACGTTTTTAATTGTGGGCCTGGGCCTGCTGGGCGGCAAATATGCCCAGGTGCTCAGCCAGAAAGGCTACCGCGTGACCGGCATTACCCACAGCCAGAGCACGCTGGATTATGCGCTGGAACACGCCTATATCTGCGAGGGCCGCAACGAAAACTTTGACGACCTGGTGCAGAACGCGGATTACATCATCTTTGGCCTGTACCCCACTGTGCTGTTGGAATGGGTCAGGCAGTACGGCCACCTGGTCCGCCCCGGCACGCTGATAACCGATGTTTCCGGCGTAAAGCGCGGCGTGGTGGAGCCGGTGCAGCAGATGCTGCCGGAGGGCGTGGAGTTCATTGCCAGCCACCCCATGGCCGGCCGTGAGACCAGCGGCGTGGCCCACAGTGCCGAGGTAAACTTTGCCCCGGCAAACTTTATCATTACCCCCACCGAAAAAAACACCCCGGAAGCCATTGAATGGTGCCGTACCCTGGCCCGCACACTGGGGTTTGCCCGCATTAGCGTGCTCAGCCCGGCAGAGCATGACCACATGATCGGCTATGTCAGCCAGCTGTGCCATGCCATTGCCGTCAGCCTGATGTGCGCCAGCGATAACACCGAACTTGCCAAGTATACCGGGGACTCTTTCCGCGACCTGACCCGCATTGCGCGCATCAACGATAAAATGTGGGCGGAGCTGTTCTTGTGGAACAAGGATAACCTGATTAGTGAGATCGATATGTTCAGTGATGCACTTGCCACCATGCGCCAGAAACTGGTGGATGACGATCGCGAAGGGCTGGAAAAAATGTTCCGCCTTTCCACCGAGCGCCGCAAGGCATTTGATAAAAAATAACCGGGAAGCCGGTCTGTTTTGCCGGAAGGGAGGCGGCCTTTATGCCCCGTAAAGAAGGACAGAAATTAAAGCTGCTTACGTTGTTGGAAATTTTTGTGCGGGAAACCGACGAAAAGCACCCCATCAGTGTGCCGCGCATGGTAGAACTGCTGAAAGAGCGCGGCATTGTGGCAGAGCGCAAAAGCGTGTATGACGATATCCAGACCCTGAACGAAATGCCGGATACCCCCTTTGAGATCGTGCAGCAGCGCGGCCGCGGGGGCGGGTATTATATGGTGGACACCCCGTTTGAACTGGCGGAGCTGAAACTGCTGGTGGACGCTGTGTATGCCAGCAAGTTCATCACCGCGCGCAAAAGCAAGGTGCTGATCGAAAAGCTGGGACGGTTCACCTCCCGCTACCGCCAGGAGGAGCTGGACCGCAAGGTGCTGGTTTCCGGCCGGGTGAAAAGCCAGGAGGAAAAGATCCTTTACAGCGTGGATACCCTGCACAGCGCCATCACCGCGGGCAACCAGGTGCGGTTCAAATACTGTGACTGGGACCTGCAAAAGCAGATGGTGCCCCGTCATGAAGGCCAGCTGTACACCGTCAGCCCCTGGGTGATGGTGTGGGAAAACGGAAACTATTATATGATCGCCTATACCGAAGGCCGTCTGAAGCACTACCGCGTGGATAAAATGCGCAAGGTGGAGCTGCTGCCGGATACCGAACGTGAAGGTGCTGAGGAATACGCCGAATTTGACGTAAACCAGTATATGCAGCAGATGTTTGATATGTTCAACGGCCCGGTGCGCAAAGTGACCATGCGGTGCGAAAACCGCCTGGCCGGGGCGATGATCGACCGGTTTGGCACGGGGGTTACCCTGGTGCGCAACCCGGATGGCGACCACTTTAATGTGGTGGTAAATGTGCAGGTCAGCCCCCGGTTTTACGGCTGGGTGGCCGGCTTTGGCACAGGGATCGAAATTCTGGACCCACCCAGCGTGCGTGCAGAAATGAAGAAAAAGCTGGATGAGCTGGAGGGCCTTTACCGCTGATGCAGACAGCAAAACAAAAGCTCAAACGCGCAGCACCGTGGCTGTTTTTGCTGCTGGTGCTGGCCGGGCTTGCCGCAGTGCGCGGTCTTGCCGCCAATTATGAGATCGGGTACGAGATCATGAACGGCGACTTCCAGAATTATAACCCGGTGCGCCACCTGCTGGCCGGGCAGGTACCTTATCGTGATTTTACCGTCTACCTTGGTGCGGGCGAGCTGTACAGCGTGGGCGGTTTGCTGCTGGTGCTGGGCAACAGCTTTGGCCGCAGCATGTTTGCCACAAACTTTTGCACCTGGTTCTATTTTGAGCTGCTGGTGCTGGCGGTCTGCCTGGTGGTCATCGGCACTGCCCGTGCGGCCCGCGCGGCAGCGCTGGCGCTGTGCAGCATGTTTTTTGCCTATGTGCAGGGGGCAAACCTGCCGTTTGCCGGTCAGGTGAACACCCTGCTGAGCTATGCCGCCGCCAACGGCAACAGCGCCCGCATGATGCGCTCCGCCGCTTTAACACTGGCGGTGCTGGTCATCCTGCTGGGACTGCATTTCTGGCAGCAGGATACAAGCAGGCGGCTGTTGGCCCCGGCGGTGCTGGTGCCCTTTGCCGCAGGCTTTTTTGTGCCTTGGAGCAATGATATGGGCGGCGCTGCCTATATTTCCATTGCGCTGGGGTATGGGCTGTATCTCATCCGGCTGTATCGCAGTTCCATCGGTAAAATTGTGGTGCAGACACTGCGCTACATCGTTACCAGTGTGGTGGGGCTTGGCGTTTCGGTGCTGCTCATCAGCTGGGGGCACCCGCTGGCCTGGCTGCGCCAGACCCGCGGAACCAGCGCTTACCAGACTTGGTATTACGGCAATACCCTCAGCGACCGGGTGTGCAGCGTGGCAGACCTGCACTGGCCGGGCGCGGCAGTGTTCTGCCTTGCGGCGGCACTGGCGTTTGCCATCGGTATTTTTGTCTGCCGCAGCAAACGCTCTGCTGTGTTGGCGGCCGGGGGCTTTGCCCTGACGCTGGGCATGGTGCTGTGGAACCTGCTGTACGGCATGGTCAGTGCCTCCAACAATGGGCCCACGGGCGGCGCGGCGGCACTGGCTGCCGTACTGGCCCCGGCGTGTATCATCAAAGCGGTGCTGCTGGTTTGCCAAAAGGTAAGCTTTCCGCAGGTTGCAGCGCGCATTGTGCCCGCAGGCTGTGCGGTGCTGGGGGCCGCTGTGCTGGCCGTCGGCATGGCCGGGCAGGTGCAGACCCGCATTGGCGGGCACGAGGGCTATACCTTTGTGCCGGAGCTGGGCGGCTGGATCGGCGACCAGTCTGAAAAGCTGGCAACCGAAAAGGAACTGACGGCGGGCAAGCGGCTGTTTGGCACCTATTCCAGCGCGCTGGAAGCCATGACTGGCCAGCTGCAGCCTACCGGCACGGATTACATCATCCATGCCCTGGGGGATCGCCAACGCCTGGCGTACCTGCAAACCTTCCAGCAGGGGAATTTTGACATTGTCGTGACCCCCAGCCCCAAGGTGGCCCCGCCGGAGCGGTGGAGCCGCAACGCCAACTGGTGGTTCTACCGGGAGCTGTACCGTTACTGGCAGCCGGTGGCAAACACCTTCCAGTCCGGCGGCATGCACCTTTTCTGGGAGCGCACCGGAACCGATAACAATCTGAACGTGGAAACCACGACCGCTGCCACCCTGCAGGGAGATGGCACTGTGCTGGTGACCGTAACGGCGGCGGACGCGGATTTTTGCGGTGTGGCGGATGTGACGCTGCACTATGGGCTGGTCAGCTCTGACAGCATGGACCACCCGTTTGACCGGCAGTTCCTGCATGTGACCTGTGTGACGGAAAACGAACTCTGCGCCGTCGCGGAACGCGACACCAACCAGGGCGATTTCTACCTGCCCACCGACCGCGACAGTTACGAGGTGCCTATCACCATTTCCAACGGTGTGGGGCAAATTCTGCTGACGGCAAAATCCGGCAGCGGCACCGTGTACCCGCAGGTAAACGCAGTTGAAGTGAATGCGACGTATCAGGATTGGGAGTACTTCTTCGAGTAACGCGGAAAAAACTGCAGGTCCGGCAGCGGGAGTGGAAAGTTGTAAAATCTGCTTCAGCGCCGCAGCAAAACCGCCGTTGGTTGAAACCGGATGGATTTTATGATATACTAAAATGATTGAAATATGGCGTACAGAGAGGGGGCAGCAGGATTGCTCAGTGAAAATCAGCGTATCAGGGGCTTGATCAGCAGTGTGATTGATATTGTGCTGCTGATTGCCGCATACCTGCTGGCCAATTTCCTGCGCTTTAACTGGCTGCCTTTTTTTGAGGAGGGCGGCGCCGGCCCGGCACTGGATATTGCCCGCAGCCCTATGGTTGCCCTGGGGTGGGCGGGCTACGCCGTGGTGATGGTGCTGCTCTATTGGAGCCGCGGGCTGTATAACCCCTCCCGCCTGCGGGGGCTGTGGCAGCGCAGCACCACCATTGCGTTCGGCAACGCGCTGGGCGTGGTGGGCTTTATGGCGCTGCTCTTCGTTTTCCGCCTGCAAAACTTCTCCCGCGGGGTCATGCTGCTGCTGTACGGGTTCAGCACCGGCTTTTTGATCTTCAAGCGGATGATCAAGCGCTGGTATGACCGTGCCCGCAACCGGAAAGGGGAGGACCTGCGCCATATCTTGCTGGTCGGCGGCGGCGATATGGCTGCCAAGTACCTGCTGGCACTCGAACATAACCCGTATTATGGCTTCCATGTGGATGGCTACCTGGCGCCTTATGCCAACCCGGACCTGGATGTGCGCTACCTGGGCGGATATGACAAAATGGAAGTCACGCTGGATGAACCCGGCATTGACGAGGTGGTGGTGGCCCTGGATGCCGCCGAGATGCACATGCTGACCCGCGCCTTTGCCGCCTGCGATAAGCACGGCACCCGCATTACCATGGTGCCGTTTTATAACGATTACCTGCCCGCCCGCCCCACCATTGATGTGCTGGGCGATTGTAAGCTCATCAACATCCGGCAGACGCCGTTTGATAATATCCTGAACGCCTTTATCAAGCGCGCCATGGATGTGGTGGGCAGCCTGGTGCTGATTGTGCTCACCAGCCCCATCATGCTGGGGGTAGCCATCGGTGTCAAGCTGTCCAGCCCTGGGCCGATCATCTTTAAGCAGGAGCGCGTGGGGCTGAACAAACGCCCCTTTATGATGTATAAGTTCCGCTCCATGCGGGTGAACGCCGCCGAGGATTCGGCCTGGAGCACCAACAGCGACCCACGCAAAACGCGGTTCGGCAGCATTATCCGCAAATTCAGCCTGGATGAACTGCCGCAGTTTTTCAATGTATTAAAAGGGGATATGAGCCTGGTTGGCCCGCGGCCAGAGATCCCGTTCCATGTAGAGCATTTTAAGGAAGAAATTCCCCGTTACCTGGTGCGCCAGCAGGTGCGCCCCGGCCTGACCGGCTGGGCGCAGATCAACGGCCTGCGCGGTGACACTGATATTGCGGAGCGTATCCGTTATGATATCTGGTACATCGAAAACTGGACCGTTGCACTGGATATCAAAATTTTGTTCCGCACCGTGTTTGGCGGCAAAATGGTCAACGATGAAAAGATCCAGTAACCAATCAAAGGAGGGCTGAGGATGAAAAACGGCAAGCCGAAGGTAGCCATTGTGCATGACTGGCTGGTGGCATACGCCGGTGCAGACCGCGTGGTGGACTGTATGCACCATGTTTTCCCTGATGCACCCATCTATACCCTCGTCTATGACGAAAACAACATGCCTGCGTGGTTCAAGGATTATGATATCCGCACCACCTATCTCCAAAAGCTGCCTTTTGCCACCAAGCTGTACCGTGCCATGCTGCCGTGGATGCCCCGCGCGTTTGAAGCACTGGATCTTTCGGAATACGATATGGTCATTTCGTCCTGCTCTTCCTGCAGCAAGGGCGTGATCACCCGGCCGGACGCCGTGCATATCTGCTACTGCCATACGCCCACCCGCTATGTCTGGGATTTTTATTATACCTACCGCAACAATGCCAACGCGCTGGTGCGGGCGGTCATGCCCGGCCAGATGCTCAAGCTGCGCCAGTGGGATAAGTGCGCCGCGGACCGGGTGGACTATTTTATCGCCAACTCGCATTATATTGCCAAGCGCATCAAAAAATATTACCGGCGCGACAGTGATGTGATCTACCCCTGCGTGCATATCAACGAAGAACCCTTTGTGCCCAAAGAGGATTTTTACCTTGTGGTGGGCCGCTTTACCTGGTACAAGCGGATTGACCTGGCTGTGGCAGCCTGCACCAAGCTGAACAAGCCGCTGATCGTGATCGGCGGCGGCGGCGAGGGCGACAAGCTGCGCGCCATGGCCGGCCCGACCATCCGCTTTTTGGGCGGCGGCCTGAGCGACGAAGAGGTGCGCGGCTATTATCTGCGCGCCAAGGCGTTCCTGTTCCCCGGCGAGGAGGATTTTGGCATTACCCCTGTGGAAGCCCAGAGCGCAGGCACCCCGGTGTTGGCCTTTGGCCGCGGCGGCGCCTGTGAGACTGTGCTGGACGGCAAAACCGGCCTGCTGTTTGACGAGCAGACACCCGAAAGCCTGGAAGCCTGCATCCAGAAGTTTGAGACCGAAGGCGTGGCTTATCCCCCACAGCAGATCCGGGAACACAGCCGTAGCTTCAGCGAGCAGCGCTTTGAGGACGAGCTGCGGGATTACTGCACCCGCCGCTATGCGGACTGGCAGCGTGAGCTGGAAGCCTGCTCTCACCACGAAACCGCCAAGGAGGCCGAAGAGTGAACCCCATTGTGATCAATGGCACAGTGCTGTGTGACCCCATCACGGGCATTCCGCGCTTTGTGTATGAAGTTGTGACCCGGCTGGACCCCCTGCTGGATGGCACCGGCCTGGATGTGCGGCTGTGCTACCGGGACGATGGCCGCCCGCTGCACCTGCCCGAACTGAAAAACATCAAAATTGTTCCGCTCAAGGCCATTAAGTATAGTTACAATCTGGTGGTGCTGCCGCGCTACCTGCGCAAACACCACGCCTTTTACGTTGGCCTTGCCAGCGATATGCTCATGACCCGCCGCAGCGTGGTGGTGCTGCATGATATCCGCCCCCTGGTAATGAAAACCGACCGTGCGTTTTTCCGCTTCAAGTTCTGGTTCCACTGCCTTTCCACCAAATGGTTTGCCCGGCGGGTGTTCACCGTCAGTGATAACCAGCGCCACCTGATCAGCGAGCGGTTGGGCATCCCACTGGATAAAATCGGTGTGACCTATAACGGCTGGGAGCATCTGCAGAACGTCCAGCCGGATATGACGGTGTTTGACAAGCTGCCCGGCGTGAAGAAAAAAGAGTATTATTACGCACTGGGAAGCCTGGCCGGGCACAAAAACTTTAAGTGGGTGCGCGAGGTTGCCGCCCGCAACCCGGATAAAACCTTTGTTGTGGCCGGCGGCAAGGACCTTGCTGCCTTTGGCAGCGCCGAAGCAGATGCTGCCCAAAACACCAGCAATATCTTTTACCCCGGCTATGTGACGGACGGCCAGAACAAAGCGCTGATGCAGAATTGCAAAGGCTTTTTGCACCCCGCTGTGTTTGAAGGGTTCGGCATTCCGCCGCTGGAAGCGCTCAGCCTGGGGGCACCCATCGCCCTGGCCCGTGCCAGCTGCCTGCCGGAGCTGTATGGCGATACCGCCCGCTACTTTGATCCCTATGACTATGATGTGGACCTTGACGCGCTGTTTGCCAAGCCTGCGGCCCCGCCGGACAAAGTGCTGGCCAAGTACAGCTGGGAGAAAACCGCACGGTTCTGGCTGGACGAGATCAAAAAGTGCGCGGAAGCGTAAGAGCAGTTGGGACAGCCCCCGAAAAATAGAAGCACATAACGGTTCGGCAGGGTGGGGCTGCCTCGCCCTGCAGGATAGGGAAATACCTCTTACGCAGGGGGACATGCGGTGCGCCTACGCTGTGCACAGATGTTACGTGCATCAAGCTGTATAACCCACCCCGCTGCATACCCCAAAATCACGCACCTGAAACACAAAAATCTACCCGCAAAAGGGAAGTGAATATCATTGGATAAAATAGCAGTTCTTATCCCCTGTTATAACGAATCTCAGACAGTACAAAAGGTTGTGATGGATTTCCGCCGTGTTCTGCCGGAAGCTACGATCTATGTGTACGATAACAACTCTACCGATGGCACGGCAGAGCTGGCCCGCACAGCCGGTGCCGTGGTGCGCCACGAATACCAGCAGGGCAAAGGCAACGTCATCCGCCGCATGTTCCGCGAAATTGACGCCGAAGCCTATATCATGGTGGACGGCGACGATACCTACCCGGCGGAAGCGGCCCCGGAAATGGTCAAAGCTGTTACCGAACACCAGGCTGATATGGTGGTGGGGGATCGGCTTTCCTCCACCTATTACACCCAGAATAAACGCCCGTTCCACAATTTTGGCAACGACCTGGTGCGGTTTTTTACCAACAACCTCTTCGGCGGCCAAATCAAGGATATCATGACGGGCTACCGTGCGTTCAGCTACCAGTTTGTCAAAACCTACCCGGTGCTGAGCCGCGGCTTTGAAATCGAGACCGAAATGACCATCCACGCCCTGCACCGCAACATGCAGGTGGAAAATGTGATCATTGACTATCGTGACCGCCCCGCAGGCAGCGAAAGTAAGCTGAATACCTATTCGGACGGCTTCCGCGTGCTGCGCACCATTGCACGGCTGTATAAAAACTACCGCCCGTTCGGCTTTTTCAGCACCCTGGCTGCGGTGCTTGGCATTATCAGCCTGTGCTTTTTGGCCCCTGTTCTGGGCGAATATTTTGCCACCGGCCTAGTGCCGCGCTTCCCTACGCTGATCGTGTGTGCCTGCGTACTGGTGGCGGCGCTTTTGCTGTTTATTTCCGGCGTGATCCTTTCCAGCCAGCTGACAAAGGATGACCGCGATTTTGAATTCCACCTGCAGCAGGTGCAGCAGTGGAAAAACCGTTCCGCTGATCCGTTCAGCCATTCTGCCAAATAACAAGGAGGTTCCCCATGAAACAGTATGATTACCTGATCGTCGGCGCTGGTCTGTTTGGCGCAGTGTTTGCACAGCAGGCTACCAAGGCAGGCAAAAGCTGCCTGGTGATCGATAAGCGCGACCACATTGCCGGCAATATCTACACCGAAAATGTTGAGGGCATCAATGTCCACCGCTATGGCGCACATATCTTCCATACCAACAATAAAGAAGTGTGGGACTATGTGAACCAGTTCGCTGTGTTCAACCGCTATACCAACTCTCCGGTGGCAAACTATAAGGGCGAACTGTACAACCTGCCGTTCAACATGAACACCTTCAACAAGATGTGGGGCGTTGTGACCCCCGCCGAGGCCGAGGCAAAGATCGAGGAGCAGCGCGCTGCCCACTTTACCGCCGAGCCCAAAAACCTGGAGGAGCAGGCCATCAACCTGGTCGGCACCGATATTTACGAAAAGCTGGTCAAGCACTATACCGAAAAGCAGTGGGGCCGCCCCTGCACTGAGCTGCCGGCGTTCATCATCAAGCGCCTGCCGGTGCGCCTGATTTTTGATAACAACTACTTCAATGCGCTGTATCAGGGTATTCCCAACGGCGGCTACACCCAGATGGTGGCCAACATGCTGCAGGGTGTGGAAGTTCGCCTGGGTGTGAACTACCTGGCTAACAAGGCTGAACTGGATGCTCTGGCTGACCGTGTGATCTACACCGGCCCCATTGACGCTTATTTTGATTACTCCCTGGGCACCTTGCAGTACCGCAGCGTTCGCTTTGAAACCGAAACGCTGGACTGCCCCAACTATCAGGGTAACGCTGTCATCAACTACACCGATGCCGAAACCCCGTACACCCGCATCATTGAGCACAAGCACTTTGAGTTCGGCTCCACCGAGCCGGGCACCAAGACGGTCATCAGCCGCGAGTACTCTGCCGAGTGGAAACCCGGCGATGAGCCGTACTACCCGGTCAACGATGACAAGAACAGCGCCCTGTACGCCAAGTACAAGGCACTGGCCGATGCCGAGCCGCACGTTGTGTTCGGCGGCCGCCTGGGCGAGTATAAGTACTATGATATGGACAAGGTAATTGAAAGCGCGCTGGCCTGCGTTGCTGTGCAGATGGATAAGATCAACCAGTACAAAGCATAAGGCAGGCGTAAACCAGGATTTATAGCAAAACCGCATGATTCCAAATACCGCTGCGGCGGGAATGATGCGGTGCAATTTGAGATAAAGGACAAAGCAATGACGGAATTGAGTGTTTCCATCCTGTCTGCCGATCTGGCCAACCTTGCCGCCGAAACGGCCGATTCTATGGTGTGCGGTGCAGACATGGTGCATTTTGATGTGATGGACGGCCACTTTGTACCCAACATCACCTATGGCGCGCCGGTGCTGAAATGCCTGCACGCCGCTTTGCCTGAAGTTTATTACGACGTCCACCTGATGATCAGCGAGCCCGCACGCTACGCCCCGGACTTCGCCAAGGCAGGTGCAAATCTCATCACTTTCCACCTCGAGGCTGTACCCGACGCGGTTGGAGAGACCATTGACGCCATCCGCGCCACCGGCTGCCAGGTGGGCATCAGCATCCGCCCCGGCACCCCGGTCGAGGCCGTTTACCCCTATCTCGACGCCGTGGATCTCGTGCTGGTCATGAGCGTGGAACCTGGCTTCGGCGGG